>Ga0268299_1000335_pt1 | contig 160804 bp, 148 predicted proteins | sample NOBtaG_FD_193484 | JGI IMG/M metagenome (GOLD analysis project Ga0268299, IMG submission 193484) | Activated sludge microbial communities from bioreactor in Nijmegen, Gelderland, Netherland - NOB reactor | ecosystem: Engineered > Bioreactor > Aerobic > Activated sludge | place: Netherlands... | reverse complement strand
GTTCAGCGCGGTGAACTGACGACGCGCGTCGATCGAGCTGCCAGCTCGGGGGATCCGGAAGGGGGCGTCGCCCCCTTCCTCGTTTGAGTTGTGCAGCTCGTCCAGTTCAGCGCGGTGAACTGACGACGCGCGTCGATCGAGCTGCCAGCTCGGGGGATCCGGAAGGGGGCGTCGCCCCCTTCCTCGTTTGAGTTGTGCAGCTCGTCCAGTTCAGCGCGGTGAACTGACGACCGTCGCGTCGGCAAGCGTGCGCAGCGGTGCGTCGAGCATCGCCGCGGCACCGGAGGCCGCCCGCGCCAGGATCGCCTCGATCGCGGGGTCCGTTCCGTCGGCGCGGTCCCGCCCGGCGTCGAAGACGAGCACACGGTACACGTCGGCAAGGCGCACGCGCTCCGGATCGCACGCGAGCGACCACCGTCGCCCCGCGCCTTGCCTCAACCAGCCGGCTGCAGCCAGCCGCTGAACGACCTGTTCCCCGAGCTCGCCCGGGACGCGCGCCTGCGCTAGGAGGCGGCGCGTATCGGGAGCGCGGGTCCCGGATGGCGTCTGCAGCAGGGCACGGAGGATCGCGAGCGCCGCCCGAAACGTCGCGGCGTGCCCCTCCTGCGCCCAGGCCCGTGCGAGCCTGTAGTCGGGCAGCAACGCGACAACGATGGCACCGAGCAACGTCACGACCCAGGATAGGTATACCCAGACGAGGAAGATCGGAACCGCCGCGAAGGCCCCGTAGATGAGGCGGTAGTTCGGGAAGTTGGCGACGTAGACGGCGAATCCCCGCTTCGTGGCTTCGAATAGCACCGCTGCCACCACGCCACCCACCATGGCATGAAGCACGCGCACGCGGCGGTTCGGGACGATCAGGTACAGCAGCGTGAAGGCCGTCGTGGACAGGAGGAAGGGGACCGCCGCGAGGAGCGCCGTTCCCGCCCCGGGCACGTGCCGCGCCATCCCGAGCGACGCGGTAACGACGTATGAGGTGATCGTCAGGCTGACCCCGATGAGGAGCGGTCCGAGCGTGATCACAGCGCCATAGGTGAGCAGGCGCAGGCCGAGCGGGCGCGGTCTGCTCACGCGCCAGATGCGGTCGAACGCGCGCTCGATCGACAGCATCAGCAGGAGTGCCGTCACGCCGAGCACGACGAGGCCTACTGCGGTGAGCCCGGCCGCGTTCTGCGTGAACTCCTCTACGGCGCCGATCACGGTCTTTGCCACTGCCGGCGGCAGCATGTGTCGCGCGAGATAGACGTCGACGCCCTGGATGAACTCGTCGAACACCGGGAACGCGGTGACGAGCGTGAGCGCCACGGTAATCAGGGGGACGAGCGCGAGCAGCGCGGTGTACGTGAGGCTACCAGCGAGCGTGAAACCGCCGTCCTCGAAGAACCGCCGGAAGACGCTGTCGACGAAATGACCTAGACGCTCGAGGCGTGATTGCACGCGGAAATCGCTCGGGCCGCATGGGCCCGCTTCTATAATAGCCGGGTCCGCCGTCGCCGCCCGCCCGCCCGCATGTCCGAAATCCTGGTTCTCTATTACAGTCGCCACGGCGCGGTCAGGGATATGGCGCGCTGGGTCGCGCACGGCGTCGAACGCGTTGCCGGCATGTCGGCGCGTCTGCGCACCGTACCGAAGGTCTCCACCCTGGCCGAGGCGGTCGAGCCTGCGGTACCGGATGCCGGCGCGCCCTACTGCGAGCTCGCGGACCTGGAGCAGTGCACGGGGCTGGCGCTCGGCAGCCCGACCCGCTTCGGCAACATGGCCGCACCCATGAAGTACTTCTGGGACGGAACCGCCGCGCTGTGGCTGCGCGGTACCCTCGCCGGGAAACCGGCGGCCCTCTTCTCTTCGAGTTCGAGCCTGCACGGTGGGCAGGAAACCACCCTCGTCTCGATGATGCTGCCGCTCCTTCACCACGGCATGCTGATCGTCGGGCTGCCCTATACGGAGCCGGGCCTGATGCGCACCACGAGCGGCGGCACGCCGTACGGCGCCTCACACCTCGCCGGCATCGCGTCGGACCGCGCGGTGGACGAGACCGAGAAGCAGCTGTGCATCTCGCTCGGCCAGCGACTGGCGGAAACGGCGCGGCGCCTTGCAGGATGAGCGAAGGATCCGAAGCGCGTCGGTTTCTCCGCCGGCACCACGCGGGGGCCCTCGCGACACTGTCGAAACGGCTCGCCGGCTACCCGTTCGGCTCCGTCGTTCCGTTCGCCCTTGATCACGACGCTCGGCCGATGATCCTGGTAAGCCGCCTCGCCGAGCATACGAAGAACATGACGGCCGACCCGCGCGCCAGTCTCCTGGTGCAGGACGCGGCGGAGGACGTGCAGAACGCCGCGCGGCTGACGCTGGTTGGCGACGCCGAAGCGGTCACGGACCCCTCGCCCATCGCCGCGCGCTACCTGCGCTACTTCCCCGACGCGCAGGCGCTGCTCGACCTGGGCGATTTTTCCTTCTGGCGCCTGCGCGCGGTGTTCGTGCGCCATATCGCCGGGTTCGGCGCCATCCGTTCGATCACCCCGCAGAGCTTCGCCCCGCCGGAGAACCGCCTTGCCGAAGCCGAGGACGAGATCGTCGCGCACATGAACGCGGACCACGCGGACGCACTGCGCGCGTATTGCCGCCACGCGACCGGCGTGGCGTCGTCGACCGCCGTGCTCATCGGAATCGACTGCGATGGAATCGACGTGCGCGCGGACGCGGCGATGGTGCGCATCGAGTTCGACGAGCCGGTCACCAACGCCGGGAAGGCGCGGGAGGCGCTTTCCGCGCTCGCGCGGCAGGCGCGGGGGGAATGAGCCGGGCGGCGTGGCAGGCGTGCGCAGTCGGCAGCCTGCTCGCCCTCATCGCACTCTCCCTGGCCTGGGAGCTTTGGCTGGCGCCCGCACGTCCCGGCGGATCGTGGCTCGTACTCAAGGCCGTGCCGCTTCTCGCGCCGCTCTTCGGCCTCCTGCACGGCCGGCGCCGCACGTTCCAGTGGACGTCCTTCCTCGCGCTTGCCTACCTGGCCGAAGGCGTCGTGCGCGCGTGGGCCGAGTTCGGCCCGGTGCGTCGCCTGGCGATCCTGGAGATCGTGCTCGCGCTCGCGCTCTTCACTTGCGCCGTCTCCGGCGCCCGCGCGTCGCGCACCGGAACCCTCTAGAGGATGCCGTGTCGCGCGAACACGTCGGCGAGCTTCTCGCCGCGCTCCAGCGCCGCCCGGGTGCGATCCTCGCCGGCCACCTTCTCGAACGCGGCGCGCAGGATCTCGCCCTCGACCTCGCGCGGGATGACCACCACGCCATCGGCGTCCCCGAACACGAGATCGCCCGATCGCACCGCGACGCCGCCGCACTCGATTGGAACGTCGATTGCCACGACCTTGCCGCGTCCCTTGGTGTCGAGCGGCCCGATGCCGCCGGCAAAGACGGGGAAGCGCAGCGCACGGATCGCACGGACGTCGCGCACGAGCCCGTCGGTGACGCAGCCCGCGGCGCCGCGCGCCCGGCAGGCGGTCGAGAGCAGCTCGCCCCAGGGGGCGATCCGGCCCGAAGTCCCGGCTGCCAGCACCACGATCTCGTCGGGGGCCAGGTCGTCGACGAGCGCGATCTCCAGCTCGTAGGGGTTCTCACCCGGCACGACGTGGTACACGTCGGCGTACAGGCCGGTGCGCGCGCGCCCCACCATCACCAGCGAGTCGTCGAGCGGGCGAACCCCAGGACGCATCGCCTGCGACCGCCTTCCGGCGGCGTCGAGCACGTCCGACAGCACGGCGGTGAACAGCCGTTCGCGCACGCTCGCGATCAGGTCGTCCGCCACGTCCGCCTCCTCAGGGGGTCATCGCGCCGTGCTGCGGGTTCAGCCGCGCGTCGGACGCCAGCTTGTTCAGGGCGTTCACGTAGGCCTTCGCCGAGGCGACAATGATGTCGGTGTCCGCGCCGACGCCGTTCACGATCCGCCCCCCCTTCGCGAGGCGCACCGTCACCTCGCCCTGCGATTCGGTCCCCTGCGTCACCGCGTTCACCGAGTAGAGCAGCAGGTCCGATCCGCTCTTCGCGATGCTCTCGATCGCCTTGAACGTGGCGTCGACCGGCCCGTCCCCGTTCGATTCGGCCTTGCGCTCGACGCCGGTCTCGTTCAGCACTATCGCGGCATGCGGGCGCTCCCCCATGCCGCTCGCCTGGTTGAGGTGGACGAGCTTCCAATGCTCCTTCTCGGCGGTGACCGTCTCGTCCGACACCAGCATCTGCAGGTCCTCGTCGAAGATCTCGGCCTTCTTGTCGGCGAGGTCCTTGAATTTCTGGAACGCGACGTTGACCGCCTCCTCGCTGTCGAGCTCGATGCCGAGCTCACGCAGCCGCTGCTTGAAGGCGTTGCGCCCGGAGAGCTTGCCAAGCACGATCTTGTTCGCGCTCCAGCCGACGTCCTCCGCGGTCATGATCTCGTAGGTCTGGCGCGCCTTGAGCACCCCGTCCTGGTGGATCCCCGAGGCGTGCGCAAACGCGTTCGCGCCGACGACCGCCTTGTTCGGCTGCACGACGAAGCCGGTGATCTGCGACACGAGCCGCGAGGCCGGGACGATCTGCGTCGTGTCGATGCGCGTGTCCAGAGCGAAGAAGTCCTTCCGGGTCCTGACCGCCATCACGATTTCCTCGAGCGAGGTGTTGCCCGCCCGCTCGCCGAGCCCGTTGATCGTGCACTCGACCTGGCGCGCGCCGCCCACGATCACGCCGGCCAGCGAGTTCGCGACCGCCATCCCGAGGTCGTTGTGGCAGTGCACCGACCAGCGCGCCTTGTCCGAGTTCGGGATGCGATTGCGCAGGGTCTTGATGAACTCGCCGAACTGCTGGGGTACGGCATAGCCGACGGTGTCGGCGATGTTGATCGTGGTCGCACCCTCCTTGATCACCGCCTCGAGCACCTGGCAGAGGAAGTCGACCTCGGAGCGACTGCCGTCCTCGGGGGAGAACTCCACGTCCGGGCAGTGGTTGCGCGCGAAGCGGACGGCGAGCCGCGCCTGCTCGAGCACCTGCTCGGGACTCATGCGCAGCTTCTTCTCCATGTGGAGCGGACTGGTCGCGATGAAGGTGTGCACGCGCCAGGACTTCGCGCCCTTGAGCGCCTCCACGCCGCGCGCGATATCGCGATCGTTCGCGCGGCACAGGCCGGCGACCGTCGAGTCCTTGATCGTGTTCGCGATCGCGCGCACCGCCTCGAAGTCCCCGTTGGACGCGGCCGGGAACCCCGCCTCGATCACGTCAACGCGCAGGCGCTCGAGCTGCTTGGCGATGCGCAGCTTCTCTTCCCTCGTCATCGAGGCGCCCGGGCTCTGTTCCCCGTCGCGGAGCGTCGTGTCGAAGATGATCAAGCGTTCGGTGGTCATGGTGGTCTCCGGTGTGGGCGTCTGGACGCCTTCCCGCGCCGCGGATTTCCGCGTCGCGTTGAAACTTACCGAAATTGTGGGATGAGTGGGCTAGCGCGCGAGGCGCAGCAGCAGCCCGATCAGCAGGCTGCGAAGAAGAAGCGAGAGGATGGTCGCTTCGGGAGGCATGCGCACGACTATAGCGGCATTCCCGGCGCGGTGCAACGGGGAGGGCTCAGGAAGCCAGCCGGGGCTTGCGGCGGTTCCACACCCAGAGGGCGTAGCCCGAAAGCGAGTAGATGACGAATAGGCCGAACAGCACCATCGGCGGGTTTGCCGAGATCACGATCAGGGCAAGCACGATGATCAGGATCGCCCAAAACGGGACGCTGCGCCGGAAGTTGATGTCCTTGAAGCTGTAGTACGGCGCGTTCGTGACCATCGTGATGCCGGCAAAGAGGGTGAGCCCGCAGGCAAGGTAGCGCAGCCAGACGACCCGCTCGACCTGGAAGTCGTCGACGATCCAGACGAAGCCGGCGACAAGCGCGGCGGCAGCAGGGCTCGGAAGCCCCTGGAAGAAGCGCTTGTCGATGACGTCGATGTTCGTGTTGAAGCGCGCGAGGCGCAGCGCCGCCCCGACGCAGTAGACGAACGCGGCGATCCAGCCCAGCCGCCCGAGCGGCTGCAGTGCCCAGACGTACATGATCAGCGCCGGGGCGGCGCCGAAGGAGACCATGTCGGCTAGGCTGTCGTACTCGGCACCGAACTCGCTCTGCGTGCGCGTCAGCCGCGCGACCCGGCCGTCGAGCCCGTCGAGCACCATCGCTATGAATACGCCGATGGCGGCCTGGTCGAAGATGCCGTTCATCGCCTGCACGATCGCATAGAAGCCGGCGAAGAGCGCCGCGGTCGTGAAGAGATTCGGCAGCAGGTAGATTCCGCGGCGGCGCAGCGCCCCGCGCAGCACTCCCCTGCGGTCGCGCGGCAGCTCGGCCATGGCGCTCAGAGCTCCGCCATGATCGTCGCGCCCGCGCTCACCTTCTGCCCGAGCTCGACGCGCACGCGCGCCTCGAGCGGAAGGTAGAGGTCCACGCGCGAGCCGAAACGGATGAAACCGAAGCGCTCGCCGCGCTTCAGCCGGTCGCCCGGCTTCGCGTAGCAGAGGATTCGTCGCGCGATGAGTCCCGCGACCTGCACGCACACCACGTCCGGCCCGGCGTCGGCGCGCAGCCACAGCGCGTTGCGCTCGTTCTTGACCGATGCCTTGTCGAGCGCCGCGTTCATGAAGGCGCCCGCGTCGTACCACGCGTCGCGCACCTCGCCGTCGACCGGCGCGCGGTTCGAGTGCACGTTGAACACGTTCATGAACACGCTCAGCTTCGTCGCGGTCCGCTTCAGGTAGGGGTCCTCCGTCTTCTCGACCGCGACGATCCGGCCGTCAGCCGGCGCGACAACCGTGCGCTGGTCGCCGGGCACCGGCCGCGCCGGATCGCGAAAGAACTGCAACACGAACAGCACCCATACCCAGACGGGGATCGACCACCACCACCCCGCGAGCCAGCCGACCGCCACCGCGACGGCGACGCTCGCGGCAAGGAACGGCCAGCCCTCGCGGGCGATGATCGGATGCGGGTAGGCGGGCACGCCCGTCACCTCCGGTCGTCCAGGGACGGCAGGCTAATTCTTGCTCGTGTCGACCAGACGGTTCTTGCGGATCCACGGCATCATGTCGCGCAGCTTTCCGCCCACCTTCTCGATCTCGTGCTCGGCGGTCATGCGGCGCCGCGAAAGCAGAGTCGGCGCGCCGGCGCGGTTCTCGAGGATGAAGCTCTTCGCGTACTCGCCCGACTGGATGTCGAGGAGCGCCGCGCGCATCGCCGTCTTGGTCTCCTCGGTGATGATCTTCGGACCGGTAACGTACTCGCCGTACTCGGCGTTGTTCGAGATCGAGTAGTTCATCGTGCCGATCCCGCCCTCGTACATGAGATCGACGATCAGCTTGAGCTCGTGCAGGCACTCGAAATAGGCCATCTCGGGCGCGTAGCCGGCCTCGACGAGCGTCTCGAAGCCCGCCTTCACCAGCTCGACGCAACCGCCGCAGAGCACGGTCTGCTCGCCGAAGAGATCGGTTTCGGTCTCTTCCTTGAAGTTGGTCTCGATGATTCCCGCCCGCCCGCCGCCGATCGCCGCGGCGTACGACAGCGCTATGTCGCGCGCCTTCTTCGACGGATTCTGGTGAAGCGCGATCAGCATTGGCGTGCCGCCACCCTGCGCATAGGTCGAACGGACGGTGTGGCCGGGCGCCTTCGGCGCGACCATGAACACGTCGAGGTCGGGCCGCGGCTGGATCTGGCCGTAGTGGATGTTGAAGCCGTGCGCGAATGCGAGCGCCGCGCCCTTCTTGATGTTCGGCTCGATGTAGTCGCGGTAGATCTGGGCGTGATGCTCGTCGGGCAGGAGGACCATCACGATGTCGGCGCCCTTCACCGCATCCGGGATGTCCTTGACCTGCAGCTTGGCGTTCTTCGCCTTGTTCCACGACGCGCCGCCCTTGCGCAGGGCGACCGTCACCCGCACCCCCGAATCCTGGAGGTTGAGCGCGTGGGCGTGGCCCTGCGAGCCGTAGCCCACAATCGTGACTTTCTTGCCCTTGATGAGGGAGAGGTCGGCGTCCTTGTCGTAATAGACCTTCATCGAATTGCCCCTTGGTTGTCGTCGGGAGACGCGAGACGGACGCTGGGGCCGGCCGCGCGCGCGACCGCCACCCTTACCCGTTTCCCCTTCCCCCTACTGGTGAGATTCAGACTCTAAGCACCCGTTCGCCCCGCGCGATTCCCGAGGCACCGGTGCGCACCGTCTCCAGGATTGCGGCCTTGTCGAGCGCCTCGATGAACGCGTCGAGCTTCGATCCGGTGCCGGTGAGCTCGATCGTGTAGGTCGTCTCGGTCACATCGAGGATGCGGCCGCGAAAGATGTCGGCCATGCGCTTCATCTCCTCGCGGTCCTTGCCGGTGGCGCGCACCTTGATCAGCATCAGCTCGCGCTCGATGTGCGGCGCCTCCGACAGGTCGACGAGCTTGACCACCTCGATCAGCTTGTTGAGCTGCTTGGTGATCTGCTCGATCACGTCGTCGGATCCGGTCGTGACGATCGTCATCCGCGACAGCGACCCGTCCTCGGTCGGTGCGACGGTCAGCGATTCGATGTTGTACCCGCGGGCCGAGAAGAGCCCGGCGACGCGCGAGAGCGCGCCCGGTTCGTTCTCGAGCAGAATGGAGACGATGTGGCGCATGGCCTTGGATTCGGTGGCGGGCAGCGTGTAAGGGCTTGCGATTGGCGCGTTCATGCTGGAGACCTCGGGTGCGCCGGGATCACAGGTCCTCGGCGAGGATCATCTCGGAGATCCCTTTCCCGCCGGGCACCATCGGGTAGACGTTTTCGGACTGGTCGGTCAGGAAGTCGAGGAACACGAGGTCCTGCTTGCGCTTGAACGCCTCACGCAGCGCCGGCTCGACGTCGGCGGGCTTCTCGATGCGCACGCCGGCGTGGCCAAAACTCTCGGCGAGCTTCACGAAGTCCGGCAGCGCGTCCATGTAGGACTCGGAGTAGCGGTTGCCGTGGAAGAACTGCTGCCACTGCCGCACCATGCCCATGTAGCGGTTGTTGAGGTTCACGATCTTGATCGGAAGGCGGTACTGCTTGCAGGTCGAGAGCTCCTGCATGCACATCATGAAGCTCGCCTCCCCGGTGACGCACGCCACCGTCGCCCCCGGGTTCGCGAACTGCGCGCCCATCGCCGCGGGCAGACCGAAGCCCATCGTGCCCAGGCCCCCGGAGTTGATCCAGCGGCGCGGCTTGTCGAACTTGTAGAACTGCGCCGCCCACATCTGGTGCTGGCCGACATCCGAGGTGACGAACGCGTCGCCGCCGGTCACCTCGTAGAGCTTCTCGATGACGAACTGCGGCTTGATGATGGCCGAGCCGCGGTCGTAGCGCAGGCAGTCCTTCGCCCGCCAGAGCTCGATCTGGGCCCACCAGGCCTTGAGCGCCTTCTGGTCGAGCTTGCCCGCCTGGCCGTCGAGCAGCTTGAGGAACTCGTCGAGCACCTCGCGAACGTTTCCTACGATCGGCACATCAACCTTGACCCGCTTCGAGATCGAAGACGGGTCGATGTCCACGTGGATGATCTTGCGCGGCACCGAGCCGAAGTGCGCGGGATTTCCGATCACGCGATCGTCGAAACGCGCGCCGATGGCGAGGAGCACGTCGCAGTGCTGCATCGCCATGTTCGCCTGGTAGGTGCCGTGCATGCCGAGCATGCCCAGGAACTGCGCGTCGGTTGCCGGATACCCGCCCAGCCCCATCAGCGTGTTGGTGCACGGGAAGCCGAGCAGCTTCACCAGCTTCTTCAGCTGCGCGGCCGCGTCCGAGAGGATCACTCCGCCGCCGGTGTAAACCATCGGCCGCTTCGCCTCGAGGAGAAGCTGCGCGGCCTTCTTGATCTGTCCCGGGTGGCCCTTGACCGTCGGGTTGTAGGAGCGCATCGCCACCGCGTCCGGGTACTCGAAGCGGCAGCGTGCGCCGGTGACGTCCTTCGGAATGTCGACCACCACTGGCCCCGGCCGCCCGGTGCGCGCGATGTGGAAGGCCTTCTTGATCGTCATCGCGACGTCGCGGACGTCCTTCACGAGGAAGTTGTGCTTGACGCACGGCCGCGTGACGCCGACTGCGTCGACCTCCTGGAATGCGTCCTGCCCGATCGCGTGCGTCGGCACCTGCCCGGTGATGACCACCATCGGGATCGAGTCCATGTACGCGGTCGCGATGCCGGTCACGGCGTTGGTCACGCCCGGCCCGGAGGTGACCAGGCAGACCCCGACCTTGTCGCTCGCCCGGGAATAGGCATCGGCAGCGTGCGCGGCGCCCTGCTCGTGCCGGACGAGGACGTGTTTAACCTTGTCCTGCTTGAAGAGCTCGTCGTAGATGAACAGCACCGCGCCGCCGGGGTACCCGAAGACGTACTCGACGCCCTCGGCTTCGAGGCAGCGAATGACGATCTCGGCGCCCGAGAGTTCCGGCGCGACGAGTTTGGTGCCAGGGTCCATGCGGGAGTTCCTATTGCGTTGAATCTTTGACGAAAACGGTCAAGGGTAAAGGCTGGTGTGCACGGGGTCAAGCCGGACCATCAAGGGACGCTGCGGCGGCAGAATCGGTTTGCTACCATCGTCGCCGATTCCCGCCGCAGCCGGACGCGGCGCCGAGTGCCGCTCCTGCGGCGCGCGAGGAATCGGGCCACGGCCGGCGGGGCGCCGGACCGTCCGCCCCGCATAACAAGGACCCCGCCCCTGGCCACGCGCAAAGAACTCTCCGACTTTCTCGCCAGCGTCGAGCGGCGCGCCTACAAGCAGGCGGTCTTCGCCGTGCGCGACGACGAGGCCGCTCTGGACATCGTGCAGGACGCGATGCTGCGGCTCGCCGAGAAGTACGGCGGCAAGCCGGTCGAGGAGTTGCCCCTCCTCTTCCAGCGTATCCTCCAGAACGCGATTCGCGATTTCTTCCGCCGCCGCAAGGTGCGCAACCTGTGGACGATCCTGTTCTCGACGCTCGGCGGCAAGCGTGAGGAGGACGATTCGGACCCCCTGGAAACCCTTGAGTCGGAGGCCGGTCCCAGCCACGAGAAATCCCCTGAGGAACAGGTTGAGCAATCGCAACTAATTGAAATAATTGAGAAAGAGATTACCAGGCTGCCCGCGCGTCAACGCGAGGCCTTCCTCCTCCGTTACTGGGAGGAATTCGACGTTGCGGAAACCGCTGCCGTGATGGGATGCTCGGAGGGCAGCGTCAAGACGCATTGCTCGCGTGCCGCGCACGCCTTGGCCACCGCGCTGAAGGCGAAAGGCATTGCGCTATGAACGAACAGCAACTCGCCGCAAAGATCAGACCCGCTCTCGACGCCGGACTGGGCCTCAGCCCGGCCATCCTCGCGCGCCTCGAGGCAGCGCGCGAGCGCGCACTCGAGGGCCGGGTCGTCGGGGCCATGGCGCCGGCAGCCGCCGCGCGCGGGGCCACAATGCCCATCGGCGGCCCAGCCGGCACCTGGGCGCAAGTGGGGCTGTCGCTCGCATGCCTGCTCGTCGCCCTCGGGGGCGTGCATTTCTGGCAGGAGGCCCGGCAGGCGGCGGCCGCGAATGCCCAGATCACCGAAGAGATCGTCGAAGTGGACACCCGCGTGCTGACCGGCGACCTTCCGATCAAGGCCTATCTCGACGAGGACTTCCAGGCATGGCTCAAGCAGTCCTCGGAGTAGCGCTCGCGCTCGCGCTCGCGCTCACCCCGCCCGCTGCCGACGCCGACAAGAGGAATCCCGTCTGGAGCGAGCTGCGTCCGGCGCAGCAGCGCGTCCTCGCCCCGATCCAGTCCGAGTGGGAATCGCTCGACGCCCAGCACAAGCGCAAGTGGCTCGGCGTCGCCAACCGCTACCCGAAGATGTCGGCCGACGAGCAGGAGCGGCTCCAGCGCAGGATGAAGGAATGGGCCGCTCTGACTCCCGAGCAGCGCCGCGCCGCTCGCGACAAATACCGCGAGTTCGAGCAGCTCGGACCCGAAGTGCGCCAGAAGTGGGACCAGTACAAGCAGGAGCTGGCGACCAAGGAAGCCGCGGCAAAGGCGGTCGATGCCGAAAAGGCGGCGAACGCCGTCGAGAGCGACGCGGCGGAGACCGCCGCTGACGCGCTAGCACCGCAGCAGTAAGCCCGCCGCCAGGCCGCGCGCGTGTCGCAGCGCCCCGCTGGCCCTCGCCCCACCGTCCTGCGCCGCTGTGCGAGTCTCGGCTATGAAGCGCTTGTCGTCGCGGCGCTCCTCCTTGCGGGCGGGCTCGTGTTCGTCGGCGCCGCGGCCGCCGTCAGGACGTTCGCGGGCCCTGCCGCCTCGGCCGCCTTCAGCGGATTGGAGCGCGCTCTGATGCAGGGCTTCCTCGTGCTGCTTCTCGGCGCGTATTACGTCCGCTGCTGGACGCGCGGCGGGCAGACCCTCGCGATGAAGGCCTGGAAGCTCCGCGTCGTGGGTTCCGATGGCGGCGGGGTCACGACGCGCGCCGCGATCAAGCGCTTTGCGCTCGCCGGCGTCGCGCTCGGCACCGGTGCGGCCGCCGCAGTCTGGCTCTGGCGGCACCCCGGGTCGGTCTTCGGCTGGGCCGCCATCCTGCCGGCTGCGGTGGACATCGTCTGGGCAGCGTTCGACCGTGAGGGCCAGTTTCTCCACGACCGCCTCGCCCGAACGCGCGTCGTCCGCGCATAGCGCCGGGGCGGCGGATCAACGCCGCTCGACCCACCACATCATCCCGACGGCGAGAGCGAGGAACAGCGCGCTCGGGACGACCGCCGGCGCGAACGGCGGCCAGCGCTCGAGCACGCCCAGGTGCGAAAACAGGCTGTTCAGGAAGTGGAACAGCACGCCGAGCATCAGCCCGGCGAACAGCTTGACCCCGACGCCGCCGTGGCGCACCTGCAGATACGCGAACGGCAGCGCGAGCGCCATCATAACCAGCGCCGCAAGCGGATAGAACAGCTTCTTCCAGAACGCGATTTCATAGCGCTCGGTGCTCTGCTTGTTGGCGGCGAGATGGCGCGTGTACTGGTAGAGGCCCCACGTCGAGAGCTTCTCCGGCACGACCAGCAGGACCGAGAGCATGTCGGGGGTGAGCACCGATTCCCACGCGATCGCGTCGCGCTTGCGCACCGAAGTCCGGTCATGCTCGAACTCGGTTTCGGTCACGCCGGTGAGGCGCCAGCGGTTCGCGCCCTCGTAGCGACCCTCCTCAGCGTGACTGATCGCGCGCAGGCGGAAATCACGGTCGAACTCGAAGATGCGCACGCTCTTCAGCGTCGAATCCGGGAGCACCCGACCGACGTTCACAAAACGAGTGTCCGTCTTGACCCAGATCCCGGTGCGCAGGTCCGAACCAACGGCCGAGCCGAGCCGCTCGAGCCGGATGCGCTGCGCGGCCTTCTCGGCAACCGGGGCGACGATCTCGCCGAGCAGGACTCCGATCACCACCAGGACGAGCCCGATGCGCAGCAGCGTCAGCGCGGCCTGGCCGGGCGAGAATCCCGCCACGCGCATGACGGTGAACTCGGAATTGGCCGCGAGCGTGGCGAGCGCGGCGAGCGTCCCGATCAGCGCCACGATCGGGAAGAGCTCGTACGCGTGCCCGGGCATGACGAGCGCGACGTAGAGGAACGCGTGCCCGAGGCGGTAGGCGCCCTTGCCGAGGTCGTCGAGCTCGTTGACGAGGTCGAAGAACGCGAACAGTCCGAGAAACGCGACCAGGACGAACGCCGTCGCCTTGTAGATCTCGCGCCCGATGTAGCGGTCAATGGTCCTCATCGCCCCTACGCGCTCACCTTCGCCACCAGAGCTTGAACCCGAGGGTGTTACGCCACAGGAACAGGAACATGATCAGGCCGAACATCGCCGCGTGCAGCACCCACCAACCGATCTCGAAGCGCACCTTTCCCTGCGCGACCCAGGCCTGCACGATGCCGAGAAGATTGCTGTACACCATGTAGGCGAACACCGCGAAGAGCAGGTTCACCGATCGGCTCGCGCGCGGGTTGACGAACGCGAGCGGAATGGCGAGCAGCGCGAGGTTGAGCGCGACCAGCGGCAGACCGATCCGCCACATGAGCTCGGCCCGCCACTCCAGATTCTGCGACTGCAGGAGCTCGAGGGTGGGGACCGCCTTCGGCCAGCGCCCGCGCGACTCGTACTCCTTCGCCTTGATGCGCAGCGCGTAGCGGTCGAACTCGGTGACGCGCCACTCGGCGGTGCCCAGGACGCCCTCGTAGCTGCGCCCGTTCTGCAGCACCGCGTAGCGGTCCCCGTCGTCGGTCGCCTCGATGAGCCCCTCGCGACTCACCGTCACGCCGGTCTTGCCGCGCTTGGAGCTCGCGATGAACACGTTGCGCACGCGCCCCTCTTCGCCGTCGACGCCCTCGACGAAGAACACGCGCTCGGAGTTGGCGGACTCGCGGAACACGCCCGGCGCAATGCGCGAGACCTCCTCGCGGCTGTCGAGCTGGCGCCGGTACTCCTGCGCGCGGTCGTTGGTCCAGGGAGAGAGGAACAGTCCGAGCAGCGCGCTCAGCAGGATGATCGGCGCGGCGAAGACGAGCACCGGTCGCACCCAGGCGAGCAGCGACACGCCCGCGGTCGACCAGACCACCATCTCGGAGTCCTTGTAGCTGCGTGAAACGGTCATCAGGACCGAGACGAACACCGTGAGCGCGAGCAGGATCGGCAGGTAGTTCATCGCGGTGAAGCCGATCAGCGCGAGAATCGCGTCGGAGGGGATCTTCCCGCCGGCGGCGCGCGAGAGCAGGCGCACGAGCTGGCTCGTGACGACGATCGCGAGCAGCACCGAGAACACTGCCGCCGCGTAGCCGCCGAACTCGCGCAGGAGCGAGCGCTGGAAGATCACGGCGCGGGCATTGCGCGGCCGCAGGGGTGCGGATTTTGACGCGCGCGTTTCAAAGCGGGGATAATCCGGGCCGCCCCCGCTCTAGGGCATCCGTTCGCAGAGCTCGCGCCGAATCGCAGGAGGACCACGTGGAATTTAGCACGAAAACCCTGGCGCCCGAGCGCGCGCCCGGCGCCTGCGTGGTCGCAGGCGTGTTCGAGTCGCGCAAGCTCTCGGCCGCCGCCGAGGCGCTCGATCGCGCCTCCGGAGGCGCGGTGCGCGCCGTGGTGAAGCGCGGCGACATGGATGGCAAGGCCGGCACCGTGCGCCTGCTCTACAAGACGCGGCGGATCGCGGCCGAGCGCGTGCTGCTCGTCGGGCTGGGCAAGGAGTCGGAGTTCGGCGCCAAGGCCTATCGCGATGCGGTGCGCGCCGCGGTCGGCGCGCTCGCCGACACCGGCGCGGCAGACGCGCACCTCTTTCTCGCCGACCTACCGGTGCGCGACCAGGACCTCGCCTGGCGCGCGCTCCACGCGACCACCGTCGCCGCCGATGCGCTATATCGCTTCGACGAGATGAAGAGCAAGAAGAGCGCGCCGCGCGCGCTCAAGCGGCTGGCGATCGCGACTGCGTCTAAGACCGGCGCGGCGGACGCGGCGCGCGGCCTCGCCGAGGGGCGGGCGATCGCCGCCGGCGTCGCGACGGCGAAGGATCTCGGCAACCTGCCCGCGAACGTCTGCACTCCGACCTACCTCGCCGAGGCCGCGACGCGGCTCGCACGGGAGTGGAAGCTCGGCGCGGAAGTGCTGGAACGGCGCGACATGGAGCGGCTGGGCATGAACACGCTGCTTTCAGTCGCGCAGGGCTCGCGCCAGCCGCCGAAGTTCATCGTCCTGCGCTACAACGGCGGCGCGAAGAGCGCCAAGCCGGTGGTGCTCGTGGGCAAGGGCATCACCTTCGACACCGGCGGCATCTCGATCAAGCCCGCGGCCGAGATGGACGAGATGAAGTTCGACATGTGCGGCGCGGCGAGCGTGCTCGGCACGTTCCGCGCGCTCGCCGAGCTCCGGCCGGAGATCAACGTGGTCGGGCTGGTGCCGGCGACGGAGAACATGCCCGGTGGCGCTGCGACCAAGCCCGGCGACATCATCCGGAGCATGTCGGGCCAGACGGTCGAGATCCTCAACACCGATGCCGAAGGCCGTCTGATCCTGTGCGACGCGCTCACGTATGCCGAGCGCTACGACCCGGCGGCGGTGGTGGACATTGCGACGCTTACCGGCGCGTGCGTCATCGCCCTCGGCCACGTCGCGACCGGCCTCTACGCCAACCGCGACGACCTCGCCGACGAGCTGGCCGATGCCGGACGGCAGGCATGGGACCGCGCCTGGCACATGCCGCTCTGGGACGACTACCAGGAGCAGCTGAAGAGCCCTTTTGCCGACCTTGCGAACATCGGCGGTCGACCCGCAGGCAGCGTCACCGCCGCCTGCTTTCTCTCGCGCTTCGCCGGTAAGTACCCGTGGGCGCACCTCGACATCGCAGGCACCGCCTGGACTTCGGGCAAGAACAAGGGCGCCACCGGCCGGCCGGTGCCGCTGCTCGCCCGGTTCGTCCTGAACCGCGCGGCGATGGCGTGACGCGCATCGACTTCTACCTCGACGCCAGCGACCGCCTGCAGGTCGCATGCCGGGTGGCGGCGAAGGCGCTTGCGCAGGCGCACAAGGTCGTCATCTACGCCCCTGACGGCGAGGTCGCGCGCGCGATCGACCGCCTGCTCTGGACTACGCCTCCGACCGGCTTCGTCCCGCACGTCATGGCCGACCATCGGCTCGCCGCCGAGACTCCCGTGGTGATCGCGCGCGAGGCCGCGCAACTGCCGTACGACGACGTGCTCGTCAACCTCGATCGCGAGCAGCCCGCGTCCTTCGCGCGGTTCCACCGGCTGGTCGAGATCGTTGGACACGACGAGGACGACAAGCAGGCTGCGCGCGGCCGCTACCGGCTCTATCGCGACCGCGGCTACGAGATCCACACCCACAGGCTCGGCGGCGATGGCTGACCCGCCCGATCCGGCCACGCCGGGCACCGAGGAGATCCTCGACAAGGCGAACGCGCTCCTCGCGCGGCACCGCGCGGCTCGGCCGTCCACCCGGGGCGAGCCGCCGGCGGACTTTCCGGTGCTCACCGAGATCCTCGAGGATGCGACCGCCGCCGGCTACACCGAGGCGCAGCTCGCGCAGCTCGAGCGCGACCTGCGCCTAGAGCTCCTCGCGCTCCTCGGGCCCGAGTTCGAGCGCCTCGTCGAGGCGAAGGTGCACGACCGCATCGGTTCGAAGATCGACGAGGTGATGGGCCTTGCGCGCAAGGTGCTCGAGGCGGAAGTGCGCGCCGCGGTGCGCGACGCGCTCGCCGAGGTGATCTCCGAAGAGACCGCGCGCCTCAAGTCCGGCGGATAGGGCACCCCCGCCCGCTATAATTCGCTGCTTTCCGCGCCGCCCGCGCGCGGGGCTCGCGCCGAATCAATGGAACTCGCCAAGACCTTCGACCCGGCCGCCATCGAGGCGCGCTGGTATCCGTTCTGGGACGCCAAGGGCTACTTCCGCGCGGGAGACACGCCGGGAAAACCTTCGTTCTGCATCCAGCTTCCGCCGCCGAACGTGACCGGCGTGCTGCACATGGGGCACGCGTTCAACCAGACGATCATGGACGCGCTGACGCGGTACCACCGCATGCGCGGCGACAACACGCTCTGGCTGCCGGGGACGGATCACGCGGGGATCGCGACGCAGATCGTCGTCGAACGGCAACTCGAGGCGCAGGGCGCCACGCGCGAGGAGCTTGGACGCGAGGCCTTCCTCGCTAAGGTGTGGGAATGGAAGGAGCAGTCGGGCTCGACCATCACCGAGCAGATGCGCCGGCTCGGCGCCTCCTGCGACTGGCGCCGCGAGTACTTCACGATGGACGAGAAGCTCTCGGCGGTGGTGACCGAGACGTTCGTCCGGCTCTACGAGCAGGGCCTCATCTACCGCGGCAAGCGCCTGGTCAACTGGGACCCGAAGCTCGGCACCGCGGTCTCCGACCTCGAGGTCGAGAGCGCCGAGGAGGACGGGCGGCTGTGGCATGTCCGCTACCCGCGGGTCGACGGCAACGGCTACGTCGTCGTCGCGACCACGCGGCCCGAGACGATGCTCGGGGACGTCGCGGTGGCGGTGCATCCCGCGGACGAGCGTTACCGGGATCTCGTCGGCAAGGAAGTGACGCTGCCGCTGACCGGGCGCACGATCCCGGTGATCGCCGACGAATACGTGGACCCGGCTTTCGGCACGGGCTGCGTGAAGATCACGCCGGCGCACGACTTCAACGACTGGAAGGTCGGGAGCCGCCACGGCCTCGCGCCGATCCCGATCCTCGCCCTCGATGCGAGCGTCAACGACAACGCGCCCGCTCCCTACCGCGGGCTCGACCGGTACGACGCCCGCAAACGGGTCGTCGCCGACCTCGAGTCGGCCGGCCTGGTCGAGGCGGTGAAGCCGCACAAGATGATGGTGCCGCGCTGCGCGCGCACGAACGAGGTGGTCGAGCCGATGCTCACCGACCAGTGGTTCGTGGCGATGTCGAAGCCCGCGCCCGCGGGCACGCTCAACCCCGGCAAGTCGATCGCGCAGGTCGCCCTCGAGGTGGTCGAGCGCGGCGAGGTGCGATTCTTCCCCGAGAACTGGGTCAACACCTACGACCAGTGGCTCACGAACATCCAGGACTGGTGCATTTCCCGTCAGCTCTGGTGGGGCCACCAGATTCCCGCCTGGTACGACAAGACCGGGCGGATCTTCGTTGCGCGGAGCGCCGCAGAGGCGGAGACGCGGGCCCGGGCGGCGGGGTCCACCGGCACGCTCCGGCGCGACCCCGACGTGCTCGACACCTGGTTCTCGTCCGCGCTCGTGTGCCACTCGACGCTCGGCTGGCCCGAGCCCGACGGCGAGGACAAGCTCGCCTACGAGCTCTACCTGCCCTCGTCGGTGCTGGTCACCGGGTACGAGATCATCTTCTTCTGGGTCGCGCGCATGATCATGATGACGACCCATCTCACCGGCCGGGTGCCGTTCCGGGACGTCTACATTCACGGCATCGTCCGCGACCACGACGGCGAGAAGATGTCGAAGTCCGAAGGCAACGTGATCGACCCGGTGGACCTGATCGACGGCGTGGCGCTCGAGCCGCTGCTCGAGAAGCGCACGACCGGCCTGCGCAGGCCCGAGAAGGCGCCGCTCGTGCGCGAGCGGACGAAACGCGAGTTTCCGAGCGGGATCCCGGCCTACGGCGCCGACGCGCTGCGCTTCACCATGGCGGCTTACGCCACCCTCGGCCGCAACGTCAACTTCGACTTCAAGCGCTGCGAGGGCTACCGCAACTTCTGCAACAAGCTCTGGAACGCCACCCGGTTCGTGCTCATGAACACCGAGGGCAAGGACTGCGGTCAGGACGCGTCGCAGCCGGTGGAGCTCTCGTTCGTCGACCGCTGGATCGTGAGCGCGCTGCAGCGCACGGAGGCCGAGGCCGAGCGCGGCTTCGCCGAATACCGGCTCGACAACGTCGCCAACGCCGTCTACCGGTTCGTATGGGACGAGTACTGCGACTGGTACGTCGAACTCGCCAAGGTGCAGCTCGCCGACGACAATGAGACGCAGCAACGCGGGACGCGGCGCACGCTCGTGCGCGTCCTCGAGGCGGTGCTGCGTCTCGCCCATCCGATCATCCCGTTCATCACCGAGGAGCTGTGGCAGAAGGTCGCGCCGCTCGCCGCGAAGACGGGCGAGAGCATCTGCGTCGCGCCCTACCCCAGGTCCGAGCCGGGGAAAATCGACGAGACGGCCGAACGGCAGGCAGGCACACTGAAGGATCTGGTGAACGCCTGCCGCAACTTGCGCGGCGAGATGGGTATCCCGCCCGGCAGTCGCGTGCCGCTCTTCGCCGAAGGCGACGCGGCCGCACTTGCGCCCCACTTTCCGTACCTGAGGTTCCTCGCCCGCCTCGCCGACACGGCCGTGGTCGACGCGCTGCCCGACGCGGATGCCCCGGTCCAGGTCGTCGGCAACGCGCGCCTCATGCTGCACGTCGAGGTGGACGTCGCCGCCGAGGTCGCGCGCCTCGGCAAGGAGGCCGCCCGCCTGCGAAGCGAAATCGCGAAGGCCGAAGGCAAGCTCGGCAACGCGAGCTTCGTCGACCGGGCGCCGGCGAACGTCGTGGCGCAGGAGCGCGAGCGGCTCGCGGGCTTCAAGGGGACGCTCGAGAAGATCGACGCACAGCTCGCGCGCCTGAAGGCGAAGGCCTGACCGGCGCGCGGGCGGCCCCGCCGCCCCCGCTCCCGCCCCGGCCGTCCGGACGATGCACCCCGCGCTGCGCGCCCTCCGGCATCGCAACTTCCGGGTCTTCTATCTCGGCCAGGGGCTGTCGCTCCTCGGCACCTGGCTGCAGACGGTGGCCACGAGCTGGCTCGTCTACCGGCTCACCGGCTCGGCGCTGATGCTGGGGATCGTCGCCGGCGCCCAGCAGCTGCCGATCCTCTTCGTCTCGCCAATCGCCGGGGTATGGGCCGACCGGCTCGACCGCCGGAAGCTCCTGATCGTGATCCAGCTGCTGTGCGCGCTCCAGGCGATCGCGCTCGCGGCGCTCACCTTTGCGGGTCTGGTGACCGTGTGGCACGTCGCCGCCTTCGCGCTGCTGCTCGGGTTGCTCAATGCGGTCGAGACGCCGACGCGCCAGGCCTTCCTGCTCGAGATGGTGGGCTCGCGGGAGGATCTGCCCAACGCGATTGCGCTCCAGTCGATGCTGTTCAACGGCGCCCGGTTCGTCGGGCCGACGATTGCGGGCGTCGTGCTCGCGGCCGCGGGCGAGGCCACGTGCTTCCTCCTGAACGGGATCTCCTACCTCGCGGTGGTCACCGCCTACTGGGTCATCCGCGTGGCACCCCGGGCAGCCGCGGCCGCGCAGGCCGCCTGGTGGCGCGAACTCCACGCCGGCTTTCGGTACGCCTTCGGGTCGCTCGCCACGCGCCGGCTGATCTTCCTGCTCGCCGCGCTCTCGTGCTTCTCGGCGCCGTGGATGTCGCTCATGCCCATCTACGCGGCAGAGACCTTTCGCGGCGACTCGCGCACCCTCGGCGTGATGGTAAGCGCGGTGGGCCTGGGCGCGCTCGCGGGGACGGCGTTCCTCGCCGCGCGACCGAGTGTACGCGGCCTCGGGCGCGTGATCGCGACGTGCGCGCTCCTCGCCGGGACCGCGCTGACGGCGTACGCCCTCTCCCCCTGGCTGTGGTTCTCCCTCGGGGCCCTCGCCGTGTTCGGGTTCGGCCTCATCGCCTCGGTCGCCTCGGCGAACACGGTGCTGCAGACCCTGGCCGACGAGGACAAGCGCGGGCGCGTGATCAGCATCTACGTGATGACGTTCCTCGGCATCGCGCCGCTCGGCAACTTTGCCGCCGGCATCGTCGCCGAGCGGATCGGCGTGCACTGGACGCTCGCGGGGTGCGGACTCGCGCTTCTCGCCGCCGCCGCGTGGTTCGCCCTGAATCTCGCCACGTGGCGCGACGCCGTGCGGCCGATCTACGCGCGGCAGGGCATCACCACCAGCCGCGAGATGTAGCCCCCGCCCGCGGCGACCAACGGCGCGTGAATTGCGTCACGCGCACTGCGGGCAAAACGGTGCGCGATTGTGGCGCTGCGATGGCATCGCGTGCGCCGCGCGTCGTCGCGCCGAAGCGCTGGTGTATAGTCGTTGCGAGCATTCTCCGCAGAGCCACGCATCAGCATGAGCCGACGCATCGCCATCGTCGAGGACGACGCCGCCATTCGCGCGAACGTGGCCGACACGCTGCGCCGGCAGGGTTACGAGGCGACCGCGTACGCCGACCGCAAAGGCGCGATCGCCGCCTTCCGGTCGCGGCTGCCGGACCTCGCGATCGTCGACATCGGCCTCGGCGACGAACCCGACGGCGGCTTCGCGCTGGTGCGCGAGCTGCGCGCCCTGTCCGAGACGGTGCCGATCGTGTTCCTCACCGCGCGCGACAGCGACCTCGACCTCGTGTCGGGCCTGCGCCTCGGCGCCGACGACTACCTCACCAAGACGATCAGCATGCCGCACCTCCTCGCGCGCATCGCCGCGCTCTTCCGGCGCGTCGACGTCCTGCGCTCGCCGCCGCGCAGCGAGGAGGCGGTCGAGCGCGGTCCGCTGCGGCTCGACCTCAAGCGCATGACCGCGACCTGGCGCGGCACGCCGGTCGACCTGACGCTCACCGAGTTCTGGATGGTGCACGCGCTGGTGAAGTACCCGGGCCACGTCAAGAACCGCGACCAGCTCATGAGCGAAGCGAATCTGGTCGTCGACGACGGCACGATCACCTCGCACATCAAGCGCATCCGCAAGAAGTTCCTCGCCGCCGACCCGGCGTTCGAGGCGATCGACACCGTCTACGGCATGGGGTACCGCTGGATCGAGGCGCCGGGGGCGGTTTGAGCACGCCCCGCCCGAGCGCCGGCGGCGCCACGCCGCGGCGCGCGCGCGCCGGGCTGAGCATCCGCGCGCGCGCGCTCCTCGCCTCGCTCGTGCTGCTCGCGATCCCGTTCGTCGGGTATGGCTACGTCCGCGAGATCGAGCGCGTCCTGCAGGCCGCCCAGGAGCAGGCCGTGATCGCGACCGCGCGCGCAGTGGCGACCGCGCTGCACGACCGGCCGCGGCTCCTCGAGCGGCGCGTCGACGCGGAGGCAAGCGGCGCCGCCTACCCGCGGGGCACCACGGTCGCGGCCACGCAGGAGATCGAGCTCATCATCGGCGGACTGCGGCGCGCGGGCTCGCGCATCTGGGTGATCGACCAGGACCGGCGGCTCCTGGTGTTCGAGGGGAGCCTGCGCCCGGACCCGCGCCCGGCGGCCGAGCCCGACCTGTGGGACCGGGTCCGGGAGACGGTGCTCGGGCCGCTGTTCGCGCTGCTCCTCGAGCGCCCGCGCGAGGATTTCGACGACGCGCTGCCCGAGGAAGTGCTCTCCGGCGGGCGCGCGGTCGACAATGCGCTCACCGGCGTCCCGGCCACGCGCTGGCGCGAGACCGCCGACAAGCGCGCGGTGATCCTCGCCGCCGCGCACCCGATCTGGAACGGCCCCGAGGTGATCGGGGCGGTGGTGGTGGAGGAGTCGACCAACCGGGTGCTCAGCCTGCGCAACCGCGCCTTCGAGCAGCTGCTCACCACGACGCTCGCCGTGTTCGTCGTCGGCGCGCTCGTCCTGTTCCTGTTCGCCTCGCGCGTCGCGCGCCGGCTCGCGCGCCTGCGCGACGAGGCCGAGCGGGCGATCGACGCGCGCGGCCGCGTGCACCGAGCCTTCCGGGCCGAGCGCGACCGCGACGAGATCGGAGACCTCTCGCGCAGCTTCGCGACGGTGCTCGACCGCCTCGCCGAGTACAACGACTACCTCGAGCGCATGGCCGACCGGCTCTCGCACGAGCTGCGCACGCCGATCGCCGTGGTGAGCTCGTCGCTCGACAACCTGCGCAGCGCGCCGGGCGGCGCGGACGCGCAGGTGTACGTGCAGCGCGCGGAAGAGGGCGTCCGCCGGCTGAACGCCATCCTGACGCGCATGAGCGAGGCGCGCCGGCTCGCCGAGACGCTCAAGGGCACCGAGCGCGAGCGCTTCGACCTCGCGCGGGTGGTCTCAGGGTGCGTCGCGGGCTATCGCAGCGCGTTCCCGCAGCACCGGTTCGACGTGGTCCTGCCCGCGGGGCCGGTCGAGCTCGTGGGTGCGCCCGACCTCGTGGCGCAGCTGCTCGACAAGCTGGCGGACAACGCGCGCGAGTTCTCGGCGCCGGGGGCGCCGATCGGGATCGAAGTCACGGTGGAGTGGGACTGGGCGCGACTCGCGGTCTCGAACGTCGGGCCGCCGCTGCCCGAGGCCATGGCCAGCCAGCTCTTCGAGTCGATGGTGTCGGTGCGGCCGGCGGCCGCGGAGGAGCGCCCGCGCAGCGAGCCGCATCTCGGGCTCGGCCTCTTCATCGTCCGGTTGATCGCGGAGTACCACGGCGGCCGCGCCGCCGCGCGCAATCGCCCGGACGGCCGCGGGGTGACCGTCGAGGTCGCGTTTCCGCTCGCCGCCTAGCGACAACAGGCCAGGGTGCGCCCGGGCGGCGGCGTCAGGCGCAGCCGCACGCCCGCGCGCCGCGTCGCGCGCGGCAGCCGAGCGTGAACTCCAGGCAGCGCTCGATGACCTTGGTGTCAATGCGGACGCCGGGGAACGGCACGACCTTGATGCGGATGGGACCCTCGCCCGAGGCCGGGATTGCGGCCTCAACCGTCCCGCAGCGCAGCGCGGGACAGCCCCCGTCCACCTTCGTGCAGGCTTCGAGCAGATCGAGGAAGGACGCCTGGTCTTCGCGCGGGGCGTCGATCGCAACCTCGAGCCGGTCCGGGTGCTCCTGGATCTGGTAGGGCATGCGCGCCTCCTGCCGTTTGCAGCAGCGTAGGCGCGATACACGGCTGCAATTTGATCTGTGTTAAATCCCGCCCTCGATGCGCGGTTTACCGCGGCGCACAATGGCGCTACGCGCCCCAGCCGTACTGGGCACAGAACTGCTGCATGCGATCGACCGCCTCCGCGCGCTCGAAAAACCGGTCGGCGCGCGCGAGGCGCGCCGCGTCGCGCAGCGCCTTGGACCCGCCGACGCAGAGGATCGCGATGTTCAGCATGAGGTCGCGTCGGAGCGTGGTAATCGTCGCGACGGGATCGAGCGCCGCGTCGTCGAGATCGAGGAGCAGGAAGCGATGCTGCAGGATCTCCTCGAAGCCGCCGAGCGCCTCGAGCTCCGCGGCGCGGGTCATTTCCCATCCCTCGGGGAGCGCCGCGGCGAGGCTCGCGGCGAGGCCTTCGTCCGACGAGAGCAGGACGAACCGGCGGCGGCGCCGGGACTCGATCGTCGGGGTCGCCATCAGGCGGTCGCGCGCTCGATGCGCGCCTCGCCGGTGCGCGCGTCGCGCACGAGGCAGAGCGCCGCATTGAGCTTGATTCCGCCGTCGATGCGCGGACGCCCGCCCTCGATCGGCTCCGCGAGCTCGCCGCGCCAGGCCGCGATCTCGGTGAGCTCTTCGGCCGCGGGCCCGCACGAGGTCGCGTCCCAGCCCAGCGTCGCACGCAGTGCGTCCCGAAACGCGTTCGCCAGCACTTCCTCATCGGGTGGCGCGGCGTGGCTCGACCAGTCGGTCATCGCAACGCCGAGCGCGGCGCGGAGCGCCGCGCGAAACGCGGCGTCGGGGGAGGCGACGCTCGCTGCAAACCGCGCGTGCGGGAAGCGCAGGAGGAAGCTGGAGGCCACCACCGCGCAGGCGCCGATCGTCGCCGCGCCGCTGCCCGCGATCTTGCGCCCGGCGAGCCAGAGGTCCTCGTCGCGGCGCTCGACCGCGAGCCCGAAGGCGCGGAAGGTGGCGATCGCCGGCGCGAGCGCCCACGCGTACCAGTCCGCGTGGCGCTGCGGCGCGAGCGCGAGCGGCGCGACGAGCGCGTAGCTGAGCTGGTCCTCGTCGACCCACACCGCCCCGCCGCCGAGCGGCCGCCGCACCACCGGCACCGCCAGCGCGTCGTCGAGCTCGCACCGCCCCTGGCTCTGCCCGAGGCAGACGTGCGCCGCCGCCCGGCCCCAGACAATGACTGGCGCGGCATCGGCATGCAGTGCCGCGGCGAGCCCGGCATAGGTCGCGTGGAACGTGAGCGGATCGGCAGGGCCGACGTCGATCCAGCGGGCCGGACTCACCCCTTTCCCTTCTCCGGGTCGAAGAACTTCTCGAGGTAGAAATCGCGACGGTTCAGTGCGTCGAGCCCCGCCGCGCGCTCCTTCACGCCCTGCTCGAGGATCGCGGCGAGGTGAGCACCCTGCTCGGCATCGAGAATGTGGATGGTCTGCAGCAGGTCCTCGTCGATCACGAGGCAGTGCTCGGCGAGGCCCTCGGGCCGCTGCACGTAGAGGAGCCACGCCTTGCACTCGGGATCCTCGGGGTCGAGCGGCGACAGCACCACGCGTCCGAGCCAGGCGAGCCGCGCCGCCTGGTTGAACTGGCGGATGTCGAGCTTCTTGCCCTTCTTGTACTTGGCGAGCTCGTTCCGGAGCGTGCCGACGTCGGTGATCTGGATGCCCTTCATGCGCGGTCCGTCCGTCGAGTACCGATCCTAGCGCAGCGGGCCGAAAGAAAAAGCCCCGCGCGCGGCGGGGCCTTCGGGGCCGGGGGCTCGTCTAGAACTTGTACGAGTACTGCACGCCGAGGGACCACTGGTACATCTCGATATTCTCCTGGGCGTTGAGCCCGGGCACGAAGCTGTTGAACAGGCTCGGGCCGGAGACGTCGTTGCTGAACGCGTACATGAACGCGCCCGTCAGCTCGTGACGGTTGGCCCATGCGTAGGTCGCGCCGGCGGTGAGGTGGTTCTGCACCACCCCGGGGGCGAGGATGTTGAACGTGACGTCCTGGGAGCGGATCGGGTTGTCGCTGTAGTTGTACCCGCCGCGCAGCGTCCAGTTGGGATTGAGCGCGTACTGCACGCCGAGCCTGAACACGTTGATGCTCCGCCAGCCGAACCCCGCCCCGTCGCTCGCGCCGAGGCAGTTGGCCGCGTTGGTCCCGCCGACCGCCGGGCAGCCGAGGATGAGCGAGCTCGAGTTGTTCACCGACTTCACGTCGCTGTAGTTGATCCGCTCGTAGTCGAGCGCGATCAGCCACTGCTGCGTCGGCCGGATCGCCACGCCGAGGGTCCAGTGCGACGGGATGTCGAATCCGCCCTGCTCGGCGAAGAGGCCCTTGTACTTGCTGAACTCGTCCATGCTCATCTTGGTCGCGTACGCGGCCCCGACGGCGAACTGCGGCGTGAACTGGCCGTAGTAACCGATTCGTGCGCCCCAGCCGGTCGAACTGTCCTTGCCCCGGTTCGTGACGTCCCCCGCGCTCGACGAGAAGCCGCTGAACGCCTGAATGCCATAGGCCTCGAACTGCTGATACGCCCAGAGCGGCGCAACGCCGATCGAGTGATTCGGCACGAACTGCCACGCGAGCGTCGGGGCAATGATGAGCTGCGAGAGATTGACGCCGAGCGCGGTCGTGCCGCACAGGAGGTTGTAGGGCCCCGGCGCCGGGTTGAAGCCGGTTCCGGGTCCGGTCGCCGGCCCGCACGCGCCGGGAGACGGCAGCTGCCCGCTTGGGTAGTCGGTGTTCATGCCGCCGTTGCCGTACACGGTGACTCCGAGGGACAGGTTCGGACGCACCATGTAGTTGAACGCCACCTCGGGCACCCCGAAGTAGTTCGAGTCGCTCGTGGCGGTACCGTCCAGCCCGAACAGCGACCCGCCCGACCGCGAGGCCTCGCGCCGCGGGCTGAAGAGATCGATGCCGGCATCGACACGATTGCCCGCGAACGCCATGGTGGCCGGGTTGTTCGCGCCGCCGAAGGCGTCCTGGCCGGCGACCGCGACCGACGCGCCGCCCATGCCCTTCGCCTTCATCCCGTACCCGTGCGAGAAATAGCCGTCGGTCGCCTGCGCGGCGAGCGGCGCCGTGAGTGCGGCGAGCGCCGCGATGTGCTTCAGCTTCATTTCACCCCCCTGTGTAAACGCGCTCCTGGCGTAGCGCCGGCGTCTGACGCGCCTGGCGCAAGAAAGTCAGATGAACAAACTCACGTCCGCGTCCTTCGCCATCGGCAGGAAGGTCGCGGCGCCCACGTACTCCTTGACCTCCGGGATGAAGTCCCCGTGCGAATACCCGAAGAGATCCACCGTCATCTGGCAGCCGATCATGTTGACGCCCGCCTCGAGGCACAGGCTGCGCAGCTCGCTGATGTCGGCGACGCCCTTGTTCTTGATCGTCATCTTCATCATCGTGGTCGCGAACGACTCGAAGCCGGGGATGATCGACTGCATCGCGTTGGGGATGTTCCACTTGATCGACTTGAACCACTCCGGTCCGAAGGGCATCTTCATCGGCATCGCCGGGTTGCCGAGCGGGCTCACCTGGAGGTGGCCGATGTCCTTCTTGAGCAGCTCCAGCCCGTAGAACGTGAAGAAGATCGACACGTTCCACCCGAGCGCCGCCGCGGTCGACGAGAGGATGAACGGCGGATAGGCCCAGTCGAGCGTGCCCTTCGTGGCGATGATCGTCATCGACGGCGTGCGGTTCTCCTCGCGCGCCTTGAGCGCTTCGTCGAGCTTCGCGGGCAGGATCTCGTCGAGACGCTGCTTGATGATGCTGTCGATCACTTGGATGTCGGGGGTGGCGCCCATGTCGTCCTCCTCGCCGGCGCCAGACTCCTGAAAGCGGGCGCCCGGTTCATCGGCATATTCCGATGTTCTGATATGAATCGAGAGACACTAAACGAATTGCGGTTTCCGGCACTGCAAACCTCTTTATGGCGTCAGCAGCCGTTTCAATCCTCGCCCACCACGCCCGCGCGAACCGGCTCGCCCGCCATCTGGCGCCGCACCACCGCGACGTCCTCGGCGGCGGGGGCGAACGGAAACGACAGGATGTCCGTCGGGCTCGAGTCGCCGTAAGGGCGGTTGCACGCGGACACCCGGTCGTCGTCCTTTCCGGGACAGCCCGAGGTCCGGAACGGCAGGCCCGAGGCAATGAGCGCCTCGAGGTCGGCCGGGTCGCCGCCGAAGTCGACCACCCGCCCGTCCGCATCGAAGCGCATCGCCTCGAACCGCGCGTTCCGGAAGTCGATCAGGAACCGCGCGAGCTGGACGCGCCGCCACTGCCCGCGGTCGACCGCCGGCCAGTCCTCCATCAGCGACCCCCGCTCGGGGAAGAACGCAAACATGTGGTTGTGCCCGCCCAGGTCCTTCACCCGCTGGCACACCGCCAGGATCTCGCGCTCGGTCTCGCCCATGCCGCAGATGAGGTGCGCCCCGAAGCGCTCGGGGCCGAACACTTCCGCGGCCCACTCGATCGCCTCCCAGTACTTGTCGTACTTGTGCGGGCTGTCGACGCCCTTGCCGCGGGTGCGGTCGAAGATCGCGGGGGTGACGGCGTCCAGCGCGACGGTGAAGATTTCCGCACCCATGTCGCGCATCCGGACGAGGTCGCCGCGCTCGAGGGTCGTCGGGTTCGAGAGGATCGAGACCGGCACGCGCGGCACCTCGCGCACCCACTTTTCGAGCAGCACGTACGTATCGGCGTTCGACTCGGGGTGGGTGATCATCGAGATGCACATGCGCTCGAACTTGCCGCGGTCCGATCCCGCCTTCACCCGCTCGATCACCTCGTCGTAGCGGGCGGTCGGCCAGTCCACGCGGATGAAGTTGCGGTCGGCGTAGTCGCGCGCCTCCTCGCGGTGGCGGGCGAGGCCGCAGTACGCGCAGTTCGCGCGGCAGCCCTCCGGATAGGTCACGAGGAGGTTCAGGCAGTGGGTGCACGCCGTGCGGTGCATCTGTCCCGGCACCAGTCCGAGCGTGATTGCCGCGGCGGTGCTCATCTGCACGTACTCGGGCGAGCGCATCGCCGGCGTGCGCACGTGGGTGTTCGGCCGGTAGAACCGGATCGGCTGGGTGCCGTCGAGGACTGCGCTCATCAGTAGCCCTTCTTCATCGGATCGCTCGCCGCGCCGGCGTCCTCCGCCTCGCGGGCGCGCGCCGCGCCCTGCTCGAGCGTTTTCGAGACGTCTTTCGCGCGGTCCATCGCCTTCGTCCCGCCACGCGTCAGGTCGACGGCGCCCGAGTCTTTCGGCTTGCTGTCGCACGCCGCGAGCGCGACGGCGACGATGACGATCGAGATCAGACGCACCATCGCGCGCTCCCCTACAGCTCGAGGCTGTCCTTGATCGCGGCGATGCCCGCCGCGGCGCAAACGTCGTCCTCCTTGCCGCCGGGCCCGCCCGACACCCCGATCGCCCCGAGGAGGCTGCCCCCCGCCTCGATCATCAGCCCGCCGCCCACCGCGGCCACTCCCGGCCGGTGGCGCACGCCGCTCGAGGGGCCGCTCGCGGTGTTGGCCGCGAGGTCGGTCGTGTTCGTGCGGAAGCTCACCGCGGTCCAGGCCTTCGCCGTGGCCATGTCGGGCGTGTGCGGCCCCGCGAACCGGTCGCGCAGCATGACCTGGCCGACGCCCATCCGGTCGACTACCGCCACCGCAACCTGGAACCCGTCGGCGCGGCAGCGCGCGAGCGCCGCCTGCGCCGCCTTGAGCGCGGTGTCGGGCGTCAGCAACCGCAGGTTGAACGTCGCGTCCTGCGCGCTCGCCGCGCCTACCGCCGCCAGCGCGATGCCGGCGACCACGATCTTCATCGTCCTCATTTCGTCCTCCTCTTCACGCGGCGAGCCCGAGCTCGGCCGCCGCGTCGAAATACTCCGGAAACGCGATCCAGCCGCGCCGGTGGAGGGCGTCCTCGCGCGCCTCCGGGCGCCGCCACCGCGTGATCATCCAGCGCCGGCGCGCGACCGCGCGATCGATCGTCGCCTGGAACTGGTCGCGCACGTCCTCCTCGTAGTCGGCGAGCGCGTCGCGATCGCCGCCGAGGGCGCGCGCGACGCACGCCCCGGCGGCCTCGCCCGAGATCACCGCGGCGGCGATGCCGGCGCCGGTGATCGGGTGCGTGAGCCCGGCCGCATCGCCGACGAACAGCGCGCTCCCGACGACGAGGCGCTCGCGCAGGCCGCCGACCGGGATCGGACCGCCGGTCCGACCGACAATGTCCATTCCAAGCAGGCCCTCGCCCGCGAGCTGCAGGTGCAGCGCATCGAGCGGCGCCTTCAAGTCGGCGGTGAGGCGGGTGTCAAGCCCGAGGCCGAGGTTCGCGACTGCCCCCTTCGGAAAGAGCCACGCGTAGCCACCCGGGTAGTCGGCGGAGAGAAAGATGTCGGTGTGCGAGTGGCGCCGCAGCAGCGGAACGGTGTACTGGCGGGTGTCGACGGTTTCGAGCCGCGGAAGGCCGAGCGCGTGCGCGACGCGCGACCCCGGGCCGTCCGCGCCGACGACCACGCGGTAGGCGACCTCGATGCGCTCGTCGCCCTTGCGCACCACCGCGACCGCGCGCTGCGGGTCTGCGGACTCGAACGCCGTTCCCAGCCACTCGGTGGCGCCGTCCTCGGCCGCGCGCTGCGCGAGCGCCTGGTCGAAGCGCGCCCGGTCGATCATGATCCCGGGAAAGTCGGACACGACCTTCTCGCCGGAAGGGAGGATCGTCGTCATGCCGGTCACGTGCTGCGCGAAGACCTCCGACGCGAGCGCGTACTTGCCCATCGGCAGCGGCACGAACTCCGCGCACTGCACCGGCACGCCGATCTCCGCGCGCCGCTCGACCGCGATCACCCGCGCGCCCGCCGCCGCCGCGGCGCGCGCGGCGCAGCTGCCGCCGGGCCCGAGCCCCACGACAAGGACATCGGCCTCGACGCGCCTCATGCCGCCCTCGCCGCAGGCAGCCCCACCCACGCCGGGTCGTCGATCTCCGCGAGCGCCGTCCGGTAGCGCCCGAGCGCCGGCTCGCCGAGCTCGCGGCGCTCGATGCGCGCGCCGAACTCCTGCGCGAACGCGGCGACGAACGCGGCGTGAATCCGGTCGAGCGCGGGCAGCGGTGCGACGCACTCGCGCAGATTCACGACCGACCGGCGGGCGGCCGCCACGAACTCCGGGGTGACGCGCGGCGCAGTCGCGGCGAGCGCACGGAGCATCACCTCCACGTCGAAGTCGACGAGCAGCGTGCCCTGGTAGAGCAGCGCGTCGCCGTCGAGCGCCCCACCGGTCCCGGAGATCTTGCGCCCGTCGACCACGACGTCGGTCGGCGCCCGGTACTGGGCGGCTGCGCCGAGCGCGCGGATCGCCGCCGCCGCCGCGCTGCACATGCGGGCGGAGATCGCCGCCATCTCCGGCGTGCCGACCTCGGCGCGCGCGAGGTAGAGCTCCCAGCCGAGCACGCCCTCGTCCATGTAGATGGCGCCGCCGCCGGTCAGGCGGCGCTGCACCACGATCCCCTGTCGCGCGCAGTACGCGAGGTCCAGCACCTGCGCCGGGTCCTCGTGATGCCCGACGAGCGCGGCCGGATTGAAGCGCAGGAAGCGCACCGTGCCGGGGATCTCGGCGGCGCGCCGCGCCTCCAGGAGGGCGCGATTGAGCGCGAGGTTCTCGGCCGCGCGCCGCACCCCGGTGTCGATCCATTGCCAGACCGTCGCGCCCATGTCCCTATGCCGTCACGACCGGGATGCCGCGGAGTCTGCTGCCCGCCGCCTCGCGACGGATGAAATCGGCGACGTCGACCTTTGCCGACGCCGCCTCGTCGGCGAGCGCGAGCACCTCGTCGCCCACCGCGATCGAGCAGCAGGCCGGCGTGACGCGCACCTCGCGGCCGAGCCGGACGGCGAGCTCCACCGTGCCGTCGCTGGGATGGGCGATGCCGTTCAGGCCCGCCATGACCGCATAGGTGTCGATCTCCACCTTGGTGCGGCCCGGCGGCCGCGCACAGCCGAGGAGGAGCGGCACGTCCGGCAGCCGCGCGCGAGCGTCGAGGAAGAAGCGTCCGACGACGCGGCTCGGTACGGTCTCGAACGCGCGCTGGGCCGGCGCGTAGAAGGGCATCACGACGACGAGCACCAGCGCCGCAGGCCGGTGGCGCGCGACCATCTCGAGCGCGTTCCACTCGCCGAGCATGCGGCCGTAGTGCAGGCCGAGGACGATGTGCGGCACGACCTTGAGCGAGGTCGCAGTCAGGTGCGCGAGCGAGGCCTCGAAGTCCGCCACCGGCCGCTTGAGGTGGTACACCTGCTGGACCGTGTCCTGCGCGCCGATCACGTCGAGCATCGCCGCGTCCACGCCGGCGGCCTCGATGCGGCGCGCTGCGTCGCGCGAGACGAGCGCGGTGTGGATGGCGATGCGGAACGCAGGGAAGTCGTCCTTGATGCGCCGGATCGTGGGGTAGAAGGGGTCGTACTCGACCTCGTCGCGATGGTTCGAGCCCCCGGTGAGCAGCATGCCCTGCGCCCCGGCGGCGATCTGTTCGTTCACGACGCGCCAGAGCGCCTCCGGCGTGCGCGCCGGAATCATCGGTTCGAGGATCTTCGCCTTGCAGTGGTCGCACTGCAGCGCGCAGACGCCGCCGGTGATCGACACCGCCGGCCAGGCGCTCTTGCCGCACCCCGAGATCTCGCTCGTCGCGAAGGCCTTGAACGTGGGAACGTGGAAATTGACCGGGCCGGGCCGCGCGCGCGCCTCGAGCGCCCCAACGAGCCCGGAATCGAGCTCGGCGACCTCGAGCGCCTCGATGCCGCGCGCGGTGTCGAGCCAGTTCATGCGGCCAGACGCGCGCTCACGGGCAGCCGGCGAACCCGTCGGCCGTCATCTTCGCCTCGAACGCGCTCGCCACCGCCGCGCCGGTCACGAGCGCCGCGGAATCGGCGTCCCAGTTCGCCGGCTTGAGCTTCACGAGCCACCCGGCACCGTACGGGTCGGCGTTGATGCCCTTGGCGTTACCGCCGAGCGCATCGTTGACGGCGACCACCTCGCCGCCTACGGGCGCCTTGACCGGACCGACCCACTTGCCCGACTCGACCGTCGCGAGCGACTTGTTCTGGTCGATCGACCGGCCCGCCTTCTTCGGCGTGTAGGCGACGATCTCGCCGGCGAGCGCGCATGCATACGCGGTCATGCCCACGGTGACCGTCCCGTCGGCCTCCTTGCGCGCCCAGACGTTGTTCTCGACGTTGTAGTACAGGTCGTCGGGCAGGTTGCAGTTCTTGACCGAAGCCATCTTTCGTCTCTCCCGCTGTCGTTCTTCCCGCTGTCGTTATTCCCATTGCGCTCGATTCTGTGCGGCCCCCCGGCCGCCCGCTTGCGCTGCGTCAAAAGAACAGCACCTTGTCGCAGCTGAGGATCATGTCGGCGAGCGCCCCGCCGGAGGACAGCTCGTCCACCTCCGGCACGAGGTCGTCGACGTCCAGATCGTAACCCGGCAGCGCCGGGCGGCAGGCGTGGAACCGGACCCCGGCCTGCTTCGCCTCACGCATGAACTCGATGATCGGCTTGCCGCCCTCCATCGCGGCGAGCCGCTCCGGCACGCCGCGCTTCACCAGGCGCACGCCTTCCATGGTGAAGAAGATCGTCACCTCGGCGTCCATCGAGGCGAGCAGCGCGCCGAGGTAGAACGGCGTCGCGCAGCGGTTGGGGGTGGACGGACCGCTCGTCATCACTATGACGACCGTCTTCTCGTCGTGCTCGAGGTAGCGCGGGCCGGACACGGGCGTCAGTCGGTCAGGCGCTTGCAGCGAAAGTCGTCGCGCCGCAGGCGCGCCTCGAACCCCTGCTGCGCGGCCGCGCCGGTGAGTAGGTCCGCGACGGCGACGGCGAACGGCTGCGCCGGCCGTACGCGCGCGATCCAGTGCCGGTACGGGTCGCGGTTGAGCAGCGTCGGGTCGTCGAGCACCGCTTCGTTCCCGGCCTCGATCGTGCAGTCGAAGGGGTTCGGGACCGGGCCCGCCCACTTGCCGGTCTCGACGGTGGCGACCGGCTTGCCCTTCGGCCGCAGGCTGCCGGGCTTGCGCACGCGCACGTGCAGCACCTTGCCGGCGATGGTCTGGGAGAGGTCAGTCATGCCCACCGTCGCAGTGCCGTCGGGCTCCGGCCGCACCCAGATCTGGAACTCCGCGTCGTAGTAGCGATCGGGATGGAACTCGCAGCCGTTGGCGCTCATGCGGAGCGCATTAGATCACGCCCTTCTCGTGCAGAAAATCGATCGAGTCGCTCACATTCTCGTGGAGCGCGACTTTTCTCGCCGACAGCCCGAGCGCCAGGCCGAGCAGCTGCGTGAAGTAGACGACCTTCACGTTCGTCCTGATGCCGAACGCCTCCTCGGCGCGGATCTGGTGCATCTCGAGGCCGGAGTGGCAGGTGGGGCACTCGGTCGCGATGATGTCCGCGCCGCACTCCTCCGCCGCCTGCAGCAGGTTGAGCACGAGCTGGGTCGACGTGTCCGAGTCCGACAGCGTGTGCGCGCCGCCGCAGCAGGCCGTCTTGAGCGGGTACTCCACGTTCACTGCGCCCGCCGCAGCGAGCAGGTCGTCCATGTAGTGCGGCGCGTTGCTCGACTCCGAACCCGGGCCCTGGTCCTTCTCGGGAAAGATCTGCCGCGGCCGCGTGTACATGCAGCCGTAGTAGTTCGCGATCTTGATGCCCTTGAGCGAGTTCGTGATCCGCGCCTTGAGGCCCTCGGGCCCGAGCTCCTCCATCAGCCACTCGAGCAGGTGCAGCGTGCGCACGTCGCCCTTGTAGACCGGATCGTCGGCCTTCTTCGCGAGGTCCTGCACCGTCTGCATCGTCTCGGCGTCGGTGGCGCACTCGTACTCGGCCTTCTTGAGGTTGTGATAGCAGCCGTTGCACGGCGCCATCACCGTATCGCAGCCCATCTTCTCCGCGGCGATCGCCATATTGCGCGCCGACATGTAGGTCTGCAGCATCGGGTGGATGTTCTTCACCTCCATCGCGCCGCAGCAGTTCCAGTCGTCGAGCTCGGTCATCCTGAGATCGAGCGCCTTCACGAGCGCGCGGGTCGAGCGGTCGTAGGGGCCGCCCGAGCCTTCGAGGGCGCAACCGGGGTAGTAGGCGACTTTCGGCATCCTGGCGATTCCCTCGTGCTACGCGTGCGCGCCCGTCGCACGCTCGTGCGCGAGCTTCTTCTGTTCGGCGACGTAGGCCTGGAGCACCTCCCCCGTCCTTCCCCACGACTTCGTGCGCGGCTTGAACACGAGCGCCCAGCCCATCTTCAGGCCCTGCGTCATCGGCAGCCGCGCGAGGAAAGCGCCGTAGCGCCCCTGCTGGAGCAGCGGCAGATTGTTCATGCGGCGAATCAGCGTGCCGAGCCAGCCCTTCTTGACCAGCGCCACCACGTTCTCGCCGGTGGTCTTCAGGAAGTTGAACAGCACCTCGCTGTCCTCGATGCGACCGCGCTCGATGCACTGGCGCGTGAACTCCTCGTCGAAGAGCGTCGAGCGCGACTTCGGCACGTGGCCCTCTTCCTCGAGCCAGTGCTGAAGCGCCTTCATCACGCCCTCGGGGCGCACGTCCTTCGGGCAGATGTTCGTGCACTTGTTGCACGACACGCACTGCCAGATGATGTCCTTGTCTTTCAGCAGCTCGGCCTTGTAGCCGAGGTTCGTGAGGTAGATCCAGTAGCGCGGGTTGAAGTCGGTGTTGATCGCGTACATCGTGCACGAGTTGGTGCACGAGCCGCACTGCCAGCAGCGGTGGACGTTCTCGCCGCCGGGAAACGACTGGATCAGCCGGTAGAAGTCGGGGTCGTAGTCGGTCCACGTGCGCGGCGTGATCATCGTGTTCCAGTGGCCGGACACGTCCACGCCCTCGACCACCAGCTTCTCGGCGACGCGCAGGTTCGCCGGGTCGATCAGCGATTTCTCATGAATGGGCACGCCGTGCCTCCTTGAGGATCCGGTCGATCCCGAGCAAGCCGGTGATCTGCTCGGAGGGATGCGTGCCGCGCTCGAAGTCGGCGCCGAGCGTGCCGCCGGTCATCGCGCGGAAATAGTGGCCGTATGCGGCGGCGAGGACGAGGTCGGCCCAGAAGTGGACGTCGCGGTAGATGCCCTGGGCAGCGACGTTCTCCTGCACCCACAGCCGCGCGGCCTCGTAGGTTCCGGCGGTGTTCTCGAGCGGGAGCTCGCGCATCGCCTCGCCGCCGGCGACGAGCTCGCGCAGCGCCCCGCTCATCGTCGCGCGGTCCCACACCCAGCGCGCCATGAGCGGCACGCGCACCGGGTCGCGGAAGTGGAGGAGCTCGGTTGCGAGGTCGTGGGCGCCGCGCGCGAGCTTTGCCGCCGCGCGACGCTCGTCCCGTCCCGTCACTGCGCCCGCCGGCGCCGCCGCCACCACTGCCGCTATGCGCGACTCGAACGGCACCGAATCGTCGCCGAGCGCGGCGACCGCGCGCGCGAGCGCGGGCTCGTCGGCGTGCGGCCCGAGCTTGCGCCGCGCGCCGAACACGAGGTCGATCGCCGCGGCGAGGTTGCCCTGCGTGGTCACGATCGCCAGCCGGCGCTGCTTCTCCGCGAGCGCCTCCAGCCACGCCTCGACGCCCTCGCGGTCCTCGGCCGCGGCGAGCAGCGCCTTGAAGTGGCGCTCGAAGCACCGCGCGTCGAACTCGACCGCGAGCGCCGCCGGGACGAGCGCGCGCGGCGCGGGCTCAGGCTGCGGCTTTCTGGCCCAGAGCATTGAGGTCGCCCACCGCGCGCATCGCCATGCCGAGGCCGTGCGCGATGCAGGTGTCGATGTCCTCCGGCGCGAGCGCCGCGCCGCCAACGTAGATGCCGGCGCGGGTGGAGGCGAACGTGCTCGTATACGCCTCGCCCCGCTCGAGGAAGCCGTGCTTCTCGAGGCCGACGCCGAAGACCTTCGCGATTTCCAAGTTGAGCACGTTCGGGTCCATGCCGATCGCGTGCACCACCAGGTCGAACGGGATCACGATCGGGCGCTTGACCAGCGTGTCCTCCCCCTTTAGCAGCAGCTTGCCGTCGGGGCCGCGCGTCACCTCGGCGATCCGCGCCTTCACGAACTTGGTCCGGAACTCCTCCTGCGAGCGCCAGTAGAACTTGTCCTCGTAGAGCCCGAAGGTGCGGATGTCCATGTAGTAGATGAAGACGTCGGTCTTGGGCGAGAGCTCCTTGATCTCGATCGCGAGGTTCGCCGACACCGTGCAGCAGATCTTCGAGCACCATTCACGGCCGATCTGTCGGTCGCGCGAGCCGACGCAGAGCAGGATCGCGACGCGCTGCGGCGTGCGCCCGTCCGACGGGCAGGCGATCTTGCCGGCGGCGACCATCTGCTCGACCTGCGTCGTCGTGACCACGTCCTCGAAGGTGCCGAAGCCCCACTCCGGCTTGTTGATCGCGTCGAAGTGGGTGAAGCCGGTGGCGAGCACGATCGCGCCCGCCTGCACCGTCTGCCCGTTCGAGAGCGCCGCGGCGAAGCGGCCGTGCTCGCCCTCGAGCTTCGTCACCTTCACGCCCTTGTGGATCGTGACGTGCTTCGAGTCCTCGACGCGCTTCACCATCCGCCCGATCGCGTCCTTCGCCCACTCGCCCGAGGGCACGAGCTTCGCGTAGCCGGAGAGGATCGGCGCGCCCCCGAGGACGCTCTCCTTCTCGACCAGCACGACCGGCCGGCCGACCGAGGCCGCGCCGTGCGCGGCCGAAAGACCGGTCGGGCCCGCGCCGACCACCAGAATCGCGTCGTTCATCGGTGAACCCCGGGAGGTAAGTGAGCGGTCAGGCCGCGCGCGCCATCGAGTCGGCGAGCTTCGGGTCGTACAGGTACTCGATCCTGCCGGCCTTGACCTCCTGCAGGTAGGCCTCGAAGCGCTTCTTCGCCTCGTCCCACGAGATGCCGAGCTTCTCGACCACGTCCTCGCACGGGCTCGCGTGCCACTGGAGCTGCACGATCTTGAACGGGTCGGCGCCGCAGGCGAGCGCGGCGAACTGGATGTCGGCCATGATCGGCAGCGAGTAGCGTTGCTCGTGCGCCCGCCCGATCCACTGGTTCTTGTCCATCGTGGTGATGCAGCCGGTGTCGATGCCGAGCATCAGGTCGGCGTTGGCCTCTTCGCGCGCCACCTTGATCTTGCGGTCGATCGTGAACGAGCGGGTGAACTCGCGCTCGCTGATGATGTGCCGGAAGCCGAACCCGCAGCAGTCGTACCAGGTCGAGTAGTCGATGACCTGCGCGCCGAGCGCCTGCGCCATGCCGGTCCCGGTCGCGGCGCGGTTGCCGCCCATCACCTCCGGATCGTAGATCGCGTCCTCGTGCACCATTTTCGAGTAGTGGCACGCCATGTGGACGGTCACGCGCACCTTCGAGACGTCGATCTTCTGCAGCTTCGAGGCGATGTCGTGGCGCATCACGTGCACCCAGTCGGAGTAGTGCACGACCTCCTCCGGGATGACGAGCTTTCCGTCGACGAGGCGCCCGAGCTTGCCGAGGATCTTCCTCACCCGCTCGCGCAGCGTGGCGTTCTCGACCAGGTACTTGCGCACCTCCTTGTAGTTGCCGAACGAGGTGCCGCAGTGCACGAGCGGGTAGAAGTGCCCGGCCTCGTGGCCGAGCTTCTTCCCGCTGACGTAGGCCTGGTGGAAGTTGCGCAGGAACACCGCGGCGAGCGACTCCACGTTGCCGATGCCCGAGCCGTGGTAGTTCCACGCCGTGCACGAGGTCTGGTCGGTCTCGTCCAGGTAGTCCTTGCCCGGCACCATGCCGAGCTGGTTCATCGTCCACAGCAGCGAGGTCGGGTAGCCGGGGATGTTCCCGCACTGCCCGCAGGACTTGTGGTGCCAGAGCTGCGCGGTGGGGATCTTCTTCTCCCAGCCGAACAGCGTGCGCACGACAACCGGCTTGTGCGCGTCGGTAATGCGATGGACGATGATCTCGCCGTCGCGTTCCAGCTCCCACATGTGGTCGCGTACGTCGTCCATCCGCTCGCCGAGCTCGATCGAGCGCTTGTCGATCACCTTCTCCACCCACGCGGTCGCCTTGCGGGCATCCTCGGGGGAGAGGTTGGTCGGCTGGAAGAACGCGCCGTGGCCGGCGATGCCGCCGCTGGCGGGACTGGTCGGATTGGTCGGGTTCATGTGCTCGCTCCTGGTTCGGATCAGTCGCCGTCGGCTTTCGCTTCTTCCTGCTCCTCGACCCACTCCTCGTACTCCTCGCGCTTCTCGTCGATGAAATCCTCGATCACGTCGAAGAGGTTCTCGTCCATCGTCTCGAGCTGCTGCAGGACCCCGGTGTCCTCCCAGATCGTGTACATCTCGACCGAGGTCTTCAGCGACACCTCCCACGCGGTGTCGGTGGTCTGGAGCGTCTTCATCGGAATCGCGCGGCGCAACGTCTTGAGGTCGCCTTCCACCTTCTGGATGTTGGGGCCCCAGTCCGGGAAGTGATCGGGCTGGATCATGTCCGGCGAGAGCTGGTTGCCGGTGGTGATGAGCTTGAGCATCACGCGGCCGAACGGGCGCAGCACGTCCTTCGCCGACTGGAACCCGTGCTTGATCGCCACCTCGCGCATGATCGCGATCAAGCCGCCGGGGGAGTTCTTGAACGGGCAGCGCGAGGCGCAGGTCATGCACTGGGCGCACGCCCAGATCTTCTCCTGCATCGCGTCGTAGACCTGCTCGACGTTCTCCGTCCAGAGCAGCTGCACGATCTCGCGCGGGCTGAAGTCGTAGAACTGCGCCGACGGGCACGTGGCGGTGCACACGCCGCAGTTCAGGCAGCCGTTCAGCTCGTGCTCGTAGCGGAAATCCCGACGGATGTCGTCGAAGATCTCCTGCATCTCGGCGTAGTCGGCCATGCCGTCTCCGTGGTGGATCGCCTCCCGCGCGGATTCTCGTTGGTCCCGGCGCGCTCCGCTGCGCGGCGGGTGTGGCCCCGCTCGAAGGGCTACTTGCGCTTCATGAAGAACGTGTACTCCTTGTTCGCCTCGGAGTGCGACAGCAGCTCGTTGCCCGTCTGCTTCGAGAACGCCTGGAAGTCCTTCACCGAGCCCGGGTCGGTGGCGAGGATGCGCAGCACCTGGCCGCTCGTCATGTCCGCAAGCGCCTTCTTGGCCCGCAGAATGGGCAGCGGGCAGTTGAGGCCACGGGCGTCTAGATCCTTATCGAAGTCCATCGGATTCCTTTCGGGGAGAAAAATCGGCGGGTGCGGCCCGGTATAGCGCACGCCCGACGGCCTTTCAACTCCAACCGGCAGCGGTTCTGATCGCGATCAACCGCGAATATTACGAATTTCTAATATTGTGCCCGGCACGTCAAGCGCCACGCGCCCGCACCGCCTCTGCTGCGCTGCAGAAAACCCTATGAAATCCGCTGGTAATACAGGTTCTGCGGATGGTTCGCCTGGGCGAAGAAGAACCAGCGCTCCGCGAGCAGGCCCAGGTACTGCACGACGAACGCGGCGGCGAGCAGGGCCGGCGCGCCGGCGGCGAGCCCCAGGCCGAGCAGCACGAGCGGCACGGGGAACACCGCGGCGAGGAACCACCACTTGATCGTGCGGACGAACGCGTCGGAGGCGCCGTGAAAGAACTCGCGGGTGTTGAAGGAGCCGCCCATGGCCCCTTGCGCCTTCTGCACGATCCGCGGGTGCTTGACCCCGATCGCGGTCTGCAGGGACGACCGGGGCTTGAGCCGCGCATTCCGCAGCAGGGACGCGCCACGCGTGACGAGTGCCGCGAGCGTGAAGCCCACCGCCCACCCCGCGATGTAGTTCACGAGCCCCGGCTCCACGACCGCCGCGTACGCCGTGGCGAGCATGAGGCCGGAGGCGCACCCGAAGAGGAGGTAGTTGATGACGGTGAGCGGCGTGTGCCACTCCTGCAGGAACTTCAGGCACGCGTAGATCATCCCGGTGCACAGGAAGAGCAGCAGGCAGAGCAGCGTCCCCACCGCCCCGATCGCGAGGGTCGCGTCGACGCCGAGCGCGATCGGCTGCGCACGCCACCCGAGCCAGTGGCCGATTCCGTACAGGAAGACGCAGCCCATCAGCGCCGGCAGCACGATCACCTCGCGCGACAGCCAGGAGGTCCGCCACATCGCCGCCGAGCGCCACGCCCGCTCCGGCCGGCCGAGGTGGAAAAACGACGCAACCAGCCCGCCGACGAGCAACCCGAGCGAGATTGCGGCGGCCAGCGGATAGAAGAGCGTGCCCGCCGGCCCCGCGCGCACCTCGAAGTGCTCGAGCACCTGGATGCAGTAGACCGCGAAGAACAGCCCCTGCCCCACGCCGAGCAGGGTGGTCAGGAGCAGGACGGAGAACGCGGGCCGCATTACCAGCTCGTCACGTCGTCGAGCGCCGGCTCGTCGGGCCGCGGGCGCGGCAGCTTGCCGTCGACCTTGAGCGGGTTGTCGACGCGCTCGAGGTCCTCGACGCGCACCCGGATCTCCGTCTTGCGCCGCGGCAGATAGTGGTTCGCCGGGTGCGTGCCCCATTCCGGCATCAGCACGTAGCCGCCGTTCTCGCTGATCGCCTTCGACACCTGCGATTCGGGGTCGTGGACGTCGCCGAACAGGCGCGCGCTGGTCGGGCACGCCATCACGCAGGCGGGTCGTCGGTCGGCCGGCGGCAGGAGCTCGTCGTAGATCCGGTCGACGCACAGCGTGCACTTCTTCATCACCTTCTGGTGCGCGTCGAGCTCGCGCGCGCCGTAGGGGCAGGCCCACGAGCAGTACTTGCACCCGATGCACTTGTCGTAGTCGACCAGCACGATCCCGTCCGCGGCGCGCTTGTAGCTCGCGCCGGTCGGACACACCGGCACGCACGGCGGATCCTCGCAGTGCAGGCAAGATTTCGGGAAATGCACGGTCTGCGTGTTGGGGTACTCGCCGACCTCGAACGTCTGGACGCGATTGAAGAAGGTCCCGGTGGGGTCCCGGCCGTAAGGGTTGTCGTCGGAGAGGAACCCGGCGACCCCGGAGGTGTTCCACTCCTTGCAGCTCGTGACGCACGCGTGGCAGCCCACGCACACGTTGAGGTCGATGACCAACGCGAGCTGGGTCATCGCGAGCGTTCGTTCCGTGCGAGCTGGGTCATCGCCCCTCCAGTCTGCCGGCGACGAACGCCTGCCAGGTGCGCCGGATACGCTCGACGCCGGACAGCGGCCCGACCGCCGCGACGTGGGGCCAGGTCTCGGCCGGCTCCTCGATGCTCGCCCTGTAGATGCGCACCCGCACGTCGTACCAGCCGGCCTGGCCGGTCACCGGATCGGAGTTCGAGACGATCCCCTCCGGCGTCGGCAACTCCTCCTTGATCACGTGGTTCAGCAGGAACCCGAGGCGCGACTCGTTCGCATCGGGCGCGAGGTTCCACGCGCCCGGCGCCTTCCCGATCGCGTTCCAGGTCCACACCGTGCCGGGCTCGACCGCCTCGGAGTAGCGCGCCATGCAGCGCACCTTGCCCCACTGCGACTCGACCCAGATCCAGTCCCCGTCGCCGATCCCGTCCGCACGCGCGGTGCGCGGGTTCACGAAGAGATAGTTGTGCGCGTGGATCTGCCGCAGCCACGCGTTCTGCGAGTCCCACGAGTGGTACATCGCCATCGGCCGCTGGGTGATCGCGTTGAGCGGGTACCTGCGCGTGTCGGTGACCTGCGCCTCGAGCGGCTCGTAGTAGAACGGCAGCGGGTCGAAGTAGGTCGCCACACGGCCCGCCAAGTGCGCGGGCGGCTTCTTGCCCGGCCACCGCCCCTGCGCCGCTAGCCGGAACTTCTGCAGCACCTCGGAGTAGAGATGGCACAGGATCGGGTCGCCGAGGCGGCGGATGCGCGCGCGCTGCGCCCACTGCATGTAACCCCTGTTCCAGTTGCGCATGTACTGGTACGAGAGCGGCAGCTTGTGGTGGAAGACGCAGTCGTTCTGCGCGTACATCTCCCACTGCCGCGGATTGGGCTCGCCGTGCATGAATTTCTCGCCGCCCTTGCCGCGCCACCCGGCGAGGAACCCGATGCCCGACCCCGGCTCGGTCTCGAAGTTGACGATGAAGTCCGGATAGTCGCGGAACCTGCGCGCGCCGTCGGGACGCGTGAACGCCGGCAGCTTGAGCCGGCCCGCAAGCTCGATCAGCACCTCCTGGAACGGCTTGCATTCGCCGGTCGGCGGCAGGACCGGCACGCGCACCGAGTCGGTCGGGCCGTCGAACTCCGAGATCGGCCGGTCGAGGATCGACATCACGTCGTGGCGCTCGAGGTAGGTCGTGTCGGGCAGAAGGAGGTCCGCGAACGCGGTCATCTCCGACTGGAACGCGTCGCACACGACGAGGAACGGGATCGAGTACTCCCCGCTCTCGTCGCGGTCGTTCAGCATCCGCCGCACCTCCATGGTGTTCATGGTCGAGTTCCACGCCATGTTCGCCATGAAGATCATCAGCGTGTCGATGCGGTACGGATCGCCGCGCCACGCATTCGTTATGACGTTGTGCATCAGCCCGTGCGCCGACAGCGGGTACTCCCACGAGAACCCCTTGTCGATGCGCACCGGCGCGCCGTCGCCGTCGACAAACAGATCGTCGGGTGAGCCGGGCCAGCCGAGCGCCAGCCCGCCGAGCGGCGTGTCGGGCTTGACCGCGTGCGGCCCGCTGGGCGGCTTGGCCGTCGGGGGGATCGCGCGCGGGAACGGCGCCTTGTGGCGAAACCCGCCCGGGCGGTCGATCGTGCCGAGGAGGGTCATCAGGATCGCGAGCGCGCGCACCGTCTGGAACCCGTTCGAGTGCGCGGCGAGCCCCCGCATCGCGTGGAAGGCGACCGGGTTGCCGGTCACCGATTCGTGCTCCTTGCCCCAGCAGTCGGTCCACGGGATCGGCAACTCGATTCTCTGGTCGCGCGCGGTGATGCCCATCTCGTGCGCGAGCCGCCGGATCGTCGCCGCCGGCACGCCGGTGAGCCCTTCCGCCCACTCGGGCGTGTAGCGCTTCACCCGCTCCTCGAGGAGCTGGAACGCCGGCTTGACGGGCGTGCCGTCGGGCATCCGGAACTCGCCGAGCAGGTACGGGTCCGCGCCCTCGGTGTGCGTCGGCACCGGCCGGTTGGTGAGGCGGTCCCACCACGTCTGGTTCTGCGGATACTGCGGATTCACCTCGTCCGCCTCCGGCGCGCGCACGAGGAGCCCGAACTTGTCGCTCGCCTCGTCGAGGTTCACGAGGTGGCCCGCGTTGGTGTACCGCACCAGGAAGTCGCGGTCGTACAGCCCGAGCGCAATCACCTCGTGGACGAGCGCGAGCAGCAGCGCGCCGTCGGTGCCCGGCCGGATCGGCACCCACTCGTCGGCAATCGCGGAGTAGCCGGTGCGTACCGGGTTGATCGAGACGAACTTGCCGCCGTCGCGCTTGAACTTCGCGATCGCGATCTTGAGCGGGTTGGAGTGGTGATCCTCGGCGGTGCCGATCATCACGAAGAGCTTCGCCCGCTCGAGGTCCGGACCGCCGAACTCCCAGAACGAGCCGCCGATCGTGTAGATCATGCCGGTGGCCATGTTCACCGAGCAGAACCCGCCGTGCGCGGCGTAGTTCGGCGTGCCGAACTGGCGCGCGAAGAGGCCGGTCAGCGCCTGCATCTGGTCGCGGCCGGTGAAGAGCGCGAACTTCTTCGGGTCGGTCGCGCGGATGCGCGCGAGGCGCTCCTCCAGGATCCGGAACGCCTCGTCCCAGCTGATCTCGTCGAACGCCCCGTCGCCGCGCGCCGCGCCGGGCTTGCGCAGCAGGGGCCGGGTCAGCCGCGCCGGGGAGTACTGCTTCATGATCCCCGAGGCCCCCTTGGCGCAGATCACGCCCTGGTTGATCGGGTGGTGCGGATTGCCGTCGATGTACCGCACCGCACCGTCGCGGAGATGCACGCGGATGCCGCAGCGGCACGCGCACATGTAGCAGGTCGTGGTCTTGATCTCGTCGGCGGACAAGGGACGATCGGCGGGGCGGGTGGGCGGGATCCCGATTGTCTGCTGCGCGCTCTCGCGCGGGCCAACGAGTCGTTTGTATCTGGCCATAAGTAACTTATCCCGATACTACTTATGAACTCTCCGGTATGCTCCCGGCGGACGCAGCCCGCCGGGCGACAGGGGCGCGTTGCTATCATCGCGCGCACATGAAAATCTGCATCGTCTCCGACAGTCACGACCGCGCCGCCCCCCTCGCCGCCGCGGTCGCGGCGGGCAAGGCTGCCGGCGCGCAGGCGGTGATCCACTGCGGCGACGTGATCGGCACGCAGACGCTGCGCGCGGCGCTCGCGGTGGGACTGCCGCTGCACGTGATCCACGGCAACAATCTCGGCGACCCGGTCTCGCTCGCGCGCTGGGCGCGCGAGAGCGACGGGCAGCTCCAGTACCACGGCGCCGACGCGCGGCTCGAGCTCGGGGGGCGGCGGGTCTTCGTCGTCCACTACCCCGAGTACGGCCACGCCTTCGCCTGCACCGGCGACTGGGACCTCGTCTGCTGCGGCCACTCGCACACCGCCGGCATCGAGCAGGTGGCGAACGTCAGGGGCGGCCGGACCTGGCTGGTCAACCCGGGGACCGTCGCGGGCCTCGCCGCACCGGCCACCTGGGCGCTCGGCGACCTCGCGGCGATGCGATTCGAAGTTTTTTCTATGGCCGCATAGCGGCATTCAAGCGCCCGCCGCGCGGCGCCCCCCTACAATTGCCGGTTCAAGGGAGGGACACGATGTTCTCAGTGAATCCGTTCGCGCAGCTCGCGATCGCGCCCGCGGCGATGCAGACGTACGTCGTCCTGATGTTCCTGCTGGTCGTCGCCGGGACGCTCTTCGACGTCGTGCACAAGGGCAGCGCCAAGTACTTCTTCGAAAACTGGCGCCGGTCGAAGGGCAAGTCCGCCAAGCCGGTCGGCGGCGGCGAGCTCATGTCGATCGCGGTGCAGACCGCCGTCGTCGACGTGCTCGCCTCCGGCGAGTTCTGCAACCCGCGCCGGCGCGTCGCGCACCTGCTCGGCATGTACGGCTTCGTGCTCTACGTGCTCGCAACCGTGGTGCTGGTGTTCGACCTCTCGGCGGGTGCGATCTGGGCGCAGCTGTGGTGGCTTGGCGGCCTGATGATCTGCGTCGGCGGCTACTGGTTCTGGTTCTTCATCCGCGTGGACGTCGCCGCCGAGGGCAACTCGCCCTTCCGCGTCGTAAAGGCGGATCTGTTCATCCTGTCGCTGCTTGCCAGCGCGACGCTCGGCCTCGTCTGGGCCTTCCTGCAGGCGCGCGGGAGCGCCGCGTCGGCCACGGTGTTCGGCCTGTACATCCTCGCCACCACGGTGCTGTTCGCCGGCGTGCCGTGGTCCAAGTTCGCGCACATGTTCTTCAAGCCCGCGGCCGCCTTCGAGAAGAGAATCACCCGGGCCGACGGTACGGCAGAGAATCTGCCGACGCAGACCCGCGACGACCCCGAACAACAGAAGCGGCACTCCATGGAACTGTTGCAGGGCGCACCGATGGACATGGGGCTCGGCATCAAGCGCGAAGCCCCGCGCCACTACTAGAAAACAGCCCGCAGCTTCCCGCGGAACGGATCAAGGAACCAGCCCATGCCTACGTTCGTCTACATGACGAGGTGCGACGGATGCGGACACTGCGTCGACATCTGTCCGTCGGACATCATGCACATCGATAAGACCTATCGCCGTGCGTACAACATCGAGCCCAACATGTGCTGGGAGTGCTACTCCTGCGTGAAGGCCTGCCCGCAGCATGCGATCGACGTGCGCGGCTACGCCGACTTCGCCCCGCTCGGCCACAGCGTTCGCGTCCACCGCGACGAACAGAAAGGCACGATCGCCTGGAGGATCAAGTTCCGCAACGGCACGGAAAAGAACTTCCTCTCGCCCATCACCACCAAGCCCTGGGGGACGGCGATCCCGAAGCTCGCGGAGGTTCCGGCGCCCAGCAAGGAAATGCGCGACGGCGAGCTGCTGTACAACGAGCCCAAGTACATCCGCATGGACGACGGCGGCCTGCGTACGCTCGAGGCGGCCGGTCTCAAGCTGAAGAAAGGCGTGTACTACTAATGGCCTACCAAACGATCATCGAAGACGGCATCGACATCCTGGTCGTCGGTGCAGGCCTGGGCGGCACCGGCGCCGCCTGGGAAGCGAGATTCTGGGGTCAGAACAAGAAGATCGTGATCGCCGAGAAGGCGAACATAGACCGCTCCGGCGCGGTTGCGCAGGGCCTGTACGCGATCAACTGCTACATGGGCACGCGCTGGGGCGAGAACAACCCCGAGGACCACGTCCGCTACGCCCGCATCGACCTGATGGGCATGGTGCGGGAAGACCTGCTGTTCGACATGGCGCGCCACGTCGACTCCACGGTGCACCAGTTCGAGGAGTGGGGCCTGCCGATCATGAAGGACCCGAAGACCGGGCGCTACCTGCGCGAAGGGCGCTGGCAGATCATGATTCACGGCGAGTCCTACAAGCCGATCGTGGCCGAGGCGGCGAAGAAGTCGGCCGACAAGGTCTTCAACCGCATCTGCGTCACCCACCTGCTGATGGACGACGGCAAGGAGAACCGGGTGGCCGGAGCCGTCGGCTTCAACGTGCGCACCGGCAACTACCACGTCTTCAAGTCGAAGACGGTGATCTGCGGCGCGGGCGGCGCGTCCAACATCTTCAAGCCGCGCTCGGTGGGCGAAGGTTCCGGCCGCACCTGGTACGCGCCCTGGTCCTCCGCGTCCGCCTACGGCCTGATGATCAACGCCGGCGCCAAGATGACGCAGATGGAGAACCGCATCGTGCTGGCGCGGTTCAAGGACGGCTACGGCCCGGTCGGCGCCTACTTCCTGCACCTGAAGACCTATACGCAGAATTGCCTGGGCGAGGAGTACGAGTCCAAGTGGTTCCCTGAACTGCAGAAGATGGTCGGCAAGGAGTATCTCGATCCGGAAGCGTCGCACCTGACCCACCGGCCGATCCCGACCTGCCTGCGCAACCATTGCATCATCAGCGAGGTGAATGCCGGCCGCGGCCCCATCCACATGGTGACCATGCGCGCCTTCCAGGATCCGCACCTCGAAGAGGTCGGCTGGGAGAACTTCCTCGGCATGACCGTCGGGCAGGCGGTCCTGTGGGCCTCCACCGACGTGGACCCCAAGAACGAGAATCCCGAGCTGACCACCTCCGAACCCTACGTCATGGGCTCGCACGCGACCGGTTCGGGCGCCTGGTGCTCGGGTCCCGAGGACATCTCCCCGCCCGAGTATTTCTGGGGCTACAACCGCATGACGACGATCGAGGGCCTGTTCGGCGCCGGCGACGCGGTCGGCGGCACGCCGCACGCCTTCTCGTCCGGCTCGTTCACCGAAGGCCGTCTCGCCGCGAAGGCCGCCTGCAAGTACATCGACGACGGCAAGGCCGAAGGCATCGTCGTGTCCGAGGAGCAGATCAACCGCCGCAGGCAGGAGATCTACAAGCCCCTGGAGCACTACAAGATCTACCGCAACGCGATCGTGGCGGGCAGCGTCAACCCGCACTACATCAATCCGAAGCAGGGCCTGGACCGCCTGCAGAAGCTGATGGACGAGTATTGCGGCGGCGTGACCGTCAACTACATGACCAACGAGAAGCTCCTGAACATCGGCCTCAAGAAACTCAAGATCATGGAGGAGGATCTCGAGAACCTCGCCGCGGAGGATATTCACGAGCTGCTGCGCGCGTGGGAATTGAAGCACCGTCATCGCGCTGCGGAGTGCGTCACGCAGCACACGCTGTTCCGCAAGGAGACCCGCTGGCCGGGCTACTACTACCGGGGCGACGCCATGAAGGTGGACGACGCGAACTGGCACGTGCTGACGGTCTCGCGTCGCGACCCGAAGAGCGGCGAATACACGATGGAGAAGGCGCCCTGCTATCACCTGGTTACCGACAAGGAGTAGCAGCGTCCTCGGGCAGGGCTTCGAGTTGACCTTGCTCCCGGCGCAGGAGAGACCAGCATGTCGCGTGTTCTGAGCCCCATGAAGCCGGCCTCTCCGGCGCGCGAGGAGTCGCGCGTGAACATCATCGAAAAGACCGACGAAGAGATCCTCGCCATCGCCAATCCCCTGTGGCGCGACCTCGTCAAGTATTCGAACGAAGGCAAGTACGGGGAATTCGTGAGGAACTTCTCCAATTCCCTGGCGCTCGCCATGAATCAGGTCGTGGCCGGCCACCAGTTCGCGAACAGCGAGCTTGCTCGAAGTCTGTCCGAAGACGTCGACTACCTCGGCATCATCCGCCGGGGCGAGCACGTGACGGTTCTCTACCGGCAGCGCAGCACCAAGAAGCAAGGCGAATGGCTTGGCCGACTTGTCCTCGGCTACGAGAACGGACAGGTCAAGATTTTTGGCGCATCCATCTTCTGAGCCGTTCGTCCGGATTCGGCATGAGCGAGACCATCCGCGACGGCAAGTTTGTCGAGCTCACCTACAAAGTGACCGACAAGAAGACCGGGCACGTCCTCACCAGCGTCGAGTTCCCGCTGGGCTATGTTCACGGACACAACGAGATTCTGGCCCCTTCCGTCCATCGGGAGCTGGAGGGCAGGGCCGCAGGCGACGTCATCGAAGTGCCGATCGATGGCAACCAGATCTTCGGCCCTCGGGACGAGTCGCTGGTCTTTACCGATCACATCGAGAACGTCCCCGAGGAGTATCGGCAGGTCGGCACCTCCATCCTCATGGAGAACGACCGGGGCCAGACCCGCAGCTTTCTCGTGACGCAGGTGGACGACGAGAGACTCACCGTCGACGGCAACAATCCGCTTTGCGGCAGACAGGTCGTCTTTACGCTCGAGGTCCTGACCGTGCGCGACGCGACGGAAGCGGAGACCCGAGCGGGCGGCGCAGTCCAGCCGGGCGCGGACGTCGACCCGTCGCTCATGAGACCTGTTTCCTGACCTAACAGCCACTGGAGGTGACGCATGGCCGAGCAGAAGCAGCCCCCCGCCAAGGTTCCTGACGGCCACACGCCTTTCTACACGACGCGTCAGTTGCCGCCGAACGAGAAGGGGTTCGTCGGTTATGAAACCATCTGGAAACCGTTCCAGAAGGAAGCGGAGTACAAGACGCCCAAGAAGCCGTAGGCGTCATGTCCTCGCATCGTTAACCCGCGGTGCGCGGACTCCCTGCCCGCTACCCCACTCGCGCGTCGGCCGCGACGAACGCGGCCTTGAGTTCCTCGTAGGTGTACGCGACCGGGAACTGCGGGAAGTCGCGCACGACGTTGTGCGGGGGATGGAAGAGGATCCCCGCATCGGCCGCGGCGAGCATCGCCGTGTCGTTGTAGGAGTCGCCCGCCGCGATCGTGCGGAAGTTGAGCGCCCGCAGCGCCGACACCGTCTTGCTCTTGTGCTCCGCGAGCCGGATGCGGTAGCCCGAGAGCCTCCCGTTCGGCTCGGTCTCGAGCTTGTGGCAGAGCAGCGTCGGATGGCCGAGCTGCCGCATCAGCGGCGCGGCGAACTCGTAGAAGGTGTCCGACAGGATCACCACCTGGAACCGGTGGCGCAGCCACTCCAGGAAGTCCTTTGCGCCCGGCAGCGGGCCCATACCTGCGATCACGTCCTGGATGTCGGGCAGCCCGAGGTGGTGCTGCGCGAGGATCTCCAGCCGGCCGCGCATCAGCTTGTCGTAGTCGGGCTCGTCGCGCGTCGTGCGCGAGAGTTCGGGAATCCCGGTGCGCTTGGAGAATTCGATCCAGATCTCGGGGACGAGCACCCCCTCGAGATCCAGGCAGGCGATGTGCACGGCGGGCTCCCGGCGCCGCCGGGGACCGGCGCGCAAAAAGTCGGTATTTTCAGGGGTCGCGCGCGGCGGGGCAAGGCGCCCCGCCGGGGCGTCAGCAGGACTTCGGCAGGTGCGCGGTGAGCGGATTCGACATGTCGTCGTCGTACACCTTCATCTTCGCGGCCACGCATGTCGAGATGTAGCTGCGCAGCGCTTCGTCCTTGTGCCCGAGCGCCAGGGCTTCGCGGGTGCAAATCATCGAGAAGACCGACCGCGCCGCAGCGTCGTCCGCCGCGAGCGGGGTCCAAACCACTGCGGCGGCAAGGCCGGCCGCCAGCGCGAGCTTCCTGTGCAGCATTGCGCGACTCCCCGAATGCGTCGCCCGTAGTTTACCTGCGTGTCCGACGGCGCAGGGACCGTTTCCGCGCGAAACAGCGCGCTCGCGCCGCGCGCGCCCCCGCCACCTGAACTTTTGGCCGCACAAAGGGTTACTGCACAAGAAGCGCCATGGCATGAATCGTGCAGCAAGGTGGTCCCGAATGAGCGGCCGCGACGAGCCGCGTGAAGAAGCTGAACCCACACCGAAGGAGGCGCCATGGCAAGCGATACCCGACCGCGCTCGGTTCCGAAGCGCACCCCGTTGACCCAGGAAGAGGACGCCCGGCTCGAGTCCGGCGACCGCCGCGCGTTCTTCCGGCGCTCTGCCGCGGTGGCCGGGGGCGCGCTCGCCGCCGGCGGTCTCGCGACCGCCGCACGCTCGGCGCCGCTGGCGGTCGCGCCGACCAACAAGGAGATGGGCCGGCCGATCGAACCCGCGGCGTACGGCATGCCGTCGAAATTCGAAAAGGGTTTCGCGCGGCGCCGCACCGACGTCTTCGTGAACCGCCAGAACTGGTCGGACTGGAGCATGACCCCGCTCCAGGGCCAGCAGGGCATCGTCACGCCGAACGGCGTGATCTTCGAGCGCCACCACGCGGGCACGCCGGACATCGACCCGGCCCAGCATCGGCTCGTCCTCCACGGCATGGTGCGTCAGCCCCTCCAGTTCTCGATGGACGACCTGATGCGCTATCCGTCGGTGTCCCGCTTCCACTTCCTCGAGTGCTCGGGCAACGGCCTCACCGACTGGCTCAAGGCCGCCTCGCAGACCGTCCAGCAGACCCACGGCCTGCTCTCCGGCGGGCAATGGACCGGCATCCCGGCCTCGTGGCTCCTCGAGGAGGCCGGGCTCCAGCCGGGCGCGAAGTGGGTGCTCTTCGAGGGCGCCGACGGCTCGGCGCACACCCGCTCGGTCCCGATCGAGAAGGTCATGGACGACGTGCTGATCGTCTACGGCTCCAATGGCGAGATGCTGCGGCCGGAGAACGGCTACCCGCTGCGCGCGTTCGTGCCGGGCTGGGAAGGCAACGTCTCGGTGAAGTGGCTGCGCCGCATCAAGGTGAGCGATCAACCCTGGCACTTCCGCAGCGAAACCGCGCGCTACACCGACCCGATGCCGCAGGGCAAGTGGCGCCAGTTCAGCTTCGCCATGGAGTGCAAGTCGGTCATCACGCGGCCCTCGGGCGGCATGAAGCTCGCCCGGCCGGGTCCGGTCGAGATCATCGGCTTCGCGTGGTCGGGCAACGGCGCCATCACCGCCGTCGACGTCTCCGTGGACGGCGGGCGCAACTGGGCCCAGGCCGAGCTCGAGGCGCCGGTGCTCGACAAGATGCTCACGCGCTTCCGGTACCGCTGGAACTGGAACGGCTCCCCCGCGATGATCCAGAGCCGCGCGATGGACTCGACCGGCTACGTCCAGCCGAGCGTGGCCGAGATTCAGAAGGTGCGCGCGATCGTCGGCTTCGTCCAGCATCACAACGGCATCCAGCCGTGGTCCATCAGCGCCGCCGGGGAGGTGAAGAATGCGATCGCTTAACGTCGTTGTCGGGGTCGCGGCGGCGCTCGCCGTGGTCGGCTGCGCCCAGATGCAGTCGAGCGCGTCGAAGAACCCGCCGCGGCCGCAGGTGGCGTTCGGCCAGCCGATCGCCGAGGCGGACATTGCGCCGTGGAACATCGACATCCGCACGCCCGACGGGCGCGGCCTGCCGGCGGGCAGCGGCACGGCGGCGGCCGGCAAGGCGATCTACGACCAGAAGTGCGTGGCCTGCCACGGGCCGGACGCGAAGGGCGGGCCGGTGTACGGCGCGATGGTCGGCGGGATCGGGTCGTTCACGACCAACACGCGGGTCCTCACGCCGGGGAGCATGTATCCCTACGCGCCGATCCTGTTCGACTACATCCGCCGCACCATGCCGATGGATCGCCCGCAGACGCTCACCAACGACGAGGTCTACGCGCTTTCCGCCTACCTTCTGAACCTGAACGGCCTCATTCCCGCCGGGGCCGTGATGGACGCCAAGACGCTGCCCGCGGTGCAGATGCCGAACCGCAACGGGTTCATCGTGGACGACCGGCCCGACACCAAGGCCGTGCGCTGCATGGCGAACTGCAAGTAGCGCGAAAGCGCGCGGGCCGGCGCGGCCCGGTGATTCCCGACCCACGCGGTCGGGAACGCCGGGCCGAATCGTTTCCCGCGCACGCCCCGCGCGTGGCGCAACGGCCGCTGTTTCATTGCGAAACGACTCGCGCGCAGGGCCCTTGCGGCGGAGGGCGGGTTCGGTCTAAAAATAACGGGTTAGATCAGGCCATGCCGAATGGCACGGAACCTGCGTCCAGATCTCCAAATCGCCTGCCACCAGGAGTCAGCTCATGGCCAAGAACGCCGCCGAATGGGCCGCGCGCCCGAAGTTCCCGGCTTCCCACTACGTGGACGCCCGCATCTACAGCGATCCGACGATCTTCGAGGAGGAGAAGGAGAAGCTCTTCAAGAAGACCTGGATCATCGCCTGCCACGAGTCCGAGATTCCGAACGTCTACGACTATCGCCTCTTCACCCACCCCGCCGGGCCGCCGCTCATCATCGTGCGCGGGGACGACCAGAAGGTGCGCAGCTTCTACAACATCTGCCCGCACCGCGGCAACGCGATCCTCTACGACCCGTCGGGCAACGCGAAGCGCATGACCTGCATCTTCCACCAGTGGTCGTTCGACACGCGCGGTGCGTGCGTCGACATCACGCGCGCCGAGCAGGGCTACCAGGACCGCTTCAACAAGCAGGACGCGAGCCTGCGCGAGGTGCGCGCCGAGGTCGGCTTCGGCGGCTTCGTGTGGGTGTGCCTCGACGACGCGGCGCCGACGCTGAAGGAGTTCATCGGCCCCGCGCTCGACATGCTCGAGCCCTACATGCAGGCCCCGATGGAGGTGTTCCACTTCCACAAGGCGGTCGTGAACACGAACTTCAAGCTGTGGCACGACACCAACAGCGAGTTCTATCACGACTTCCTGCACTACTTCAATCGCATCACCGGGATGATGCAGCCGGGCTACTTCGACCGGAAGTACGTCGGCTACCCGAACGGCCACGCGTCGGTCGGCTCGATGGAGATCAAGTACGACGCCTACGAGGGCAGCAAGCAGCGCTCGGTCGGCTGGCCCGGGCTCGCGCCCGGCGGCTGGATCCTGATCGACATCTTCCCCGGCATGACCTACAACCTGCGCACCTCGGTCCTGCGCATGGACACCGTGGTGCCGCTCGGGCCGGACAAGGTGATCATCGAGTTCCGCGGCCTCGGCCTGAAGAGCGACACGCCGGAGGAGCGCCGGCAGCGCATCTTCGACCACAACGTCATCTGGGGGCCGTTCGGCCGCAACCTGCACGAGGACCTGCTCGGCGTGCACGGCCAGGGCATCGCGATGCGGCAGGGCACCGACGCGCGCTGGGTGATCCAGGGGCGCGAGGAGTCGAGCACGATCCACGACGAGGTGGGCATGCGCCACTACTACGCGGAATGGAGCAAGCGCATGGGCCGCCCGGCGTACGACCCGTTCGGCGAGGGCAAGCCCGCGCGCGTGGCGGCCTGAGGGAGGCGCCGATGACGACGACCGAACAGCGCCACGCGATCGAGGAGCTCGTCTACCGCTCCTGCCTCGCGCTCGACGCCAAGGACTGGAAGGGCTTCCTCGAGCTGTGCGACCCCGGGTTCCGGTATTCGATCAGCGCGTACAGCCCGGAGATCCGCAAGGACATGAACTGGCTCGACTACGACAAGGAAGGCCTCGCCACACTGCTGAACAACCTGCCCAAGCACAACAGCGACCACTCGCCGGTCACGCGCCACGCGACCGTTTACACCGTCGCGGTGGACGCGGCGGGCGCCGAAGCCAAGGTCGTGTCGGCGCTGCAGGTGTTCCGCACCGCGCTCGACGGCGGCGCGACCGAGCTCTTCGCGGTGGGGCACTTCCACGACACGGTGAAGCTCGACGGCGGCGCACCGAAGCTCGGCGCGCGCAACGTGCGCCTCGACACGCGCCTGCTCGGCTACGGCTACCACATCCCGTTCTAGCGCCGGCCACGCGACGATGCGAGTGCAGGTCAACGCGCGCAACCGCGCGTACGAGTTCGAGGCGGAGCCCGGCGAGAAGCTCCTGTTCGCGGGCTTGCGCGCGCACATCGACCTGCCTTACGAGTGCGCCACCGGCACGTGCGGCACCTGCAAGGCGCGGCTGGTCGAGGGCCGCGTCGACGACGCCTGGCCCGGGGCGGGCGGCAAGAAGTACCTCAAGGGCGCGGGCGAGTTCCTGATGTGCCAGTGCGCGCCGGCCGGCGACGTCGTCGCCGAGGTCGCGAGCTTCGTCTACGCGACCGATCCGGGCACCTGCCCGGCGCACGCGGTGGGCGGCGCCCTCGGCAGCGTGCGGCGGCTGACCGCCGACGTGGCTGCGTTCGACGTCGAGCTCGACCAGCCGACCGACTTCGACGCCGGCCAGTTCATGGCGATCGCGGTGCCGGGTGTGGCCGGCTTCCGCGGTTATTCGATGGTGAACTTCGCGCGCCAGACGCGCCGGCTCGAGTTCGTGGTGAAGAAGAAGCCGGGCGGCGGCGTGTCGGAGTGGCTCTTCGGGCCGGCCGCGGCGGGCGCACGCCTGACGCTCTTCGGCCCGCTCGGCAAGGCCACCTTCCATCCCAGCCTGGCCAAGAACGTGCTGTGCATCGCCGGCGGCAGCGGCATCGCCGGCATGATGTCGATCCTCGCGCGCGCAACCCAGGAAGGCTACTTCGGCCAGCACCGGGGACACGTGTTCTTCGGCGTGCGAACATACGCCGATGCCTTCTTCCTCGACGAGCTCGCGCGCCTGCGCGCGAGCTGTCCGGACGCTCTCCAGGTTACCGTCGCACTGTCCGACGAGGACGTGCCGGCGAGCGCCGCCGCGCGCCACCCGCAGCTCGCCTTTGCACGCGGGCTGGTGCACGAAGTGGCGAAGCTGGCGATGCAGGGCAAGTATCAGAACGTCCGCGCCTACCTCGCCGGGCCGCCGCCCGCGGTCGATGCTTCGATCCGGTTCCTGCTGCTCGAGGCGCGGCTGACCGCCGACAACATCCGCTACGACAAGTTCAGCTGAGATGAAACCGATGCCGCAGCATCGCTTTCCCATTCTTCGGGGAGCACGAGGGGGCGCCGCGCAGCGGCCCTGCCCCCTCGTGGCGTGAGCAGGGAATGGCGAAGAAGTTCGTCTGCCGCACGAGCGACGTCCCGGCGAACGGCATGAAGGAGTGCGCCGCCGAGGACGGGCTGAAGCTCGTCGTGGCGAACTCGGGCTCCGAGTACTTCGCGTTCCAGGCGATCTGCCCGCACCAGGAGGTGCCGCTGTGCGAGGGCCTGTACGACGGGTCGGTGGTGACCTGCCACATGCACCTCTGGCAGTGGGACGTGCGCACCGGCGCGCCGATCGGGCTCGCCGAGGCCCCGCTCGAGCGCTACGACCTTTCGGTCGAGGGCGACTCGATCTACGTCCAGTCGAAGAGCGCGATCGACGTGGGCACCCTCTTCGCCGGCGCATCCGAGGCGACGCTCGCGAAGCTCGCCGGGCTCGCGCGCCGCGAGACCTACCCGACCGGCGCGGTGGTGTACCGCGTCGGCGACCCGGCCGACGACTTCTTCGTGCTCGACTCGGGCCGCGTCGAGTTCCAGATCGGTCGCGACGAGCGCACCAGCCCCGCCGGGTTCATGCTGCGCAAGGGCGAGGTGTTCGGCTGGGCGGCGCTGCTCGAGGGGCACCCGCGGCGCATCGCGAACGCGCGCGCCCTCGAGGAGGCGGCGCTGCTGCGCATCAACGGCGGCGAGGCGCTGCGGGTGCTGGAAGCCGACCCGCAGTCCGGGTTCCTCGTGATGCAGAGGCTGTCGGCGCTCATCGCCCGCTACCTCGCGGAGCCGGGGGCGAAGTGATGCATTGACGGGAACGACGACTCGCGGGAGCCACGGCGGATGCCGCGAGCCACAAGAACAAACGCCGGAGGCTAGCCCCGTGTCGGCATGACACGCATATCAAAGGAGAGCACCATGAGAGGAACGTTGCTGCGCTGGGCGACGGCCGCGGTCGTGCCGTTCGCCGTTGCACTTGGAGCCGCGCACGCCCAGGAGGACTACGGCAAGCCTGGCGGACCGGTGAAGCTGACCGTCGGCTACCAGCCCTACTACACGCAGTCGTGGTCGGGCGTGGTCATGCGGGGCAAGAAGTTCTACGAGAAGTACCTGCCGGCGGGGTCGCAGGTCGAGTTCCAGATCGGCCTGCAGGGCGCGATCATCGTCAACAACATGCTCGCCGGGAAGCAGCAGATCGGCTACATGGGCGACATGCCGGCGATCGTGTCGACCACCAAGACCGAGACCGCCGACATCCGGCTGGTCGCGAGCCTCGGGCTGGGCTACGACCAGTGCAACATTTTCCTCGCCCGCAACGACGCGCCAAAGTTCGCCTCGCCGCAGGACTTCATCAAGTGGCTCGACGGCAAGATCGTCGCGGTGCCGAAGGGCAGCTGCACCGACCGCTTCGCCCAGGCGACGTTCAAGAAGGCGAACGTCAATCCGAAGGAATACCTCAACCAGAACATCGAGGTCATCACCTCGAACTTCCGCGCCGGCAAGATCGACGCCGCGGTGATCTGGGAGCCGACCGCCTCGCGCCTGGTGCAGGAAGGACTGGCGCGGCGCGTGGCCTCCGGGGCGAGCGTGCAGGAGAACGACGGCGGGTTCCTCGCCATGCGCGCCGACCTGATCAAGGCGCGGCCGGACGTCGTGAAGGCGTGGATGAACGCCGAGCTCGACGCGCAGCTGTTCCTCGCCGACCCGAAGAACGCGGCCGAAGTCATCCGGATGGCGAAGGAACAGACCACCGGCTTCTCGGAGCGCGCGCTGTGGTACTCGCTCTACGGGACCTACCCGACGGATGCGGGCGGATCGCCGATGCGCAACCAGCTGCACTTCACGTTCACGCCTGAGACGCGCGAGCTGATCAAGCGCGCGTCGGCGTTCCTGTACTCCATCAAGAGCATCAACGTCGCGGAGCTGCGCCCCGAGGCGATCGACGCGAGCTGGAGCGAGGCGGCGCTGAAGGAGCGCAACATCAAGGCGCCGATCGGCAACGTGGCCGGCCTGCCCGACGCACAAGCGCCGAAGTGATCCACCCAACTGCCGCCCGGCGCGCGCGCCGGGCGGCGCGATGCATCTTGCTCGCCTCGCGGGAATGGTCCGAGGGGCGAGCGGCGGAGGGCGCGGCAGGCAATGGAACTGACCATCAATAGCGGCAGCGGTGCCACGGTGGACGCCGTGGTCGGCGTCCTGCGCGAGTCGACGCCCTTCGCGGGCGTGCCCGACGAGCTCCTGCGCAAGATCGCGGTGATCGCGCGTCCGGCGCGGTTCGCCGCCGGGGAGCGCGTCTACAACGCCGGCGAGGGCGCCGACGACATCTTCGTGGTGGTGTCGGGCCGCCTCGAGCACATCTTCGCCGCTGAAGTGGGCGCGCGCGAGCCGCTCAAGCGGGTGACGCGCGGCGGCATCTTCGGCTGGGCGGGCCTGCTCCTCGGCCAGACCAAGCGGCTGGCGACCGTCACCGCGCTCGAGCCTTCCGAGGCAATCCGGATCGACACCGATGCGCTCGTCAAGGTCCTCGAGGCCGAGCCCGGCGCCGCCAACGCGGTGATGGACCGTTTCGCTTCGATGATCGTGCGCGAGTTCACGGTGCCGGAGCTCCTCGCGCAGGTGCGCCGGCTGTCCGGCGAACCCCAGCCCGAGGAGATGTCGAGCCTCGAGCTCACCCTGTACCGCTTCGGGCAGTGGGCGAAGAGCCCGCGACCGTACCTCATGCTGATCGGGTTCGCCCTGCTGCTCGGCGCCTGGTACCTCACGGTCGAGGTGTGGAAGCTCCCGCGCTTCCGCGAGATGCCCGGCATCACGACGGTCGTCAAGGAGTGGCTGAACCCCAACCCGGTCTACGGTCTTTCCTTCTACACCGCGGAGTACTACACGCACATCTGGGTCTCGGTCTGGCGCATCGCGCAGGCGTTCTTCCTCGCCACCGTGCTCGGAGTCCCGTTCGGCCTCTTCCTCGGCTGGTCGCGCAAGTTTAAGGAGTACGTGTTCCCGGTGTTCGAGCTGCTGCGCCCGATCCCGATTCTCGCCTGGGTGCCGCTCGCGATCGTGATGTTCATCGCGACCGAGTCGGCGGTGGTGTTCCTCGCGTTCCTCGCCTCGTTCTTCGCCACCGCGCTGAACACCATGCTCGGGGTGGAGTCGATCGACGAGTCCTACGTGCGCGCGGCGAACTGCCTCGGCGCGAGCAAGTGGCAGGTGTTCCGCCACGTCATCGTGCCGGGGGCGATGCCGTTCATCTTCACCGGCCTGCAGATCTCGATCGGCGTGTCCTGGTTCTCGCTGGTCGCGGCGGAGATGGTGTCCGGCCAGTACGGTCTCGGGTACGTGATCAACACCTCCTACATGATGGTGCGCTACCCGACGATCGTGATCGGCATGATCACCCTCGGCTTCGTGGGGTACGTGACGAGCGCGCTGGTGCGGGTCGCCGGCGACTACATGATGGAGTGGCGGGTGCGCGAGCTCGCCCTCACCGAGCGCTAGAGCATGGACATGAGCACCCCGAGCCCAATCGGCGCGCCCGTGACCCGCGGCCGGATCGTCATCGACGACGTCGTCAAGGTCTACGATCCCGAAGGCGCGGCCGTCATGGCCGTGGACCACTGCTCGCTCGACATCGAGGCGGGCGAGATCTGCATGATCGTGGGACCGTCCGGCTGCGGCAAGACGACGCTGCTGAACGCGATCGCCGGCTTTCACGACATCACGTCCGGGCGCATCCTGCTCGACAACGAGGTGCTGTGCTCGGCCGAGCGCCCCAAGGCCGAGCCCGGCCCCGACCGGATCGTCGTGTTCCAGAACGGCGCGCTGTTTCCCTGGAAGACCAACCTCGAGAACGTCATCTTCGGCCCCGTGATGCAGGCCAAGCTCGACCGCAAGCAGGCGATCGACAAGGGGCGCGCGATGATGGCCGACGCCGGGCTCTCGAGCGTCGAGCACAGCTATCCGGGCGAGGTGTCCTCCGGGATGCGGCGCCGGGTGGAGATCGTGCGCGCGCTGATGAACGACCCGCGGGTTCTGCTCCTCGACGAGCCGTACCGCGCGCTCGACTCGCTCACCAAGAGCGTGATGCACGAAGCGCTGCTCGAGATCTACTACAAGAACAAGGTGACGATCTTCTTCATCACCCACGACCTCGAGGAGGCGATCTTCCTCGGGCACAAGGTGGCGATCATGACCACCCGGCCGTGCAAACCGAAGAAGGTGCTGACGGTCGACATTCCCCACCCGCGCGACTACAGCGTGCTCACCTCGAAGCGCTTCCGCGAGCTGATCGAGGAGACCAACGAAGCGGTGCACGAGGAAGCGCTGAAGGCTTTCCAGGCCGGCGAGAAGGAGGGTTAGATGGCCGCGCGCATGGGTCGCATGTTGACGAGCCGCACGCTGTGGCGCGGCGTCGCGTCGATCTTGATCTTCCTCGTCCTGTGGGAGATCGGATCGCGCTCGAAGCAGTGGATGGCGCCCGAGATGTTCGCCCCCCTCAAGGCGCTCCTCGGCGCGCTGGGCTTCAAGAAGGACTACCTGCCGTGGATCGGCACGGTGCCGGCGCCGAGCGGCGTGCTGGCGGCATGGCTGGAGGTGGTCGGGTCGGCCGGCTACTGGCAGAGCTGGTACATGAGCTTCTTCCGCGTCATGGGCGGCTTCGTGGCGGCGATGCTCGTCGGCATCCCTTTCGGCCTGATGCTCGCGGTGAGCCGAACCGCGAACGGGATCTTCTTCCCCACCTTCGAGGTGTTGCGGCCCATTCCCCCGCTCGCCTGGGTGCCGGCGTCGATCATCTTCTGGCCGACGCAGGAGCTCTCGATCACGTTCGTGACCTTCCTCGGCGCGTTCTACACCATCGTCATCAACGTGCTAGGCGGCGCGCGCTCGATCGATGTCCGCTACTTCCAGGCCGCGCAGTCGATGGGTTCGTCGGGCTGGGACATCTTCCGCCGCATCATCCTGCCCGGCACCCTGCCCTCTATCGTCGTCGGCTCCGCGGTCGGGATGGGCATCACCTGGGAGGTGGTGGTCGCCGCGGAGATGATCTCCGGCGGCGGCAGTCAGCAAGCCGGCACCGGCGGCGGGCTCGGCTTCTTCATCTGGAACTCCTACGTCGGCGGCTCGTACGAGCAGATCGTGGTCGGCATGATCTCGATCGGCATCGCCGGCTACTTCTCGAGCGAGCTCCTGCGCTGGCTCGGCAAGTACGTCACACCATGGCTGAGGGTGCGATGACCCAGGTTTCCCCGGCCGCCGCGCGGCCAACGGTCCAGCCCGGCGAGATCGTCGTCACCGGGGTGACGAAGAGCTACGGCGCCGCCGGCCGCAGCAAGGACGTCGTGCGCGACTGCACGTTCACCATCGAGCGCGGCAAGCTGACCGTCATGATCGGCCCGTCCGGATGCGGCAAGAGCACCCTCATCCGGCTCCTCGCCGGATTCGAGCGCCCAACATCGGGCACGGTTCAGCTCGACGGCCAGCCGGTGACCGGCCCGGATCGCGACCGCCTGGTGGTGTTCCAGGAGACCGCGCTCTTCCCCTGGATGACGACCTACGACAACATCCTGTACGGGCCGCGGGCGCGCGGCGAGGTCACGCGCGAAACGCTCGACTTCGCCGAGTTCCTCCTCAACAAGGTGGGCCTCCAGGAGTTCCGCAACAAGTATCCCCTGCAGCTCTCGGGCGGGATGCAGCGCCGCGCCGAGCTCGCGCGCGCGATGATCAACAACCCGCGCGTCATGGTCCTCGACGAGCCGTTCCGCGGCCTCGACGCGATGACCAAGGAGCTGATGTGGGAGTACTACTCCCGCCTGGTCGAGGAGTCCGGCCGCACCAACTTCTTCGTCACCACCGACATCGACGAGGCGGTGTTCCTCGCCGACCGCCTGCTCGTCATGTCGAACATCCCGACGCAGGTGCGCGCGGTGGTGGAGGTGGACCTGCCGCGGCCGCGGCGCCTGACCGACATGGTCGAGAGCGACCGCGCGAACGAGATCAAGCGCGAGGCGCTGTCGATCCTGCACGCCGAGGCGATGCGCTCGTTCGCGCGCGGCAGCAAGGCGGCGGCGGACTTCGTCGAGGCCTATCTCAAGCGCGCGAACCGCGCATAGGGGCGGCACGGCGCGATGGAGGTCCTGCTCACCCGTCCGGTCGTGGTCGGGATCGCGATCGCCGGGGCGCTCTTCTCGCTCGCCGCGTCCGCGCTGCAGAAGAGAGGCGTCGTGACCGAGGCGCGGGCCAACCGGTTGAACAACGTGGGATACGTGCTGATGGGCGTGAGCATGCTGCTGTTCGTCGTCGCCGGGCTGCGCGGAGGCGCGGCGTGACGGCGAAGATCATCGACGGCGTCGAGATCGCCCAGCGCGTGCGCGCCGACTGGAAGCCGCACGTCGAGCGCCTGCGCGCCGAGGGCGTGACGCCGGGGCTCGCGGTCGTGATGGTCGGCGAGAACCCCGCCTCCAAGGTCTATGTCCGCAACAAGGTGCGCGCCTGCCGCGAGATCGGCATCCATTCGGAGGAGCACCTGTTCCCGGAGTCGGCGAGCTGCGACGAGGTCCTGCGGCGGATCGAGGCGCTGAACGCGAATCCGGCGATCCACGGCATCCTCGTGCAGCTGCCCCTGCCGCCCCAGATCGAGTCGCGGCGGGTGCTCGAGCACATCGCCGCCGAGAAGGACGTCGACGGCTTCAGCCTCTACAACGTCGGCGGCCTGGTGAGCGGGGGGACCGTCTTTCCGCCGTGCACGCCCTACGGCGTCACCTGCCTCCTCGAGTACAGCGGCATCTCGATCGCCGGCCAGAACGTCGTCGTCGTGGGCGCGAGCACGGTCGTCGGCAAACCGATGGCCCTGATGCTGCTGCAGAAGGAGGCCACGGTCGCGGTCTGCCACATCAAGACCCGCGACCTGGCGCAGTTCACCATCCTCGCCGACATCCTGATCGTCGCGGCCGGCAAGCCCAACCTGATCACCGCCCCGATGGTGCGCACCGGGGTGGTGGTCATCGACGTCGGCATCAACCGCCTGCCGGACGGGCGCCTGGTCGGCGACGTCGATTTCGAGGCGGTGCGCGAGAAGGCGTCCTACATCACCCCGGTCCCGGGCGGCGTCGGCCCGATGACGGTCACGATGCTGCTCGTCAACACCATCCGCGCGGCCGAGGGCGCCCTCGCGCGCCGGCGCGCGGAGGGCGCGCTGGTGAGCTAGAGGGCGGCCGGGCGCCCGGTCGTCGTGGCGACGGGCCGCCCCACCGCGCACTTCGAATCGTGACCTCCGGCGGACCGATGTCGCGCCTCGCCAGCCATCCGCGCCGTGACGCGATCCGGTTGGAGCTCAGGCGCAACCGGGTCCTGTCCGAGATGGACGCCGCCGCCTGGGACGACCTCGAGCCGCGGCTCGAGGTCGCCGACTACCGCAAGGGCGATCTCCTCGTGGACCAGGGCGCGACCGACATGGAGCAGGTCTTCGTCCTGCAGGGCATCCTCAAGCGCGTCGCAGCGAACGCGGAAGGCAAGGAGATGATCCTCCGCTTCGCCGCCGAGACCGACATGGACACGTTTTACGCGGCGTGGCGGCTCGAGAAGCCGGCGCCCTACCGGATCGTGGCGGTTACGAACACCCGCGTCGCCAAGCTGCCGATGCCACGCTGGATCGAATTCCTCGAGCGCCACCCGCGGGTCAGGAACCGGTTCGAGCTCGAGGTCATGAAACTGATTTCCGAAGTCCTGACGCACACCATCACGCTGCACCTGCTCGACGCCACGGGACGGCTCGCGAGCTTCCAGCGCAGGCAACAGGACTGCCTCGGCCGCATCCCGAACAAGGAGCTGGCGTCCTACCTGAACCTGGCACCGGAGACGTACTCGCGACTCAAGCAGCGCGGCGCATCGCGGCCCTAGCCACGCCCGTCGCCGAAGCGTGATGCACGTCAAGACCGAGTGCCGCGCGCTCGTCTAGATTGTGAGCAGTCGACATCGAGCGAGGCCAATCATGCTCGGACCATTCACCTTTCAGCCCGGCTGGGCAACGCCGGTCATCGTGCGGCACCAACCCTCGTTTTTCGCGACTTTCCTGAGGCTCCGAGGCGAGCGTGCCCGCTGCAACGCGCGCAAGCAGGGCAAGTGCCCCGGCCTCGACCACTGCCACGACTGCACCTGGTCCGCGCAGCGCGCGCGCGACTGATCCTCCACGGCGCGGTCGCCCCGCGCGTTTCGTTTCGGCGCGCGGTGTTTCCATTCGCAACGATTGGCGCGTGCTGAACGCGAGCGCTTCTCGTTCCTTCCTGCGCGCGGTGCGCGCCGCCGCTCGGGAATCGGCGCAAGGGCGCCCTCTCATTTGATCTAGATCACGCACGACGCGGGTCATGGCCGCGCTCGGGCGAGCGTGGCACGGGCCATGCAGATCCCTCTCCGGAGCGCGCCGACCGCGCGCGCGTGCGTTTCGTCCCGCAACGCTGGAGGAGAGTAGATCGACATGTCCAGGAACACCGCGCAGTGGCTCGCCAAGCCGAAGCTCCCGCCCACCCACTACGCCGACCCGGCGATCTACTCCGACCCGGCGCTCTTCGCCGAAGAGAAGGAGAAGATCTTCAAGAAGGTGTGGTGGCTCGCCTGCCACGAAAGCGAACTGCCCAACCCGGGCGACTTCCGCACCTACCGCCACCCCGGCGACGCCGAGCTCGTGATCGTGCGTGGCGACGACCGGAAGGTGCGAACGTTCTTCAACATCTGCCCGCACCGCGGCAACCTGCTCGTGTACACGCCCTCGGGCAGCGTGAAGAACTTCGTCTGCATCTTCCACCAGTGGGCGTTCAACGTGCGCGGCGATTGCGTCGACATCCCGCGCGAGAAGGCCGGCTACCAGGACCGCCTGTGCAAGGACGACGTCGCCCTCAAGGAGGTGCGCACCGAGGTCGGGTACGGCGGATTCGTGTGGGTGAACCTGGACGACAACGCCCCGACGCTCAAGAGCGAGATCGGGTCTGCGCTCGACTACATGCTGCCCGAGCTCGAGGCCGAGCCGCTGGAGACCTTCTGGTACTACCAGGCGCGGCTGAAGACGAATTTCAAGCTGATCCACGACACGAACAGCGAGTTCTACCACGACTACCTGCACGTCTATAACCGCATCACCGGGATGCTCAAGCCCGACAGCGGCTACTTCCAGCGCCGGTACACGCCGTTCCCGAACGGGCACGCGTCGGTCGGGTCGATGGTCGTCAACTACGACGCGTACAAGTCCACCGGGCGCTCGGAGCTCGGGTGGCCGCACCTGCCGCCGAAGGGCTGGAAGCTCGTCGACCTCTTCCCGTGCATCACGGTCAACCTGCGGACCTCGGTGCTGCGGATCGACACCTACATCCCGCTCGGGCCGGACGACGTGATCCTCGAGTTCCGTGCGCTCGGCCTGAAGAGCGACACGCCCGAGGACCGGCGCCAGCGCGAGAAGGACGCGGCGGTGATCTGGAGCCCGTTCGGACGCAACCTGCACGAGGACCTGCTCGCCTCGAGCGGCCAGGGCATCGCGATGGCGAAGGGCAGCCAGCCGATGTACGTGCTGCAGGCGCGCGAGGAGGACGCCACCATCCACGACGAGGTCGGGATGCGCCACTACCTCGCGGAGTGGAGCCGGCGCATGGGCCGCAGCTCCGCCGATCCGTACGCCACCGAGCGCGTCGGCGCGCGCGCCGCCTGAGGAGCGACCGATGACCGTCAACCGCACCGAAGTGGAAGAGTTCGTCTACGAGACCTGCCTCCGCCTGGACGAGAAGGACTGGAAGGGCTTCCTCGACCTCTGCGACGAGAAGTTCAACTACAAGGTCACCGCGTACGCGCCGGAGATCCGCAACGACATGACCTGGCTGGACCGCGACCGGGCGGAGGTGGAGGAGTTCATCGGCATGCTGCCGAAGCACAACACCGATCCCAATCCGCTGACGCGCCACGCGCAGGTGTGGAAGGTGAAGCTGGACGGCAACCGCGCCGACGTCGTCTCGAGCCTGCAGATCTACCGCACGGCGCTCAACGGCGGGGCCACCGAGCTCTACGCCGTCGGGAAGTACTTCGACACCGTGGCGCTCGACGGCGGGCGGCCGCGCCTGCTCGCGCGCCACGTGAAGCTCGACACGCGCGACCTCGGCTGGGGGACGCACCTGCCGCTGTGAGCGGCGCGCCGGTCCCGCTGGACCGCGCGCGGCGACGCGCGCGGTCTAGCGGCTGCGTGCCCCCTTCACGAACTCGAGCGACGTCCGGAACAGCTCAAGGTCCTTCTCGTAGTCGGCCGCATCCGCCCGGTCGATCTGGATCCACTCCCGCGAGCTCGCGACGCCGCCGGGCTGGAACGGGACCACGTTGTCCCGCGCGAACTGCAGCTCGGTCGCCATGGCGGCGGGCAACCGCAGTCCCACGCCGCCACTGCTGATGCAGGCGAACATCTTGTCGCTGACGAAGTAGGCGTCGAGGCCGTTGATCTTTCGCGCGCTGACGCCGGGGAGCTTGAGGAGCAGCGCGTCGAGCTGCGCCTTGCGCCGGGCGGCGGGGGAATCGATGCTCATGGGCGGTGTGTCCGAGTCGTATCCTGCAAAACGAAAGTCTAGCTTCGTAGACCTGCCTTGACTGCTCCGGGCCCCTACACGGCCCCGCGCGGCAGCGCACGCCCCGGATCGTAGAACGGCAGGCGGCAGGTCTGCGCAACCACGGAATCGGCGGCTGCAACGAGGGCGCCGGGCGCCGCGCCGTCCCCCGGCGCATAGCCAAGCGCGAGTTCGCGTCCGAAGACCGGCGACCAGGCGCGGCTGGTCACCTCGGCGCCCGGAACTCCGGCGAGCGACCCTGCGTCCCGGCGCGCGAACCCGTCGAGGCCGACGAGGCGCCGGTCCGGCGCGCGCCAGCGGCGCGCGCGCAGCGCCTCGCAACCGGCGAAATCACGTCCGTCGAAGTCCACGAGCCGCTCGAGGCCGAGCTCGAACGGGTCGGCGGGCCGGGCCAGCTCGTGCGTGAAGAGGATGTACCCCGACTCGATGCGCAGGCTGTTCGCAGCGTCGAAGCCGCATTCGGCGATGCCGTCGCCCGCGAAGCGCCGCCAGAGCGCGCCGGCCGCCGCCGCGGGAACGACGAGCTCGTAGCCGAGCTCGCCCGAGTACCCGATCCGGCCGATCGTCATCTCGGCATCGGCGAGCGTCGCCGCGCGAAACCCGAAGTACGGGACGCCCGGCGGCGCCCCGAGATGCCGCGCGAGCACGCGTGCGGAATCCGGGCCCTGCAGGGCGAGCACGGCGTACTCGCCGGTCCGGTCGACGAGCCGCACGCCATTCCCTGGCGCGGCAGCGGCCACGTGCGCAAAGTCCGACGGCCGTCCGGTGAAGAGCCAGTAGCGGTCCGCGGCGAGGCACCACACCGTCGCGTCGATGAAGACGCTCCCGTCTTCACGCAGCAGCAGGGTGTAGGCGATGCGGCCCGGCGCGAGACGCGCGAGGCTCCGCGTCTGTAGTCGCTCGAGGGACGCGCGCGCGCCCGCGCCCGCGACCTCGAAGTGCCCCATGAAGGAGAAGTCGAACAGCCCGCAGGAACGCCGCGTCGCGAGGTGCTCCGCGACCGCGCCGGTGTAGACCGCTACAGGTTCCGCCATAGCATCAGCGCGCCCACGACGATGCAGAGCACCGCGGCGAGCCGGCGCAACGTCCCGACGCTCACCGCGTGCGCAAGGCGCACGCCCGCCACGACGCCCGCGAGCTCGAACGCGGTGATCCACGCGGCCATGCGGAAGTCGATGGTGCCGTAGGCGAGGTTCCCCGCGGTGCCGAACACGGCCGCGACGATCTGGAGCACCTGGCTCGTCCCGACTGCGGCGAGCGGTACGAAGCCGGCGAGCACCATGATCGGCACCGAGAAGAGCGGCCCGCCCGCGCCGGAGAGCCCCGAGCCGAACCCGGACACCGCGCCGACCCCGAGGAGCATCGCCCGTTCACCCGGCGCGCGCCCGTCGCGGTGCCCCTGCCGGCGCGACGGCAGCAGGATATACGCGCCGGCGAAGATCACGATCGCCGCGATGACGAGCGCGAGCGGGCGCGCGCCGAGCCGGGAGGCCGCCCATGCGCCGAGCACGCTGAACACCACCGCGCCGATGCACACCGGCGTCGTGATCCGCCAGTCGATCGAGCCGCGGCGCTGGAAGAGCACCGTGCCGAGGATGCCGGTGAAGACGAACGTGAAGAGCGCGGTGGCGGCCGCGGCGTGGACGGTGAGGCCGCCGAGATAGGCGAGCGCCGGGACGAGGAGGATCCCTCCGACGCCGACGGTGCCGATGAAGAGGCCGACGACGAGCGCCGCGGCCGCGATCAGAGCGTAGGCGATCAACGTGCGCGCCGCGCGCCCTAGCCCGCGGCGAACGCCTTGAGCTCGCTCGTGAGGAGGATCGAGAGCTGCTTCATCAGCGCGTAGCCGAGGCCGTGGTCCTCCTCCATCAGCGCGACGAGCCGCCTGCCGTCGAGGGCGAGCACCTCGCAGGGCGTGAGGCAGTAGGCGGTGGCGATGCGCCGCTGCGTGGTCTCGACCAGCGCCGCCCAGCCGAACACCTCGCCGCGGCGGATGATCTCGCCGGCCGAGGTGTCGCGCCGCCCGACGCCGAGCGTGAACCGCACCATGCCTTCGGTGAGGACGTAGAAGTCCTCGGCCGGGTCGCCGAGCGAGTAGATGCGCGTGTCGTGCTCGTGGCGCTCGCGCCGGGCGAGCAGCGCGAGGCGCGCGAGCTGCGCCCGCCCGAGCCCGGCGAAGAACGGCGCCGCGCCGAGGATGTCGAGCTCCCCGGCGACCGCCGTTCCCGGCGCGCTCGAGCTCATTGCGTCGAGCTCACTGCGGCGCGCTCACTTCTTCTTCCACCCCACCATCTCGCGGAAGCGCGCGAGCTCGTCTTCCTTCATGAACACGGTGTGCTCCTTGCCGGGATAGACGCGCGAGCGCACCTCGTCGCGGTAATCAGAGAGCCCCTTCTCGAGGATCGGCACCAGGTCGACGTAGATCTTCGAGTGCCGCGGCACGTGCGCCTCGTAGAGATGGAAGAGGTCCGAGCCGATGATGTGCACGCCGTGCGCGCGGTTGCCCGCGCCCAGGCTGATCACCGGCACCGGGAGCGTCTCGGCCAGGTACTCGCACACCTCCGAGGTCGTCACCTCGCACATGATCGAGAAGCAGCCGGCGTCCACCATCGCCCACGCGTCGTCGATCAGCTCCTTCGCGCGCTCCGCGGTCTTGCCCTGCGCGACGAATCCGCCGAGCTGCGGCATGCGCATCGGGGTAATGCCGATGTGGCCCTGTACCGGGATGCCCGCCTTCACGATCGCCTCGATGTACTTGGCGTGGTGCTTGTTGCCCTCGCACTTCATCACCTCGGCGCCGCCCTGCGCGACGTACTTCGCGGCGTTGTCGACCGCCTGCTGCGCGGAGAGGTGGAAGCTCATGTAGGGCATGTCCACCATGCGCAGCCCGTATTTCGACCCGCGCTTGACGGCCTGCGCCATGAACATCACCTCCTCGAACGAGACCGAGGTGGTGGTCTCGTGGCCGAACAGCACCATGCCGCCGGTGTCCGACACGCACAGGATGTCGATGCCCACGCGGTCGGCGATGATCGCGGTCTCGTAGTCGTACACGGCGAGCTGCACGATCGGCTCGCCCTTCTTCATCTTCTCGACGAGCGAGGGGATGGTGACCTTCTTGCGCGTCGGCGCGGCGGGCTTCTCGGCCATCGGGTTTCCTCCTGGGGTCTGGTGTCGGGGCTAAACGGAGCTTCCAACAGCAAGTCCTGTGCCGACGCGCGCCGCCGCTCCTCCCCCTGCAATAACAACCGCGTGCACGCGCCGCCCGCACCGCCTGTTTCGAAACGAAACCTGGGCGCGTGCCCCGCGAAACAGCCTAGTTCTTCTTCGCCGCCCGGCCGCCGCGCGGCAGCCCCCACTGACGGCGCCGCGTCCACAGCGCCTTGCGTCCGATGCCCAGCATGCGGGCGAGCTCGGTCTCGCTGTAGCGGTCCTGGTAGCGGTCGACCGCATCCCGGATGTACGCCTCCACCGACAGCGGCCGGTCCGGCGCGCCCGGCGCGCCGCGGCGCGCGCTCGGCTTCACCAGTCCCTCCGACAGCGCCGCGCACGTGAGCACGTCGGCGTCGGCGAGAATCACCGCGCGCTCGATCAGATTCTCGAGCTCGCGCACGTTGCCCGGCCAGGAATGGCGCTCGAGGAACGCCGCGAGGTCGGGCCCGATCGCGCGGATCTTCTTGCCGAGCTTGCGCCCGTAGACTTCGACGAAGTAGTCGGCGAGCAGGCGCACGTCCTGCCCGCGCTCGCGCAGCGCCGGGACCTGGATCCCGATCACGTTGAGGCGGTAGAACAGGTCCTCGCGGAACTTCCCGTCGGCGACGAGCTCCTCGAGGTCGCGATTGGTCGCGGCGACGAAGCGCACGTCGACGTTGAAGACGTGCTTGCCGCCGACCGGCCGCACCTCGCGGTCCTGGAGGACGCGCAGCAGCTTCACCTGCAGCGCGCTCGCGAGCTCGGAGATCTCGTCGAGGAAGAGCGTGCCGCCGTGCGCTTCGCGGATGAGGCCCTCGGTGGTCGCCGTGGCGCCGGTGAACGAGCCCTTGGCGTGGCCGAACAGCTCCGACTCGAGCAGCTCGGCCGGGATCGCGCCGCAGTTGATCGCGACGAACGGGCCGTTGGCGCGCTGGCTCGCGCGATGGATGCTGCGCGCGACGAGCTCCTTGCCGGTGCCGCTCTCGCCCCAGATGAGCACGTTCGCGTCCGAAGGCGCGACCCGGCGCACGAGGTCGAGCACGCGGCGGATGCCGGCCGACTCGCCGATGATGCCCCGGTCCGGGTAGGCCTTGCGCAGGCTGCGCTTCAGCAGCGCGTTCTCGCGCCGCATGCGCCGCTCGGCGAGCGCACGCGCGACCGCGTGCAGGAAGTCCTCGTTGTTGAACGGCTTGATGATGTAGTCGACCGCCCCCGCGCGCAGCGCCTCGACCGCGCTCTCGACCGACGAATAGCTCGTCATCAGGATGATCGGCAGCTCGCGGTCGAGCTCGCGCAGGCTGCGGATCGCGTCCAAGCCGGTCGCGTCGGGCAGCTTCAGGTCGGTGATCACCAGGTCGACGACGCCGCCGTGCGCCGCGCGCAGGCCGTCGCGCACGGTCCCGGCCATCTCGGTCCGGTAGCCCTCGCCCGCGAGCAGGAGCTGCACGACCTCGGAGAGCCCCGGGTCGTCGTCGATGACGAGGATGCGTTCGCGCACGACGGTGCGTGCGCGATCGAGCGTTGCGCTCACCGCGCGGCCTCCGGCGTCGCGGCGGGCAGCTCGACCACGAAGCACGCGCCGCCCGCCGGATGGTTCGCGGCGCGCAGCTCGCCGCCGAGCTCGTGCACGATCTCGCGCGAGATTGTTAGGCCGAGGCCGGTGCCTGCGCCCTCCGGCTTGGTGGTGAAGAACGGCTCGAAGATGCGGCCGAGGTGCTCGGGCGCGATGCCGGGCCCCTCGTCGCGGATCTCGAGCACCACCCGGTCGCCGCGCCGCTCTCCGGTGACCGTCACGCGCCCCTGGCCGCCCATCGCCTGCGCGGCGTTGAGGAGCACGTTGAGGACCACCTGCTCGAGCTGGCTCGGCTCGCCGAGCGCGGCGAGCGCCGGCGCGATCGCCACCTCCACCGCCACGCCGGGCGCGCCGGCGCGGTGGCGGAAGAGCGAGGCCGTCTCCTCGACCACCTGGGCGAGCGCCACGCTCTTGCGCGCCCCGCCGCGCACGCGCGAGAAATCGGTCAGCGTGCGGGTGATCGCGAGGACGCGGGCGATGTTCGACGAGATCGAGGCGAGCCCGCGCTCGAGCATCTCGGGCGAGGCGCCGCGTTTCGACCGCAGGATCTGCACCATCGAGTCGATCGCCGCGAGCGGGTTGCTCACCTCGTGGCACACGCCGGCGACCATGAACCCGAGCGAGGCGAGCCGCGTCGTCTGCATGTCCTGGAGCGCCTGCGCCGCGGCGGAGGACTCGTCGACCACGGCGAGCACCGTGCCCCACCGGGTGGGGTGCGCGGAGAGCCGCTCGCGCACCGGCTGGCCGTCCGCCTGGCGCACCACCGCCACCTCGCGCGCAACGCGCAGGTTCCCCGCGAGCGCCGCGTGGTACTCGGGGAAGAGCGCCGCGAAGTCCGCGCCGGCCGCATCGGCGCGCGCGCGCGCGCGCATCGCGCCGCTCGCGTGCAGGACCCGGCCGTCCGCATCGACCACCATGACCGGCGTCGGCAGCGCTTCGAGCACGGCGAGCGGGCGCGCCGCGCCCGGCGTCTCGCGGCGGTGCGCGCCCGCGCTCATCCCTTCGCGCCCTCCGCCACCGCGCTCACCCGCAGCGTGCGCTCGTCGATCGGCAGGCAGGCAGCCGCCGCGACGACGCTGGCGCCGATCGCGATGATCCACACCGCGGCGTAGCTGCCGGTGGTGTCGAAGGCGTAGCCCCCGAGCCATGCGCCGGCGAAGGCGCCGACCTGGTGCCCGAGCCAGGCGAGGCTGAAGAGCGTCGACAGGTACTGCACGCCGAAGATCTGCGCGACGAGCGAGTTCGTCAGCGGCACCGTCCCGAGCCAGGTCGCGCCCATCACGATCGCGAAGACGGCGATGCTCCAGGTCGAGAGGGGCATCAGCACGAACGCGGTGATGGCCACCGCACGCAGCGCGTAGATTCCGCCGAGCAGGCGCTTCTTGCTGTAGCGGTCGCCGAGATAGCCGCACACGAACGATCCGACCACGTTCGCGAGCCCGATCGCGGCGAGCGCGGTCATCCCCTCGAGCGCGGTGCCGCCGCGGTCGACGAGGTATGCGGGCAGGTGGACCATGATGAAGAGCGTCTGGAACCCGCAGACGAGGAAGCTGCCGGTCAGCAGCCAGAACCCTTTGTGCTGCCCCGCCTCGCGCAGCGCCTGCCCGATCCCCTGCCCGCCGCCGTGCGCCACCGTCGTGCGGCCCGCGAGCGCCGCGGCCAGCGGCACGATCAGGAATGCGGACGCCGCGAGCACGACGAGCGCATTGAACCAGCCGAACTGCGCGATCAGCGCCTGCGAGTAGGGCAGCATCGCGAACTGCCCGATCGACCCGCCCGCCCCGGCGATGCCGAGCGCGATCGTGCGGCGCTCCGGCGGCGCGCGCCGCCCGACGACGCCGAGCACGACGCCGAAGCTGCACGCGCTCAGTCCGATGCCGATGAGCACGCCGGTGGAGAGGCCGAGCTCGAGGCCGGTGCTCGAGTAGGCCATCAGGACCAGCCCCGCCGCGTAGCTCAGGCCGCCGACGACCAGCACGCGGCCGGCGCCGTAGCGGTCGGCGATCGCCCCGGCGAACGGCTGCGCGAGGCCCCAGAGCAGGTTCTGCAGCGCGATCGCGGCCGAGAAGGTCTCGCGTCCCCAGCCGAGGGCGCTGCACATCGGCTGCAGGAACAGGCCGAAGCCCTGCCGCGTGCCGAGCGCGATGAAGAGGATCGCGGCCGCGCAGGCGAGCACGACCGTCGGCGTGCGCCAGCCGGGCAAGGCGAGAGCGGCGGGGGCGTTCATGAGCGGGCGAGTCTAGCCCGCCCGCCCGGATTCCGCACCGAGCGGCCGACGCCGTCGGCGCGGGGCGCTGCCGCTACCGGGCCGAGTGGCCGGTGAGCTTGACTTCCACCTTCTCCTCGAGGCCGGCGTAGTACGCGCGCAGCACCTCGAGCACTTCGGGCCGGCTGAACTCCGCCGGCACCGCGGATCCTTCGGAGAGCCACTTGCGCAGCTTCGTCCCCGACACGAGCAGGCGGTCGGCGTCGTCGTGCGGGCAGGTGCGCGCCGAGGCCATGCCGCCGCACTTGTAGCACCAGAACGTCCAGTCGATCTTGAGCGGCTGGGTCTCGAGCGCGCCCTTCGGGATCTCGTCGAAGATGCGATGCGCGTCGAACGGCCCGTAGTAGCTCCCCACGCCGGCGTGGTCGCGCCCGACGATGAGATGCGAGCAGCCGTAGTTCTGGCGGAAGAGCGCGTGCAGCAGCGCCTCGCGCGGGCCGGCGTAGCGCATGTCGAGCGGATAGCCGGCGTGGATCACCGTGTCCTTGCGGAAGTAGCGCTCGATCAGCACGCCGATCGACTCCGCGCGCACGTCGGCCGGGATGTCGCCCGGCTTCAGGTTGCCGAGCAGCGAGTGGATCAGCACGCCGTCGCAGGTCTCGATCGCCACCTTCGCGAGGTATTCGTGCGAGCGGTGCATCGGGTTGCGCGTCTGGAACGCGGCCACCTTGGACCAGCCGAGCCGCTCGAACGCGGACCGCGTCTCGGCCGGCGTCATGAAGAGCGCGCCGTACGCGGCCCTGAATCCGCCGTCGGACAGCACCTTCACCGGCCCGGCGAGGTTGACCTCGCCCTGCTCCATCACCATCCTCACGCCCGGGTGCTCGACGTCGGTGGTGCGGAATACCGACATGCACTCGTGCGCCTTGTCGATCGCGTACTTCTCGGTGACGCGCATGGTCGCCAGGACCGTACCGTCGTCCGGGTCCGCGAGCGCGACCTCGGCCCCGGTCTTGATGCCGTCGGCGGTCGACTTCGCCGCGGAGAGCGTGATCGGGATCGGCCAGAACAGGCCGTTCGCCATCCGGTAGCCGCCGCAGACGCCCTCCCAGTCGGCGTGCGTCATGAAGCCGTCGAGCGGGGTGAACCCGCCGATTCCGAGCATCACGAGGTCGCCGCGCTCGCGCGAGCTCACGCGCAGCTGCGGCAGGGAGCGGGCGCGGGCCTGCTCGGCGGCGAGCGCGGCGCCGTCGGCGAGGAGGGGTTTGAGGCGGCCGCCCCCGTGGGGGCCGACGAGTCCGGGCATGGGCGAGCCTCGCTTGGGGGAGCGGCTATTCTGCGCAGGGCGCGGCGCGAGCGACAACCCAGACCTTTTGATTGCCGGATCAAGGTCCCTGATTCGAGCGCTTGTCACGCTCGGTGCCGTCGGACGCTGGCCCCTCCCCCGACCGGCTTGCTAGACTGCCCGCATGGACCGGCACGCCTTCAAGCCCGACACTCGCTACACGCTCGCCTGCAAGGACGCCCACGGGCGGGTCCGGCCGCTCAATGTCTACGTCTACCGGCTCTACGACAGGTTCATGGTGGCGCGGGAGACCGGCGCGGGCGGCCTCGTCCGCAGGATCGACTACGACGCGGTCGAGCGCATCGTGAGCGAGCGCGAGGTCGCGCCCGCCGACCGCTTCTTCCTCCCCGCCGGCGTCCTCGACGAGGCGAGCTGGCGCGACCGCAGCGTGATGCAGCACTACGCGTCGGCGCCCGGACGGGGGAAGTGATGGCGCGGGCGGCCCCGGAGCCCGCTGAAGCGCCGGCGCCCGACAACCGGCGCTGGCTGGCGGTGGTCGCGCAGCTGCCGGTGGACGACGCCGCCGGGCGGATGAAGGTCCTGCGGATGCTCGAGACGCTCGGCTGCGCGGTGCTGCGCGACGGGGTCTACCTGCTCCCGGAGAGCGCCGAGAGCCGACGCGGCCTGCAGCGGCTGGTCGACTACGTCGCGCGCATCCACGGCTCCGCGCACCTCCTCGCGGTGCGCAGCGCGGACGACGCGCAGACCCGGCAGTTCCGCGGGCTCTTCGACCGCTCCGTCAAGTATCGCGAGCTGATCAAGACGGTGGAATCGCTGCAGGCGGGCTTCGGCGTCTCCGATCCCGCCGCGATCCGGCACGTGCTCATGAAGCAGCGTCAGGAGTTCGACGCGATCGGCACGCTCGACTTCTTCGGCTCGCCGCTCAAGGCCAAGGCGGAAAAGGTCCTGACCGACATGGAGGCCAGGGTCCACGCGATGATCTTTCCCGAGGCGGCGCCGCGAGTCCGCGACGCCGCGGTGCCGCGCGGCAACAGCCGCAAGTACTTCCGCCGCGCGTGGGCGACGCGCACGCCGCTCTTCGTCGACCGGCTCGCCTCAGCGTGGCTGATCCGCCGCTTCATCGACCCGGAAGCGATCATGGTGTGGCTCGACGCTCGCAAGGAGTGTCCCGCGACCGCCGTGAGCTTCGGGTTCGAGGGCGCGACGTTCCACAACAGCCGGCACCACGTGACCTACGAGGAGCTCCTCGCGAGCTTCAAGCTGGACCGCAACCCGGCGCTCGCGAAGATCGGCCGCATCGTGCACGCCCTCGACCTGAACGACCAGGGCGTCGCCGAGGCCGCCGGCGTGGCGACGCTGCTCAACGGCGCCAAGCGCCGCGCCGAGACCGACGACCAGCTCCTCGCGGAGAGCGAGAAGACGTTCGACCTCCTGTACGAGGCGTACTTCGAGGGCCCGGCGAAGGGCGCCGCTTAGCAGGCTCGAAAAAGGGACGGCGCGAGCGCCCGCGGCTTCTCTGCGGGGCGCACACGCGCCCCAGGTCTTTGATCGAGCGAGCGTCCGATCCAGCGCTGTGGTCGAGCGAACCTACGTCGGCACGTCGTTCAACGACCTGCTAGGGCTGGCCGCGTCCCGGCGCCCCGGCGACCGCCGTCACTTCTTCTTCTCCTTGATCTCGTCCTGCTGCAGGCGCCGCAGCTCGCGCAGGCGCGCGTCGATCACCGACAGCGTGTAGAAATCGCCGTCGCCGGCGGTCTGCGCGAGCTGGAGCTGGTCGACCGCGGCGGCGAGCCCGCCCTGCAGGTAGTAGCCCTCGGCGAGCGCGCGATGCTGGTCGGTGCGCTTCCCCAGCGCGGAGTAGGACTTCGCGATCAGGTTGTAGGCGCGCGCGTCCTGCGGGCGCTGCTTCAGCGCCTCGCGCAGCACCTCGATCGCGCGCGCGTGGTTGCCGAGCGCCTGCAGCACCTCCGCGTACTCGTACAGCACGCCGGCGTTGTCCGGGTAGTTCCGGGCGGCGGCGGCGATGATCTTTTCCGCGCCGGCGCGGTCGCCCGCGGCCATCCGTACGCGCGTCGCGAGCGTCTCGATCATCGGGTGCAGAACGGCGGACTTGCGCAGCAGCCCCACCTCGCGCTCGGCGCCGGCGTAGTCCTTGGCGCGCACCAGGGCCTGCGCGTAACCGTAGCGCGTCGCGGTCTCGGTCGCGAACCGCTTCTCGGCGAGCAGCGTGCGGAAGTAGGCGACCGCGTCCTGCGGCGCGCCCTCGCCTGCCCGTAGCTTCGCGCGCACGAGCTGGAACTCGATCGAGTCGGGGCGCTGGCGGTACGGGGCCTCCTGCGCGCGGTTCTGCATGTCGGCGATGCGCTCGACGGTCAACGGGTGCGTGCGCAGGTACGCCGGCGCGTTGTTGTCGTACAGGCGCGTGTTCTGCTGCAGACGGGCGAAGAACGAGGCCATGCCCACGGGCTCGTAGCCGCCGTCCTGCAGGATCTGGAAACCCACGCGGTCGGCCTCGCGCTCGAAGTCGCGGCTGTAGTTGAGCATGGCCGCCAACGGCGCGGCCTGCGAGGCGATCATGGCGCCCTGGGCGAGTTGCGGGCTCGACCGCGCCGCCAGCAGCGCGAGCCCGAGGCCGACCAGCGCGAGCGGCGAGAGCTGGTTCTGCGCCTGGAGCTGGCGGGCGAGATGGCGCTGGAGGACGTGCGCGATCTCGTGCGCCATCACGCCGGCGAACTCGGACTCGGTCTGCGCGTTCGTGATCAGCCCGCTGTGCACGCCGATGAACCCGCCCGGCAGGGCGAACGCGTTGATCATCTTGTCGCGCACGACGAAGAACGTGAACTCCTGCCGCGCGTCGACGCTCACGGCCACCAGCCGCTGCCCGACCGACTGCACGTACGCGCTGACCTCGGGATCGTCGACGTAATCCGGGTCGCGCCGGATCTCGCGCATGATCTGCTCGCCAATGCGGCGCTCCTGCTGCGGCGAGAGGTCGGCCTGCGCGCGCTCGCCCAGGTCCGGGAGGTTCTGGGCGCGGCCGGGAAGGCCAGGAACGAGCGCTAAGACGAGGAAAATCCAAGCGTATCGCTTCACGCCTCGTATGATACCCGCCGTTACCCGGGGTTCCCCGAGAGTCCCCTCGAATCGCCGGGGGTCCGGAGGCATAATCCGGCCCATGGCATTGACCCACTTCGACGCGGGCGGCGCCGCGCACATGGTGGACGTCGGCGCAAAGGACGCGACGCACCGCGTGGCGCGCGCGGCGGGGCGCATCCTGATGCGGGCCGAGACCCTCGCGCTGGTGCGCGCCGGCACGGCGGCAAAGGGCGACGTGCTCGGGGTCGCCCGCATCGCCGCGATTCAGGCCGCCAAGCGGACCGCCGACCTGATCCCGCTGGCGCACCCGATTCCGATCACCCGGGTGGCGGCGGAGTTCGCCGATGCCGACGATCCGCCCACGGTGAACCTGACCGTCACGGTGGAGACCGTCGGCCGCACCGGCGTCGAAATGGAAGCCCTGACGGCGGTCGCCATCGGGCTCCTGACGATCTACGACATGTGCAAGGCCGCCGACCGCGGCATGCGCATCGAATCCGTCCGGCTCCTGGAGAAGACCGGGGGGAAGTCCGGTCGCTATGCGGCGCCCTAGGCCGGGGAGCCGCGGCCGTTATTTGGCGGCCTGATCGGCGCATCAGCACGGGCCCCTTGTCCAGCGAGGGGGAAGTTCAGTAGGCTAGCCGGCCAACGTTCGGAGGAGGAGGCAGGGATGGATCGTTCACGACGGATCGTGCTGAAAGGCGCGGGCGCCACCGGCGCGTTCGCTGCGGCGCTGGCGGCGGGGCTGCTCAGGCCCGGGGCCGCGGCAGCCGCCTGGAACAAAGGCGCGTTCGACGCCAAGACCACCGCCGACGCGATGAAGGCGCTCGGCTACGCCGGTGCGGTGGAGAGCAAGGACATCGTGATCCGCGCGCCCGAGATCGCCGAGAACGGGGCGGTGGTCCCGATCGACATCACGAGCAACATTCCTGGCACCACGTCGATCTCGGTGTTCATCGAGAAGAACCCGTTCCCCTACACCGGGACGTTCGACGTCTCCCAGGGCGCGCTTCCGTTCGTGCACCTGCGCGCGAAGATCGGCGAGTCCTCGCCGGTGCGGGTCGTGGTGGCCGCCGGCGGCAAGCACTTCACGACCGCGAAGGAAGTGAAGGTCACCATTGGTGGATGCGGCGGATAGGGAGGAGAAGACATGGCAGACCCGATGAAGATCCGCGCCACCCTGCAGGGGGACGTCGCCGACGTGCGCGTGCTTATGGCGCACCCGATGGAGACCGGCCAGCGCAAGGACCCGGCCGGCAACGTCGTCCCGCTGCACTTCATCCAGACGATCACCGCGCAGCTGAACGGCAAGCCGGTGTTCGCCGCCGACATCAGCCAGGCGATCTCGCGCAATCCGGTGTTCGCCTTCAAGGTGAAAGGCGCGAAAGCCGGGGACAAGCTGGCGATCACCTGGACCGACAACAAGGGCGACAAGCGCACGGACGAAGTGACGGTCGGCGGCAGTTAGTCGATCGTCCCCGGTACGCAGAACCCGACCGCGCCCGGAGAAGGCGCGGCGCACTCGGCCGCAAGGCCCGAGATGACCACTGGAGGAGCAATGACCAAGTACGCATTCGTCGCGGCGCTCGCCGCGCTCGCCTGGACCGCGCCGGCCCCCGCCCAGACCACGGCGCCCGCCGACCCCACCACCGAGGAGTTCGAGAAGTTCCGGGCGGTGATGGAGGACGCGAACCCGGCCGAGCTGTGGGAGGTCAAGGGCGAACAGCTCTGGAAGACGCGGCGCGGGCCGAAGAACGCCTCGCTCGAGCAGTGCGACCTCGGCCTCGGCCCGGGCGTGGTGAAAGGCGCCTACGTCCAGCTGCCCCGCTACTTCCCCGATGTCGGCAAGGTCATGGACGCCGAGCGGCGGATCGTGCACTGCATGGTGACGCTGCAGGGGTTCAGCTTCGAGGAGATCGCCAAGCGCCCGTTCAGCAGCGGCAACTACACCCCCGACCCGGTCTCGATCGTCACGTTCGTCGCCGCCCAGTCGCGCGACATGAAGATCGCCGTCCCGCAGTCGCACCCGAAGGAACGCGAGACCTGGGAGCTCGGCAAGGCGATCTTCCACTACCGGGCCGGCCCGTGGGACTTCTCCTGCGCCACCTGCCACGGCGAGGACGGCAAGCGCATCCGCACGCAGAACCTGCCCAACTTCACCAAGCACGACCAGGCGCCGCGCAGCTTCATCGGCTGGCCGGGCTACCGCATGACCGGCGGGGTGATGCACTCGCTGCAGTGGCGGATGAACGACTGCTTCCGCCAGCAGCGCTTCCCCGAGCCCGGCTACGCGTCGGACACGATCACCGCCCTGCTGTCGTACATGGGCGTGAACTCGAACGGGTTCGTCTACAAGGGACCGGGCATCAAGCGCTGACCGGCACCGCACGAGGAGACCAGCCATGAAGACGAAGTGGATCGCGACTGGCGTGGCCGCGGCGGTGCTTGCGGGCTGCGCGGCAATGAAGGACGAGGCGGCGTACCGCCGCGAGGCGGCGGAAGCTGTGAAGCGGGACTTCCACGCACGCGGCATTGCGACGATGGACCGCCTGAACCAGGACGAGCTGCAGCGCGTCTGCACCGAGTACAACAACAACCCGCCCCCCGCTCTCGCCAAGAAGATCGAGGACGCGCAATTCGAGACCATCAAGCTGCCCGCCGACCGCAAGTTCATGGGCGACTGGAAGGTGGGCGCACGGCTCGCGGCGAGCGGCGTCGGAATGACCTGGAGCGACAAGCCCGGCGCAGCCGGCGGCAGCTGCTACAACTGCCACCAGCTCTCACCGCAGCAGACCTCCTTCGGGACCATGGGGCCGAGCCTGACCGGCTTCGGCAAGAAGCGCGGCTTCTCCACCGAGAACCAGCAGTACGCCTACATGCGGATCTACAACTCGAAGGCGTTCACCGCCTGCTCGTCGATGCCGCGGTTCGGCCACTCGGGCACGCTGACCGAGCAGCAGATCAAGGACCTCACCGCCTACCTGATGGACCCGAACTCGCCGGTGAACAAGTAGCGGGTACGGCGTGCAGCGCCGCGAATTCCTCCGGCTCCTCGCCGCCGGGGCCGCCGCCGGGCTCGCCCTGGACGCGCCGGAGGCGCTCGCACAGGGCGACGGGGAGGCGCTCTACCGCGTCCCGAGGTTCGGCAACGTCTCGCTGCTGCACTTCACCGACTGCCACGCGCAGCTCCTGCCGGTCTACTTCCGCGAGCCGAGCGTCAACATCGGCGTCGGCGCGGCCGCGGGCAAGCCGCCGCACCTCGTCGGCGAGCACCTGCTCAAGGCCTTCGGCATCAAGCCCGGGACGCGCGAGGCGCACGCGTTCACCTTCCTCGCCTTTGAGCGCGCGGCCCGCACCTACGGCAAGGTGGGCGGCTTCGCGCACCTCGCAACGCTGGTGAAGCGCCTCCGCGCCGACCGGCCCGGCGCGCTGCTGCTCGACGGCGGCGACACGTGGCAGGGCTCGGGGCTCGCGCTCTGGACGCAGGGCGCCGACATGATCCAGGCCTGCCGGCTGCTCGGCGTCGACGTCATGACCGGGCACTGGGAGTTCACCTACGGCGAGAAGCGCGTCAAGGAGGCGGTCGAGAAGGAGCTCGGCGCGATCGAGTTCGTCGCGCAGAACGTCAAGACCACCGACTTCGGCGACCCGGTGTTCAAGCCCGCGGCGGCGCGCACGATCAACGGCGTGCCGGTGGCGATCGTCGGCCAGGCCTTTCCCTACACGCCGATCGCGAACCCGCGCCACTTCATTCCCGAGTGGACCTTCGGCATCCAGGAGGAGGAGCTGCAGAAGCAGGTCGACGCCGCGCGCGCGGGCGGCGCGCAGGTCGTGGTGCTGCTCTCGCACAACGGCATGGACGTCGACCTCAAGCTCGCCTCCCGGGTGCGCGGCATCGACGCGATCCTCGGCGGGCACACCCACGACGGCGTGCCGCAGCCGACGCTGGTGAAGAACGCCGGCGGCCAGACGCTGGTGACCAACGCGGGCTCGAACACCAAGTTCCTCGCCGTGCTCGACCTCGACGTGAAAGGGGGCAAGGTCGCCGATTTCCGCTACCGGCTGCTGCCCGTGTTCGCGAACCTCCTCCCGCCCGACGCGGAGATGGATGCGCTCGTGAAGCGCCTGCGCGCGCCGCACGCGGCGAAGCTCGGCGAGAAGCTCGCGACCACCGAGGGACTGCTCTACCGCCGCGGCAACTTCAACGGCACGTTCGACCAGCTCGTCCTCGACGCGATGCTCGAGGTGAAGGGGGCCGAGATCGGGTTCTCGCCCGGCTTCCGCTGGGGCACCACCATCCTTCCCGGCGGCGCGATCACGCTCGAGCACGTGCTCGACCAGACCGCGATCACCTACCCGCAGTGCACGGTGAACGACCTCACCGGCGCGCGGATCAAGGAGGTGCTCGAGGACGTCTGCGACAACCTGTTCAACCCGGATCCGTACCTGCAGCAGGGCGGCGACATGGTCCGCGTCGGCGGCCTGACGTTCACCTGCACGCCCGATGCCAAGATGGGCAGCCGCATCACCGACATGCGGCTGCGCGGCAAGCCCTTGGAGGCCGGGAAGGCGTACAAGGTCGCCGGCTGGGCGCCGGTCGCGGAGGGCGCGCAGGGCGAGCCGATCTGGGACGTCGTCGTGCGCTACCTGAAGGACAAGAAGACGATCGCGCCGCGCAAGCTCAACCTGCCGCGGCTCGAGGGCGTCGCCGGGAACCCGGGGCTCGCGTAGGCCCGGCCCGAGCGTGATCCTGGGTCGCTGGCTGAAGCGGAGCGCGCGGGCCGCGGACGACGGCGCCTTCGTCGCGTTCCTCACCCACTCCGCGGAAGTCCAGCCGATTGCGCCGGGCGAGCGCCTGTTCGCGGACACGGCGAGCACGCGCCTGCGCGTTCTCATCCCCGCCGCCGAGCTCGCCCTGCGCGTGCCGGTGCGGCTCGTGCCGCTCGCGCAGTTCCGCGCCGACCCGAGCCTGCGCGCGCTCGGCGCGCCGCGCGCGGTGGTGATCGCCAAGCTCCCCGCCGGCGCGATCGCGGCGATGGCGCCCGAGCTGACCGCGATCCTGGACGCGATCGCCGCCGGCCGCTGCCCCGCGCCGGTGTTCGCCGACCTCTCGGACGACTACGCGGCCCTCGCCGGGGCCCTGCGCGCACCGTTCCTCGCCACGTACCAGCGCCGGCTCGCCGAGCACTGCACGCTGACCGTGCCGTGCGCCGCGCTGCGCGACGCGCTCGCGCCGCTCGCGGCGCGCGGCGTCGAGGTCATCGAGGATCCCTACGAGTCGGACGCGGCGCAGCCGGTACGCACGCGCGCGGGCGATCCGCCGGCGCTGTGCTGGTTCGGGACCCTCGGCCCCCCGAACGCCGACCCCCTGCGCCAGTCGCTGAGCGCACTCGCGGGCGGGATGGCCGACATGGGCGGCCGCATCGAGCTGGTTGCGGGCGAGCCGTCGCGCGCGGCCGGACTGGCGATCGCGGCCGCCGTCGCGGCCGCGAACCCGCGCTGGTCGGTCGCGTTCACCGCCTGGTCGCCGGAGAGCGCGGCCGCGGCGATCGCGCGCAGCGACTTCGTGCTTCTGCCGCAGGCCCACGCGACGCCGTGGGGCCGCGTCAAGTCACACAACCGCCTGGTGGAGACGATTCGCGCCGGGCGGCTCGCGCTCGCCTCGCCGGTCCCCTCGTACGTCGAGCTCGCCGACTATGCCTGGATCGGCGAATCGCTCGCCGAGGGCCTGCGCTGGGCGCTCGCGCACCCGGAAGAGGCGGCGGCCCGCGTCGCGCAGGGCCAGACGTACGTCGCCGCGCGCTTCTCGCCGGCGGCGGTCGGCGCGCGCTGGGCGCAGGTGCTCGGGGTTTGAACGACCCGCGCGGCCGCGTCACGCGGGCCCGGGCGCGTCGTCGAGCGGCAGGCCGAGCATCCGGCGCTGGGCGGGCGACGGCGCGGTCTTGAAGGCGAGCGCGCGCAGCTCGTAGGGCCCGTACGGCCCCGCGTTCCACACGTCGGCGAAGCCGGCCGCGAGCAAGGCCTCGCCGAGCGACCTGGCGCTGAACCCGGTCTTGTGCGCGAAGAAGTCGTTGCCGCTGCGCTCGATCTCGGGGCTCCAGCCGTAGATGACGTCGATCACCTGGATCGGGCCGCTCGGCGCCTCGTACAGCACGTCGCCGAGGTCCAGCCCGTCGTCGAGCATCCTGCGAAACACCGCCGGCAGGTCCGGCACGCGGATCTCGGCGAAGCCCTCCGCCTTCAGCACGTGGAGGAAGCCGGCGAGGACCTTCGGCACGTCGTGCCGGTAGTAGTGCTCGAGGTTGTGCGAGCAGTAGACCGCGTCGAACTGGCCCGGGGCGAGCGTGCCGAGCGCGCGCGCGTCGCACACCACGTCGGCGCCGCGCCGCGGGTCGATGTCGAGCAGGAGGTGGTCCCAGCCGGCGTAGTGCGGCGGGATCGGGATGGTCTTGGTGCTGCCGCCGACGTTGAGCACGCGCAAGCGGTCGCTCGCTACCGCGCCGGAGACGGCGGGGCGTCGAGGAGCGCACGCACCTGCGCCCAGTCGTTCGGTAGCAGCGCGAGCGCCTCCGCCTTGCGGCCGTCGAGCGCGCCGTACTCGAGCGCGAGCCCCTCCTCGATCAGGGCGCCCAGCCCGTCGCGCAGCCGCGTGGAGCCGGGGTCGAGGTTCCGGACGAGCGCGAGCCCGGTCGGCGCGGTCGCGATCGTGCGCACCACCAGGTCGGGCCGGTGCCGGCGCAGCAGCAGCACCAGGCGCCAGATGTCCCCGCTCCAGAACTCGGTGATGCGCTCGCGCGCCGCGGTGCGGCGGTCGAGCGGGTAGACGTCGTGGATCACGATCGTCGAGCCGGGCTCGCACAGGGCCTCGATGTTGACGAAGTCGCGCAGCGCGAACTCGAAGTGGTGCATGCCGTCGATGAAGGCAAGATCGACCGGCAGAGCGCCGAGCTCGGCGCGGACGTCGTGCCCGGCGAAAAAGGCGTCGCTCGTCTCGGCCACGATGCTCACGTTCGGGCCGAGCGCATAGGCCACGGCCGGCGCGGGGTCCACGCCGATCGCCCGCGTGGCGGCCCCGGTGAGGCGAATCGACTCGCCGCGCGAGACCCCGATCTCCAGGTACGTGCGCGGCTTCAGGTGGGCGTGCATGCGCTCGAGCATGCGGAAGTAGTTCTCGCCCGGCAGCTCGATCGTCGCGAGCAGGTTGTGCGCGGGCCAGTAGTTCGGCGCGACCTCGAGCAGCGCCCAGCACGCGGCCGTCGCCTCGCCGGTGCGGCCCGCGCGCCATGCTTCGACCGCCGCGTCGAACCGCGCCTCGAGCGTCGGTCCGGGATCGGCGGCAGGCTCGACCCGCACGGCCGGGTCGGGTCGCGTGGCGAAGACGTTCCGGAGGAGGCTCTTCAGCATCGGCGAATCATAGCCGCCGGCGCGGTCGCGGGCGCAGGCGCCCACCGCCGCGCGTGATGGGGTTCCTGCGTGCCGCGATCCGGGACGCCGCGCTCACCGGGCAGCCTCGCCGGCCGCCGCGATCCAGTCCTCGAGGAGGGTCACCGCCCCCCGGGTCGCGAAGAGGGCCGGGTGCGCCGCGACCATCCGCGCCCGGAACGCGGCGCGCCGTCCCGGGTCGGCGGCGAACGCGAGCGCGAGCTCGACATAGTGCTCGGGGGAGCGGGCGATGCAGTCGGTGACGCCGGCCTGCCGGTACATGCCTGCGGTCATGCGGCTGCGGAAGAACTCGCCCGGCAGCGTCACGAGCGGCGTGCCGAGGGAGAGCACGATGTAGCTCGTGACCCCGCCGGAGAAGTGGAACGGGTCGAGCACGCAGTCGGCGGCAAGGAGCAGGCTGAGGAACTCGGGTTTCGGCGCGAACGGCCGGAAGACGATGCGGTCGGCGACCTCCGGCAGGTCGCGCGCGAACCGCGCCTCGAGCTGGCGCTGCCACAGCGGCCGGGCGGGGTCGGCGAAGAGCACCACCTCCCCGGCGGGGTCGCGCCGCAGGATCTCGCCGAGCGCCCGGTCGAAGTCCGGATGCAGCTTCTGCAGCATCATCGGGCAGACGTAGTAGCGCGTGTCCTCGGACCAGCCGAGCGCCGCGCGCGATAGCGGCTCGGCGGGCGGTTCCGTCCGCTCGACGTAGACCGCGATTTCCGGCAGCCGCACCAGGCGCTCGGTGTAGTGGTCCTGCGCACCCTCGCCGTCCTGATGGATGTTGCTGACGAAGAAATCGAGCGTCGGGATTCCAGAAGTACAGGGGTGCCCGACCAGCAGAGCCTGGGCGCGGGCGAGACGGCTGAAGGCGAGGAAGTACAGGAACGGGTGCAGGGCAACGTCGGTATAGATCAGCACATCGGGGGCGCGCGCCTCGATACGGGCGCGCGCTTCATCGAGCGTCTCGCCGATCGGAACGAACGCGCCCCGCGCCTGGGCCGCCGCCCTGAGTTGGGGATCGACGTCGTCACCGTAGCAAAACAGAATGGTCTCGAAGCGCGGCCGCTCGATCAGCAGGCGCACCAGGTCGCGATACCAGATGCCGACCGAATGGCGGCCGAGATTGGACGAGACGATCCCGACCACTCGCCTACCGGTGCCCGCGGGACGCTCCGCGTTCGGCGACACGTGCTGGAGCGAGGGAGATGCGCGCAGCAGGAGTTCCGCGAGCCGCGCATTGGTGTCGCGATCATTGCGCCCCTGGTAGCCGAGAAAGAATGGCGTGCGGTGGATCGACGCGAGCGGGTCGGGCACGGCAGGCGGCTGATCGAGCAACCTGTCGAGCTCCGACTCGAACCACGCCCGCGACTCGTCGAGCGCAGCCGCGCTGGGGCTGATCTGCGGCAGCGTATCGATCAGCCGGTTGATCTCGAGCGCGCCGCGCTCCTCAAGCGTCGCTCGCGCAAGAGCGCGGTCGAAGTGCGCGCGCGCGGCGTCCACGTCCCCGGACAGGTATCCGGCGAGCCCCAGCATCTCGAACGGCGCCGCCGTACGCGGCATGAGCCGGGCTGCGACGAGAAGGCAGCGCTCGGCACCGCCCGGATCGCCCGAGTTCACGTATCCGATGCCGCGCTCGAAGAAGTGGTAGCCGACCGTCGCCTCCAGCGCCTTCCCCGCGTCGGCGTCTCGCGCGGCAACGTACGCTCGCTCCGCCGCATCGTTCTCGCCGGCGCGCTCTAGGAACAGCGCATGAATCGTGTGCGCGAGCGCGTCGCTGGGTCGCTTGGCCGCAATGTCGGCTGCGACCGCGGCTGCCCGGAGCGCATCACGCGAAAGTGCGGTCTGGGCAGCCGACAGCGCCGGCGCGATGACGGCGTCGGCCCACGCGGGCAGGTCTTCGATCGGCAGAAGTGCCGCCACTGGCGCAGGTGAGGAACGCCCGAAGGCACGCAGGATCCGAAGTAGCACTTTACGAGAGGAATGTGCGTCTGAGCCCGGTTCGAGTCTAACCCGCGACGCGCACGGTACCGGATGCGGCTGTCGCCGGCCACGGGCAATGCAGCACGTTCCGCGACCGGCGCTGCCTTGTTGACGCACCACCGTTTCCTTTAACATCGCCGCGGTTTCGGGCGGGACGACGACGTACACCGATGAGCTGGTTCGACCGGGTTCGCCGGCGCTTCGCGCCGAACGGGGACCGCACCTCCGCGCCGGACCTCGACCGCGCGATCGCGCTGTTCGAGGACGGGCGCATCGATGAAGCTGAGGTGGCGTGCGCGGGGATCCTCGCAAACGCGCCTGCCGATGCGCAGGCGCTGCACCTGCTCGGGCTGGCGGCCGACCGGCGCGGCGCTCACGCCCGCGCGGCCGACCTCCTTCAATCCGCGCTCACGTCCTGTCCCGACAACGGCCTCTTCCATCTGAACCTGGGCAACGCGCTGCGCGCGCTCGGCCGGGCAGACGACGCGCTGGCGCACTATGAGCGCGCCGCAGCGCTCGACCCGGAGCGCTTTGCTGCTTGGTTCAATCTTGCGCAGCATCGCGTCGACCGCGGCGAGCACGATGCCGCGGCGGCCGCATTTCGCGCCGCGCTCGCGCTCGACCCGCACAGCGGAGCCGCGCAGCTCGGGCTCGCGGCCGCCCTCGTCGACGCGGCCCGACTAGGCGGCGGCGCCGCGATCGGGTTCGAGGAGGCACGGTCGCTGCTCGCGACCGCCTGGTCCAGCTCCCCTGAGCCGTGGCGCGCCCGCTATGTGCTCGCGCTTGCCCTATCGGGGTGCGCGCGCTGGACGGAGGCCTTGTCGCATCTGGAAGCACTGGCGGCCGCGCATCCCGACCGCGCCGAGGCGCATGAAGAGCTCGGCAATTGCTACAACCAGCTCGGACGGGCCACGGACGCGGTCCGCGCGTACCGCGAAGCGTATCGGCTCGCACCTGGTAGCCTCCACGTTTTGACGAGCGTACTCGGCACGCTCAACGCGGTGCCGGACGCCTCGCCTCAGGAGGTGTTCGCAGCGCACCGCGAATGGGCGTCGGCGGTCGCCGCGCCTCTCTACCCGCATTCGCCTCGATTCCCGAACCTCCGGAAAACTGAACGACGGCTGCGCGTGGGATACGTTTCCCCCGACCTGCGCCGTCACCCGGTCGGGGCGATGTTCGCGCCCGTCCTCGAGCGGCACGACCCCGGGCGGGTCGAGACGTTCTGCTACTACAACTATCCGCGGGCCGACGTCATGACGTCGCGCATGCGCGGCGCGGCGCATCACTGGCGCGCCATCGTCGAACTCGACGACGCCACGGTTGCGGACCGCATTCGCGCGGACGGCATCGACATCCTCGTCGACCTCGTCGGACACACCAAGTACACACGGCTGCCGGTGTTCGCGCGACGGCCGGCGCCGGTGCAGGTGAGCTGGCTTGGGTACTTCAACACCACCGGGCTCGACACCATGGACTATTTCGTGACCGACCCGGTGTCCTCGCCGCCCGGACAGGAGCGCTACTTCGTCGAGACGCTCGTCCGGCTCCCGGCCACGCGGTTCTGCTTCGAGCCGCCCGAGTACATGCCGGCGGTGGGCAACCTGCCCGCGCGGCGCGACGGCGCGGTGACGTTCGGGTGCCTCAACACCCTGCTGAAGGTGAACGACCGGGTGCTCGCCCTTTGGGGCCGGATTCTCGCCGCCGTGCCCGGGGCGCGGCTCCTGCTGCAGGCCTCGGCCCTGGGCGATCCGCTCCTGCAGCGCGACTTTCGTGCGCGGGCGGCAGCGCTCGGAATTGCGTCCGAGCGCCTGGAGCTCCGCCCGTTCGCGCCGGTCGAGGCGGCCGCGCGCACCTATCACGACGTGGACATCGCGCTCGACCCGTTTCCCTTCTGCGGCGGGATGACCACGCTCGATGCGCTGTGGATGGGCGTACCGGTCGTGACCTTGCCGCAGGTGATGATCGCGGGGCGCCAGAGCGCGAGCCTGCTGTCGAACCTCGGCCTTTCGGAGCTGATCGCCGCGGACGAGGCCGCCTACGTCGAGGCGGCAGTCGGCCTCGCGCGCGACCTCGACCGGCTCGCGCGGCTCCGCGCGGACTTGCGCGAGCGCTTTCGCGCCTCGCCGCTCGCCGACTACGCGCGATTCACCCGCGACCTGGAGGATGCCTTCGGCGGGATGTGGCGGGAGTGGCTGTCGCAGTGAAAGCAGGATAGTCTAATCGTAACCAAGCTCTCGGGATCGTGATGGTGCGATGTTCTACTGGTTGAAGAACGAGGAAGACAAGGCGAAGCTATGGTCCGCACTTCGGACGCTCAACGAGATCTATCCGCGTATGGTGGCGCAAGACATGCTGATCGCGCTCGAACGCAATGCCGGTTTCCTCGAGGAGCCGGAGTTCAGGGCCGCATTCGACGCCGAAGCTTCCGACGAGCAGGAACGCAGCCTCGCGTGGCGTTTGCACGTACTCTGCTGGTGCGCGCGCAATGCGCTGCGGGTGGCCGGAGATTTCGTGGAATGCGGCGTGTTCCGTGCGTTCTCCAGCGCGGTTGCCATGCGTTATCTCGACTTCTCGCGCGAGTCGCGCACCTGGTACCTCTACGACACGTTCTCGGGCGTTCCCGAGGATCAGTTGAATCCCGGTCACTCGAACCCTATTCCTGCCGCCGCCGCTACGGACCTGCATGAAGTCGCCAAGCAACGCGTCGCCGCGTTTCCGAACGCACGCGTGATTAGGGGGCGCGTTCCCGAGGTCTTCGATGAGGTAGTCCCCGGAAACATCGCATTCCTGCACCTCGACATGAACTCCGCGGCGGCGGAGGTCGGCGCACTCGACAGGCTGCTCGGCAAGCTCGTCGCCGGCGCCTACGTCCTGCTAGACGACTACGGATGGTATGCGTATCGCGCTCAGAAGCACGCAGAGGATGCCTACTTCGACGCGCTTGGGTACAGAGTGCTTGAACTCCCGACCGGGCAGGGGCTGGTCATCATCTGATGCGCGCGCGGGCGGGACGTGACCCGGCGCTTGGTCCTCATCGCCGTGCGCCGAGCGCGAGCATCCAGCCTTTGCGCTCGCCCTTGTAGTGGATGATGTAGCGCTGCGAGACGTCCTCCTCTGGCGCGGCGGGCGAGTAGTTGTACGGATCGACCGGGAGTTCCAGCACCGCGAACTCCGGCGCGGCGAAGCGCACCGCGTACTGGTCGCCGTACCACCGCTGGACCTCCTCGGGGAACTCGCGGCACAGCGCGTGGCACCGCTGCCAGAACGCCTGCGAACGCGAGAACATGACACCGGTGTTGTACGGCATTACCTCGGCGAGGTCGATGCCGTTCGGATCCGGCGCGGGACCGGTGCGCCGCGTGAGCGCGACGTCGAACGGCCGATCCCACACGTGGCTCACGTCGCGCTCGAAGAGGACGTCGGTGTCGACGATGAGCACCGGCTCGGCGAGCGCGGCAAGATGCTGGAGCCGGTAGGTCATCAGCCGCTCGCCGTTCCACGGCAGCCGCAATACCGTCTCGACGCCCGGCACGGATGGCGTACGCTGGTCGGTCAGCTGGAGGAGCTCGTAGCCTAGGCGCCGCGCCGACGCGGCCATCAGCGTGGCGAGCCGTAGATCCTCGCCGACCTGGAGAAACGCGACCTTCACGCGCGGCCTCCGCCGGCCGCGGCCGCACCGGACGCATGCTGCGCCGCGAAGAGCTCCGGAACGTTCTCGCGCAGCGTCGCCAGCACTTGCGGTACGTCGGCGTAGAAGTTCCACTTGAGAGGAATGACGTCCGGCCGCGCGTTGTCCCCGGGCCGGTCGGACACGAGTGTCACGATGCGCTGACCGAGCGCCTGCGCGATGAACCGGAACTCCTCCATATACGCGCAGCCGGGCGTTGCGATCTCGAGCACGAACGCGCCCGGCGGCGTGAACATGAGGTTGGTCAGCCCCGCGCCGTGCGCGCCGACGACCACGCGCGCGCGGGAGAACGCGCGAATCTGCTCGATGACGGGCGCCTCACCGGCGACGAAAGTCGTGAAGCCGAGCGGCTTCAGCGCCGCCTCGAGCTCGGCCTCGTTGTGCATCACCCGCAGCGTGCTGTCGCGGCGCGACACGAACAGCAGGTCCTGAGCATCCTCGGGCGAGGCCATGTGCGCCGAGACGCGGGCGCGCAGCCAGTCGATGCCGAGCCGCATGCGCGGCCGGTTCCGCAGGCAGACCGGGACGGCCACGCGTGCGCACGAGAGCAGTTGGCCTCTGGGCACGGTCAGCAGCCGCTCGGGGGGCACGCCCACCAGCTTCAGGTAATCGCGCTGGTAGCCCCGCAGGTCCTCGTTGATGAGCAGCGGCAGAGTGTCGTCGACGCCGGCGGCCTCCAGCACCGCGAGCTTGAGCAGATTGCGCTCGAGCCAGTGCGAGAAGTTCTCGTCGGTGCCGAGCAGGATGAACGGCTTTTCGAGCCGGCGATCGACCGGCGGCAGCGTGACGACGTAGTCGATGCCGTCCGGCGACATCCGACCGCCGACCCAGGGATGATTCGCAAAGGTGCGGTCCTGCGTCTCACGAACGTAGACCGTTTCACCCTCGAAGATCGCGCAGTGGTTCGTTTCGAGCAGCACGTTCTCGCGCCAGCCGACGTAGGGTTCGCCGCGAGCCGCGCATTCCGGGTCCATCCACGCACTGCGAAAGCGCCGCGTGGTGGCGCGGCCGCCGGAGCGAATCGCGTCAAAGCGCGCGAAGCGCGCAGTGGCGGCATCGAAGTTTCCCGACCGCAGGTCGAGGACGGCAAGCGCCCAGAGCGCGTTCGGATGATCGGGCTCGAGCGCGAGGATGCGCATGGCGATCGCTTTCGCATCGCCCTGTCCGCCGCCGGCCGCGGCCGCCAGCTGCGCCTCGAGCGCGGCGAGATCCGCCTGGCGTGGGTCTGCGCGCGGCCCGAGGGCTCGGCGCGCCGCGTCGGTGATGATTCGGCCGAGTTTCACTCTGAGCTCGCCCCCGGGGTCGCGAGCAGTCCCCCACCCTTGTCCCTCGCGCACGCCCGGCGCCACATCTCCCGATAGGCCGCCTCCAGATCACGCATGAATCCGCTCGCGTCGAGCAGTGACGAGGCGCGCAGCCGATCGCGCAGTCCGCGCTGCAGCGCGCGCAGGCGTGCGCGGTCTGCCGCGAGCGTTGCCGCGATGTCGACGTACTGCGCGTCGGACTCGGCGACCAGCTCCGACAGGCCGGCGGCCCCGAGGGCCGAGGCGCCCGAGCGCGCGAAGCCCATTGCGCCCGCCCGCGTGACGACCGGGACGCCAAGCCAGAGGCACTCGCACGTCGTCGCACCACCGTTGTAGGGAAAAGTGTCCAGCGCGATGTCGGCGTTTCGGATCCGGTCCCAGAACGGATCGGGGGGGAGGCGCGGCCACGTCTTCACCCGGGACGGCTCGACGCCCGCAACAACGACCTCGGCCACGATACGCTCGTGCGCCTCGTCGCTCGGCACGTCCAGGATCCAGAGCTCCGAGTCCGGAATCCGGGCGAGCAGCTGCCCCCATAGCCGGAGCACGTCCGGCCGCACCTTGGTCAGGCGATTGAACGAGCCGAACACGATCGGGCCGGCGTCCGTGGCGGCACGCTCGATCGGCTCCGGCATGTGCTGGAGCGGGGTGAAGCACCAGAACGCGTTCGGCAGACGGACGAGCGTCTCGGTGTACCAGCGGTCGGCGACCCCCGGCGGATCGGCGCGTGCATCGGTGATGCGGTAGTCGAGCGCGCGGGTCCCGGTCGTGGCGAGATAGCCGAGGTAGCTCACCTGCACCGGCGCGGCGCGGCGGCCGAGGGCGCGGATCCGGTTTCCGGACGTGAGGCCGGCGAGGTCGACCAGCACGTCGATCTCGTGCGCGCGGATCAGCGCGACGAGGTCGTCGTCATTCAGCGCCGACACGTCGTGCCACTGGTCGGAGAGCGCCCGGAAGCGCTCGGTACGCTCGTCGTTCTCGGCGAGCGTCTGGTAACAGAACACCTCGAATCCGGCGCGGTCCCGCGCGGCGAGCAGCGGCTCAATGAAGAACGTGACCGCGTGCATGCGGAAGTCGCCGGACAGGTAGGCGATGCGAAGTCGGCGCTCGGGGTCGGCGAAACGCGCAGCCGGGAACTCGTTTTGCGGCGCCCCGTCCACGAACGCCCGGGCGAAGCGGCGATGCTCGGCGAGCAGGTCCTCCGGGCTCGTGGTGCCGGCCTGGCCCAGCAGAAAGAGCAACATGGTCCAGTAGCGCTGCGCCGACGGCGCAAGCGCGATCGCGGCGCGGTAGGCCGCCTCCGCCTCGCGCGCGCGCCCCAGATCCTGCAGCGCCAGCCCGCGGTTGGCGTGGAACTCCGCCACCGCCCCGCCGCTGCGGAGGGCATCGTCGAAGTACGCGAGCGCCGTATCGTAATGGGTTCGCCGGTACGCGACGAGCCCCAGGAGGTTCAGCGCGTCGGCGTTCGCTGGCTCACGCCTTAGGACCTCGAGAAATGCGCGCTCGGCCTCCGCCATACGCTCGGCCCGCGCGTGCTCGGCCCCTTCGCGGAGCAGCCGCTGGACCGACGTACGGTCGTCGTCCCCGCGCGCACGCGTGCCGAATACGTTTGCGAGAAGGCCCTTGAGCATCGCGGTTCCGGGGTGCGCTGTTCGCCCGCGCGCCGCCGATGAAAACCGAGTCCGCAAAAAAGAACAAGCCCCTCCGCAGAGGGGCCTGTTCGATGCAGCTGAGCCGGTTAGCGGCAGGAACCCGGCATGAAGCGCGTCGGCGTGCCCTGGCAGGTCCAGGAGAGCGAGCCCGAGGCGTTGGTCGACGGCGTCAAAACGACCGTCACCGCCGTGCCCACGCTCGTGGCGGTGTTGTCGCCGTTGACCGTGATCACGCCGGTGTCGGCCACCGAACCCGCGGTGATCTTGCCCGCGGCAGTAACGGTCAGTCCAACGCCCGAGCTGGCGATCACCTGGTCCGACTGGTACTTCTCGGTCACGGCGGTGCGGAATGCGCTTGCCGCGAGCACCAGTTCCGACACCTTCGCCCGGATGGTGTAGTCCTGGTACGCCGGCAGCGCGACCGCGGCCAGAATACCGATGATCGCCACCACGATCATCAGTTCGATCAGGGTGAAGCCCTTTTGAATCCTCTGCATATGATCCCTCCGCTTGAATCCTGCCCCGCGCAAGCCCGTGCGGCCATTTCTGATGCAAATACCGCGCCATAGTGTGCATTTTTTGGCATCTCGGGGCTAACGTCATGTTATGACGCGGTATTTCTCGGTCCGCGGAGGCCGCCAGTGTGACCTTTGTCGCCCTCCGGCGGGGGCACATCGCGCCCCGGGCTGACGCGCAGCGTCACTTCCTTCCGGACCGGGGAATGCACCCTGCCGCGAGGGTCAGAGCTGCGCGGCGACGCGCTCGAGGACCGTGACCCAATGGCCGGGCTGCGCCTGCCTCGCCACCTCGACCGAGGGGTACCAGGGAAGGCGGTCACCGGCTTCCAGGTACCGCCACTCAGGATGCGCGGGTACCAGGGCAACGACTCGCGTCCCGAGCGCGCCGCCCAGGTGGACGGCCGCACTGCAGACCGCGACGGTCGCATCCAGCGCAGCCATGAGCGCACCCGCCTCTTCCGGGTCGTCCGGCACGCCGGGCCAGTGGACGGGCGATCGGCCGCTTGCCGCGTGCATGCGCGCCAGATCCGCCGCCACGTCGCCGTGCTGCAGGCTGACGAACTGCACGTCCGCGCGCGCCAGGAGGGGACCCAGCAGCTCCGGTTCGATCGAGCGGACCGTCCGGCGCGTGCGCATGAGCCCGCCGCGCCAGGCAAGGCCGATCTTCCGCCCCGGCCCCAGCGCTGCGACGCGCTCACGGTAATGTGCGACCCGCCCACGATCGGGGTGCAGATAGCCCGCGTGGTTGGGAAAGTCGCGTGTCGAGCGCCGATAGCGACGCGGTAATGAGCCGGCCGCGACCTGGATGTCGATGGGCCCAACGCGCTCGAGCCAATCCCGGGCGCCATTCCGCGGCACCCCGACGACTGTCGCCGCAGGAAACGACCGCGCGAAAAGAGCCCCCAGGCGCGGGTCGCACTCCACCGCGACGTGCCGTGCTTCGGCGATCAGATCGGGCAGGCAGTTTGCGAACATGATCTCGTCTCCGAGTCCCTGTTCGGCATAGACCAGCACCGCTCGATCCGTGAAGGCGCCGCCATCCCATTCCGCGAACGGGAAGCCGCGTCGCGGCGTCTCCTCGGTCTCGTAGCGACTTTCGTAGTCGTCCCACCCAGCAGCAAAGTCGGCGCCGGCGAGCCGAAGCAGACCGCGGCCAAGCCGCGCCAGGCCGTGGGCGGGGTTGCGCGCGAGCGTAGCCTCGTACCGCGCCCGCGCCCCGGCGAAGTCGCCGTGATCCCGCAGGACCATTGCAAGTGCAAATTGAAGGTCCGCCGACTCCGGGTGGCGGGCGAGTTGGGGTTCGAGCAGTGCCCGTGCCTCGGCGGGCCGGCCCAGCTCGCGCATGATGCCGGCCAGGTTGCACACCGTCGCAAGATCGTCCGCGGCGATCTCTAGGGCACGCCGGAGCTCGGCCTCCGCATCGTCATGACGATCGATCCGGCGCAGGAACAGCGCGAGGTTGTTTCGCGCCGGGGCGCTCGAAGGCTGCAGCGCCGCCGCACGCTCGAAGCTCGCTAGGGCTTCATCGAGCCGCCCCAGCCTTTCGAGCGCAATACCGCAATTGGTATGGGCGGCCGCGAGGTCGGGCGCGCGCTTGAGGATCCAGCGCAGCAGCTGCAGCGCCTCCTCCGCGCGCCCGAGCGCGAGGAGCGTCACCGCGAGCTCGTTCCGGGCGGAGAGATTCTCCGGGTCGCGCTCGAGCGCCGCGAGGAGCACCTGCGCCGCGTCCTGGATCGCGCCGCGAGCGCGCAGCGCGCGGGCGAGGGCCTCGTGCGTGCGGGCGTCGCCCGGGGCGTGCCCGATCGCCTCGCGCGCCAGGGCCTCGGCCTCGCTCGCGGCGCCGCGGTCGTACGCCGCGCGCGCGGCGTCGAGGAGACGCTCGACGTTCGCCGCCGGGCGGCGCCCGGCGAAGCTCCGGATCAGGTTGCGCAGCATGCGCGAGCGCCCGGTGCGGGCTCGCGCGCCTCAGGCCTGCGCTGCGCGCGCACGCTGCTCGCAGGCGAGCATGCGGTCGCGTTCGCGCCGCCACTCCTCCGCGTACTCGCAGTCGCGGTACTCGTGGAAGTACGGCCCGCCGAGGGTGTAGTGGACGAGCGCGGCGCCGGGCGTCGGCGGATCGTAGCCGACGAGATGGTTCCAGCGGGCCGGCAGCGCGCCGATGAGCGCCTCGTCGGGCAGCCACTTGAACTGGTGCAGCTCGAGGCCGCTCGCGGTGTTGACGTATTCCGGCGTCAGCGTCCGGCAGCGCGCGTTGTTGAACAGCATGACGCTCGACCAGTTCTTCTTCGGGTAGGCGGTCTGCGGCTGGCCGAGAAACTTCACCGCCTCGCGCGGCCGGTGGTCGTGCTTCACCACCATCACGGCATAGCGGTCGTCGCGCAGCGCCCAGAGCTTGGCGACGTCGTCGAGCACCAGCATGTCGCAGTCGGTGAACAGGCTCCAGCCCTCGTAGCCGGAGAGGTACGGCGTGAGAAAGCGGGTGAACGCGAAGTCGGTCGATTGCAGCGCGTTGCGGCTGCGCCGGAACACCCCGGCGAGCTGCGAGAGCATGAGCGGCGTCACGCTGACCGGCTCGCTCGCGCGCACGTGGATGCTGTGCGCGAGGACGCTCCAGGCGGCCGCCTCGCGCGGGTCGTAGCCGATGAAGATGCGGATCATGGCAGGCAGTCTACTCAAGTCGGTGCGCCCACGCGCGGCAGAATGTCCCGCAAGTCGGCCAGCACCGCGTCCCACGCGCCCGGCGCGCGCTGCCGCAGCAGCCGCACCGACGGGTACCAGGGCATCGTCTCGCCCGCGGCGCCGTAGCGCCATTCCGCCGCGTACGGAACCATCACGAGCGCGCGCTGGCCGAGCGCGCCGGCGAGGTGAACGATCGCCGTGCACACGCTCACTACCGCGTCGAGCGCCGCAACGAGCGCGGCGGTCTCGTCGTAATCGTCGATCGCGGACTGCCAGTGCTGGACGGCGAGACCGTGGTCGCGCCGCAGGGCCTCGAGCTCGGCTCGGCAGTCGGTGTACTGCAGGCTCACCCATGTGGCCCGGACCCCGCGCAGCAGCGGCGCAAGGTGTGCGAGCTCGAGCGAGCGCAGGCCGCGCCGCGAGGTCGCGGTGCCGCCGCGCCAGGAGAGCCCGATGCGCGGCGCCGGTCCGAGGGCCCTGAGCCGCTCCCGCCACGCGCGCACGCGCGCCGGGTCGGGGTGCAGGTAACCCGAGTGCCGGGGGAAGTCCGGGGCGCTCCGCCGGTAGCGGCGCGGCAGGTCCCCGATCGCGACCTGGGCCCGGATCGGCGGCGCCGCGGCAAGCCACGCCGGCCGCGGATCGCCCTGCGCCGCGGTGACGACCCGGGCCGCGGGAAACGAGCGCGCGAACAGCGGGCCGAGCCGCGGATCGCATTCGACGACGCACCCGGGCACCTGCGCGAGGACGTCGGGCAGGCAGGAGGCGAACATGATCTGGTCGCCCAGGCCCTGCTCGCCGTACACGAGCAGCGCACCGTCGCGCACCGCGCCGCCGTCCCAGGGCGGGAACGCATAGGGTCGGCGCGTGGCGATCGGACTCGCGAAGCGCGCGGCGTACTCGTCCCAGCCGGCGGCGAAGTCGCCGCGCTTGAGCCGCGCCACGGCACGCATCAGGCGCAGCTCCTGATCGGCGGGGGCAGCGCGGATCCGATCGTCGAAGAGCTGGAAGCCCTCCTCGTATGCACCCTGCTCGCAGCACACCCACGCGAGATTCGCCTTCGCATCGGCGTGCTCGGGGTCGGCCGCGAGCGCACGCCGCAGCAGCGCCTCGCCTCGCTCGAACTCCCCGAACTCGCGCGCGACCAGGAGCCCGAGGTCGTTCAGGGCCGCGGCGTTACCCGGCTCGCGCTCGACGACCTCCCCCCACAGCGCCGCGGCGCGGGCATAGTCGCGCGCGGCGTGCGCCGCGCGCGCGAGCCGCGCGAGCGCGCCGGCGTGGCCCGGGCGGGCGACGAGAAACGCCTCGCACGCAGCCGGGATCTCGCCGTCACCGCCCAGGCGCTCGAGCGCGACGAGCTGCGCGTTGAAGGCGCTCTCGCACGCGGCGTCGTGATGCAGCGCGAGGAGCGCGTAGTCGAGCGCCCCTTCGGCGTCGCCGGCCGCGAGGCACGCGCGCGCGCAGAGGGCGTTCAGCGCCGCGTCCTCCGGATGCAGGTCGGCGGCCGCCTCGGCGGCGGCGCGCGCGTCGGCGACAGCGCCCTGCTCGAGCGAACGCTCGATGCGCTCGCGAAGCGCGTCCGGTTCGTTCCGAGCGCGATCGGGCACGTCGGCTACGGCGAGGCGGCGGCGAGCAGGTCGCGCCGGATCGCGTCCACGACCGGGGCCCAGTCGCCGCCCTGCGTCTGGCGGCGCAGCCGGACGTTCGGATACCAGGGCATGCGCTCGCCTTGCGCCCCGTAACGCCACTCGGGCACCCGCGGCGTCGCCACCCAGACCGGCCGCCCGAGCGCGCCGCCGAGGTGAACGATGGCTGTGCAGACCGAGACGATGCCGTCCAGCGCCGTGGCAAGCGCGGCCGTTTCGTCGTAGTCGTCGATCGCCTCCGGCCAGTGGTGGACGCGGAATCCGGTCGCCCCGGCGAGCTGCGCGAGCTCGGCCGCCGCCCCGTCGCCGTACTGCAGGCTGACGAACTGGTGCCCGGGCAGGCGCAGCAGCGGGGCGAGCTCGTCGAGGGCGAGCGAGCGCCGCTCGGTGCGCGTGCGCGTCGTCCCCCCGCGCCACGACACCCCGATGGCGCGGCCCGTGCCAAGCGCGCGCAGGCGCTCGCGCCAGCGCTCCACTTTCGTCGCGTCGGCGCGCAGATACGCTGCCGGCGGCGGGAAGGCGCCCTCGTTGCGCCTCAGGTGCAGCGGCAGGCTTCCCACCGAAATCTGCACGTCGATGCCGAGCGGCGCCGCCCAATCGACCGGATCGCTCTGCAGCCCTGCGTGCACTTTGGCGGACGGAAAGGAGCGCGCGAAGATCGGGGCGAGCTTCGGCGCACACTCGACGACGCAGCGCCTCGCCCTCGCAATCAACTGCGGCAGGCAGGACGCGAACAGGATCTCGTCGCCAATGCCCTGCTCCGCATGAACGAGGATCGTCCTGCCGCCGAGATCCTCGCCCTGCCAGCGCGGGAACGGGAACACGCGCCGCGGACGGTCCTCCGAGACGAGGCGCAGCTCGTAATCGGGCCACGCCGCGCCGAAGCGTCCGAGCGTGAGCAGCGTCGTGGCGCGGTGGAAACGGGCGAGCACGTGCTCGGGCGCCGCGGCGAGTGCCGCGTCGTACGCCGCGAGGGCGTCGTCGAAGCAGCCCGTCTCGTGCAGCGCGACGCCGTACGCGGCGAGCGTGTCCGCGTCGCGACGTCCGAGGGCGAGCGCGCGCTCGAGGTGCTCGAGGGCGGGCGCGCAGTCGAACGACCCGCGCAGGTGGAGTCGCCCCAGCGCCGCGTGCGCCGCGGCGTGGTCGGGGTGGCGTTCGGCGATCGCGCGCACGAGCGCGATGTCCGCGTGCGGCACCGCGTCGTCCGGCAGCCAGCCGACCAGCCCGTCGAGCGCGCGCTCCGACCACGGGTCCGCGCCGAGCGCGCGCCGGTAGCCCTCGAGCGCCCCCGCCCGGTCGCCGCGGCGCGCGCGCAGCGCCGCGAGATTGACGAGCGCGGCCCCGTGGTCGGGTGCGCGCTCCAGCGCGGCCGCATAGCAGCGCTCGGCCTGCGCGTCCTCGCCGAGCAGCACGTGGACGTTGCCGAGGTCCGAGTGCGCGTCGGGCGACCCGGGCTCGAGCGCGAGCGCGCGCTCGAGCAGCGCCCGGGCGCCCTGCACGTCGCCCGCCTGCGCCGCTTCCCGCGCGCCCCGCCGCAGGGCGGCCGGCGCCTCGGCACCGCTCGAGAGGACGCGGCTCAGCAGAGTGCGCAGCATTGCACGGGCGGCCTTTGCGACGCGCCTCGCGGCACGAATGACCGTGTGATTTTTCCCATTCGGGTCGCCCGCGGCGCGGCTGGCGCACCGGGGCGGATGCTAGAATTCCGTGGCGACTGGGAGACGAGTATGGGGCTGTTCACGCTGTTTTCCAACAAGGAGATCAACGCGTTCGCGAAGGATCTCGCGGCGGATCTCGCCAAGCGCTACCCTTCCGCGCTCGACGTGAACCCCGCGAAGCGCGTCTCCGAAAACCGCCTGACGCGCGTGCTCGAGGAAACGCTCCTGAAAGCGGTCGAGTTCCAGCGCACGCACAAGCTCGGCGTCATGGGCAAGGCGAAACTCGGCAACGAGTTTCGCTGGCACCTGAAGGGCATGGGCTACACCGAGAAGTTCATCGAGGTGGCCACGGAAGGCCTGATGGTCTACCTCACCCGCGGCCCCCAGCCCGCGAGCACGCCCTCCAGCGCCGAGAAGTCCTGAGCGCGACTCGCGCCCGCGGCGCGCCGGCTCAGGGCAGGTAGCCGGGGATCGCGGCATCGTCGACCGCGTCGATCTGCTCCGGCTCGAGGAACTGCTCGGCGTACTTCATGTACACCTTCCGGCGGATGAACACGTCGAAGAGGTCCGGGTCGATGTGCCCGTTCAGCTTGAACTTCCCGAGAATGTTGAGCGACTCGGACAGCGTCTTGCCCTTCTTGTAGGGGCGGTCGCGGGCGGTGAGCGCCTCGAAGATGTCGGCGATCCCCATGACGCGCGCCTGCACCGACATCTGCTCGCGCCTCAAGCCCCGCGGGTAGCCCTTGCCGTCCATGCGCTCGTGGTGCCCGCCCGCGTACTCGGGGACGTTGCGCAGGTGCTTCGGCCACGGCAGCGCCTCGAGCATCTTGATCGTGGAGACGATGTGGTGGTTGATGACCTCGCGCTCCTCCTGGGTGAGGGTGCCGCGCTGGATCGTCAGGTTCTTCAGCTCGTCGTCGGTGAGGAAGTTCGCGGTGTTGCCCACCGGATCGCGCCACTTGTACATGAGCCCGATCTGCTGCACGCGCTCCTGGTCGTCGCGCGACATCGACTCGCTGCCGATGTTGCAGCGGCGCAGGAACGTGCGGTCGTCCTCGATCTGGCGCAGCGTGTCGCGCAGCTCCTCGTCGATCTGGTAGCTGCGCTCGCGCCGGTTGATCTCTTCCACGCCGCTCGTGCGGGCGAGTTCGAGCTTGCGGTTGAGCGCGTCGATCTCGGCGTCGCGCTTCAGCACCTCGAACCGGGTGTCGATCAGGTGGATCCGGTCGTAGATGGTCTCGAGCTTGGTGGCCTTGTCGACCACGTGCACCGGCGTGGTGATCTTGCCGCAGTCGTGCAGCAGCCCCGCGATGCGCAGCTCGTAGCGGTCCTTATCGGTCATCGTGAAGTCCGCGAGCGCGCCATCCGCGGTGTCGTTCACCGCCTCCGCGAGCATCATCGTGAGCTGCGGGACGCGCTGGCAGTGGCCGCCGGTGTAGGGCGACTTCTCGTCGATCGCCTCGTTGATCATGCGGATGAACGACTCGAACAGGTTCTCGAGCTGGACGATCAGCGCGCGGTTGGTGAGCGCGATCGCCGCCTGCGAGCCGAGCGACTCGGCCAGGCGCTGGTCGGAGGTCGAGAACGGGACGATCTCGCCGGAGACCGGGTCCTGGCAGTTGATGAGCTGCAGGACGCCGATGATCTCGCCCTCGTGGTTGCGCATCGGCACGGTGAGGAACGACTGCGAGCGGTAGCCGGTCTTCTGGTCGAACTGGCGCGTGCCGGAGAAGTCGAATCCGACCTCGGTGTAGGCGTCGGCGATGTTCACCGTCTGGCCGGTCAGTGCCGCGAACGCGGCCACCATCGAGGTGTTCGGGTCCCCCTGCACGTAGAGGCGGATCGGGTAGAAGGGGATCGGGTTGCCGGTCGTCCCGCCCATCGCGATGTCGAGCGAGGCGGTGCGCACGATCTCGAAGCGCAGCTGCTGCGCGTCGCCCTCGTTTTCGATCAAATAGAGCGTCCCGCCGTCGGCGCGCGTGATCGTCTTCGCGGCGATCAGGATCTTCTCGAGCAGCGCGTTGAGGTTCTTCTCGAGCGAGAGCGCCGCCCCGATCTCGTTCAGCTGTTCGAGGCGGCGCAGCCAGTCCTCGATCTCCGCGGCCGCCCGGGCGTCGGGCCGCCCGGGCGCGCTCTGCTGGGGCAGGCTGCTCATCGGCCGCTCGCGCCTACTTGATGCAGACCGCGCGCACCTGCGCGAAGTCGGTCGCGCCCTGCAGCACCTTCTCGATGCCGTCCATCTTCAGGGTGCGCATGCCCTCCTCGAGGGCGGTGGCGAGCATCTCCGCCACCCGAGCGTGCTCCTGGATGTTCTTCTTGATGGTGTCGGTGCCGACCAGCAGCTCGTGCAGGCCGAGGCGCCCCTTGTAGCCGGTGTTCGAGCACGCGTCGCAGCCGGTCGCCTTGTAGAGCGTGAACTGGCCCTTCTCGTCGGCGTAGGCGCCCACCAGGTCCTTGTACACGCGCTCGTAGGCGCCCTTGGCGTCCTTCTTGAACTCGGTGGTGTTGAGCAGCTCCTGGCAGTACTCCTGCAGCAGCAGCTTGATCTCGTCGGGCGCCGGGTGGTAGGGCTTCTTGCACTTCCCGCACAGCCGCTTCGCCAGGCGCTGCGCGAGGATGCCCACGAGCGCGTCGGCGAAGTTGAACGGGTCCATGCCCATGTCGAGCAGGCGCACGATCGACTCCGGCGCGCTGTTCGTGTGCAGGGTGGCGAACACCAGGTGGCCGGTCAGGGAGGCCTCGATGCCGATCGAGGTCGTCTCCTTGTCCCGCATCTCGCCGACCATGATGATGTCCGGATCGGCGCGCAGGAACGCTTTCATCACGGTGGGGAAATCGAGTCCCGCCTTGCGGTTGACCTGCACCTGACGCAGGCCCTTCTGCGTGATCTCGACCGGATCCTCGGCGGTCCAGATCTTCGTGTCCGGGGTGTTGAGGTAGCCGAGCACCGAGTGCAGCGTGGTCGTCTTGCCGGAGCCGGTCGGGCCGCAGCAGAAGAAGAGGCCATAGGGCTTCTCGATCACCTCCTTCAGCCGCGGGAGGTTGTGCGGCGTGAGGCCGAGCTTGTCGAGCGGAATCGGCTCGCCCGCGGCGAGGATCCGCATCACGATGTCCTCGACCCCGCCCTGCACCGGGATGGTCGCTACCCGCAGCTCGATGTCGAGCGGCCCGAACTTCTTGAACTTGATCTTGCCGTCCTGCGGCTTGCGCCGCTCGGAAATGTCCAGGTCGCACATGATCTTGATGCGCGCGACCAGCGCGTTGCGGTACGAGGCGGGCACCTCGATGTAGGGCACGAGCGAGCCGTCCTTGCGGAAGCGCACCTCGGTCTTCGCCTTGCCGGGGTAGGACTCGATGTGGATGTCGGAGGCGCCCTGGTGGTACGCGTCGACGATGATCTTGTTGACGAGCTTGACGAGCTCGTTGTCCGCCGCGGCGTTCAGGTCCTCGGCGATGGTGCCGCCGTCCTCCGCGTCCTCCCCCAGCCCTTCGAGCAGGTCGCCGATGTCGCCGAGGTCGGTGTCGGCGCCGAAGAACTGGTTGAGCGTGTCGCGGAACTCGCGCTGGGTGGTGACGCAATAGGTGATCTTGTTGTTCTTCGGGAAGATGTTGCTGACGATCCGCGAGCCCTTGGTCCGCTCCGGGTCGAGGCACATCACGAGCAGGCCCTTGGGGTTCTCCTCGAGCGGCACCCAGCCGTGCTCCTGGACGTACTCCCGTTTCAGGTTCTTGAGGAGGTCCATCGGCTTGACGCGATCGGGCTTGAACGCCTCGTAGTTCACCCCGAAGTACTTGGCAAGCGCCCCGCCGACCGAGTTGAGCTTGACGTTCATCTCGTCGACCAGAACCGTCTCGATGTCCACCGCCTTCTTGCGCGCGGTGCGGCCGGCGTTGTCGAGCTCGGCCGCGGTGATCACCGCGTCGGCCACGAGGAAGTCGTACTTCGACTTCGGCACCGCGAGCTTCTGGCGCTGCTTGAAGGCGATCGCGAGCGTCTTGCACAGCTCGATCATCCCTTCCTCGGCGAGCGGCCCGAACGGCGTGCCCGCCTTGTGGTTGATGAGCTGCACCACACCGAGCAGGTCGCCCGCGGTGCCGTCGAGGATCGGGCACACCAGCATCTGCTTGGTGCGGTAGCCGGTGCGCTTGTCGACCTCCTGCAGGAAGCGCAGGTTTGGGCTGTGGCTCTTCAGCTCGGCGTCGTCGTAGACGTCCTTGAAGTTGTGCAGCTTGCGCGACATCGCCGCGAAGCCGGCGAGCGAGTGCTCGGCGATCGGGAGCTTCAGGTCGCGGAACGAGTTCAGCCCCGTCTTCACCTTCGAGACGATGGTTGCCTTGTCCTCGCCCGTCGCGTAGATGCTGAGGCGGTCGGCATTGAAGAGCTGGCAGATCTCGCCGCTCACCTCCAGCATGATCTCGTCGATGTTGTTGGTGGCGTGGATGCGGTTGGTGACCGCCTGCAGGCTCTTCTGGAACGCGAGCCGGCTCGTCACGTCCGCGGGGGGGACCGATTGGGGGCTCAGCACTGCGCTCATGGTCGGGCGTCCTGTCGGGTCGGCCGTGCCGCGCCTCGCGGCGCGCGCGCCGCCGCGCGCGCCGGGGCCCGGCGCGAAACTCAATTGGGAACTCTAGCCTCTCGGGCGCGAGCCCAGCAACAGCGCAGGCGCGGGGCCTGCGGCTTTTGTCAAATGGGCCGCCGGCAGGACACCGGCACAGCCGGCGCGAGCCTCGGCCGGCCTCAGGCGGGGCTCGCGCCCCGCAGCCCGCCCTCGAGGACGAAGGCCTTCAGCCCGCGCTGGGCGAGCAGAAATGCCGCTGCCGAGCTCCGCCGCCCGCTCTGGCAGTACAGGACGTATTCGCGGCTCCGGTCGAGCACCTTCACCGCGTTGCGGATCTCGGAGAGCGGGATGTTGATCGCGCCAGGGAGCTTGTCGTACTGATACTCCGACGGGTAGCGCACGTCGAGCCACTGGCCGCCGGCGGCGACCTTGGCGCGCGCCTGGTCGAGGTTGACGCGCTGGAGCAGCGGCTTCTTGAGCAGCTCGTTGAAATCGCCCTTCGCGAGCCGCAGCAGCGAGCCCTCGGCCAGCATCGTGACCGTCGCGTTGCGCTTGGCGTTGGCCACCAGCGCCTCCTCGCCGAAGGCGTCTCCGCTCTTCAGCTCGGCGAGCCGCATCGACACGCCGCCGACGGTGCGCTCCACCAGGCACTTGCCGGCCTCGACGACGTAGTAGTAGTCGCCGTCCTCGCCCTCCCGGATGACGACCTGCCCGCGCTTCACGTTGACGCGCGTGAAGCGGCGCAGCATCTCGTTGATGTGGGCGCTCGGAAGCTGGGCGAAGATGCCCGACTTGAGGTTGTTGATGCTGAACAGCCCGGTGAGGATCGACCAGTTGGCCATCGACGGCGCGCCCGACTCGGTCGCGCGCGAGCCGGTCCGCTCGGCCGCCGCGAGCTGGTCCCAGGTCACCATGATGTCGAGCAGGTCCTCGTCGATGCGCAGGAGCTCGATGTCGGTGATCGCCTTCGCCTGCGCGAACGGCGTGCGCCGCCCCAGCGGGTGGCGCGCCTCGGGGGTGGCCCCGACCACGACGTCGGAGCTGCCGTTGCCGAGCGTGAGCGCGAGCTCGCCCTTCAGCAGGTACACGAGCTGCCCCGCCACGCCCTTGACCCGGAACGGGTCGAGGGTCTTGCTGACCGGCTCGACGACGCACAGCTCCGCGAGCTCCGCCAGGCGCTGGGTCGAGAGCGCACTGATCGGCTCGAGCCCCTTCAGCACCGTTACGCCGATTTTCTCCGTTGACATTGCCGCCGCTTTCCGTGTTCGCCGCGCCGCCGCTAGAACTCGATGACCTGGTTGTTCTGCAGCATGCGCGGCCGGTACTGGCCGGCGTACTCCTCGAGCTCCTCCATCGTGAGCTCGATCTCGCCGGGCTTGAGGTGGGTGATGAAGATGTCGCAGCTGCGCTCGAGCTTTGCCAGCTCTTCGGCAAGCATGCTCGGGCACAGGTGCTTCGACATGATCGCGAGGTTCTTCTCGCGGTTGCAGAACGCGCACTCGATGATCAGCTGGCGCAGGTTGGCGATCTTGTTGACGATCGCCCACAGCGGGTCGTTGGTCGTGGTGTCGCCGGTGAACACCAGGCTCCCCTTGCCGCTGTCGAGCTGGTAGCCGACCGCCGGCACCACGTGGTTCGCCGGTAGCGCGGTGATGCGGCGGCCGTTGCCGAGCGTCACGGTCTCGCCGAGCTCGATCGGCTCGTAGCGCAGGAACGGCCGCTCGGGCGACGGGATCTCGGTGAAGTCGGGCCAGATCGACCAGTTGAAGATGTGGTTCTTCAGGATCTCGATGGTCGCGGGCAGCGCGTGCACCGTGAGCGGCTCGTCGCGCATTCCGCCGACCGTGTCCACCATGAACGGGATCGCCGCGACGTGGTCGAGGTGCGAGTGCGTGAGAAACACCCGGTCGATCGGCGTCAGCTCGGCGAGCGTGAGGTCGCACACCCCGGTGCCCGCGTCGATGAGGACATCGCGGTCGAGCAGCATCGAGGTGGTGCGCAGGTGCCGCCCACCGATTCCGCCGCTGCAACCGAGTACGCGGAGCCTCACTCGCTATCCAGGGTGTGTCGCTATTTCGTCTCGAACGCCGTCACACCGTCCCACTCCGGGCCGGGCGAGGCCTGACGGTACCGAGCGACCCGCTCGGCGTATAAGGAATAAAGTGGCGCACCCGGATATAACCTCTGGAGATTAAAGAGGATTAGTTCCGCCTGCTCCCAGTTGCGCGCACGGTAGGCCTTCAGCGCCTGGGTCCACAGCTTAAGCTCTTCGACCCGCTCCTTGCCGACCTCGTTCTCCGCCCCGATCGGCTCGTAGATCGCCACCGGCGCGTCCTTGCCCTTGACGCGGACGCGGTCGAGCTCGCGGAACACGATCCCCGGCGCCGCTTCCCGCGTGGCCTGGCCGACGATGATGCCGGCGCCGTAGGCCTTGGTGAGCCCCTCCAGCCGGGAGGCGAGGTTCACCGCGTCGCCCATGACCGTGTAGGCCTTGCGCAGCTTCGACCCCATGTCCCCCACGCTCATCGGGCCGGTGTTCAGGCCGATTCCGATCCTGATCTCCGGCCACCCGCGCGCCCGGAACGCGGGGTTGAGGCGCGCGAGCTCGGCCTGCATCGCCACCGCGGCCGCGAGCGCGTGCCGGGCGTGCTGGGGGTCGGCCACCGGCGCGCCCCAGAACGCCATGATCGCGTCGCCCATGTACTTGTCGAGCGTGCCGCGGTGGGTGCGGATCACCAGGCTCATCGCGGTGAGGAACTCGTTCAGGAACGCCGCGAGCGCCTTCGGGTCGAGCCCCTCGGCGATCGAGGTGAAGCCGCGGATGTCGGTGAAGAGCACCGTGAGGACCTCGTTCTTGCCCTCCATGCTGTACTTCGCCGGATCGCGCGCCATCTCGTCCACGAGCTCCGGCGGGACGTACTGGCCGAAGAGCTCGGCGAACTGCCGCTTCGACCGCGTCTCGACGAAGTAGCCGTACGACATGTTCACCGCGAACAGCGCGATGATCATGAGCACCCCCGCGGCGAGCGGGAGGGCGGTATCGGCGTGCGTCCACACCGCGACGTTCAGCGCGGCCATGAGCGCCAGGGCGGCGACGAACGCGAGCGTCGCGCGCAGCGGCGAGAGCAGCGGCAGGGCAGCCGCGAGCGTCATCCCGAACGCGAGGAGCAGCAGCACCTCGGCGCCGATCACGTAGGCCGGGCGCTGCTTGATCGCGCCGTCGAGCATGCCCGCGATCAGGTTGGCGTGGATCTCGACCCCGGGATAGGCGGTGCCCACCGGGGTCGCGCGCAGGTCCACGAGCCCGGGCGCCGACGCGCCGACGAGCACCACGCGGCCCTTGAGGCGCTCGACCGGCACTTTGCCGAGGTGGACGTCGGCCGCCGAGACGTACGGGAAGCTGCGCACCTTGCCGCGATACGGGACGAGCGCCGCCGCGTTGGCGTCGACCGGGATGCGGCGCGGGCCGACCTCGAGCCACTCGAGCCCGGCGTAGCCGCGCGAGAGGAAGCGGCCCTCGGGCGCGAAGCCCGCCTCGACCTTCGCGGCCCCGGCGAGCGCGCGAAAGACCGCGAGCGACAGCGGCTCGTAGTACTTACCCTTGTACTCCGCCAGCATCGGGACGCGACGGATGACGCCGTCCTCGTCGACGAGCGGCGTGAAGTGCCCGGCGCCGAGCGCCGCCCCCTGGAACTGCGGCAGGTTGGCGCCGTAGCCCTGGTAGCGGGCGAACGCGATCGGGCGCCCGCGAAACAGGCTCGCATCGAGCACCGGCGCCGGCAGCGCCCCGCTCGCCTCGGACTCGGGGTTGGTGAAGTAGAAGCCGAGCACCACCGGGCGGCCTTTCATCGCCGCGGCGAAGAGCCCGTCGTGGTCGAGCCGCGGCCGCAGGCGCTCGAGCGCGTCGTGGAACTCGCGCGCGTCCTTCAGCTCGCCCGCCGCGAGCCGCTCGAGCACCGGCAGCCCGCTCGAGCGGTCGGGCTCCCCGTTCACGACGTCGAACGCGACCAGCGCCGCGCCGTACCTGTCGAAGAGCTTGGCGAGGAGCGCGGCCATCACGTCGCGGCCCCACGGCCAGCGTCCGAGCTCCGGGGTCGCGAGGCTGCGCTCGTCGATGTCCAGGATCACGATCCGGTCGTCCACGCCGCCGGGCGCGGTGAGGCGCAGCCGCGTGTCGTACAGGACGTGGTCGAGCCGCGTGACGATCCCGAGCTCGTAGAACTTCGCCGCGTGGCCGAGGAAGACCGCGAGGACTGCGAGGCCGAGCAGGATCCGGCCGAGGTGCTGCCTCACGGGGCGCGGTCCCCGCGCAAGGCGCGCAGGGCGAGCGGATCAGGCCGCCGACTCAACTCGCGCGCTCCCGCCTGACCGCGTTACCGGCGCCGTGCGTGGGGCCAGGCTAGGTCTTGTAGAAGAACTCCATCTTGACGCCGGCGAGCTCGATGATGTCGTGATCGTTGAGCGGGTGCGCCTGGGCGTCGAGGAGTCTGCCGTTCAGGATCGGGAAGTTCGCGCCCTCGACGTGCGTGATGAAGAAGCCCTGCGGGCGCTTGGTGATCACGGCCACCTGCACGCCGGGCTTGCCGAGCGTGGTCAGGGCCTTCGTGATCTCCATCTCCTTGCCGGCGTTCGAGCCCGAGAGGATCTGGATCGCCGCCACCTTCCCGCCCGCGGCGAGCGGCTGCGAGGCGGACATCGGCTGCGAGGCCCCCATCGTCGGCACGCCCTGCGAGGCGGCCACCGGCCGCACCGGCTGGGACGCCGATGGCGGGGGCGCCGTCGGGGTCGGCTGCGAAGCCCCCATCGCGGGCGTGGGCTGCGAGGCCCCCATCGTGGGCGCCGCCTCCGAGGTCGATGGCTTCGGCGCGTCCGCCTTCGGCACCGCGCCGGGGCGCAGGACCATGGTCTTCTCGAAGTCCTGCGGCGCGGCCGACTTGCTCGTCTGGTCGCTGATGTACTTCAGCTTGTACTTGCCGAGCTCGACCACGTCGTTCGTCTGCAGGAAGTGCTTCTTGATCGGCTGCCCGTTGACGAGCGTCCCGTTCGTGGACCCGAGGTCCTCGAGGAACGAATCGTTCAGGATCGTGACGATCACCGCGTGCTCGCCCGACACCGCCAGGTTGTCAATCTGGATGTCGTTGTGCGGCTTGCGCCCGATGGTCGTGCGCTCCTTGGTGAGCGCGATCTCCTTGAGCACCAGACCGTCCATACTCAAAATCAGCTTTGCAGGCATGGCAGTGTCCCCGTCCTATTTCAACCAGCTGAACAAGCGCGAGAGCCAACCCTTCGGCGCGGCGTAGTCCCTCACCACTCGGACCAAAATCACGGACACGTTGTCGCGTCCGCCGTTGTCGTTCGCCATCTGCACCAGCTGCTGCGCGGCGAGGCGAAGGTTCGCCGACAGCGTCTGCAGCGTCATGCCGATGTCCTCGTCGCTCACCATGTCGTTCAGCCCGTCGGAGCAGAGGAGATAGACATCGCCGGGCTGCACCTCGAGGCAGGTGAGCTCGGGCTCGACCGCGGGGTCGATCCCGAGCGCGCGCGTCACGAGATTCTTGTTCTGCGAGAACTTGGCCTGCTCCGGGGTGATCATGCCGCTGTCGATCTGCTCCTGGAGCAGGGAATGGTCGCGCGTGAGCTGTTCGAACGCCTCGCCGCGCAGGCGGTAGGCGCGCGAGTCGCCGATGTGCGCGAGCATCACCTTGTTGTCGTAGAAGAGCCCCGCCACCAGGGTCGTTCCCATCCCCGAGTACTGCGGCTGGCTCTGGGCCGCCTGGAAGATCGAGGTGTTCGCCTTCGCGATCTGGTCCTTCAGCAGCTTCTCGGCCCACGGCCGGCCGCTCGCGGGCTCCACGCGGTAGGGCGGCGTCTCCTCGAGCAGGTGCTGCAGCTCGGTCGTGATCACGGTGGTCGCCATCCCGCTCGCGACCTCGCCGGCGTTGTACCCGCCCATCCCGTCGGCGAGCACCACCAGGCCCTTGGTCGCGTCGGCCGCGATCGAGTCTTCGTTGTGCGAGCGGACGATCCCCGGATCGGTGCAGCTCGCAATTTCGAGGGCCTGGCTCAAGTTCATCTTCTTAGAGGGAGATGTCCACGTCGCGCTGGCGCGCGCCGGCCGTGCCGATGCACTGCCGCAGCGCCTGGGCGAACTCCTCGCCGGTCTGGAAGCGCGCGTCGGCCTCCTTCGCCATCGCGTGCTCGAGGAAGGCTGCGAGCGCGGGCGGCACGGCCGGGTTGAGCTGGAGGATGTCGGGCGCCGGCTCGTTCGCGATTCTGAACATGAGCTGCGCCATCGACTCCCCCTCGAACGGGAGGCGCCCGCTCAGGAGCTGGTACAGGCTCGCGGCGAGCGAGAAGAGGTCCGAGCGCCCGTCGATCTTCTTCCCGGCGAGCTGCTCCGGCGACATGTAGGACGGGGTGCCGAGCACCATTCCGGTCCTGGTCTTGGAGGCGTCGGTGATGCGCGCGATGCCGAAGTCGGTCACCTTCACCGTGTCCGATTGCGGCTCGTACATGATGTTCGCCGGCTTGACGTCGCGGTGGACGACGTTCTGCCGGTGCGCGTAGCCGAGCGCCTCGGCCACCCGCGCGACGATCGACACCACCCGGTCCGGCGGCAGGAGGCTGCCCGGCTTGGTGTACGGCACGAGATCCTGGCCCTTCAGGAACTCCATCGCGATGTAGGCGAGATCGTGCTCCTCGCCGGCGTCGAAGATCGTGACGATGTTCGGATGGTTGAGACGCCCGGCGGTCTCGGCCTCGCGGAAGAAGCGCGCCTTCACGTCGGCGAGCTCGTCGGGCTCGAACTCCTGGGCGAGCGCCATCGTCTTGATCGCCACGACACGCCCGATCTTCGGATCCTTGCCCTGGTAGACCACGCCCATGGCGCCCTTGCCGAGCTCGCGCTCGACCTGGTAGCGGCCGAGCATCGGCTTCTCGACCGCTGCGGCAGTGAGGATGCTCGTGTTGGTGCGCGCCGCGCCGCCGCCGAGGATGACGGTCTCCGAAAGCTGCTTCGCGCGCGCGACCTTCTGCCCGACGTCGCGGTACTTGGGATTGCGCTCGGCGACGTAGCGGAACACGCTCTCCGCCTTGTTGAACTGGCGCTTGCGCTCGAAGTCGAGCGCGAGGTTGTACAGGTTGTCGAGCAGGGTGTCGTCGACCGGGCACTTGCGGAAGTAGTCGAACGCCATGTCGAGCTGGCCCTGGCCCTGGAACGCGAGCCCGAGCATCCGGTTCGAGGCGGCCGACTCGGCCTCGGACTTCGCCTTGCCCTCCTCGGTGACGAGGAAGCGCTTGGTGGTGAGGGCCACGTGGCCGAGCACGAGCAGGACCGCCGGCAGCATGAGCTGGAGCCACAGGCCCTTGCCGGCCATGAGCGCGAAGTGCGTCCCGACGATCGCCGCCAGCAGCACCGCGGTGACCGCCGCGCCCATCCCGGCCTTGAGGCGGGGCAGCCCGATGATCAGGTAGAGCGCGACCAGCAGGTACACGCCGTACTCCGCCCAGACGCCCCACGTCGGGACGACGAAGAAGTGCTCCTGCAGGATCGACGACACCGAGTGCGCGAGGGCGAGCACCGGCGCCATCGCAGGCGAGACGGGCGTGACCGACGCCGTGCCCAGTCCGGGCGCGGTGGGGCCCACCAGGACGATCTTGTCCCGGTACCGGTCGGCCGGGATCTTCCCGGAGTACACGTCGAAAAACGAGTCGACGGGGAACGCCGGCCGGCCGTCGCGATCCTTGTAGAAGTAGGTGTGCATCTGCAGCTGCGGATCGGTGGTGATGCGCAGGTTCGCGAGGCTCACGCCTTCGCCGAGCGCGACCTTGATGTCGCCCGGTCCGAGGTTGAGGCTCTTCGCGGCGATCAGCATCGAGAGCGACGGGTAGAGCTGGTCGAAGTGCGCCAGGACGAGCGGCTCGGAGCGGATGCCGCCATCCACGTCGACGCGGGCGTTCAGGTGGCCGACGCCGGCGGTGGTCCGGCCGAGCGCGTCGACCGGGAAAACCACGTCGGCCGCCGTCGCGAACGGCAGCGCCGCGTCGGTCCCCTGCACGTTCTTGAGCGCGTTCCGGGTGACGAAGTCGGGCAGCGGCCGGTCCGGCTTGCCGCGCGCTTCGCCGAGCGCGAACAGCATCGGCAGCAGCACGTTGCCGGCCTTCGCGTAGCTCTCGGCGAGCTTGCGGTCGGTGTTGAGGGCCCCCTCGGCCTCCTGGAGCAGCGCCCCGATCTGCGCGAGCGGGGAGCCGGGCTCGGCCGCGCCAGCGGGGTCGGCCGCGAGCTTGCGGTATTCGGCCCCGAGCTTCTGGATGTACGCGAGCCCGGGATCGATCTGCGGCTCGGTGAAGAACACGAGGCTGCCGACGACCTTGGCCTTGCCGGCGGTCAGGGTCTCGGTCAGTCGCGCGTGCACGTCGCGCGACCAGGGCCAGCGCCCGATGTTGCGCAGGCTCGCCTCGTCAATCGCAACGACCGCAATTCGATCGGACGGCGTCCGGTCGGTCGCGCGCACGCCCATGTCGTAGGCCTTGCGCTCGAGGCTCTGGAGCAGGTCGGAGCCGGCGAAGAGGAACAGGCCGACCGCGACCGCGAGGCCGAGGAACCAGTCCCGTCTCCAGAATCCCGCCTTGCTCACCGAGGTTCGTCTCCCCGCCGATGTTCTCGTTATTCGGTGCCTAGGAGTTGGGTCGTCGGGCCCTCGCGCCGACGCACGCCGCCGTCCGGCGCGCGCGTCCATCCCACGCCGCCTCCCGCCGCGGCGCGCGAAACCGTCCCACTAGCCCCTAAGTTGCTGTAGAAACAGCAGCATAATTGCCATTCTTACAGTCGGGTATGAAATTAGTCAAATTCTCTGCCGACTTACCGTCACTGCGGATCGCCCGAGGCGCCGCGCAATGGGCCTCCAAGGCACCCCAAAACGACGACGGCGAGCGCGCAGGCTCGCCGTCTCCAACCCGCTACCGGGAGGCCGTCAGGTACCGAATGGCGTCCCAACGGAAAGGCCGAGGGCCGCCGCCAGTTCCGCGCCGCCGATCTTCTTGGTGTCCTCGCCTTTCGCCTTCAGCACCTCGATCCGCCCGCCTTGGGCAGTGACGAAGAAGCTCGCGGCACCCACTTCCGACACCTCGCCGACCTTCCCCTTGACCGCGCCGAACGTGCGGAACGGGTGCTTCCGGGCGTCGAAGATCTGGATCTTCTTGCCGTTCAACGTGGTCCATGCACCCGGCGCCGGGTTGGCCGCCCGGATGGTGTCGTAAACGACGTCGGCGTGGTTCGCCCAGTTGATCTTCGCCTCCGCCGCGCGGAACCAGCCCTCGTAGGTGGCCTGGCTCTCGTCCTGGACGACCTCCTTGTGCTTGCCGGCAAAGACGAGGTCCGCCGCCTCGAGCATGGCCTGGACCCCCATCGGGAACAGGCGGTCGAAGTACACGCTGCCGATGGTGTCGTCGGGACCGATCGGGGTCTCCTTCTGCAGGATCACCGGCCCCTCGTCGAGGCCGTCGGTCGGGCGGAAGATCGTGAGACCGGTCTTCGTGTCGCCCCGCGCGATCGGCCAGTTGATCGAGCTCGGGCCGCGATACCTCGGCAGGAGCGAGGGGTGGTACTGGATGGTCCCGAGCCGCGGGATGTTCACGAAGCCCTGCGGCGCGAACTGCAGCACGTACGCCATCACCCCGAGGTCGACCTCGAGCTCGCGCAGCGCGGCGTGCGCTTCCGGCGCGCGCAGGGAGGGGAACTGGAAGACCTTCAGCCCCTTTTCCTGGGCCGCCGCCTTGAGCGGATCGGCCCTGGCGCCCTCCTTGTCCGGCGCGCAGAACACGCCGGCCACCTCGTCCTTGCGGGCGAGGAACGCCGCGAGGACTGCTTTGCCAAAGTCCTGCTGGCCGATGATTGCAATCTTCATGACAACGCTCCCCCGGCAAGACTTCGGCGGAGGCCAATGCGCCGCAGGCGCGTTACGCCGGAATCAAAGTCCTGTTGTCCGATGATCGCGATCATCATCACGCGGCCTTCTTCGGCGGCGCGCTGAACGCGCCGGCCTGCTTGAGCGCCCCGGCCTTCGCCTCGTCGTAGCCGAGCACCTCCTTCAGGATCTCGTCGGTGTGCTCGCCCAGGGTCGGGGAGCGCCTGATCACCGCGGGCGAGGCGGAGAGCTTGATCGGCATGCCGACGTTCCACCACTTGCCGCGCTGCGGGTGATCGAGCTCGACCCACATGTCGCGGCCGCGCACGTGCTCGTCGTTGGCGAGGTCCTCGGTGCTCATGATCGGCCCGCACGGGACGTCGAGCGGGTTGAGGATCGCCATCAGCTCGCGCTTGGTGTACTGCTCCGCGAACTTGTTGATGAGCGTCCACATCAGCGCCTGGTTCTTGCGCCGCTCGGCGATGGTGGCGAAGCGCGGGTCGGTGGCGAGGTCGGGTATGTGCACGTCGGGGCCGATGCGCTTGGCGAGCGCATCCCACACCGCCTCCTGCACGACGATGTACAGCCAGTCGTTCGCGCCGTGCGGCTTGCAGTGGATGGCGTTGCCGAGCTGGCCGCCGCCGGAGTCGTTGCCCGCGCGCGGCACCTCGCCCATGTCCTTGTACGTCGGCACCGAGTACTCGGGCAGGTCCCCGCGCTGCAGGCGCTGGTGATCGCGGAACTTCACCCGGCAGAGGTTCATCACGCCGTCCATCATCGCCACCTCGACGTACTGGCCCTGACCGGTCTTCTCCGCCTGGCGCAGCGCCGCGAGCAGGCCGATCGCCAGGTGCAGGCCGGTGCCGGAGTCGCCAATCTGCGCGCCGGTGACGAAGGGCGGGCCGTCGGGCACGCCGGTGGTGCTCATCGCACCGCCCATCGCCTGCGCGACGTTCTCGTAGGCCTTGAAGTCGGCGTACGGGCCGGTGGACCCGAAGCCCTTGATCGAGCCCATCACGATCTTGGGATTGATCTCGTGGATCTTTTCCCACGAGAAGCCGAAGCGGTCGAGCACGCCGGGCCCGAAGTTCTCCATGACGATGTCGCACTTCTTCAGCAGGTCGACGAACACCTGCTTGCCCTCCGCGCTCTTCATGTTGACCGTGATCGAGCGCTTGTTGCAGTTCAGCATCGTGAAGTACAGGCTGTCGGCCTTGGGCACGTCGCGCAGCTGGCCGCGCGTCGCGTCGCCGGCCGGATTCTCGAACTTGATCACGTCCGCGCCCATCCACGCGAGCAGCTGCGAGCACGTCGGGCCCGCCTGCACGTGGGTCATGTCGAGGATGCGTACGCCTTTCAGAGCTTCCATGCTGATCTCCAATACCTCTGTCTGCTACTTCTTCTTCGCGGTCGGGTTGAGGCTCGTGATGCGGCCGCTCTCGGTGCCGGCGCCTTCGTCGATGATCGCGTTGATGAGCGTGGGCCGGCGCGACCGGATGGCCTCTTCCATCGCGGCCCGCAGCGCGGCCGGCGTGGTGGCGTGCACGCCCACGCCGCCGAAGGCCTCCATCAGCTTCTCGTAGCGCGCGTCCTTGACGAACACGAGCGGCGCCGGGTCCTTGCCGCCGGTCGGGTTCTTCTCGTCGCCGCGGTAGACGCCGTTGTTGTTCATGATCACCACGCAGACCGGCAGGTCGTAGCGGCAGATCGTCTCGACCTCCATGCCGGAGAAGCCGAAGGCGCTGTCGCCCTCGACCGCGATCACCGGCTTGCCGCTCACCACCGCCGCCGCGACGGAGTAGCCCATGCCGACGCCCATCACGCCCCAGGTGCCGACGTCCAGGCGCTTGCGCGGCTGGTACATGTCGACGATGCTGCGCGTGAAGTCGAGCGCGTTGGCGCCCTCGTTCACGAGGCACAGGTCGGGGTTCGCCTTGACGATGTCGCGCACCACGTTGAGCGCGCTGTGGTAGTTCATCGGCGTCGGGTTCTTAGCCAGCGTCTCGGCCATCTTCGCGACGTTCTTGGTCTTGCGCTCCGCGACGGCGGCGAGCCAGTCTGCCGGCGGCTTCGCCCAGCCCGAACCCATCCCGGCGAGCAGCGTCGCCACGCACGAGCCGACGTCGCCGACCACGGGCGCGTCGATGCGGACGTTGCTGTCCGCCTCCTGCGGCGAGATGTCGACCTGGATGAACTTCTGCCCGCCCCAGGCTTTCGAGTCCTTGCCGCCCCAGGTCTTGCCCTTGCCGTGCGAGAGGAGCCAGTTCAGGCGCGCGCCGATCAGCATGACCACGTCCGCCTCCGGCAGCACGTAGGAGCGCGCCGCCGACGCGCACAGCTCGTGCGTGTCCGGCAGGAGGCCCTTGGCCATCGACATCGGCAGGTAGGGGATGCCGGTTCGCTCGACGAGCGCGCGGATGTCGGCGTCGGCCTGGGCATAGGCCGCGCCCTTGCCCAGGACGATGAGCGGACGCTTGGCGCCCTTCAGCAGGTCGAGTGCGCGCTTCACCGCATCCGGGGCCGGAATCTGGCGCGGGGCCGGGTCGACCACCTTGATGAGCGAGCTCCTCCCGGCCGCGGCGTCGATCGCCTGCGGGAGAAGCTTCGCCGGCAGATCGAGATAGACGCCGCCGGGACGGCCGGAAACGGCCGCGCGGATCGCGCGCGCGATGCCCACGCCGATGTCCTCGGCGTGCAGCACGCGGAAGGCGGCCTTGGCGAGCGGCTTCGCGATCGCGAGCTGGTCCATCTCCTCGTAGTCGCCCTGCTGCAGGTCGACGATCTCGCGCTCGCTAGAGCCGCTGATGAGGATCATCGGGAAGCAGTTGGTGGTGGCGTGCGCGAGCGCCGTGAGCCCGTTGAGGAACCCGGGTGCGGACACGGTGAGGCAGATGCCCGGCTTGCCGGTCATGAAGCCGGCGATCGACGCGGCGTAGCCGGCGTTCTGCTCGTGGCGGAACGCGATCATGCGCAGCCCCGCGGCCTGCGACTTGCGGATGAGGTCGGTGACCGGAATGCCGGGCAGGCAGTAGATCGTGTCGATGCCGTTCAGCTTGAGGGCCTCGATGACGAGGCTGAAGCCGTCGGTCACCGGCGCATCGGTTGTCGCGGCCACTTGCGGTTCGACGGTGCCCATGCGGGTCTCCCTCGGAAAGAGGCGCAAATCATAGTGAGCCGTGCGGGCGGGCAGCCTTGACTGCGGTCAAGGGTCTAAAATCCTGCTCCCGTGACCTCGCTCGCCAGCCATCCGCAGCGCAATAGCCTCAAGCTGCTCCTGCGCCGCAACCAGATCCTGCAGGGCATGACACCGGCGCAGTGGTCGGACCTCGAACCCCTGCTCGCGGTAGCCGATTACCGCAAGGGCGAGCTCCTCGTCCACCAGGGCTCCACCGAGATGGAGCAGTTCTTCGTCCTCGACGGGATCCTGAAGCGCGTGGTCGCCAACGCCGAGGGCAAGGAGATGATCCTGCGGTTCGCCGCCGAGACCGACATGGATACGTCCTATGCGGCTTGGCGGCTGAAGACGCCGGTGCCGTACAGCATCGTGGCGGTGACGAAGACGAGCGTGGCCAAGCTCGCGATGCCGATCTGGGTGGAGTTGCTCGAGCGCCACCCCGAGGTCAAGGCCCGGTTCGAGTTCGAGGTGATGAAGCTCATGTCGGAGGTGATGGCGCACACCATCACGCTGCACCTGCTGGACGCCCCCGGGCGCCTGGCGCGCTTCCAGCGCAAGCACCAGGACTACCTCGGCCGGATTCCCAACAAGGAGCTCGCCTCCTACCTGAACCTCACGCCGGAGACGCTCTCGCGCCTGAAGCAGCGGGCGGCCTCGCAGCCGTAGGCCGGCTCGACTACCGCCGCGGCCGGGTGAACGTCCGCAGCTCCGAGTGGACGTGCTTGACCCCGGGCACCTTGTGCGCGACTTCCGCCGCGCCCTTGCGCTCGGCCTCGTCGCGCACCATTCCGCGCAGCGTCACCCGGTCGCCGTCAGCCACCACCGTGACCTCCACGTGCTCGGTCGGGGCATGGGCGACGAATGCGGCGCGCACGCGCGCCTCGAGCGCGAGGTTCGCGAGCGTCGTACGCGAGGCTTCGGACTCCTGGAACTCGGGCCGGCGCGTCAGGGCGACCACCTGCTCGATGCAGGACGGGATCGACACGCGCTCGGTGTTGAGCGTGAGGTCGTAGAGCAGCGGATCGCCCCACTTTACGTGGAAGCGCGTCTGCATCGCGGCGGCGTGCGCCTCGTCGCTGCGCTGGATCTCCTCGCGGATGAACGCCTCGTCGTCGGTGTCGAGGCGCTGCAGCAGCGATTTCACGCGCGCCTCGAATGGGGCGCAGACGCGCACGCAGGGGACGTGCGGCACCGGTCGCAGCAGCAGGGTGGAGCCCCACCCGCGGACCAGCACGTTGCCTCTCAGCGCGACGTCGTACACCTCCTCCGCGGTGAACACGGCGATCTCGGTCTGCGAGGTCGACACGCGCTCGAGCATCGACGCCTTGCCCTCGCGCAGCCGCTGCAGGAGGCTCTTCTTCACGTGCATCTTGTCGGCCACGCGCTCGGCGAGCTCGTGCCCCACCGAGGCGATGCCGAGCGCCTGTGCGAGCCCCGCCGCGACCTCGGAGCCGCGGGTACCGACCTCCATCGTCATTGCGATCACGGGCATGAGTGCCTCCGGTTCCTCAGCCGCCCCGGATCTTGCGGATGCCCGCGGCGATCAGGGGCCAGAACAGCAGGATCAGGGCGAGGCCGGTGAGCGAACCCACCAGCGCGTTGGAGAAGAACACCGACAGGTCGCCCTGCGACACCAGCATCGACTGGCGGAACGAGTCCTCGGCGCGGTCGCCCAGGACCAGCGCCAGGACGAGCGGCGCCAGGGGGTAGTTGAGCTTGCGCAGCACGTAGCCGGCAACGCCGAACACCAGCATGAGATACACGTCGAACAGCGACGAGTGCACGGTGAACGCCCCGATCGCGCAGATGACGATGATCACCGGTGCGATGATCGAGAACGGCACCCGCAGGATCGCGGCGAACAGCGGCACGCAGGTGAGCACCACGATCAGGCCGGCGATGTTGCCGAGGTACATGCTGGCGATCAGGCCCCACACGAAGTCCTTCTGCTCCTGGAACAGGAGCGGTCCCGGCTGCAGTCCCCAGATCAGCAGCCCCCCGAGCAGCACCGCCGCGGTGGGCGAGCCCGGCACGCCGAGCGTAAGCATCGGCAGCAGCGCCGAGGTGCCGGCGGCGTGCGCGGCGGTCTCCGGTGCAACCACCCCCTCCACCTGCCCGGTGCCGAACTTGTCCCCGTTCCTCGAGAAGCGCTTGGCCACGCCGTACGCCATGAATGAGGCGGGCGTCGCCCCGCCCGGCACGATTCCCATGAAGCACCCGACGGCTGAGCTGCGAACCGAGGTCAACCAGTAGCGCGGCAGCTCCTTCCAGGTATCGAGCACGACGCGCACGTTCATCTTGGCCTGCGCCCCCTTGAAGGCGAGCCCTTCCTCAAGGGTGAGCAGGATCTCCCCGATGCCGAACAGCCCGATCACGGCGATCAGGAAGTCGAAACCCTTGAGGAGCTCGGTAAACCCGAAGGTGAGGCGCAGCTGGCCGGTGACGGTGTCGAGCCCGACCGCCGCGAGCGCGAATCCGACCATCATCGACGCGATCGTCTTCAGTGCCTGCCCCTTACTCATGCCGACGAAGGCGCAGAAGGTGAGCAGGTAGACCGCGAAGAATTCCGGCGGTCCGAACTGCAGCGCAAAGCTCGCGACCACGGGCGACAGGAACGTGATCAGGATCACGGCGACGAGCGCGCCGACAAAGGACGACGTGAACGCGGCGGCGAGCGCCGTGCCCGCCTGGCCTTTCTGCGCGAGCGGGTAGCCGTCGAACGTCGTGGCGACCGACCAGGGTTCGCCCGGGATGTTGAACAGGATCGAGGTGATCGCCCCGCCGAACAGCGCTCCCCAGTAGATGCACGAGAGCATGATGATTGCCGACGTCGGCGGCATCGAAAAGGTGAGCGGCAGCAGGATCGCCACGCCGTTCGCCCCACCCAGGCCGGGCAGCACCCCGATGATGACGCCGAGGATCACCCCGACGAACATCAACATCAAGTTGAACGGCGTCAGCGCGACGCCGAACCCCTGCAACAACGAGCCGATCTCCGCCACCGCCTCCCCCTCAGTCTCTTCGCGCCGCGCGCAGCCTCCCGCCGCGCGATCGATCGGATCAGCAGCGCCGCGGCCGCGGCCCCGACGTTTCCATCGGCCTCGCGGCTACGCGCCGCTAAGGCCGCCCCCTCAGTCCAGGCCCAGCCAAGCCTCTAGCGGCCCCTTGGGCAGGGGTACCTTGAACCACATTTCGAACAGCAGAAAGAAGATGACGCTCACGCCGATCGCGACCGCCAACGTCTTCGCCCACGGATACTTGCCCAGCCACTTCATGAAGAATGCGACGTAGAGGGTCGAGGCGACGTAGATGCCCAGAAGCTTGATCAGCACGACGTAGGCGATCGTCGGCACGAGCATCTTGAGCACCAGCAGGAGCTGGCCGCGCGAGACGAAGGCGTGCGCGCCCTTTCTCGGGCTCACGAGGGCCCGGAAGAAGATGACGCCGGTCGACAGGCAGACCAGGAGACCGATGTAGAAGGGGAAGTATCCCGCCTGCGGCCCGTCGTCGGCCCAGCTCGCCCCAAGGCGGACGCTGTCCCACATGACGATCGCGCCGATGGCGAAGATGAGGACCGCGACGGACATCTCGACCGCGCGCGTGGAGGCGGCCGGACGATCGCTGCTGTCGTGCTGCATGGATGGGCCCCGAGATGGTGCGGCCCGGCTGGCGCGGCCGCGGTTGGCGAAACGTGGCGCCTGCGGGGCCCGGCCGGGCCCCGCAGTCTGCGTCAGTCGCGCGGTTTCACTTCGCGAGGAAGCCGGCGTCTCTCATCAGCTCGCGATGGAGCTGCTCGTTCTTGGCGACCCACTGGCGGTACTCCTCGCCGCTCAGCGCGGTCTGATTGAACGCCCCGCGTCCCATGAACTCCTTCCACTCGGGGGTAGCGCGCACCTTGTTGAAGAGCTCGACGTAGTAATCGCGCTGGGCGTCGGTGATACCTGGCGGCATGAAGATCCCGCGCAGCATGAGGTACTCCATGTCGACGCCCGCCTCCTTGCAGGTCGGGATGTCGCTCCAGGCCATCTTGTCGGTGACCTTCTCCTTGTAGATCAGCCGCTTGCTGTCGAAGACGCAGAGCGGGCGCAGTTTCCCGGCGCGCCACTGCGCGACTGCCTCGATCGGGTTGTTGACGGTCGAATCGACGTGTTTCCCGACGAGCTGCACTGCGACGTCGCCGCCGCCCTTGAACGGAATGTAGATGAACTTCGTGCCGGTCTGCTTCTCGAGCGCGACAGTTATGATCTGATCTTCCTGCTTCGAGCCGGTGCCGGCCATCTTGAATTTGCCGTCGGCCTTCTTCGCCGCATCGACGAACTGCTTGGCGGTGCTGTAGGGCGACTCCGCGTTCACCCACAGGACGAATTGGTCGAGCGCGAGCATGGACACCGGTGTGAGGTCACGCCAGTTGAAGGGCACGCCGGTCGCGAGCGGCGTGGTGAACAGGTTCGACAGGGTGATGATGATCTTGTGGGGGTCGCCCTTCGCGTCCTTGACGTAGAGGAAGCCTTCGGCCCCTGCGCCGCCGGACTTGTTGACGACCACCATCGGCTGCTTCATCAGATTGTGCTTCTGGATGATCGCCTGGGCGAGGCGCGCCATTTGGTCGGCGCCGCCGCCGGTGCCGGCGGGGATGACAAACTCGACCGACTTGGTCGGCTCCCAGCCCTGCGCGTGCACGGGCGCCACGATGACGCCGCTCGCCAGCGCCGAGGCGAACAGTAGTTTCTTGAAGCTCACGGCCATGTCGCTCCTCCGATCAGTGAGAGTACGAACGCGCCTGCGGCGCCCGGGCGATTTGCGCGCTTCTCGTCGGGCAGCGGGCGCCACCGGCGTCATTCTAAGGCCGGAAGGCGCCGAAACACCGTTGATCTCGGTCAACGATCCGGACGCGCCGCGGGCGGGGCTAGCGATGGACCAGCACCGGGATCCTTGCGTGCGTGAGCACCTTCTGGGTTTCGCTGCCAAGCAGCAGGGCCTTCAGGCCGCGCCGGCCGTGCGACGCCATGTAGATCAGGTCGCACTTGCGCTTGGCTGCCGCCGCGAGGATCGCCTCCGCCGGAAAGTCGCTCGTCTGGGACGCCGTTTCGCAGGGGACCCGCGCGGCCGCCGCCGCCTTCGCCGCGACCTCCAGATAGTGGGCCGCGGCGCGTTTGATCGCCTGGGCGTGCTTCTGCGGGGTCATGTAGCCGACCGGGAGAAAATGCTTGTACACGATCGGCGTCGCGCTGGGCGCGGCGTAGAAGGCGGTGACCTTCGCGCCGACCGCCTTCGCGAGACCGATGCCCGCGACGACCGCCTTGCGCGAGACCTCCGAGCCGTCGGTCGGGATGAGGATGTGTTTGAACATGACGCGTCCTACCTCGCGTACGGGAGAACCCAGATCAGCATGCCGAGCACGTAGCAGACGAACGAGCAGATCAGGGTGAAGGGTACGCTCCAGGCGAGGAACTCGCGCAGGCTGACCTTGCGCCCCTCCTCCTTCTCGGCGAGCGACAGCGCGACGTACAGCGCCGGGGCGCCCGCCACCGTCAGGTTGCTGCCGAGCGTGCCCGACCAGAGCAGCATCCAGTACAGCGGCCAGGGTTCGATGCCCGCCTGGCCCAGGTCACGGATGGTGTAGAGGAAGGTGAGGATGTAGGCGTCGTGCTCCACCAGGCCGACGATCGGGATCGTGACCCAGTACAGCACCGTGGCGCCGAGCGCGTAGCTCTGGGCGAACAGCGGCTTCATCGCCTCGGCCAGCTTGTCGAGAATGTGGGTCTTCTCCAGCCCGCCGACCAGCGCGAACAGCGCGATGTAGAAGAAGATCGCGCGCCAGTCGAGCTCCTGGATCATCTCCTCGAAGCTCGGGGCCTTGACGCGGCTGCCCAGGAACGCGAGCACCAGCACGAGCGACAGCGCCCCGGTCATCGCGATGAACCCGAGCTTCACGCCCAGGAACTCGCGCATCGACATCGCGATCACGGTGCCGAAGAACCAGCCGACCACCACGCCGGCGAACAGCCGGTTCGGGATCTTCGCGTCGATCCCGAGCGAATCGATGTTTGCCACCCGCGCCCGGGCGCGGAAGCCGTAGGCGTACATCGCGGCGAGGGTGACCACGAAGGTCACCATCAGGATCGGGAACGACGAGGGGCGGCCGTGCTGCCAGATGAAGTCGAAGAACTCCGCCCCGGCGACGCTGTGCAGCATCTGGGGCGGCAGGTCGCCGATGATGAGCGCCGTACCCATGAAATTGGCGCCGAAGCCGATCATCAGGATCACCGGTGCGGCCGGGAGCTTCATCGCGCGCGCGAGCGGCAGCGCCACCGGCGCCATCATGAGGATCGTGACGACGTTGTCCACGAACATCGAGATCACGCCGGCGAGGAAGGTGAGGATCATCACCAGCAGGCCGGGACGTCCGCGCGAGAGCTTCAGCGCCTGCACCGAGAGCCAGCTCGGCACCCCGCTCTTGCCGAAGTAGCCGGCGATCAGCCAGATCGCCACCAGGATCGCCATCACGTTCCAGTCGACGTAGTTGAACGCGTCGACCTCGGTCATCACGCCGACCCAGACCATCACCGCCACGCCGATCAGCGCCGCGAGCGTGCTGTCGATGACGTTGCTGATCACGACGACGATCGTGATCACGAAGATGACGAGCGCGACCCACGCCATCGGTTCCATTTCTACCGCACCTCCCCCTTGTGGATCCCGCCGGGCCGTCCGGCGAGCGTCATCGCGGCCGCTTCGGCCTGCGGCCCGTTCGGGCCGTGCCGGCGGCCTGCCGGCGCCGCGCTCAGAAGAGCCCGACCACCTTCCCGTCGACGACGTCGATCTTGACCGCCGAGGGCACCTTCGGCAGCCCCGGCATGGTCATGATGTCCCCGCAGATCATGACGATGAACTCCGCGCCCGCAGACAGCCGGACCTCGCGGATGTTCACCACGTGGTTCTCGGGTGCGCCGCGCAGGCTCGCGTCGGCGGAGAACGAGTACTGAGTCTTCGCGACGCAGACCGGGTAGTGCCCGTAGCCGTCCTCCTGCAGCTTCTTGATCTGCGCGCGCACCTTGCCGTCGGCGGTGACCTCGGCGGCGCGGTAGATCTTCTTCGCGACCTTGTTGATCTTGTCCCAGAGCGTGTCGGCGTCGTCGTACACGAACTGCATGGTCGAGGGCTTCGCGCACAGCTCGACCACCACGCGCGCGAGGTCGGCCGCGCCCTTGCCGCCTTCGCCCCAGTGCGTGGCGAGCACCACCGGCACGCCCATCTTCGCCATCCGGCTCTTGAGCAGCTCGACCTCCGCCGCGGTGTCGGTGTTGAACCGGTTGATCGACACCACGCACGGCATGCCGTAGTGCTTCTGCACGTTCTCGACGTGGCGCTCGAGGTTCACGATGCCCTTGCCGAGCGCGTCCAGATTCTCCTGCGTGATCGTCTTCAGGTCCTGGCCGCCGTGGTACTTCATCGCGCGCACGGTGGCGACGATCACCGTCGCGTTCGGCCGCAGCCCGCTCTTGCGGCACTTGATGTCGACGAACTTCTCCGCGCCGAGGTCGGCGCCGAAGCCGGCCTCGGTGACGACGTAGTCGGCGAGCTTGAGCGCGGCTTTCGTGGCGATGACCGAATTGCAGCCGTGCGCGATGTTGGCGAACGGCCCGCCGTGGATGAACGCCGGGTTGTTCTCCAGCGTCTGGACCAGGTTGGGCTTGAGCGCGTCCTTCAGGAGCACCGTCATCGCCCCGTGCGCCTGCAGGTCGCGCGCGGTCACCGGCTTCTGGTCCTTCGTGTAGCCGATCACGATGTTGCCGAGCCGCTTCTTGAGATCCTCCACCGAGTTGGAGAGGCAGAAGATCGCCATCACCTCCGAGGCGACGACGATGTCGAAGCCGTCCTGGCGCGGGTAGCCGTTGGCGGTCCCGCCGAGCGCGACGGTGATGTCGCGCAGCGCCCGGTCGTTCATGTCGAGCACGCGCCTCCAGGTGACGCGCCGCACGTCGATCCCGAGCTCGTTGCCGTGGTTGATGTGGTTGTCGATCATCGCCGCGAGCAGGTTGTTCGCGAGCTGGATCGCGCCGAAGTCGCCGGTGAAGTGAAGGTTGATGTCCTCCATCGGCACCACCTGCGCGTACCCGCCCCCGGCCGCGCCGCCCTTTACGCCGAACACCGGGCCGAGCGAGGGCTCCCGCAGGCAGATCACCGCCTTCTTGCCGATGTGGTTCAGCGCGTCGCCGAGGCCGACCGTGGTCGTGGTCTTGCCCTCGCCCGCGGGCGTCGGGCTGATCGCGGTGACGAGGATCAGCTTTCCGTCCGGCCGGCTCTTGAGCGACTCGAGGTACTCGAGCGACACCTTCGCCTTATAGTGGCCGTAGGGCTCCAGGTGCTCGTCGGAGATGCCGAGCTTTGCCTCCGCCACCTTGGCGATGCGCTGCATCTTGGCGGCCTGGGCGATTTCGATGTCGGACGGCATTTCTGGCTCCTTGCGGCTGGCGGGATGGCGCGTAGGGTAGGTGGCGCGGCGCGGCGGTGCCATTGACGGCGGTCAAGGGCCGTCGAGGCGCGCCCCCGCCCCGCCCTAACGCACTGCAGCGAGCGCCCCGCGCCCGGCGAACCGCGCCGCGCTGCCGAGCGCCTCTTCGATCCTCAGTACCTCGTTCCACTTCGCCATCCGCTCCGAGCGCGCGAACGATCCGACCTTGAGCTGACCGGCGTTCCACCCGACCGCAAGGTGCGCGATCGAGACGTCCTCGGTCTCGCCGGAGCGCGCCGACACGATCGTCGCCCAGCCGGCGCGCCGCGCCGCCTCGAGCGCGTCGCGGGTCTCGGAGACCGTTCCGGCCTGGTTCGGCTTGATGAGCGCCGCGTTGCACGCGCCGGCGGCGGCCGCCGCCGCGACCCGTGCCGCGTTCGTCACCAGGAAGTCGTCCCCGATCACCTGGACGCGTCCGGCGACGGCGCGGGTGAACTGCGCCATCCCCTCGGCGTCGTCCTCGCCGAGCGGGTCCTCGACCGAGACGATCGGGTAGCGCGCGAGCCACCCGAGCAGGAGCTCGATCATCCCGTCCGAGTCGAGGTCGCGGCCCTCCAGGCCGAGGCGGTAGCGCCCCGCCCTTCCGAACTCGGAAGCCGCGACGTCGAGCGAGATCGCGACGTCCGCGCCCGGCGCGAACCCCGCGCGCTCGATCGCGCGCAGGAGCCAGTCGAGCGCCTCCTCGTTCGTGTCGAACGCCGGCCACCATCCCCCCTCGTCGGCCACGCCCGCGAGCTTGCCTGCCTCGCCCATCAGCGCGCCGGCGGCGCGATAGACCTCGGCGGTCATCGCGAGCGCCGCGTCGAAGCGCTCCGCGCCGAGGGGCATGACCATGAAGTCCTGGATGTCCACGCGCCGACCGGCGTGGGCGCCACCGCCGAAGATCTGGATCTCGGGCAGCGGCAGCGTGACCGGCGCGCCGGCGGACAGGTAGCGCCACAGCGGCTCGCCGGCGGCGGCCGCCGCCGCGTGCAGCACGGCGAGCGAGCACGCGATCGTGGCGTTGCCGCCGAGGCGCGCCTTGGTCGGCGTGCCGTCCAGCGCGACGAGCGCGGCGTCGACCGCGCGCTGGTCGCGCGCGTCCAGGCCGGCGAGCGCACGCGCCATCGGCCCGTTCACGTTCGCGATCGCGCCGGCGACGTCCATCCCGCCGAGGCGCGCCCCGCCGTCGCGCAGGTCCACCGCCTCGTGCGTCCCGCGCGAGGCCCCGGCCGGCGCGATGGCGCGGCCGCGCGCGCCGCCGGCGAGGGCAACCTCCACCTCGACCGTGGGCCGCCCGCGCGAGTCCCAGACCCGGCGGCCCTTCACGTCCGCGATCGCGGCGCCTCCCATGCGTCCGCCCCGCGTCACCGCTCCAGCGCCTGGCGCCACGCCTCGGACACCTCGGTGAGGCGGGTGCGTGGCGAGCGCAGGAGCGGCTTCGCGCAGGCGCGCACCCGCTCGCGGTCGGTCTCGGCCGTGACGTACTCGACCGGCGACTTGCCGTCGACGCGCGCGAGGAAGAGCCCGGGCAGGAGCCGCGCGCAGCGCGCCTCGAATACGTCGCGCGGCTCCCACGCGACCGCCGCGAGATACCCCTCGCCGAGCGCGCGGAACGCGGCGAGGTAGCGCGCTCGCCACTGCGGGTGCCACAGGCACTTGAGCAGGAGATGATTCAGGCAGAAGGCGAGGTCGAACGCCGGATCGCCGTACCACGCGCATTCGGCGTCGAGGAACACCGGCCCGCGCGGGCCCACGAGGATGTTCTTCGGGCTCACGTCCCCGTGCACGAGCGCGAGCTTCGTGCGCGCGGTGCCTTCCGCGATCGCGCGCAGCGCCGGCGCGACGTCCGGGTGGCGCGCGGCGGCGGCGACGAGATAGGGTTCGAGCCGGATCGGCTGGAAGATGTGGTCGGTGGCGAACCGCGCCGCGATCTCGCGCCGCCCGGCGGTCGCCGCGTGGATGCGCGCGATGCGCCGCCCGACCTCGGTCGCGACCGCAAGGTCGATCGTGCCGTCGCGGAGCTGCGCCTTCCACACCGGGTAGGCGTCCGGGGCGAGCCACTGCATCGCGAAGAGCCCGGCTTCCGCGTCCTCCGCGATCAGTCGCGGCACCGCGTCCGGCACGAGCTCGGCGGCGACGCGCAGCCACTCCGCCTCGCTGTGGTTGCGCGCGACCGGCGCGCGCCAGTCGGCCGCGACCTTGAGCTTCGGGAGCGCGCGCTTCACGCAGAAGCTGCGGCCGTCGACGTCGACGCGGTAGATGTCGGACGAGACGCCGCCCGCGAGCGGCGTGAGCCGGCAGTCGGCGCGCGGGCCCGCAAGCCCCATGCGGCCGAGGGCGGCGAGGAGATCGGGATCGGAAGCGGCGGAAGCGGCGGCGGACGTCACGACCGGGCGAGTTTACCCGGCCCGGCGCAGCCGCCGCTATCGCCTGCCGCGCGGCGCGCGCGCGGCGCGGATGTCGTAGCGCGCGAGATCGACCCGCTTGAACTCGACGCGCTCGAACTTCACCGGGTCTGCGCCGTGCGGAACGGTCGCGTCGATGCCGATCTTGGTCACCGTTCCGCCCTTCCCGTCGGGATTGATTCTCACCACGGGGTTGAGGATGTGGCCTTCCTCGTTCGGCAGGACCACGAGCCCCGCGTCGGCGTCGAAGCGCGTCGTGATCGCCCAGTCGACGTCCACCGCGTCGAAGAGGTCCACGTCCGCGTCGACGACCACCACCCGCTGCAGCGAGCGGAACGCCCGGAACGTCTCCCGGATCACCTCGCGCGCGATGCCGGGGCGCGGGTTCCGGACCTGCACCACCGCCGCGTAGAAGCCGCAGCCGCCGTGCGGGAGGTGGACCGCCGTCACCTCGGGGATCTTGGCGTGGACCGCGGCGAAGATCGCCGCCTCGGCGGTGAAGCCGACCGCGTTCCACACCTCCTTGCCCGAGAGCACGGTGTGGAAGACCGGGCGCTTGCGGCGGGTGATCGCCTTGACCCGCATGACCCAGCGCCTGTCGCGGCCGCCGTAGTAGCCGGTCACCTCGGCGAACGGCGCTTCGTCCTCGCGCACGCCGGGCAGGATCTCCGCTTCGATCACGAACTGCGCGTCCGCGTAAGCGGGCACGTCGACCGTCTGCGCACGCACGAGGTCGATCGGCCGGCCGGCGACGTGGTTCGCGATGAGATGCTTGTTGTCGCCGAGCCGCGGCAGGCTGGACACGATCCAGGGCGCGAGGCCGACGCCGTTGTTGATCGTGACCGGGAGCGGTTCGCCGCGCCGCTCGGCCACCTCGACGTACTCGCCGAGGTGGCGGCCGGGGTCGATCAGGAACGTCAGCCGGTCCCGCTTGGTGACCATCATCCGGTGGATCGAGATGTTGGGCAGCCCCGTCAGCGGATTGCGCGCGACCACCACCGATGAATCGAGGTAGCGCCCGCCGTCCTTGAGCGCGTGCACCGGGATCGGGAGGCGCGCGAGGTCGACCTTGTCCTCGACCACCTCGTTTGCAGGGGCCCTGTCGCGCAGCCGCGCGGGATGGGCGTCGGGTCGGGCGCGCCAGCGCCCGATGCCCTCCGCGATCGCGAACGGCACGCGCTCTGCCGGCAGGCCGAACAGCGACCCCACGACGTCGCGGTTCCACAGCAGCCCGGTGAAGACCGGATAGGGGCTGCCGCGGACGCGCTCGAAGAGGACCGGCTTGCCGCCCTCGAGCCGCCGCGCGACGCCGGCGAGCTCGTGCTTCGGGTCGACCTCGGTGCGCACGCGCAGCAGGTTGCCGGTCGCCTCGAGGTGCGCGATACACGCCCCAAGATCGACCAGCCTGGCCGCGGCTGCCCGCGGCACGCCCGCGCGCCGCGGGGCGCCCTCGCCCGGCTGCTTCGAGCCGACCTCGCCGTCGAACACGGTTCCCTCCCCGACGGTGCGCTCGCCTCAGGCTGCCGCGGGCGCGGGCAGCGGGGCCTGGCCGCCGCCGAAGCTCATCCGGCGCGGGGTCGCCCCGCCCTTCGCGACGCGCACCGCGCAGTACTTGAACTCGGGGATCTTGCCGAACGGGTCGAGCACCGGGTTCGTCAGCGCGTTGGCCGCGGCCTCGTAGTAGCAGAACGGGATGAACACCGCGCCGCGCGGCGTTCCCTCGTCGGCACGCGCGTAGAGCGAGATCGACCCGCGGCGCGACGCGACGGTGATCACGTCGCCCGGCTTGGCCTTCCAATCGGCGAGGTCGAGGGGGTGCACGCTCGCGACCGGTTCCGGCTCGATCGCGTCGAGCACGCCCGCGCGGCGCGTCATCGCGCCGGTGTGCCAGTGCTCGAGCTGACGGCCGGTGATCAGCACGTACGGGTAGTCGCGGTCGGGCCGCTCGGCCGCGGAGATGAGGTCGGCGGGCACGAGCTTCGCGCGCCCGGTCGCGGTCGGGAAGTGCGAGGTGAAGATCACCGGCGTGCCGGGGTCGCCTTCCTTCTCGCACGGGTAGGTGACCGAAGAATCGCGCTCGAGGCGTTCCCAGGTGATGCCGGCGATCGAGTCCATGCAGCCGCGCATCTCGTCGAACACCTCGCGCGGGTGGGCGTAGTGCCAGTCGAGTCCGATGCGGCGCGCGATCTCGTTGATGATCCACAGGTCCGCGCGCGCGTCGCCCGGCGGCTCGATCGCCTTGCGGCCGAGCTGCACCATGCGGTCGGTGTTGGTCACCGTGCCGACCTTCTCCGGCCAGGCGGTCGCCGGCAGGACCACGTCGGCGAGGTACGCCGTCTCGGTGAGGAAGAGGTCCTGCACCACCAGGTGCTCGAGCGCCGCCATCGCCTCGCGCGCGTGGTCGACGTCCGGGTCGGACATCGCCGGGTTCTCGCCCATGATGTACATCCCGCGGATCTCGCCCTTGGCTGCGGCGTGCATGATCTCGACCACCGTGAGCCCCGGCTTCGGATCGAGCGCGACGCCCCAGAACTTCTCGAAGCGCCGCTTCGCCTCCGGATTGTCGACGCGCTGGTAGTCCGGATACACCATCGGGATGAGGCCCGAGTCGGAGGCGCCCTGCACGTTGTTCTGGCCGCGCAGGGGGTGCAGCCCGGTGCCGGGGCGGCCGATCTGACCGGTCATCATCGCGAGCGCGATCAGGCAGCGCGCGTTGTCGGTGCCGTGGACGTGCTGCGAGATCCCCATGCCCCACAGGATCATCGAGCCCTTCGAGGTCGCGTAGAGGCGCGCCACCTCGCGGATCTTCGGCGCGGGGATGCCGCAGATCGGCGCCATCGCCTCCGGGGAATACTTCCTCACGTTCTCGCGCAGCGCCTCGAGACCGCTCGTGCGGTCGCGCACGAACGCCTCGTTCACCAGCCCCTCCTCGACGATCGTGTACATCATCGCGTTCAGCAGCGCGACGTCGGTGTCAGGGTTGAACTGCAGGACGTGCGTCGCGTGGCGCGCGAGCTCGGTGCGGCGCGGGTCGGCGACGATCAGCTTCACGTCGCGCTTCGCCGCGTTCTTGATCCAGGTCGCGGCGACCGGGTGGTTGACGGTCGGGTTCGCCCCGATCACCAGCACCACCTCGGCGTTCAGCACGTCGCTCACCTGGTTCGACACCGCGCCCGAGCTGATGCCCTCCATCAGCGCCGCCACGCTCGAGGCGTGGCACAGGCGCGTGCAGTGGTCGACGTTGTTCGAGCCGAAGCCGGTGCGCACGAGCTTCTGGAAGAGGTACGCCTCCTCGTTCGACCCCTTGGCCGAGCCGAAGCCGGCCAGCGCCTTGTTGCCGTGCCGATCGCGGATCTCGCGCAGCCCCTTCGAGGCGAGGTCGAGCGCCTCCTCCCAGGTCGCCTCGCGGAACGCGTCCTGCCAGTGCTCCGGGTCGACCACGAAGTCCTTCGACTTCGGCACGCCCGGCTTGCGCACGAGCGGCTTCGTCAGGCGGTGCCGGTGCGCCACGTAGTCGAAGCCGTAGCGGCCCTTCACGCACAGCCGCCCGCGGTTCGCCGGCCCGTCGCGGCCCTGCACCTGGACGATCTGGTTGTCTTTCACGTGGTAGGTGAGGAGGCACCCCACGCCGCAGTACGGGCAGACGGAATCCACCGTGCGGTCGGCCGCGACCAGCCCGGCGCCGCGCGCCGGCATGAGCGCGCCGGTCGGGCACGCCTGCACGCACTCGCCGCAGGCGACGCAGGTCGAATCGCCCATCGGGTCGTCCAGGTCGAAGACGATCTTCGAGTGCTCGCCGCGGAAGGCGTAGCCGATCACGTCGTTCACCTGCTCCTCGCGGCAGGCGCGCAGGCAGCGCGTGCACTGGATGCACGCATCGAGATTGACCGCGATCGCCGGATGGGAGAGATCCGCCCTCGGCTGCTTGCGCGCCGGGAACCGCGGCAGGCCGACCTCGAGCTTGCGCGCCCACAGGTCGAGCTCGCTCGCTTTCGTGTGCCTCGTCTCGGGCATGTCCGCGAGCAGCAGCTCGAGCACCACCTTCTGCGACGTCACGGCGCGCGCGCTGTCGGTCGTGACCTCCATCCCGTCCTGCGGGTAGCGGCAGCACGAGGGCGCGAGCACGCGCTCGCCCTTGATCTCGACCACGCAGGCGCGGCAGTTGCCGTCCGGCCGCAGCCCCGGCTTGTAGCAGAGGTGCGGGATCTCGACGCCGTGCCGGCGCGCGGTCTCGATGATCGTCTCGTCGGCGCGGCCGACGACCGTCTTGCCGTTCAGCTTGAACTCGACCGGCATCGCCGCGAGCTGTTGCGGGTTGGCTCGATCCATCGCGTCCTTGCTCCGTTCAGCCCACTTCGTGCGGGAAGTATCTCAGCGTACACAGGACCGGGTTCGGCGCCGCCTGCCCGAGCCCGCAGATCGACGCGTCCATCATCGCCTGCGAGAGTTCCTTCAGCAGCGGCTCGTCCCAGCGCCGCGCCTGCATCAGCGCAGCCGCCTTCGCGGTGCCCACGCGGCACGGCGTGCACTGCCCGCACGACTCGTCCTTGAAGAAGGCGAGAAGGTTGCGCGCGGCGTCGGCGGCACGGTCGCGGTCCGAGAGGATCACGACCGCCGCCGAGCCGATGAAGCAGCCGTGCTTGTTGAGGGTGTCGAAATCGAGCGGGATGTCCGCCATCGACGCGGGCAGGATGCCGCCCGAGGCCCCGCCCGGCAGGTAGGCGTAGAAGCGGTGGCCGTCGAGCATTCCGCCGCAGTACTCGTCGACGAGCTCGCGCACCGTGATGCCCGCCGGCGCGAGGTGCATGCCCGGCTTCTTGACCCGGCCCGAGACGGAGAACGAGCGCAGACCCTTGCGGCCGTTGCGCCCGAACCCGGCGAACCACTCCGGCCCCTTCTCGAGGATGTCGCGCACCCAGTACACCGTCTCGAAGTTGTGCTCGAGGGTCGGGTAGTCGAAGAGCCCGACCTGCGCGACGTACGGCGGGCGCAGGCGCGGCATGCCGCGCTTGCCCTCGATCGACTCGATCATCGCCGACTCCTCGCCGCAGATGTAGGCGCCTGCGCCGCGGCGCAGCTCGATCACCGGCAGCGCGCACGGCGGGTCGGCCTTGAGGCGCGCGAGCTCCCGCTCGAGGATCGCGCGGCAGCCGTGGTACTCGTCGCGCAGGTAGACGTAGCAGGCGCCCGCCTGCACCACCCACGCGGCGATCAGCATGCCCTCGAGGAAGCGGTGCGGGTCGCGTTCGAGGTAGGTGCGGTCCTTGAAGGTCCCCGGCTCGCCCTCGTCGATGTTGAGCGCCGCGACCTTGGGTTGCGGCTCGGCGCGCACGATGCGCCACTTGCGTCCGGCGGGAAACCCCGCCCCGCCCAGCCCGCGCAGGCCGGAGTGCTCCATCTTCTGGATCAGCGCCTCCGCGTCGTGCGCGCCGGCGAGGCACTCGGCGAGCAGGGTGTAGCCGCCCGCCTCGCGGTAAGTGTCGTAGCCGACGTACGCCGGGCTCACGGTGGAGCCGGGTCCGGGCGTGTCGAGCGGCTCGATGAAGCTCTCCGGGGCGAACGTCGCGCGGTCGGAGGCCGGCGGATGCGCGAGCTTGCGCGCCTTCACCAGGGCCTGGACCTTCTCCACCGTCGCGTGCGCCACCGGATGCTGGTGGACCACCGCGGCGGGCGCCTGCTCGCAGCGTCCGATGCACGGCGCGTGCAGGACGCGCACGTCCTTGCCGAGCGCTTGCGGCAGCTTCTCCAGGAGCGCCTTCGCTCCCGCGAGCTCGCACGAGAGCGAGTCGCACACGCGCACCGTCACCGCCGGCGGGGCCGCGGCGCCGTCCTTCACGACGTCGAAGTGGTGGTAGAAGGTCGCGACCTCGTAGACCTCCGTCGGCGCGAGCCGCAGCTCCGCCGCGAGCGCGACGAGGTGGCGGTCGGCGAGCGCGCCGTAGCGGTCCTGGACGCGGTGGAGAAATTCGATCAGGAGGTCGCGCCGCAGCGGCGCGGCCCCGAGGAGCGCGCGCACTTCCGCGCGGGCCTGCGGGTCCGGCTGGCGGCCCTTCAGGGTCGCGCGCACCTTCTTGCGCGCTGCGGCCCCCGCTCGATCGTTCATTCTTCCGTCCCCGCTCGTTGACGCCCGGCCGAGTATCCCGCGCCGCAACGCGGCGCGCCATTGACGACGGTCAAGCGGGAAAACGCCCCCGATGCTGCGCCGCGGGGCGCGCGGCGCGCTACGCGCGCGCGAAGAAGGCGCGCAGCGCCTTGGTCACGAGCTCGGGTGATTCCATGTTGGGCAAGTGGCCGGCCGCCGGCACGCCCAGGCGGCGCGCGTTCGCCACCTGGCTCTCGACGCGCTCGGCCATGCGCTGGAACTCGGGGAGGTCCTGGTCGCCGATCATCGCGAGCGTCGGGGCGCGGATCTTCCCGAGCTGGTCGAGCGCCGGCGGCGCGAGGCGCCGCTCCGGGTCGGCGTTCACGAAGTGCCAGCCCGAATAGGCCTCGACCATGCGGGTGAAGCGGGCGTCGAGCGGCGCATTCGCGCGCAGCGACGCGAAGATCGGGAGCGCAAGCCATGCGGCCTTCGCCGCCGCGACGTCCCCGCGCCGGCCCGCCTGCAGCACCGGCGTGTAGGCGGTCAGCCACTCGCGCGACCACGGCCAGCCCCCGATCACGGTGTTGATCACGACCACCGAGCGCAGCGCATCGGGCTGCGCGACCGCGAAGTCGAGCGCGCAGCGCCCGCCCATCGACGCCCCGACGAGGTGCGGCCGGTGCGCGTCGAGCTTGTCGAGGAGCGCCGCGAGGTCGCTTACGTGGGTATACGCCCGTCCCGGTTGCGGCACGGTGGACCGACCGAAGCCGCGCAGGTCGTAGCGGATGACCCGGAACTCGCGCGCGAGCCCCTCGTACTGGTCGTCCCACATTCGAGTGTCGAGCGCGAAGGCGTGCAGAAAGACGACCGGCGCGCCGCTGCCGGCGGTTTCGTAGTACAGCCGCCCGCCGTCGACGTCCACGTAGCCGCTCTCGCGCTTGGGCGCGAACGGGTCGAACCCGCCCGGACCCGCGCAAGCGGAGAGGGCGAGCGCACCCGCGGAGGCGAGAAAACGGCGGCGCGGCGTGCCGGTCACTTCAGGACGGACTTGAGGAGCTTGCCCATCTCCGCGGGATTCTTCGTCACCTTGATCCCGCACGCCTCCATCACCGCGAGCTTCTCCTGCGCGGTGCCCTTGCCGCCCGAAATGATCGCGCCCGCATGGCCCATGCGCTTGCCGGGCGGCGCGGTGACCCCGGCGATGAACCCGACCACCGGCTTCTTCATGTTGTCCTTCACCCAGCGCGCCGCGGTCTCCTCGTCGGAGCCGCCGATCTCGCCGATCATGATCACCGCGTCGGTCTCGGGATCGTCGTTGAAGAGCTCGAGCACGTCCACGTGCTTCAGGCCGTTCACCGGGTCGCCGCCGATGCCGACCGCGGTGGATTGCCCGAGCCCGAGCGCGCTCAGTTGGCCCACCGCTTCGTATGTGAGCGTGCCCGAGCGCGACACGACGCCGATGCGCCCCTTCTTGTGGATGTGGCCGGGCATGATGCCGATCTTGATCTCGTCGGGGGTGATCACGCCCGGGCAGTTCGGGCCGACGAGCAGCGTCTTCTTGTTCTGCTTCCGCATGCGGTCGCGTACCTCGATCATGTCGCGCACCGGGATGCCTTCGGTGATGCAGATCACCAGGTCGAGGTCGGCTTCGCACGCCTCCCAGATCGCCGCGGCCGCCCCCGGCGGCGGCACGTAGATCACCGAGACGTTCACGCCCGCCTTCGCCTTGGCCTCCTTGACGCTGGCGAAGATCGGGATGCCCTCGAAGTCCTCGCCCGCCTTCTTGGGATTCACGCCCGCGACGTAGCAGGCCTTGCCGTTCGCGTAGTCCCGGCTCATGCGGGTGTGGAACTGGCCGGTCTTGCCGGTGATGCCCTGGGTCACCACCCTGGAGTGCTTGTTGATCAGGATCGCCATGGTCAGCGCTTGCCTTTGGCGGCCGCTTGAGACCTTTGGTGTCGGCCGCTCGCGTCCGCTCGCTTAACGTTTACGGTGTTGTTCACGTTAGCCTCCCCCAGGTCTCAAGCGCGGCTGCCGCGGGCAGCCGCAACGACCTTCTCTGCGGCATCGGCCATGTTCGCCGCCGAGATGATCGGCAGCCCCGAGTCGGCCAGGATCTTCTTGCCGAGTTCCACGTTCGTGCCCTCGAGCCGTACCACCAGCGGCACCCGCAGGCTGACGACCTTCGCCGCCTCCACCAGCGCGGTCGCGATCACGTCGCACTTCATGATGCCGCCGAAGATGTTGACGAGGATCGCCTTCAGCCCGGGGTTGCGCAGCATGATCTTGAACGCCTCGGTCACCTTCTCGGTGGTGGCGCCGCCGCCGACGTCGAGGAAGTTCGCCGGGCTGTCGCCGTAGAGCTTGATCACGTCCATCGTCGCCATCGCGAGCCCGGCGCCGTTCACGAGGCACCCGATGTTGCCGTCGAGCTGGATGTAGTTGAGGTCGTGCTTGGACGCCTCGACCTCGGCCGGGTCCTCCTCGTCGAGATCGCGCATCGCGACGATCTCGGGATGGCGGAAGAGCGCGTTGTCGTCGAAGTTCATCTTCGCGTCGAGCGCGACGACCTTGCCGTCGCCGGTGAGGATCATCGGGTTGATCTCCGCGAGCGACGCGTCCGATTCCCAGAACGCGCGGTACAGGCCCTGGAGCACGCCGCGCGCCTGCGGCAAGCCCGCCTCGGGCACGCCGATCTTGCGCGCCACGTCGTCGGCCTCGGCGGCCTTCAGTCCGGCCTCCGGATCGACGAACACCCGCTGGATCTTTTCCGGGTGGGTCGCGGCGACCTCTTCGATGTCCATGCCGCCCTCGCTCGAGGCCATCAGGCAGACGCGCTGGGTCTGCCGGTCGACGACCAGGCCGACGTAGAGCTCCTGCTTGATGTCGGCGCCTTCCTCGATCAGGAGGCGGCGCACCTTCTGGCCCTGCGGGCCGGTCTGGTGCGTGACGAGCTGCATGCCGAGGATCTGGCCGGCGAGCGACTTCACCTCGTCGACCGATTTCGCGAGCTTCACGCCCCCGCCCTTGCCGCGGCCGCCGGCGTGGATCTGCGCCTTGACCACCCAGACCTTGCCGCCGAGCGATTTCGCCGCCTGCACCGCCTCGTCGACGGAAAAGCACGCGACCGAGCGCGGCGTCGGCACGCCGAACTTGCGCAGCACTTCCTTCGCCTGGTATTCGTGGATCTTCATCGCGCCTCCTCCGTGTGCCGCGCGAGTCTCGCGCGCGCGGCGCGCGCCGCGCATTGATCCCGCTCAATCGATCGCGCGGCCTATTCCGTGCCGGTCTTCTCCGTGCGATACCACTTCGGGTAGTACTCCCGCACCGCCTCGCCGCGCGTGTCGAGCGCGCGGCAGCGGTCGAGCTGGAACGGCTTGCGCCCGTCGTCCTGGTTGTCGACCTGCTCGCCGGCCAGCGCCTGGATCGCAGCGGTCGGAAACTGCCAAAGCGCCTCGTTGATGTGGCGGCACCCGGCGACGTCGTGGAAGTGGTGCTGCACCGCCTTGCGGAAGCTGCGGCCGAGGTTCAGCCCGACGAGCTTGCGGTAGTCGGGCGTCGCCTCCGCGCATTGCGGCGCGTAGGGCATCGCCTCGGTGAGCGCGAGCGCGTCGACGATGTCGAGGTCGCGCGTGACCGTGAGGCGGATCCACATGTCGTGCACCGGCGTGCCGGCCGGGCGCAGCCCGCTCGAGAGCCGGTAGTCGAACGGCTTGACGTCGGTGAGGTGCGCCTCGATGTCCCACAGTCCGTCGGCGCGCTTGTACGCTTCGAAGCGTAGTCGGCGGGTGTGCGTGAGCGAGCGCGCGACGGTCGGGACTGGAAGCGGCATCGGAAACGGGCCCACAGCGCGATGTTGCGGTGCGGCGATTCTAGCAGCGAACGCGCCGCCGCCGCCCGATGCCGTACCCTTACGACCTTCCGGTTGCCCGTGCGCGCATGAAAGCCGTCCTCGCCCTCGACCAAGGTACCACCAGCTCGCGCGCGATCGTCTTCGACGAGTCGGGGGCGGTGCGCGGGCTCGCGCAGCGCGAGTTCCGCCAGCTCTTTCCGCATCCGGGCTGGGTCGAGCACGATCCGGAAGAGATCTGGCGCACGCAGCTCCAGGTTGCGCAGGAAGCCCTTGCGAACGCCCGCGTCGCGCCGCGGGAGGTGGCGGCGATCGGGATCACCAACCAGCGCGAGACCACGGTGCTCTGGGAGCGCGCGAGCGGCGCCCCGCTCGCCAACGCCATCGTGTGGCAGGACCGACGCACCGCGGAGGCGTGCGACCGGCTGAAGGCGGACGGCGCGTCGGACGCCGTGCGCGCAAAGACCGGGCTCGTGATCGACCCGTACTTCTCGGCGACGAAGCTGGCGTGGCTCCTCGACGCGGTCCCGGGCGCCCGCGCGCGCGCCGCGCGCGGCGAGCTCGCCTTCGGCACGATCGACGCGTGGCTCGCGTGGAAGCTCACCGGCGGCCGCCTGCACGTCACCGACGTGTCCAACGCCTCCCGCACGCTGCTCTTCGACATCGAGCACGGGCGCTGGGATGACGAGCTCCTCGCACTCTTCCGCGTCCCGCGCGAGGTGCTGCCGGACGTGCGCCCGTCGAGCGGCGTGCTCGGCGAAGCCGACCCGGGCCTGCTCGGCGCGCCGATCCCGATTGCGGGCCTCGCGGGCGACCAGCAGGCCGCCCTCTTCGGGCAGGGCTGCCACGGCCCCGGCATGGCCAAGAACACCTACGGCACCGGCTGCTTCATGCTGCTGCACACCGGCAGCGAGCGCGTGCGTTCGGCCGAGGGACTGGTGACGACCGCCGCCGCATCCGGCGGCGCGGCCGAGTACGCGCTCGAAGGCAGCGTGTTCATCGCCGGCGCGGTGGTGCAGTGGCTGCGCGACGGCCTGAAGGTGATCGCGTCGGCCGCCGAGATCGAGCCGCTCGCGCGCTCGGTGGCGGACTCGGGCGGCGTCTACCTCGTGCCCGCGTTCGCGGGACTCGGGGCGCCGCACTGGGACGCGTACGCGCGCGGGGCGATGCTCGGCATCACGCGCGGCACCACCGCCGCGCACCTCGCGCGCGCCGCGCTCGAGTCGATCGCGTTCCAGTCGGCCGAGGTGCTCGCGGCGATGGAGCGCGACGCGGGCGTGCGGCTCGCCGAGCTGCGCGTCGACGGCGGCGCGACCGCGAACGCGCTCCTCATGCAGTTCCAGGCCGACCTCCTCGGCGTCCCGGTCGTGCGCCCGCGCGTGCCCGAGACGACCGCGCTCGGCGCGGCCTATCTCGCCGGGCTCGCGGTCGGCGTCTGGCCGGGGCGCGCCGCGATTGCGGCGCAGTGGCAGCGCGAGCGCGTCTTCGCGCCCGGCATGTCGCGCGACGAGGCGCGCGCGCGCCTCGCGGGGTGGGAACGCGCGGTCGAGCGCGCGAAAGGATGGGCGGAGGGCTAGGCGCCGGCCTCAGGCCGCCTCGGGAAGCTGGTCGTGCGTTCCCTCGAGCGCCTCTTCGAGCCGCATCGCCGCCCTCTGCGCCAGCAGGATGTCGTGCTCGAGCCCGCGCTCGACCGCCTCCAACTCGTCCACCCGCGCTTCGATCGCGTCCGACGACCCGAGCATCTGCTTCACGTCGTAGAGCCTGGCGAGCAATCCCGACTGCCGCTCCTTGACCTGCCGTTCGATCGGGGTGATCAGCGCCCGCAGCCAATTGGTTGACTCGTAGTTGGCGAGCGAATAGATCTTGCGCACCTTCGCAGCGAGCGTCCGGAAGAACTTCCTGGTCAGCGTGATCTGCTCGTTGACGACCATAGTGGCCAGCGTGTCGAAGTGCCGTTCATACATGCGCGACACGCTCCGCAGCTCCCGCGTCCAGTGCACCAGGGAAAGCGGACGCGGGAACCCGACACGGAGCTGGTACTCCTGCTCGTACTTGACGTATATGCGCTCCATATAGGCGTGCAATTCGTCGACGACCTGGCTCGCCGTCATCATGCGCGATTCGACCACGTCGAAGTAGTTGGCCATCGCATCGCGCAGGCCGACCGTGAAATAGCTCTGCGTCATCGCCGCCAGGGTGCGCTTTTCCTCGGCGTACACCGCGTCCGGACCGAGATAGGCCGAGAGCTTGTTCGAGTACTCGGAAAAGTACTGTCTCACCTGGCGAAAGTGCGCGAGGTTCGCCGTCACCTCGTCCTTGTCGCGGCGGGCCTGAGCGAACGCGCGTAGCCCGGCCGCCCGCCCCTCGTCCTTCGCCGCGCGCAGCTGGTCGAGCTGCGCCCGGACCAGCTGCAGGCGCTTGTTGAGCGTGTTCACGGCGTCGGTGGCCAGCGCATCGAATTCGCGTCGCACCGCGTCGCGGACGATCTTGTGGCGAGCGGGGATCAGTTCCGAGACCAGCGCCTGCTCGAGCGCGCCGAGCCCGCTGCGCGCCAGCAGATTGGCGTCGCCCGTTATGTTTGCGACGAGCCCCTTCTGCGCCGAGATCGGCAGCACGCGGCGCGGTTCGATGCTCAGCACATCGCTCACTTCTCCGACGAGGCGGCATACGTGCTCGTAGATCTCGTCGTCGCTTCTGAGGCCGTCCCAGAGCGTATCGACCTTGTTGAGCAGCACGAGGCATCCCGCCTCCCCTGCTCTGAGCGGTGCGAGGTGATTCCTCCATGCCTGGAGGTCGGTCTGCGTGACGCCGGTGTCGATCGAGAGCAGAAAGAGCAGCGCCTGGGCGCTCGGCAGGAGGTTGAGGGTCAGCTCCGGCTCCGTCCCGATGACGTTGAGTCCCGGCGTGTCGAAGATCACGAGCCCCTGTGCCAGCAGGGGATGGGGAAAGTTGACTATGGCGTGGCGCCAACACGGAATCTCCAGCGTCTCATCGTGCTCGCCTACGATCGAGTCCCCGCCGTCGGCACGCACCAGCCCGTAGCTCACAGCCTCGCTGCGGCTCGCGCGACGAGTCTGCGTGAGGTGGTGAAGCCCCTCCGCCAGCCCGTCGGGATCGTTCGGGTCGAGCGGAACGACTCGCCACGCCTCGGGTCGCTGCTTCAGCTCCGACAGCGTCGCATCCTCACTGCGCGTCTCGATCGGAAGCAGGCGCATGCAGGGGGGCTCGGCGTCGTCCCACTGCAGCTCGGTCGGGCACATCGTGCTGCGCCCAGGAAAAGACGGCAGCAGCCGCTTGAAGTACCCGCCCGACGCGAACAGCGCGTTGATCAGCTCGGACTTCCCGCGCGAAAACTCCCCGACGACCGCCACGGTCAGCTTCTCGTCCGCGGTCCACGCGAGCAGTCGGTCGATCCTTGCGTGGGTCTCCGCGTCGTGCAGGTCCGCCGACTCGAGCCAGCGCGCGTACTCCACGACCTGGCGTCGGACGATGAAACGCCACGCACTGTACCGCCGGGTACCTCGAACGAGCACACCACCCACGGGCCGGACCTCTTTGATGGAACTGAGTTTCGCTCCATGAAAGCTACGTCCAACGCGAGCCCATCCCAAGCTGTGAATCGTAAATTCTTGTCTCCTACCCTAGAAAGTTCGGCATTTCCGGCCATTGCGGGCCGGTCTGGCGCGCCCGTGGGGGGGGTTGCCGATTCGGGTCCTGGCCGCCCTGCCCGGCGTCCCGCTCGTCTCCGCCCCCCTGGAAGACCGCCGCCGGCGCCGCCGTCGACGCGCGATGCGGTCGATCAACCCGCGAACTGGTAGAGATAAACCGGTGCCGCCGAGGTGTCGACGTCTCGTAGCGGCACCGGCACGCCGTCGAGCCGGCGCGAGCCGGCGCGCGTCACCATCCGGAAGCGCACCTCCGCGCGCACGTCGAGCGGACGCAGCGTGACGAGCGTGCGCGGCACCGCGTCGCTCTCCGGCACCGAGACGAACGCGACGTGCGGGCCCGGGGGGTGAGCGGAGGCGTCGTGGTAGAGCACCGGCGCCCAGTGCACCGCGGCAATCCGATCCGCGATCCGCCGGCCGCCCAGGCGCTGCGCGAGCCAGGCGAGCGGCGTGGGACGCCGCTCGTCGAACTCGTTCAGCTCCACCTGCAGGTCGGACCCGTACAGGTGCGCGTCCAGGAGGTCGCGCCCCGCGTCGTCGGTCCAGGCGAAGCTGCAGCGGATGCACTTCGCCCGACTTCCCGGGCGGTCGCGCACCTCGCTGCGGATGTGAGCGCGGAACGCGAGCGGCCCGCTCGGCAGGAAGAGGTCGCCCGCGACCGCGCGCCCCGCCGCGAGGTGGGCCGGAATCGCGCCGTAGAAGCGAAAGCCCGAGGACGACACGTCGTCGAAGATTCCGAGCACCGGGTCCTCGCCCTCGAAGCGCATGCGCGCCGGAATCGGGATCGGGAAGCGGTACTCGTGGCGGCGGTAGGCGCCGTGCCGGCGGGCGTGCGCGATCACGGCCGCCGCGAGCCCCGCCGTGGCGAGCGCCCAGACGACGCCCAGCGCGAGCGTGCCGATCGGCGGCAGCGCCGCGGTGGCGTGCAGCGCGAGCCCCGCGGGAATCGCCGCCCCGTTGAGCGCCAGCACGAACCACTGCGGGGCGAGGTACCGGTTCACGTGCTGCGGCGGCTCGTCCTCGGCCGCGGCGCCACGCAGGCGCGCGCCCGGGCGCAGGAGGCCCGACGTCGCCCACATGTACGCCCCGAACCGCGCCATCCCGTACTGCGCAACCGCGACGGTGCGCGCGTAGCCGCGCCCCAGCTCCTCGAGCATCCAGCAGCCGAGCAGATAGCACGGCAGGAAGCGCAGCAGGAAATCCTCCACCGGCGCGGCGAACGGCATTGCGCCGGTGAGCAGCACGACCGCCGGTGCGACGTAGAGCACCGCTTTCGCCCAGCCGTCGAAGTACGCGGCGAGCTGCGCGAAGTAGCAGAGCTTCTGCGCCACGGTCAGCCGGCGCGAGGTCAGGATGCGCTCGCGGCGCCACACCTGCATCGCCCCGAGTCCGCGGCGCATGTGGCCGCGCACGAACGCCGCCACGCCCGTCGGGGCGAGTCCGAATGCGAGCGAGCGCGCGTGATAGACCGAGCGGTAGCCGCGCTTGTGGAGCTTGAGCGAGGTGTGCAGCGCCTCGGTCGAGGTGCTCGCGGCGAAGCCGCCGACCTGGTCGAGCGCGCTGCGGCGGATTACCACGCAGCTGCCGCAGAGGAGCGCCGCCCCGCGCCAGTCGCGCCCGCGCTGGATCACGCGGAAGAAGGGCGACCGGTCGGTCCACACCAGGCGCCGCGCGGGCTCCCGCCGGTGCGCGAAGGAGTCGAGGTTGTAGAAGTCGAGCGGCGTCTGCACGAACCCCACTCCCGCGTCGCGGAAGTAGCCGAGCGTCTCGACGAGGAAGCGCCGCGCCGGCGCGTGGTCGGCCTCGAACAGCGCGACGAGCTCGGCGTTGGAGAACTTCAGCGCGTTGTTGAGGCAACCCGCGCGAGCGCGCACGGGATCGTTGCGCGCGATGTAGCGGCAGCGCAGCGACTGCGCGAGCCGGCGCATCTCCGGCCGGTTGCCGTCGTCCAGCAGCCAGGTCTGGTGCGCGTACTCCATGTTGCGCGCGGCCAGCAGCGTGCGCCGCACCGTCTCGACCGGCTCGTCGACGGTGGTGACGAAGACATCGACCGCCAGCCCCGCCTGGGGCGCGGCGGGCGCGCGCACGCTCAGCCGCCAGGCGACGAATAGATGTGCGAGCGCACCGCAGAAGAGGAAGACCTCGGCGGCGAGGATCGCGGCCGACAGGCCGAGCGCCTCCGGGTTGAGCGTGCGCACGCGCCAGGCGAGGTACCAGCTGGCCGCGGCTAGGAATGCGGCGACGAGGAGGACGCGCGCCGCGCCGGGTCCCTCGGAGACTGGGCGCGCGGGTGGGGGGCCCTCGGTGTCGGGCGCCCTGCGCAGGCCGAAGGCCGAGGTCCGCGCCTCGGGCGCGAGCGGCGCGGGCTTGGGCTCAGCGGCGGCCATGCGCGCTACGGCAGGCGGGACACTTCTTCATGCGGCGCGTATCCGATCGTGGTTCGAGTCGACGCGTCCCCGGGGCGCGCACGTTCCGATGTCCGGGCGGGCGGGCGGCGTCGGCCCGCGGAAGAAGTGTTGTTGTGCTTGCGCGCGCGAGCGGCATTCTGCGCACCGCGCCCGGCACTGTCAATGAATGCGTCGTGCGCGCGCGCCCCCGGCTAGAATCGGGCCTCGATCGGAGAACCGCAATGAAGACCCATCGCATCGCCGTGATCCCGGGCGACGGCATCGGCAAGGAGGTGATGCCCGAGGGCGTGCGCGCGCTCGACGCCGCCGCGCGCCGCTTCGGCTTCGGGCTCCGGCTCGACCACTTTGGCGACTGGAACACCGAGCGCATGGCGAAGACCGGAAAGTGGATGCCCGAGAACTGGAAGGACGCGATCGGCGCGCACGACGCGATCTTCTTCGGCGCGACCGGCTGGCCGGCGCTCGTGCCCGACCATCTCTCGCTGTGGAACTCGCTCATCAAGTTCCGGCGCGAGTTCGACCAGTACGTCAACCTGCGGCCGGTGAAACTGATGCCCGGCATTCCCTGCCCGCTCGCCGGCCGCAAGCCGGGCGACATCGACTATTACGTCGTGCGCGAGAACACCGAGGGGGAGTACTCCGCGGTCGGCGGGCGCATGTTCGAGGGCACCGAGCGCGAGTTCGTGACCCAGCAGGCCTGCTTCACGCGCAAGGGCGTGGACCGCATCATGCGCTTCGCGTTCGAGCTGGCGATGAAGCGGCCGCGGCGCAGCGTCACCTCGGCCACGAAGTCGAACGGCATCTTCATCACGATGCCGTACTGGGACGAGCGCTTCGCCGCGATGGCGAAGCACTACCCGCAGGTGACGACCAGCCAGTACCACATCGACGGGCTCACCATCCAGATGGTGCTCAACCCGCAGCGCTTCGACGTGATCGTGGCGTCCAACCTCTTCGGGGACATCCTGTCCGACCTCGGACCGGCGACCGCCGGCACGATCGGCGTCGCCCCGTCGGCGAACATCAACCCTGAGCGCGCCTTTCCGTCGCTGTTCGAGCCCGTCCACGGCTCCGCGCCCGACATCTACGGCAAGCGCGTCGCCAACCCGGTGGCGCAGATCTGGTCGGCGGCGATGATGCTCGAGCATCTCGGCGAGCCGGCAGCGGCGGGCGCGATCGTGAGCGCGATCGAGAAGGCGCTCGCGCCGGGTTCTGGCGCGCCACGCACGCCGGACATCGGCGGGACCGCGCACACCGAGGACTTGGGCAAGGCGATCGCGGAGCTGGTCTAGGAGGTTGTTGAAAAGCGTGCGTACGCAGCTTCGCACGACCATGGCGTCGGATCGGACGCCCGCTCGATCAAGGGCCAGGGGCGCGTGTGCGCCCCGCCGAGAAGCCGCGGGCGCTCGCGCCGTCCCTTCTTCAACGGCCTGCCGGTCGCGCGGGCGGAAGTTGGACTAAGATTTCGGCGCCGCGCGGCAACGCACCGCCCGGCCCCACCACGAGACGCCGGCCCTCCCGGGCGGGCGCCGCCGTTTCAAACATGGAGGAGTCATGGCGAAGTTCAGCACGGAGGCCCTTCGCACCGTCGCGCTCGTGGGTCACGGCGCGTCGGGCAAGACCACCCTAACCGAGGCCCTGCTGCAAAAGGCCGGGATGATCCAGACGACCGGCACGGTGGAGCGCGGCTCCACCGTCTGCGACTTCGACCCGATCGAGAAGCAGTTCCTGCACAGCCTGCGCTCGAGCGTGGTGCACCTCGACTACGCCGAGACGCGGACCCACCTCATCGACACGCCGGGCTACCCGGACTTCATCGGCCAGGCGATCGGGGCGCTCGACGCGGTCGAGACGGTGGCGGTCGTGGTGAACGCCCAGAACGGCATCGAGATGATCACCCGCCGCATGATGGACTGGGCGGCCAGGCGCAAGCTGTGCCGCATGATCGTCGTCAACAAGATCGACGCGGAGCACGTGGACCTGCCGCGCGTGCTCGCCGCGCTGCAGGAGGCCTTCGGCAAGGAGTGCCTGCCGATCAACCTCCCCGCCGACCGCGGCGCGCGCGTGATCGACTGCTTCGCGAACGACTCGGGCGAGGCCGACTTTCTCTCGGTGCAGGAAGTGCACAAGATGGTCCTCGAGCAGATCGTCGAGGTCGACGAGGCGGCGATGGAGAAGTACCTCGAGGCGGGCGACCTCGATCCGGGGTCGCTGCACGCGCCGCTCGAGAAGGCGCTGCGCGAGGGCCACATCATCCCGGTCTGCTTCGTTTCGGCGCGCACCGGCGCGGGCGTGCGCGACCTGCTGGAGGTCTTCGCGCGGCACTTGCCGCATCCGGGCGAGGGCAATCCGCCGCTCTTCTACAAGGGCGAGGGCGAAGCCGCGAAGGAATTCCGGTCGGAGCCGGACCCGAAGAAGCACGTGCTCGCGCACGTCTTCAAGGTGCTGAACGACCCTTACGTCGGGAAGCTCGGCATCTTCCGCGTGCACCAGGGCACGGTCACCAAGGACACGCAGCTCTTCGTGGGCGAGGGCCGCAAGCCGTTCAAGGTCGGGCACCTCTTCGTGCTGCAGGGCAAGGACCACGTCGAGACCCACGAGGCGGTGCCGGGCGACATCGCCGCGGTCGCGAAGGTGGACGAGATCACGTTCGACTGCGTGCTGCACGACTCCCACGACGAGGACCACATCCACATGCGCCCGCTCGAGTTCCCGATGCCGATGTATGGCCTCGCGATCGAGCCGAAGAAGCGCGGCGACGAGCAGAAGATCTCCGATGCGCTGCACAAGGTTGCCGCGGAGGACCCGACCTTCCAGGTCGATCACGACGCCACCACGCACGAGACGGTGATCCGCGGCCTGGGCGACCTGCACGTGCGCTCGATCCTCGAGCGCATGAACGCCCAGTACAAGGTGGAGGTCAACACGCGCCCGCCGCGCATCCCGTTCCGCGAGACGATCACCGCGAAGGCCGAGGGCCACGCGCGCCACAAGAAGCAGACCGGCGGTGCCGGGCAGTTCGGCGAGGTGTACCTGCGCGTCGAGCCGCTCCCGCGCGGCGCCGGGTTCGAGTTCCTCGACCAGTCGAAGGGCGGCGTGATCCCGAACCAGTTCATCCCCGCGGTCGAGAAGGGCGTGCAGCAGGTGCTCGCCTCGGGCGCGGTGGCGGGCTACCCGATGCAGGACCTGCGGGTCGTCGTGTACGACGGCAAGCACCACCCGGTCGACTCGAAAGAGGTGGCGTTCGTGTCCGCCGGCCGCAAGGCGTTCCTCGACGCACTGGAGAAGGCGCGGCCGATCGTGCTCGAGCCGATCGTCAACATCGAGATCATCTGCCCGGACAATTGCATGGGCGACCTCACCGGCGACCTCTCGGGCAAGCGCGGCCAGATCACCGGCACCGACTCGCTCGGGCCGGGCATGTGCGCGATCCGGGGCCTGGCGCCGCTGTCGGAGCTGAACGGTTACGCGAACCGCCTGAAGTCGGTGACCGGCGGCCAGGGGTCCTACTCGATGACCCTGTCGCACTACGAGGCGGTGCCGCCGAACGTGCAGGCGCAGCTCGCGAACGAGTACAAGACCTCCCGCGGCCAGGAAGTCGAGGAGTAGCGGCCGCGGGCCGCGGCGCCGGTCCGGGCGCCGCGTGCGCTCAGGTCACGGTGTCGGTCTCGCGCTTGCGCGTGCGCCGGGCCTTCGACCGGTCGGGCCGGTGATACCACTGCTTGTGCGGGGAGAACTCCCGGCACGCGAGGCACTGGGTGTCGGTCCACAGCTTGCGGCAGCCCGGGCACAGTCCGCGCGTCCAGAAGGTGTTCCAGACCGTGCCGCAGGTCGGCTCGCACGCCCAGCGGTCCTCGGGCTGCGGCCGCCAGGCGCACTTCGGGCAGTAGATCTCGTACTCGTCCTTTCCCATCCGGTTCTCCCTGCTGCGCCCCTCAACGCGCGAGCGCCGAGCGTCGCTGACGCGCCCTACCGCAATCGCGCGCGATAGTGTGCCAGGGCCCGGATGTCCTCGTCCGTCATCCCGTGCAGCGCCGGTGCGCTGCGTCAGCGCGCGGCGATCACCACCGCCTCCGCCAGCAGTTCTCCGCTCGTTCCCGCGAAGCACACGAGCGTGAGCGTCTCGCCCGTGCCTTTCCAGACGCGATCGGCGCGCGGCGGCGCCGCGTCGGGAGACTTTCGCACCTCCGCCGGCGCGCCGAAACGGGCCCGCAGGTCCGCTTCGATCACCTTGCACTTCGGGAAGGCCGGCTGCCCGCGCGCTGCGCTGCCGCGACGCTCGAGATCGAAGCGGACGATCCTGGGCTTCCCGCTCGCGGCCAGGCGGATGCCGGAGACCTGGTCCCGGCGGTCCCGGTCCGACACCTGGATATAGTCGCCCTCGACCTTCGAGCTCGGGAACCGCGCCTTCGCCGCGGCCAGGGTCGTCGCGAGCCCGATTCCCGCGTACGACATCGGCTCGGCCGCAACCGCCGGCGCCGCGAGCAGCGCAATCGCGGCCAGCGCGAACGCCCGCACCGCGCCTACGCCGTCCCGCCGACCGTCAGAGCGTCGATCCGCAGCGTGGGCTGGCCGACCCCCACCGGGACGCTCTGGCCCTCCTTGCCGCAGGTGCCCACGCCGGTGTCGAGCGCGAGGTCGTTGCCGATCATGCTCACGCGCGTCAGCGCGTCCGGGCCGTTGCCGATCAGGGTCGCACCCTTGAGGGGATAGGTCGGCTTGCCGTTCTCGATCATGTACGCCTCGGACATCGAGAACACGAACTTGCCGCTGGTGATGTCCACCTGGCCCCCGCCGAAGTTGACCGCGTAGATGCCGCGGTCCACCGAGGCGATGATCTCGCGCGGATCCTTGTCGCCGCCCAGCATGTAGGTGTTGGTCATGCGCGGCATGACGGTGTGCGCGTAGGACTCGCGCCGCCCGTTGCCGGTGAGCGGCATCTTCATGAGCCGCGCGTTCATGCTGTCCTGGATGTAGCCCCGCAGCACGCCGTTCTCGATCAGCGTCGTGCACTGCGTCGGGTTGCCCTCGTCGTCGACGTTGAGCGACCCGCGCCGCGCCGGGATCGTCCCGTCGTCGACCACGGTGACGCCGGGTGCGGCGACGCGCTCGCCGATGCGGCCGCTGAACGCGGAGGAGCCCTTGCGGTTGAAGTCGCCCTCGAGCCCGTGCCCCACCGCCTCGTGCAGCAGCACGCCGGGCCAGCCCGGCCCGAGCACCACCGTCATCGTCCCGGCCGGCGCCGGGCGCGACTCGAGGTTGAGCAGCGCCATGTCCACCGCCTTCGCCGCGTAGTCCTCGATCATCGCGTCGGTGAAGTAGGCGTAGTCGAAGCGACCGCCGCCGCCCCAGCTGCCCTGCTCGCGCCGGCCGTCCTGCTCCGCGATCACCTGCAGCGAGAGGCGCACGAGCGGGCGCACGTCGGCGGCGGTCACTCCGTCCGAGCGCATCACCAGGATGACTTCGTAGACGCCGGCGAGCGTCGCCATCACCTGCACCACCCGCGGGTCGCGGGCGCGGCACGACCGCTCGAGGCGCTCCAGGAGCTTCACCTTCTCCGTGTCGGCGAGCGACGCGAGCGGGTCGAGCGGCGGGTACAGCCGCCGCGCAGCGCCGGCGCGCGCGACCGAGCGGCGGCTCTTGCCGCCGAGGCGCGCGATCGCGCGCGTCGCGCCGGCCGCGTCTTTCAGCGCCGGCAGGCTGATGTCGTCGGAGTAGGCGAAGGCGGTCTTCTCGCCGGCGATCGCGCGCACGCCGACGCCCTGGTCGATGTTGAAGCTGCCCGACTTGACGATGCCCTCCTCCAGGCTCCAGCCCTCGGTGCGCAGGTACTGGAAGTAGAGGTCGGCGTAGTCGACCTTGTGCGTCATGATCAGCCCGAACACCTGGTCGAGCTGCGGTGCGGCGAGGTCGTAAGGGGCGAGCAGGGTCTGCTGCGCGGTCTGGAGGAGCTGCTCTTGGGTCTGCATCGGGCGTCCGGGGGGCGGTTCGGTCTGCATTCGGGAGGATACACAAGGTACAGAAGCAGCCGGCCGGCGCCGTCACCGCACCGCGCGCGGGGTCTTTCAGAGCACGCGGTGAAGCAGCGCGGGCAGGCGGTTGCGCACCTCGCGCTGGTAGTTGGGGTCGATGTCGGCGACGACAACCCCGGCGCCGTGCGCGAGGCTCGCGACCGCCTCGCCCCACGGGCTCACGATCATCGTGTGGCCATGCGTCCGGCGCCCGCTCGGATGGACCCCGCCCTGCGCCGGCGCGATCACCCAGGCGAGATTCTCCACCGCCCGCGCACGCACGAGGAGGTCCCAGTGCGCCGCGCCGGTGGTCGCGGTGAACGCCGAAGGGATCACGATGAGGTCCATCGGCGCGAGCTGGCGGTAGAGCTCGGGGAAGCGCACGTCGTAGCAGATCGACAGCGCGATGCGCCCGAAGGGCGAATCGATCGCCACCGGCCGCTCGCCCGGCTCGATCGTCGCCGCCTCGCGGTACTCGCGGTCGGTGTCGGTGAAGCCGAACAGGTGGATCTTGTCGTAGCGCGCGACGCGCCGCCCGTCCGCGTCGTAGGCGAGGCAGCTGTTGCGCACCTTCTCCGGATCCCGTGCCGGCAGCGGCACCGTCCCCGCGATCAGCCAGATCCGGTGCTGCGCCGCGGTGCGCGCGAGGAACGCCTGGATCGGGCCGTCGCCGTCGGTCTCACGGATCGCGAGCTTGTCGCGCTCGGAGCGGCCCATCAGGCAGAACCACTCGGGCAGCACCACGAGGCGCGCGCCCTGCGCGGCGGCCTCGGCGACGAGCTCGCGCGCCGCCGCGAGGTTCGGCTCGAGCGCCGGCTCGGAGACCATCTGGATCGCGGCGACGCGGAAGGGCTCGGACATGGGGGCGCACGCCGTCTACTGGGGTCCGGGCTTGACCGCGAACGGGTCGGGCTCGCGCGCAGCCTGCGGCACGCTGACGCGTTCCACCTTGGGGTCGTCCCACGGGCCGGAGATGCGGTAGCTGTAGGCGAGCATCTGTCCGATCGGGTCCTTCAAGAGGCGCTGCGCCAGCAGCGCGCCGATGCCGACGATCGGGTTGAGCAGCGCCACCGCCGCCGCCGCCGCGACGCTGTCCCCCACCACCGGGACGATCCGCACCGAGAGGTCCTGCGTCTCGCGCGCGAGGTCCGCCTGCCCGGTGATGGCGATCGTCGCGGCCGGTCCGACCATCGTGAGGTCCTCGGTGCGCGCAATGCCCTGGGCGATCGTCGCGGCGCCCTGGATCGTATCGAATGCGAAGCCCTCGCTGAAGATGTCGTTGAAGTCGAGCGTGATGCGGCGCGGCAGCGACTGGAGCGAGAGGACGCCGAGCAGGCGGCCGATCCCGGGCTTCAGCTTCACGAACTGCCCCTTCTCGGCGCGGATCGTCACCGTGCCGGACAGGGTCGGAAAGTCGATCGCGGAGATCGGCCCGCGCCAGCGCACGCGCGCGTCGAGGTCCGCCGTCCCGCGCGCGAGCGTGTCCGGCTGCCCGAAGCGGGCGAGGTACTTGCCCGCGTCGTCGGTGCGCACCGTCACCTCGAGGTCGGTCTCGTCGGCTTCCGCGCCGCCGCCCGGGCGCCACAGCCCCTTCGCGCTGATCGTGCCCTCGGGCGCGGTCAGCGCGAGCTTCTCGAGCCGCCAGCCGCTGTGCTCGTTGACCGCGTCGAGCTCGAGCCGCCCGAGGTCGCGTCCCTGGACGAGATACTGGTCGGCCACCACGTTGAGCGCCGGCAGGCGGGTCGCGGTGCCGGCGCCCGGCAGCGCGTCGCGCGCGGTGTCCGGGTGGGCGAGGTGCTTCAGCCGCGCGGTGACGAGCCCCTGTCCCTCGGGCCGCCAGGCCACCTCGCCCGCCAGCTCGCGCGCATCGACGGTCGCCTGCCACGTCTGCGCGCTCGAGAACTGCGCCTTCACGGTGACGTCGTGGAACTCGCGGCCGACCACCGTGAGCGTGCCCGCGCGCAGGCTGAGCGCGGTCAGTGCCGTGCCCGCGGTCGCGTTCGTCGCCGCCGTGTCGGTGAGCGCCGGCAGCAGGCGGTCGAGATCGAGCGTCTTCAGGTTGCCGGCGATGAACAGGCCCGGCCGGTCGGGCAGCTGCACCCCGACGTCGCCCAGGCCGACGCCGGCGCGCTCGATCGTCGTCTTGCCGCCCGCGGTGCGGAGGATCCCTTCCGCGTTCAGCAGCTTGGCCACCGACAGCGTCACGGTCTCGTCGCTCGACGCCGCGGCGAGCGGCACCCGCTCGATGCGCAGCGGCCAGGGCTCGTCCGCGGCCTTTGCAAACGGCGCCGGCAGCTCGATCGCGACGCCGGCGAGGGAGGACTCGAACAGCGTGGTGCGGGCGCCGCCGCGCCGGTGCTCGGTGAACTGGAACGCGAGCGGCCCCCGCACGGCGGTGGCGAGCGGCAGGCCCGCCTGCCGGACGAGCTGCGCGCTGTCGACGGTGCCCTGTACGGTCGCCGACATCGCCCCTTCGCGCGTGGCGATCTGCACGGCGATGCTCCCGCCCAGGGTCTGCGCCGTCAGGTCCTGTGCGGACACCGAGGATTCGGTGAACTCGACCGCCCCGCTGAGCTGCGTGAGCGGCGCATCGCCCGGGCCCATGACGAGCTCGTTGCCGCCGAACTGGAAGGTGCCGCGGACGCGCGTGCGCTCGGGCGTCTCGATCGGCAGGCCGATGCGCAGGCCCAGCCGCGCGCTTCCGTCCCCGGTCCAGCCGACGGTTGCGCCTTCGAGCATGTCGCGCACCGGGCTCGCGGCGATGAACTCGAGGAAGTCCGCGAGCGGCCCCTCGGCCTGTCCGTCGATGGCGAGCTCCGGATCGTCGATGAGGTAGTCGGGAAAGACCACGCTCACTTTCGCGAGCGCGATGCCGAACACCGCCGCGCGCGGGCTCGTGATCGAGAGCCTGCGCCCCTGGAAGACGAGGTCGGCGTCGACGTTGGTCAAGGCGGGCCACCCGGGCCCGTAGTCGAGCGTCCCGCCGGTCACCTTCCCGCTGATCCGGAATTCGCCCTGCTGCGGGTCGTCGAACGGGAAGTCGTCGGGATTGCCGCGCAGGCGGAACTGCACGTCCGAAACCGGGCCGGCGACGATGGCGCGCCGCAGCCACGCCGTCGCACCCGGGCCGATGTGCGGGACGTACCGGTAGACCGTGCGCCCGTCGAGCCTGGGCGCGCGCACCGCGAGATCGATGAGCGGCCCCCCGGGCCCGCCGGTGCGGAACACGCCGCTCCCGGAGGCGCTGAGCTCCGCGTTGGCGGCGGCGAATTCCTCCAGGCGGACCTCGAGCGCGTCCGCCGGGAAGCTCCAGGCGAGCCGCGCGCGCAGCGCATCGAACGAAACCCTCTCCTCGGCGAAGATCTCGGGGTGGTGGATGCTCGTCCCCGTCCCCGACAGCGTCGCGGAACCGCCCAGCTCGTTGAGGTCGAACTGGCCGGACAGCCGGTCGAAGCCCGGCACCGCCTCGAAGCGGCGCATGCCCAGCCTGTCGAAGCGGCCGCGCGCGCTGAATGTCTCGGGTCGCGTCGGCTCGCCCGTCCAGCGGACGCGCAGGTCGGTGAGGCGCCCCTCGGGCGCCATCGTGGCGAGCGCGGTGCGGAGCTTCTCCGGCAGGGGCATGCGCTCGCTCAGGAGGGCGAGCGGCGCGAGCTCGATGGCGGCGGCGGCGAACTCGCCCCATTCGGGCAGCCGCCCCTGCGCCGGCTGCCAGCTCGCGGTGAAGTTCGCCGGCGCGAATCCGCGCCCGCTCCGCGCGACGAAGCCGAGCTGGCGCGCGAAGGCGTCGTACGCGATCTCGTGGTCGCGCACGAACGAGAGCAGCCCGAGGTTGGCGGCGCGCTGGCGCACCCCGAACTGGCCGTACACCGCGGCAAGGTCGAGCATGGGCAGGCCGGGCGCAAGCTGCGCGTTCACGTCCTCGAGGGAAAGGTCGGCGGCGAGCTCGGTGAGCCGCCGGTCCCTCACCGCGAGCCAGAGCCGCAGCGCGCCGCGGCCGCTCTGCACCTCGAACGGGTAGTCGACCCAGGCCTTCCACGCCGCGAGGTCGACGTGGTCGAGGGCCACGTGCAGGCGCCCGTCCCAGCCGGCGAGCTCCTCCACCGTGCGCCCCACGAGGTCGCCGCGGACGTCGAGCGCCGAGGCGTACGCGCGCGGCGGCTCGGCGCGCAGCGCGAAGCGGTGGTGGCGGCCGGCGTTCTCGAGCACGAAGTTCAGCCGCACGAGCGCGAGCGGCGGGGCGCCGCGGCGCTCGTCGAGCCACTCGACCCGTGCATCGCGCACGATGATCTCGCCCTGCGCGAGGAGCCAGTCGGCGGCGCCCCCTTCGGGCGCGTCCGACGGCCGCAGCTCGAGCCCGGCGATGAAGAGCCGCCCCTCGGGATCGCGGCGGATGTGCAGGTCCGGCCGGTCGAGGACGAGCGACTTGAAGCGCAGCTCGCGCGCGAGGACCGTCCGCCATGCCACCGTCGCGCCGACGTAGGGCAGCTCGAGCGCAACCTCGCCACGGCGGTCGTACACCTTCATGCCGGCGAGCTCGAGCCGCGGGTGCAGGCCGTACCACTCCGCTTCGACCCGCTCCACGGTGACCTTCTCGCCGAGCGCGCGCGAGACCGCCTGCGCGATCTCGTCCTTGTAGTCGGCGATCCCGGGCAGGAGCCAGAACCGCAGCGCGAGCATCGCCAGCGCCGCGAGGAAGTACACGCCGACCAGGCTCCAGCCGGCGCGCCGCAACCAGCGCAGCCAGCGCCGCTCGCGCGGCGGGAGCTTGTCGTCCAGGCTCGCGTCGAGCGCGTCGTGGACGGCTTCCTCGACCTCGTGGACGGCGTCGTTGAGCGTGTTCATCCGGCGCGCGGCGCGCGGCCTCGCTGGCGATGTCGCCCGGCCGCTAGTGACCGGGTGGGCAGGGCGCGCCTACAATGACGCGCGTCGGGACAGCGGGCATTGCACGAATAACGCCTCGCCGCGCCGTCCGGACGACGCGATTGTACTTGACCGCCTCCGACCCCGTTTCCCTCATCGCGCCATGACGCCGATCGAGCCCTCCCGCGCGCTCGCCTGGTCACGCTTCGCGCAGCGCCTGGTCGCGGCGCGCCCGCAGCTCGCCGCGGAGGTCGAGGCGGCGCGCACCGCAGGTTGGACCGCGGCGGCGATGCGTGCGTTCCTTGCCGCCGGCGACGCGGCCGATCCCGCGGCGCTGGGCGCCCGGCTCCGCGACCTCCGCGCGCGCGTGATGCTGCGCACCGCGGTCCGCGACCTCGCGGGGCTCGCCCCGCTCGCCGAGGTGACCGGCACGATGTCCGACCTCGCCGAGGTCGCGCTCGATGCGGCGCTGCGCGCGCACCGCTCGCCGCTCGAGGCCGAGCACGGCGCGCCGGCGGGCACGCTCGGCGCCCAGGACCTGCTCGTCGTCGGAATGGGCAAGCTCGGCGGGCGCGAGCTCAACGTCTCCTCCGACATCGACCTCGTGTTCGTCTACCCGGAGGAAGGCGAGACCGCGCGCGGGCTGTCGAACCACGAGTTCTTCGTGCGCCTCGGGCGGCGCGTGATCCGCACGCTCGCCGACGTCACCGCGGAGGGCCAGGTGTTCCGCGTCGACATGCGGCTGCGCCCCTGGGGCGACGCCGGGCCGCTCGCCACGAGCCTCGACGCGCTCGAGCAGTACTTCGTCGCGCAGGGCCGCGAGTGGGAGCGCTACGCGTGGATCAAGGCGCGCGTGGTGGCCGGCGGCGACGAGCGGATGCGCGCGGCGCTCGCGCAGGTCGTGCAGCCGTTCGTGTTCCGGAAGTACCTCGACTTCGGCACGATCGACGCGGTGCGCAAGCTGCACGCGCAGATCCGCCAGGAGGTCGCACGCCGCGACCTCGCGGGCGACGTCAAGCTCGGCCCGGGGGGGATCCGCGAGATCGAGTTCGTCGCCCAGGGGTTCCAGCTCATCCGCGGCGGGCGCGACGCGGGCCTGCGCGCGCGCGCGACGCTCGAGGTGCTCGCGGCGCTCGGCGCGCGGCGCCTGCTCCCCGAGCCCGCGGTCGCGGAGCTCTCCGCCGCGTACGTCTTCCTGCGCCGCCTCGAGCACCGGCTGCAATACCTCGACGACGCGCAGACGCACGCGCTGCCGGGCGCGCCGGAGGACCGCCAGCTCGTGGCCGAGAGCATGGGCGCGCCCGACTGGGCGCGCTTCGCGCGCGAGCTCGAGGGCCATCGCGCCGCGGTCACGCGTCACTTCGACAGCGTGTTCGCCGCGGCGGGCGAGGCGAATGCCTCGTCCCCGGCGTGGCAGGGCGCGCTCGAAGGCGACGCGGCCGAGCGCGACCTCGCCGCCAAGGGCTACGTCGAGCCGCGCGAGACGCTCGCGCGCATCCGCGCGCTGCGGGCGGGCGCGCGCTACCAGCAGCTGCCCGAGTCGAGCCGCGAGCGCCTCGACCTGCTCGTCCCGCGCTTCATCGAAGCGTGCGCGCGCGGCCGGGCGGCGGGCCCGGGCGAGCGCGTCGCGCCGGACGTCGCGCTGCGGCGCGCGCTCGACTTCGTGGAAGCGGTCAGCCGGCGGGCGTCCTACCTCGCCCTGCTCGCGGAGAGCCCGGGCGCGCTCGCCAAGGTGGCCGAGATCCTCGCCGCCTCCAGCTGGGCGGCCGAGTACCTGACGCGGCATCCGATCCTGCTCGACGAGCTGCTCGACGCGCGCGTGCTCGGGGAGGCGCCCGACTGGAGCGAGTTCGCCGCCGCGCTCCGCCACGCGATGGCCGCGCACGAGGGCGACGTCGAGCGCCAGATGGACGCGATGCGCGAGATCCACCACGCGTGGGTGTTCCGCCTCCTGATGCAGGACCTCGCGGGTCTCCTGACCGTCGAGCGCCTCGCCGACCACCTCTCGCTCGCGGCCGACCTGGTGCTCGCGGTCACGCTGGAAGTGTGCTGGAAGCTCGTGCGCAACCGCCACACCGAGATTCCGCGCTTCGCCGTGATCGGCTACGGGAAGCTCGGCGGCAAGGAGCTCGGCTACGCCTCCGACCTCGACATCGTGTTCGTGTACGACGACCCGCACGAGGCGGCGCCCGAGAACTACGCGCGCCTCGCGCAGCGCATGAACAGCTGGCTCTCGAGCCGCACCTCGGCGGGAACGCTCTTCGAGACCGACCTCGCGCTGCGGCCGAGCGGCGGCGCGGGCCTGCTCGTGACGTCGATGTCGGCGTTCAAGCGCTACCAGCTCGAGTCGGCGTGGCTCTGGGAGCACCAGGCGCTGACCCGCGCGCGCTTCTGCGCCGGCGACGCGGCCATCGGCGCGGTGTTCGACGCGCTGCGGCGCGATCTCCTGCAGGCGCACCGCGACCCGGGGGCGCTCGCCGCCGAGGTCCTCAAGATGCGGCAGAAGATGCTCGATGCGCACCCGAACCGCTCGGACCTCTTCGATCTCAAGCACGACCGGGGCGGCATGATCGACATCGAGTTCATCGTCCAGCACCTCGTGCTCGCGCACTCGCGCGCGCACTACGAGCTCACCGGCAACCTCGGCAACATCGCGCTGCTGCACATGGCGGGCGCGCTCGGCCTCGTCCCGCCCGCGCTCGCGCAGCAGGTCGCCGATGCGTACCGCGATTTCCGGCGGCTGCAGCACCGCCTGCGGCTGAACGGCGCGGAGTTCGCCCGCGTCGAGCGTGCGGCGGTGGCGGCGCACGTCGATGCGACGGCTGCGCTCTGGCAGGCGGTGTTCGGTCAGTCGGCCTAGAGCGGGCGCGGCGCGGCGACCCCGAGCTTCTCCGCCCACGGGAGGAGCGCCGGCATCGTCTCCGGATGGAGGCGCACGCCCTCGGCGAGCTGCCGCGCGCGCAGCTTCAGGCCGCGCTCGCCGGGCAGGCGCACCGGCGGATTGCCCGGCTTGACCGGCGCGGTCCGGCACGCATCGGCCAGCCAGCCCGTCTCGCGGGTGAAGCGCGCACGGCCGCCGAAGGCCGCCGGATCGATGAGCTGGAGGAAGACCGAAGCGCCCCAGTGCTTCTCGCCGTCCGCACGCCCGTGGCCCGCGAGCGCCGAAGTCAGCGCTTCGACGAGCAGCGCGAGGCCGAACCCCTTGTGTCCGAGGTCCATGCCGCCGAGGGGCAGGATCGCCCCCGGCGGGTCGGTCAGGAACACCGCCGGGTCGTCGCTCGGCGCGCCACGGTTGTCGACGAGCCAGGGCCCCGGCAGGCGCTCGCCCTTGCCGGCGCGATTGAGGCGCGAGACGAGCCCGTTGGTCGTGGTCGAGGCGCTGATGTCGATCAGCACCGGCAGGCCGTCGGTGGGGAAGCCGGCGGCGATCGGGTTGGGCGTGAAGCGCCCGGCGATCGCGCCGTGCGGCGCGACCGAGCCGGTGGCCGGGTCGGAGCTCATGAGCAGCATGACCAGACCGCGCTCGGTGGCGCGCGGGAGGTACGCCTGCAGGCAGGCGATGTGGTGCGCGCGGCGGATCGCGACCGTGACGACGCCGTGCGCCGCGACGCGGTCGAGGGCCGTGTCCAGCGCGCGCAGCACGAGCCACGGCCCGGGGAGGAAGTGCCCGTCCCAGGTGACGGTCGCGCCGCGGTCCGCGACGACCTCCGGCTCGCCCGCACGCGCGATCTTCCCGTCCTCCAGCCCCTTCAGGTACGGGCCAAGCAGCTGCAGCCCGTGCGTCGTGTGTCCCATGAGGTCGCCTTCGACGAGGATGTCGGCGACTTCGGCGGCACGGTCCGCCGCGAGCCCGCCGCGCTCGAGCAGTCGGGCAGCGAACGCGCGCAGGGCGGCGGGGGAGAAGCGGTCGGGCGTGTCGGTCATGGCGCGCGAATCGTAAACCCGGGACGCGCCGCGCGCCGCGTCCTGCGGGCGGCGCGGTTCACGCTAAAATCCGCGCCTCCCACACCCATCGTCCCCCGGAGAGAACACCCCCATGGCGACCTCCATGGCCGACCGCGACGGCCTGATCTGGTACGACGGCAAGCTCGTGCCCTGGCGCGAGGCGACCACGCACGTGCTCACCCACTCGCTGCACTACGGGCTCGCGGTCTTCGAGGGCGTGCGCGCCTACAAGACCGCCTCCGGCACCGCCATCTTCCGCCTCAGGGAGCACACCGAGCGGCTGTTCAACTCCGCGCACATCTACATGATGAAGATCCCCTACACGCGCGAGGCGCTGATCGAGGCGCAGCGCGAGGTGGTGCGGGCCAACGCCCTGGAGTCCTGCTATCTG
>Ga0268299_1000334_pt1 | contig 160960 bp, 107 predicted proteins | sample NOBtaG_FD_193484 | JGI IMG/M metagenome (GOLD analysis project Ga0268299, IMG submission 193484) | Activated sludge microbial communities from bioreactor in Nijmegen, Gelderland, Netherland - NOB reactor | ecosystem: Engineered > Bioreactor > Aerobic > Activated sludge | place: Netherlands... | reverse complement strand
TGATAATTTGCCACTGGTCATCGGTGAGCCGTTCAAATCGCGGTTGCATATCTCATAAGTTTGGTCACTTACAAGATACGCCGATGGCCACTTTTGGATTAAACAAAAAATTTTAAACACGCTCTTAAGGATTCAACATTACTGCCGTCAATGTGAGAGGCTCTTAATGAGCAATAGATTTTATAGGGTAAAACATTTTCTTCTGATGTTACAATAGTGATTGTGTCATCATCTGTAAAAGAAGTAGGTGTGGGAGTAAAAATCAAATTGAAGATTGCAGTGTCCGCTTTAGTCAATTTGTAAGGAACCGAGTTGAAAGGAAAAGTGACTTGAATATTTCCTGAACTTGAGCTTACTGAATTTATTGTTAGGTCTTTCTTACACGAGAGTTTTAGTTGAAACACATTAACCGCCATGTCACCAAACTTACAATAGAAAGACGGTTCAGCGTTTGGAATTACTAAATTGTTGTCGGGATAGAAGATCTCAGTTTGTTGGTTCTTATTGTCTGGTGGGTAAAATGCCTTTTTGTAAAGCTGATTGTTTTTGTAAGTCAAGTAAAAGCTTGTGTCATTTTCAAAGTCTTCATAATCATAATTAGTCATGTTGCCATTTCCATCAAAATATTTTGTCCAAAGATTTAATCCTTGAACCCAATTTTCGGTTTTATAAATTTTGCCAACTGAATCTACTGTTTGCCAGATGCTATCCTTGACAGATATATTGTTGCCTTGTCGTCCAGAGAAAAATAGGAGTGTTGATGAACCTTTAAATTTTACTTCAAAAATATTGTCGCCAAGAGGTCGGATTGTCTCATATATATTTAACGGAATAATTTTGTAAAATCCAGTCTCTGTAAACTTTCCATAAGCCAATTCATATTCATCAGTCCATTTTCCGACATTCAGTCCTTCTTTCGTTGTCTTGTTTTGTCCAATACACTGGATAGTCCAAGTCAATAGAATGGCCAGTATGAATGTTAAGTGTTGCATTGTGTCAAATTTATTTCCAGTCAATTTATGTTTGCACAGTCGGCATACAATTACCGCTAACTCTTAAATACACGAAACCTTTGTCGTACTTTTTGTATTGTCGGGGCCGACAATACAAAAAGTACGACAAAACCGTACCGCTTTGCTGTTCTCAAGGGCCGGTTGCTCAAAACCCAACCGAAAATCAACTACACCCCAGCCTCCGCCATCTGCTTGAATTTTCCCTTGCTCTTCCGAATCCGCACCGCCACCACTTTATACTCGGGGCAGAGCGCCTCGGAGTCGGCTTCGTCGGAGGTGACCACGTTGAGCGTCATTTCCGGGAAGTGGAAGGTGGTGCTGATGACGCCGGGGCGCACCTCGTCGGTGATGCGGGCTTTCACATCCACCTTGCCGCGCACCGACTCCACGCACACCATGTCGCCGTCGGCTATGAAATGCGCGGCAGCATCGTCGGGGTGAATGAGCAGCACGTCCTCGGTGAGGATTTCCGCGTTGCGCGTGCGGCGGGTCATGGTGCCGCAATTGTAGTGCTCCAGTTCGCGGTTGGTGGTCAGGATGAGCGGGTAATCCTTGCCGTTTATTTGCGTCTCGCTGGATTCGCGGTAGTCGGCAAACTGGAACGATCCGAGACCGCGCTTGAACGAGTCAATGTGCAGGATTTCGGTGTCGGAGCCGTCGGCTTTCACGGGCCACTGCTTGCCGTTTTCGCCTAATTCGTCCCATTTCACACCGGCGAAGAAGGGCACGATTTGGGCGATTTCTTTCAGCAGTGTTTCCGGATCGTAGTCGCCCTGGGCATAGCCCATGCGGTTCATGATGTCTGCGACGATCTGGCCGTCGGGCTTGGTGCCGGGCAGCGGTTCCACCACTTTGTTGACGCGCTGGATGCGGCGCTCGCCGTTGGTGAAGGTGCCGCTTTTTTCCAGAAACGACGCGCCGGGCAGCACCACGGTGGCGTATTTGCAGGTTTCGCTGAAGAAAATTTCCTGCACCACGAGCAGGTCGAGTTTTTCCAGAGCCGCGATGACCTTGTTGGTGTTTGGGTCGGTTTGCACCAGGTCTTCGCCCATGACCCACATCGCCTTGAGCCGGTTGTCGAGGGCGGCCTCGTACATCTGCGGGATTTTGTAGCCGACGTGCAACGGCAGTTTGGCGTGGTAAAATTCTTCGTACAGGTTGTGGAACTCCGGTTTGGTCACGTCCATGTAGCCGGCGCCCTGGTGGGGCTGGCAACCCATGTCGGCGGCGCCCTGCACGTTGTTTTGCCCGCGCAGCGGGTTCACGCCCACACCGCGCCGGCCGATATTGCCGGTGACCATCGCGAGGTCGGCGATGAGCATGACGGTGAGCGTGCCCTGCGAGTGTTCGGTGACGCCCAGGCCGTGGAACGACATGGCGCCTTCGGCTGTGGCATACGTGCGGGCGGCGGCGCGCACCTGCTCGCGGGGTACGCCGCAGGTTTGTTCGAGTTTGGCTATGTCGAGGCCGAGTATTTGTTGGCGGAAACCCTCGTAGCCTTCCGTGCGGGAGGCGATAAACGACTGGTCTTCCAGACCTTCCGAAATGATGTAGTACAGCATCATTTGCAACAGCGGGACGTTGGTGCCGGGGCGCAGCTGCAGGTGGTGGGTGGCGTATTTGGCCATTTCGGTGCGGCGCGGGTCAATGACGATGCTGGGGATACCCTTCATCTGCACCTGCTTGAGTTTGGCGCCGGTGACGGGGTGCGCGTCGGTCGGGTTGGCCCCGATGACCATGATGCACTTCGTGTATTTCAGGTCTTCGATGGAGTTGGTGGCGGCGCCGGTGCCGAAGGTGCGCTGCATGCCGAGCGCCGTGGGCGAGTGGCACACCCGCGCGCAACTGTCAATGTTGTTGGTGCCGATGACGGCTCGGATGAACTTTTGCATCAGGTAGTTTTCCTCGTTGGTGCAGCGTGCCGAGGAAATACCGGCGATGAAATCGGGGCCGTTTTCCCGTTTTATGGTCGTGAGTTTTTCGGCGATGAAGTCGTAGGCCTCGTCCCAGGTGGCGGGCACGAGTTCGCCGTTGCGGCGGATGAGCGGGGTGCGGATGCGGTCGGGGTGGTCGTAGAACGAGAAGGCGAAACGGCCTTTCAGGCAGGTGTGGCCCTGGTTCACTTCGGCGTCGTAGGGCGCCTGGATGGATTTGACCTTGTCGGCATCCACGGCCACTTCGAGGTTGCAGCCCACGCCGCAGTAGGTACACACGGTGCGCACTTTTTCGGCGGTGGCCACGGCTTTGGATTCAAAAATATCGGAGATAGCCGAGGTCGGGCAGGCCTGGGCGCAGGCGCCGCAGCTCACGCATTCGGACTCGAAGAAACTCGTGTTCAGCCCCTTGATGATGTGGCTGTCGAACCCGCGGCCGGCCATACTGAGCACGAACTGGCCTTGCACCTCGTCGCAGGCGCGCACGCAGCGGGAGCAGTTGATGCACTTCGACAGGTCGGAGGTCATGTACGGGTGGCTGAGGTCTTTTTGCCGGTCGAGGTGGTTTTTGCCGGCGGGGTAGCGCACCTTGCGGATACCCACGTGGGCGGCCACGTCCTGGAGTTCGCAGTTGCCGTTGACCTCGCAGGTGAGGCAGTCGAGCGGGTGGTCGGTGAGCACCAGTTCGACAATATTCTTGCGCAGTTTCTGGATGCGCGGCGAGTCCGGGAAAATGTGGTAATTCTCCTGCATGGGCGTGTGGCAGGAAGCCATAGCCTTGGCCGGGCCGTCGGGTGAGAGGGCCACGTCCACGCTGCATACCCGGCAGGCGCCGTAGGGGTCGAGGTTGGGCGCGTCGCAGAGGGTGGGCACGCTGTCTTTCCCGGTGTGGCGGCGCAGGAAGGACAGGATGGTTTCGCCGTCGCGGATGTCGTGGGGTTTGTTGTTGATGTAGGCAAATTTTCCAGAACCCATATTCTTACTAGTGATGAGCGATGAGTGATGAGTGATGAGTGGGGTTCGTATTTTTTGTCATTCCGAAGGAATCTGTCTGCTCTTTAGCGGGGCATGCAAAAGTTGCACTTCATTCTTGCTTTTGCAACAATGATTTGATTCGTGAAAAACTCTGCACAAACCAAATGGTGGCTAAAACAAGCACAATGCACCTCAAAATGATGACCAGATACGGAATCTTGTCCACATTTCTTGTCAAAACGAGAACAACCATCACAAGCGGCAACAAGGCAAATGCAGCCGCTACCGGAATGGACTCTTTAGGCTTTTGCTCCACAGCGCCTCGTTTTTTATTGATGAAGTATTGGGTTGCGAAAAGCACATAAAGCAATAAACCGCTGAAAAATTCTAATGCCATGTTCTGTAGATTTGTAGGCGTTTCTTCTCATTGAACCTGCGCTTGTCGGATCATTTTTTTGATCAGGGTAACCTGACCCAGATGGTAGTAACTGTGTTCGATCATAGCGTCTATGTTTCGTTGCCAGGTGCCGTATTTTTCATCCACAAAAGCGTCGTTCAACTTTTCGGCGGGCATTTGTTCGACGATGGCGGCGAAGGCTTCGGTGTCGGTCCACAAGCGTTCTTTCAGGTTCTCCCAATCCTGCTGCGATTCGATGGGGGGCATATCAAAACTGTACTTGTCCCGGATGTCGAGCGTACCGCCTTTCAGCACATTCAGAATGCCGGCGATGTAGTAGTGTATGTGGAATGTCAGGGCGGCTATAGTGTTCAAAGAACCGATTTTTTTAACTGCTTCTTCCCAACTCAGGTCCAGCAACTGGTCGTGGAAATTGGTGTTGGCAATCCACCGGCCGTTCAGGATCACTTCGCGGAGGCGGTGGGCTATCTGCTGGCTGGGTGTCATGTGTGGTTGTATTTAAACGTTTTTAATGTGCTTTAGCAAGGAATTGGTTCGATTGGTGCTTTTTGTCATTCCGGAGGAATCTGTTCGATCTACATGGGGGTCACTTATCAGATTCGCTTTCAATAATTTCGGCGATGACTGCCTGAATCTCCGGGATTTTGTTTTTTACTACATCCCACACAATCGTATAGTTTACCCCGATATAGTCGTGAATCAGTTTGTCCCGCATACCGGCAATATTGCGCCAGGGAATCTCGTCCCAATCCTGCTTAATATCTGCCGGAATCTTTTTCGTCGCTTCGCCGATAATCTCCAAACTTCTCACGATTGCTCTTTTGAGGGTTTCATTTCCGAGTAATGCTTCTTGGGTCATATCGGATGTGACCACCTCAGTTATGAACTGGCACTCATCGTAAATGTGCCGGAGATATTCAATTGGCAATTTGGACATACTCAACCGTTTTTAGGATATGCGGCCCGATGTACGGACTAAGGCCTTTGGTCGTCACAACCTCAACTTTGTATTCGTTAAAAAGTGCTTCCAGGAGCAAGCAAGTTGCCATGAAGTTGTCAAATGTTTCCTTGCCTTCCTCAAAGTCAATCAGAATATCAATATCGCTGCCTTTGGCCTGTTCCTGACGGGCATACGACCCAAAAAGGCCGATTTTGCTGACGCCGTAATCCGTGAAACGGGTGGCGTTACGCATGATTTGTTCCTGTATGGTACGCTTGGTTAGCATGATCGAAATTTCAAAATTGCAATAATTGCGCGGTATACTTTGGATTAAAAAAAGCAGAACACTTTTGGCCAGCGGGCACGTGGCAGTTATATGGTCGAAACAATACCACGAATAATTTCAGTCACCTCATCTGCTCTGTCATAAACCATGAAATGGCTTCCACCTTTGACAAAATAAGTCGTGTTATTTCTCCATAGTCTTACAATTCTGTCGCGGTCTCCGATGATATTATGCACTACCACATTCTTATTCTCTAAGCCATTAGTACCGGCGATTTGTTGGAGCGACCATTTCATCAGATGATAATCTGTTGCTGTTAACATTTCTTTTAAAACATGCTTGCTGTCAGAAGTGCCTGAATTCAACATATTGGCAACCAATTCGTCAACCCACGGTACTCTGATTGGCAGAAACAACTTTTGTAAACCTGCATTTAGGGCTTGTCGGAAAGGAAACTTCAGGTCGTTTTTGTCGCGGAAACTGGAAATGAGAATCACGTTTCGCTGTCCGGTAATATTTGAAATTTCCTGAGCCAGCAGCCCTCCAAAAGAAAGCCCAACTACAATGTCGTTGTCCTTAATTTCATAATCATCAATCAAACGTAATGCATATGATCCTAAATCTTCCTTTTTATCACAAGGGATCCATTTGACCATTATTTTTTCAAAACCTACATCTCCAATCTTTGAAAAGGCAAGTTCGTTGGCCCCTAAACCAGAAATGAAGAATATCTTTTTCACAGTGTTTTTCAAAGTTGACGTGCTCTTCTGTTTTAGTTAGTGACGGGGTGACTGACAGTCACCCCGTCACTTAACATCTAAGTGAAATACTCCTTCAACTCCCCCTCAAAATACATCAACGCATTCTTCACCGGCAGTGGCAGCCCGCCCCCCAGCGCACAAAGCGAGCCGATTTCGAGCGTTTCCACGAGGTCGTTGAACAGGGTGCGGTCAATGCGGTAATCGGAGGTTTGGGCTTTGTGGAGCATTTCCGCGCCGCGGGTGGAGCCGATGCGGCAGGGAAAACACTTGCCGCAGCTCTCGTGGGCGGTGAACTCGAATAGGTGCTCGATGTACTGGATCAGCGGGAAGCCCTCGGGTATGCACACCACAGAGGCGTGGCCGAGCAGGAAACCGTTTTGGGCGAACGACTCGAAGTCCACCGTGAGCGCGTCAATCTTGTGTACGGGCACCAATCCGCCGAGCGGCCCGCCGATGTGCATGGCCTTCACCGGGTGCCGGAAGCCGCCGCCGAGTTCGTGTATGACGGTCGCCAAGGGCGTGCCCATGTCCACCTCGTACAGGCCGGGCTGCTTGAAATGGCCGTCGAGGCAAACTAATTTGGTGCCGGTGGAGCGCCCGCGCCCGAGGGCGGCGTAGGCCGCGCCGCCGTGCTGCAGGATGAACGGGATACAGGCCAGGGTCTCCACGTTGTTCACCACCGTGGGCTGGTTGAACAGGCCTTGTTGCGTCGGGTAGGGCGGGCGCACCCGCACTTCCGGGCGCTGGCCTTCGATGGACGACAACAGGGCCGTTTCTTCGCCACAGATGTACGCGCCCTGTGCTTCGATGATTTTGAAATCGAACGAAAAACCGGAGCCGAGGATATTGTCGCCGAGGTAGCCGGCCTGCCGGATTTCGGCGATGGCGGCGCGTTGGGCGCGAATGGATTCCGGGTATTCGCCGCGGATATACAGCACGCCGTGCCGGGCGCCGATGATATATCCGGCGAGGATCATGCCGAGCAACAGGCTGTGCGGGCGTTCCTCCATGATGTACCGGTCGGAGTAGGCGCCGGGGTCGCCTTCGTCGGCATTGCAGACGAGGAATTTGATGTCGCCGGGCGTGTTTTTGCAGGATTCGAACTTGAACGCCGTGGGGAAGCCCGCGCCGCCGCGCCCGCGCAGGCCGGAGGTTTTGAGTTCGGCCAGCAGGTCGTCGGGAGATTTTTTCAGGCTGTCTTTCAATACCGAGTAGTACGCCTCCAGCCCGGGAAATTCGGCTGTAAGCACGGGCGTGCCGTGCGCAATGGCGCGATAGGTATCGGGGCGCGCTTTTTTATCCGATTTGATGGCTGTGATTTGCTCGATAGCCTGGCCGGAGTAGTTGTTGCCGGCGTAGTGGAACGCGTGGTTTTCGTGGCAGCGACCGAGGCAGCACATCGTGCCGATTTCGTCGGCGGGGAAATGCTCGCCAAGCTTTTGGGTCAGAACATCCTGCGTGCCGGCGGTGAGGCAGGCGCTTCCGTTGCAGACGTACACTTTTTTGCCCTGGTTTTCGGGGCGCAGGAAATCGTAAAACGTGACGCTGGAATACACGTTGGCATCGCCTATGAGGAATTGTTGGGCGAGGCGCTCCATCTCTGTTGCGGGTACGGTGCCGTGTTCGTCGGCGCTGCGGCCGAGCGCTTCGAAGAGGTTGTCGTCTAAGCCTTTTCGGCCGGAGAGGTATCCGATATTTTTTGACATGACAGGTTTGTGTTCAGTTTTGTTCGTTCATCTCTTTTTGCACTTCCAGCACCAGAGACATCGGCACGTCCAACAGTCCGGCAGTTTGCTCGGGCGAATATCCATGTACCAGCAGCTGCCGGATGGATTTTTTTATGCCGAGCAGTTCGCCTTCAAGTTTACCTTCAAGTTTACCTTCAAGTTTACCTTTCTCGACACCTTCGTAGAAGGTTCTTTCCAATGTATTCATGGCTATATTTTTTAAGTTTTTAGGCATGGCGTGCGCAATCTGAACTTTTTCCTGGGGCTTCAAATCTGAATGCGAGAACAAATATACAAAAATTGACTGGGCATAAAGTTGCCCTTGGGCTTCTTGCATTACTTCCGACAAAAGGGTGAAAATTTCTTTAGCGTTCCGGAGAATGTGCTGTTCGTTCCAAATATGTTTCATCATCAACAGACCCACCTTGAGCAAATTCATCTGCACCCTCAAAATGTCCCCATCCGGTACTTTAGTCAAATCCACTAAGACATATTCGAATCTCGGTAAATAGGGAAGTAAACCATCAGTTACTCCTTGGATGTAGTGTTCCAACGGCCTGTATGTTACCCCCTTTGGCCCTTGCACAAACAAGATCGGCAGCACCGGCCCCGGTTTTTGCTTCTGCTTGATCTGTGTGTCCCAGACATTCGTGATGTACTTCAGCAGTTGCAGGTGGGGAAATTTCACCACGCCGGTTTTGTGCTCCAGCAACAGGGTCAGCAAGGTTTCCGCGTCCCGGTTTTTGAGCGGACACCGGTACACCACATCCGAGAACCGCTCAGCCAAGGATTCATCGGTAAAGGACGCGTTTTCCAATTGGAGCCGATCCCAATCCAATGCTTCAACGACCGATTTTGGCAAAAAATGACGAAAAAAAGCCTCGGCTATGTCTTTCTGTTGGAAGGTTTCTTTGAAAAACTCGTCGTGCGGTTTGTGTAGTGGTACAGGCATGACACTTTGGGTTGGTTATATTTCCTAAAAATTTCCTCCGGCATTTTGACGCCAACATACCAATGATCGGTAGCCAATGGCTATAATGATCGCCAAATGTCCAAAAAATTCAAGTTCCCGACAAAACCTTGACTTCGTTTTCTGCCGCCCCGCAATTCCCCGTACTTTCGCCAACCGAACGAGCCGTTTGCTCTTTAACCCATTGGCCCGATTTTCACCCTCTTGCCTTCAAAACCGTAATCCACAAACATGACGCATTTCACTTTCCTCGCCCGCCTCATCGGGTTGCTCGCTTGCACGCTCCTGTTGCTGTCGGCAACGTTTACCCCCGGCCATTCGTCCGACGACAAATTCGTCGTACGAATGCCACTCAAAACCCAAAACCCAAAACTCAAAACTACCGAAAACTGCCCCCGCCCGGAGCTCCTCCAGGCCGACTTCGTGACCGACTCCACAGCCCGCCTGACCTGGTCGGACGTAGGCAGCAAGTATGAAATTGAGTTGGTTGTCGGTACTGCGCCTTTTTCAGGAATCCCCACCCAGGTTGTCAACGCCGACCCGCCCTTCGACGTGTCGGGCCTCACCCCGGGCCGGAACTACCGCTTTCAGGTGCGCACCGTATGCGACGATACCACCTTCAGCGTGTGGTCGGCGCCCCGCAGTTTCGTTACCGATCTGAACAACGCCCGTCCCTGCCCCCTCAACCTCGACCTGCGCGACACCTCCTGCACCAACATCCAGATTTTCAAACTGCATGTGGACACCGCCCCGGGCACGGCGCTCGGTACCGACGTACTGCTGCACGGCGTGCGCCTCATGGTGGAACACCCCTGGCGCTCCGATCTGAGCGTGTGGCTGCGCAGCCCTGACAGCACCCGCGTCCAACTCATCGGCGGGCTGAACGCTGGCGACAAAAACATCGGCGACACGCTCGGTGCCGTGTGCGCGCAGTTTGTGGAACTCACCGATGATGTTTCCTTAGGCCAACCCCTGAGCGCCGCCGCCGAGCACGACAACATCACGGGTTATTTTTTGCCGGTGGAACCTTTGGCTACCTTGCACACCGGCCAAAACCCCGTCGGGGTCTGGCAAGTCGAATTTTGCGACAGCAAGACCGGCGATCGCGGCAAATTACGCCTGTTCGAGTTAGTCTTCGTGCCCGCCGATTGCCCACAGGTGTTTCAGGTGGCGGCTGCGAATGTCACCGAAACCACGACAGATATCTCCTGGCCGGCCGATGCCCTGGGGGACAGCATTGCCATCGAATACGGCCCCGCGGGTTTTCTTCCGGGCGATGCGGGAGCGGCGGGAGTGGGCGGCACGCTTGTGGCAGTGCCGCAACCGGCTACGGTGCCGGTTCAAATTACCGGTTTGCAACCCTTGCAACACTACGACGTGTACGTTCGGCGCCAATGTGCTCCCGGTGTTTGGGGGCCGAATACCCGAATCACTTTTTTTACCAACTGCCCGCCCACCCTGCTCGAAACGTTCGACGGGCTGCCGACCTGCCCGACCGGCTGCCCCGACCCCTGCCCCTTGCCCAATCTGTGGCAAAATGTGCCCGGCGACGACTATGAGTGGAAAGTCTTCTCCGGCCCCGGACTCGCATTCCCCATCGCCGGCCCGCCCGCGGCACCGGACGGAAACGGCAACTACCTGTATTTCCGAAATGCCTGCTCTCCCACCGGCGCCTTCGGCAAATCGGCCATTCTCCGTACCCTCTGCGTGGATGTGGTAGCAGCGCCGGCCCAAACCTGCCATTTTTCCTTTGATTTGTACATGAACACGAGCTCCGGCCAGATAGACACGCTTGCCCTTCAGGCTTCTACCGACGGGGGGCAATCGTGGGCTGATGTACAATCCTGGGGCGGCAATATGGGCAAAGCCTGGCACCGCAGGTACGTCAACCTCAGCGCCTACGACGGCCAGGTGACGCTCCTTCAGTTTGTCGCCACCGGTACCTTCGGCGCTTACGGCGATATTGCATTAGACAATCTGGCTTTTTACGGCTCTATAGAATCCGCGACACCAGACTACGTGTTTTACCGGGATGCCGACAACGACGGCTTTGGCGACCCGGATGTCCGGGTCATTTCCTGTTTCCCCACGCCCCCGCCCGGCTATCTGATCACCGACGGCGACTGCGACGACGACGATACGGGCGTATATCCCGGCGCGCCGGAAATCCTGTGCAACCAGAAAGATGAAAACTGCAACGGCATGGCCGACGACTCGGCTATTCCTGCGCCAGCCTCGCCGATGAACACGGAAATTTGCCTCGGCTCCCCTGCCATGCTCACGGCTACCGGCATGCCAAACGGGGTGTTCTACTGGTACGAGCATGCCGTCGGCGGCACGCCTGTCGCGTCCGGTAGCACCTTGTCGTTATCCAACCCGACCGCAACAAAAACATACTTTCTGACTGATTCCCTGACCGGGCCAAGTGCCGGCTGTGCCAGTGCGCGGGTGCCGGCAACCGTCACGGTGCGTCCGAATCCGGTGCTTCAGCCGATAGCCTCGCCGTCCATTTGTTCGGGGAAAACATTTGACCTGGCGGGCCTGATCGTTGTGGATACGGCAAATACCGGCGGCATTTTGACGTACCACAGTACCACGCCGCCCACGCCGATCAACCAGTTGCCGACATCTTTGGTGCAACCCGGAAGCACAACCGCATTTCACATTCTGAGCACCACGGCTTTCGGCTGCACGGATACGGAGCCGGTGACCGTGACGGTGCTGACCAGTCCTGTAGTACAAATTGCGCAGGGCGATTCGGTGCGTGTTTGTCGGGGAAAAACCCTGCAGTTGCAAGCGATGGAAACCGGGATCGGCGCTCCGCCGATCGGCTTCGCATGGAGTACCGGACTGAATTTTCCAAATATCCCGGTGCAGGCGGGCAACACACCCAACGTGACCAACACGTACACAGTCACGGTCACGGATGCCAACGGCTGTACGGGGACCGACCAAATCAAGGTGCACACGCTGAACAACGTAACCCAAACGGCCATCACATCCGTACAAAACGTGAGTATTTGCGGCGGCAGCGACGGCAGCATCGCGCTAACGCCATTGAACGGCACACCGCCCTACACGTTCGCCTGGGCGGGTGGCTCCCTATCGGGAATTTTGGGTACGGGAACCATCTCTGGGTTGGGACAAGGCAGCTACCGCGTCACGGTGACGGATGCCACCAATGCCGGTTGTTCGATGGTCATGCCGCAGATTGTGCTCAATGCACCCGGGCTTGACGTGGAACTCGATACGATCATTCACCCTGCCTGCCCGGGCGCTCTCACGGGGTCAATTGTCCTGAATGTGAATGGTATAAGTCCGGTCATCAACTGGAACAACCAGCAAACGGGACCCACCGCCACATTCCTTGGAGCGGGAATTTATAGCGCTACCATCACCGACGGCAACTGCACGCAAGAACTTTCGAACCTCGAAGTGGTGGCCCCGCCGCCGATCGAGATTGCACAAAACGACCTGGACCACGTACGCTGTTTCGGCCAATCCAACGGAGCGATTGACCTTGCCGTGTTCGGCGCCACACCGCCGTACGATTTTTTATGGTCGAACAATGCGCCGACGGAGGACTTGGCCAACCTGCCGACAGGCAATTACCAAAGTACCATCACAGACGCGAACGGCTGTACATTCACATCGCCGACGTATTCCATCAACGAGCCACAGTTGCTCACGTTGCAGCTTGATTCCATGAAAAACGTGCGCTGTTTCGGCGAAACCAACGGTTTTTTGCGGGCAAAAGCCTCGGGTGGAACGCTGCCCTACCAATATTTGTGGAACACGGGCGCCGGCACCGCCGCGCTCAGCGCTATCCCGGCGGGCATTTACAATGTGACGGTCACGGATGCCAACGGCTGCACGGCCGACCGGGTGGGGGTAGTCACCCAGCCGAGTTCTCTTCAGGTAGAAACCGCCGTCACGGAAAATCCGACTTGTATGGGTGCAGTGAACGGCAGCGTCGAACTGTCCCTGGCCGGAGGGCAGCCGCCCTATTTCTTCAACTGGAGCACCGGGGGAAATACCGCCAAAATTCAAAACCTCGGTATTGGCCAATACCGCGCCACGGTGACCGATGTGCAGGGCTGTTCCATCGTCACACCTTTTTACACCTTGTCGGCGCCACAACTATTGTCCGTAATCCTCGACAGTTTGCGGCATGTAGGTTGCCGCGGCGACAACACCGGCCTCATTGCCGTCAGCATTGGCGGCGCCGTGGGCGCGGTGTCGGCCACCTGGAACGGAATGCCGGACGACCTCGTGTTGTCCAATGCTGTAGCGGGGCAATATATCCTGAAGGCAATGGACACCCGTTTGTGTACGATACACGATACGTTTATGGTCATCGAACCGGCATCCGGGCTGAACATCCTGTTGCAAGAAGTGCGCGATGCCCTGTGCGCCGGCGAACCGACCGGCAGCGTGACGGTGCGTGTGGTTGGTGGTACGCCGCCGTACCAGTATTTGTGGAGCAACGGCTCCACTTCCCTGAACCTGCCGGCCGTGCCTGCCGATACGTACAACCTGACGGTCACGGACGCCAACGGCTGCACGCGGGTGCTGTCGGGAGTGGTCGTGGACGAGCCGCCGGCGCTTCAGGCTGCCTCAGCGGTGGAGCATATCCCCTGTTTCGGGGTGCTGACCGGCAGTATCGAACTGACGGTGGGAGGAGGCATACCGACTTACCGGTTTATTTGGAGTACATCGGATACCTCCCAAAATGTATTCAACCTGGCGGCAGGGGCGTATTCCGTGACGGTGCTGGATGCCACCGGCTGTGCGCAGGTGCTCACAAATCTGACAGTGATTGATCAGGCTTCAAATTTTTCGTTGTCGCCGCTTTCGATCCTGCCCGTTTCCTGCCATGCCGCCGCCGACGGACAAATTGCCGTGCAGGTCAACAACGGCACCCCGCCGTACCAGTTCTCCTGGTCGTCGCCCGTGGGATTGCACCCGAACGTGCCGGTTCCACGGGACACGGCCACTGGACTTTCCGGCGGCGATTTCCAGGTAACGGTCACCGATGCTGCCGGGTGTACGGCTGTTTCGGCGGCATACAACATCGAAGAAGCGCCGCCCTTGCAGCTGAACATCAACAACATCACCAACATCGTGTGCAAAGGCGATTCCACCGGTTCGATTTCCGCGCAGGTGTCGGGTGGCGTGCCGCCCTATACTTTCGCCTGGAGCAACGGCTCCGCCCAGGCCGGGTTGCAGCACTTGCCCGCCGGCACCTATCGGCTGACGGTGACCGATGTGCGCAGCTGCACGGTCGTGTCGGCACTTGCCACCGTACATGAACCCATGGCTGCACTGGAATTTGTCCTGAACAACCTGATTCCCGACAAATGCGGAAAAAATGAAGGGGCAATCAACCTGAGTGTCACAGGAGGTATGCCACCAAACACGTATTTGTGGAACAACAATGCGCAAACGGCCTCGATAAACAACCTTACGCCGGGGCTTTACCAATTGACGGTGACCGACAACCTCGGTTGCGTGCGGGTATCGCCAGAATACGAAATCGTGCAATCGGCCCCGCCGCTGGAGGTTCTCACGGCTGTGGTGGTGGACGTGGCCTGTCGCGGCGACAGCACCGGAGCAGTGGCGCCAACCCTGACCGGCGGCACGCCCGCGTACCATTACGCCTGGAGCAACGGCTCCTCGGGAGCCGCCTTGGCGAACCTTCCTGCTGGAAACTACGTCCTCACCGTGTCCGATGCTGCCGGGTGTTTCGACTTCTGGAGTTTCTCCATTGGGCAACCCGCTACGGCGCTTTCCGCCACCTGGTCGAGCGACTCCACGGCAGGCGGCTGGACGATCACGCTCAATCCCCAGGGCGGTACGCCCGGCTACGACATCGCCTGGGATGCCGCCACGGGCGGCCAAACTGGCCCAATGGCCACGGGTTTAGCCGCCAGCGTATATGCCGTGACGGTGTCGGATGCGAACGATTGTATATTGATCCTGAACATTCCGGTCGGTACGGTGAGTAGTGCCGGTCAGCCTGACGTGTTTGCCGGGGTACTGCTGGCGCCCAACCCGACAACCGGACTGGTGCGTTTGCGACTTGAACTTAACATGCCGCTTGCGGCTGATATCCGGGTGTTTTCAGGGCTTGGGCAATTGATTTCGGAAGTACGCTTGCCGGTAAAAACTACCCGGCATGAGGTGCTTTTGAACCTCGAGAACCTTCCCTCCGGTATCTATCGGGTGTTGGTTTGGCTGGAAAACGGGCTGTACCGGGTGGTGACTGTGGTAAAAACGTGAAGTTGAGCCGAGCGTGATCACAATAGCAACGCGGATGACGCGGATCAAACGGAGGCCCACGGATTTTTTAATCTGCGGGCATCCGTTTGATCCGCGTCATCCGCGTTGCCATTAACGCGCAAGCGGGGCTCATTTCAATTGCTCCGCCGTCGCGTAGATCGAATCGCAGAACGCGGCGTACTGCGGCACATCCCGGTCAATGCGCCATTCGCGGACGGTGTCTCCTGTTTTGATTTTGATGTAGTACAACCCCTGGTCGTGGCAATCGGGGCATCCCACGTTGCCGTCGGGCTCGTTGTAGAGGCCAGCCGGGATTTGTGCCTGAAGCGCCTTGGCCAGCGCTACTTTTTCTGCCGGCAGGCTGGTGGGTTGGAAGGGAATGTCCGGAGAAGAGAGCGCTGTATACGAGGCATCGTCATCGGCGTACAGTTGGTCGCCTTCGAGTTTGAACACGGTAACGCAGTTGCCGGCACAAAAGCCGTGGGCATGGCCGAAGATGAAATAGTCGGAGCTGTCCACGCATTCTTTTTTGCAGCTGAGGACGGAGAGCAGGACGAGGAACACGAGAGTTTTTTTCATAACGCAGGATTGTTTTTCTCGACAGACGGAGGCCTGGAGGCTTTGGGTTGGGCTTGATCGAAACTTAACACTAACTTAAACTATCCTTCAACCTGGCTTCACATGGCCACAGGACTTTTGCCCCCGAAAATCTGTATAAAAATATGAAACGCAGTTCCAACCTTATTCTCAGCATTCTGCTGCTCCTCCCTCTATTCGTTCACGCCCAGAAAGGCTCCATTTCCGGGAAAGTTATTGATGCCAAACTTGCCGAAGGCCTGATCGGCTGCACCGTCCGGCTCGACAACGGGGCCGGTGGCGCGATCACCGACTACGAAGGCAATTTTATGATTGCCAACGTCCCGGTTGGTGTCCACACGATCTCGGTAGGCTATACCGGCTACGCCGAAAAGCGCATTGATAACGTCATCGTAAAAAACGGCGAGGCGGCATTGGTCAATATCGCTCTGGAAGAGTCCACCGCTCAGATGATTGCCGAAGTGGTTGTGACGGCCACGGCCCAGCGTTCTTCGATGAGCGCGCTGACCATACTCCAAAAAAACAGTGCCGTGGTGGCCGACGGGATCAGTGCCGAAACGATCAAACGTACGCCCGACCGCACCACCAGTGATGTGATACGCCGGGTAAGCGGAGCCAGTATTCAGGACAATAAATTCGCGATTATTCGTGGTCTGAGCGACCGTTACAACATCGCGCTGCTCAACGGAGCCTTGCTCAGCAGCACAGAACCCGACCGGAAGGCCTTCTCCTTCGACCTGTTTCCTTCTGCGATGCTCGACAATCTGGTTGTTGTCAAAACCGCCGGCGCCGATCTGCCGGGCGAGTTCGCCGGTGGCGCTATTTTGGTGAACACCAAAGATATCCCGGACGAAAACTACGTGCGGGTGAATGTCGGCGTCGGGTACAATACGGTGTCCACGTTCAAGCCATACCAGACGGCAGCGGGTGGCGCCACGGATTTCCTCGGAACCGACGACGGAACGCGCGCGCTGCCTACAGGCTTCCCGAGCGCCACCGAATTCCAGACGGCTACCAAGAATGACAAAGTCCGGTATTCTCAAATGCTCTCCAACGACTGGGCGATCACGCAAAAAAGCAGCGCAGCGCCCAACAGCAACTTCCAGATCGCAACCGGCTTGGTCACCGACCCGGGCCGCAACGTGCAGTTTGGCTCCACGTTCGCCGTTTCGTACAGCAATACCAACCGCCTGCAGACCGGCGAGCGCAACGATTTTGATACACAAAGCCAGATACTTGCGTACAACGACCAGGAGTTTCGGAACAACGTCCTGTGGGGCAGTCTGCTGAACACCGCGTTGAAGATCGGAACCCGTCACAAGTTTATCTTGCAGGGCACCTATTCCACCAACTCGAATACCAGTATTACCAACCGCGAGGGGCGCGAAATCGAACGCGAGCAGTATGTGAACTATACGTTCAACGAGTACACGGAAAACCACCTGCTGACGACCCGACTGGGAGGCGAACACTCGTTTGGCCTGAACAACATCCGGCTTTCCTGGGGCGGTGGTTTCAACCAAATGATTAGCGAAGTGCCCGCGTTGCGCCGGATGTTTTATTCAAAACCCTTCGACGCCGGAGACGATGTGCCGTTTCGCGCATTTGTTCCTTTTGGCTCGGCTGACCCGTTCCGCAGCGGCCGTTTTTATTCCAGCATGGCAGAAGATATCGTCAACGGAAATGTGGACCTGAATGTCCCCTTTGCCATCGCCGGCACCAAACAGTCGTTCAAAATCGGTGGCTTGTATCAAAAGAAAGACCGGGGTTTCAGTGCCCGCAACCTGGGCTTTGTCCGGGGCAAGATTGCCGGTTTCAACACGGCTTTGCTGGAATTGCCGCAGGATCAGATTTTTGCTCCGCAGAACATCAGCGCCGACGCATTCCTGCTTGATGAAATCACAAACCCCAGCGATGCGTACAACGCAAACTCTTCGCTTTATGCGACTTACCTGATGTTTGACAATAAAATCCTCGAAAAACTGCGCATCTCGTGGGGGTTGCGTTTCGAAGATTTTACCCAGCACATGGAGTCGTTCGAATATCCGGGGAATACTCCCGTGAACGTCAATACCCGGGTTAGCAGTTGGTTGCCCTCCGTCAACATGACGTTCAGTTTCAACGACAAGCATCAGGTACGGCTTTCCGGCTCCAAAACCGTCAGCCGCCCGGAGTTTCGCGAAATCGCACCCTTTGCCTTTTTCGACAACCGCCTGTACGCCGCAGTGGTCGGGAATCCGAACCTCGTTCCCACGGATGTGTACAATGCCGACCTGCGCTATGAAATCTACCCCGGGCAAAACGAACTGTTCAGCGTAAGCCTGTTTTACAAAAAATTCAACAACCCCATCGAGTTTACCTTCACCAGCCTCGGCACGGGCACGCGTACGTTCTCGTATCAGAATATCCGCAGCGCCGAGAATATCGGGTTGGAACTGGAGATTCGGAAAACGCTTGCGTTTGTTGCACCGGGGCTTGAAAACGTGACGGTGTTTGCAAACGCCACGTTAAGCCGCTCCTCGCTCGATTTGTCCAACGTGTCCCGATTCGATCCCACGCGCAATTTGCAAGGACAATCGCCCTACATCATCAATGGGGGGGTTACGTACAACAATCCCAACTGGGGGCTTAGCTCCACCGTCGTGTACAATGTAATCGGCGATCGCGTGGCGCAGGTGGGTACGGAAGGTTACGGCGATGTCTATGAGCGCCACCGCCATTTGCTCGATTTTCAGATCAGCAAATCCATCTGGCAACGCGGGGAAATCAAACTGACCTGGGGGGATATCTTTAGCCCCGACTTCGTGTATTACCAGGACAACAACGCCAACCACCGCTACGACGAAGGGCAGGGCGACAACGTCATGCAGCGCCTCAATCTTGGCAGCACGATCACCATGAGTTTTGGCTGGAAATTTTGAGGATTAAAGGCGTCTGAAAATTCAGAATATACAGATTTCAGTACACAATAAGGTTAGAAACTAACTGCAAAGTCCGGGCGACGCAAGTTGACCCGGGCTTTTTTTTGGTACTGCCGTACCTGCCCGTTAACACGCAGTTCATGCAGACTTAATCCAAACTTAACCCCGTGAATTTCAGTGCCCTCTCCGGCAGGGCGACCTTTGTGGCAGTTAAACACAACACCAATCTAAAGTTACCTGCTATGAATAAAGCATTAGTCTTGATTGCTTTCCTGCTTGTTGCTTCCATGCAACTTATGGCCCAGATTACGGTTTCGGGCGACATTGCTTCAAACACCACCTGGACAAAAAACAATACCTACCTGCTTAGCGGGTTTGTGTATGTGACCAACGGCGCCGTACTGACCATTGAGCCGGGGACGGTTATCAAAGGGGAAAAAAGTTCGAAGGGCGCTCTGATCGTCACCCGTGGCGCCCGGATTATTGCCAACGGAACACCCGCCGAACCGATCGTTTTTACGAGCAATGAGGCCGCTCCGACGTATGGCGACTGGGGTGGCGTGATTATGTTGGGATACGCTTCCACCAATCAGATATACAACGGCACATCCGGGCTTGGCTTGATCGAAGGCGGTCTGGACCCGGTCAAAGGCCTGTACGGCGGCGGCGACCAAGCCGGCGGAGCCAAAGACGACGACAACTCCGGAATTCTGCGCTACGTGCGCATCGAGTATGCCGGCATCGCATTCCAACCCAACAACGAGATCAACGGCCTGACCATGGGCGGCGTCGGCAACAAAACAACCATTGAGTATGTGCAGGTATCGTATGCCAACGACGACGCGTTTGAGTGGTTTGGCGGCACGGTCAACTGTAAATACCTGATCGCTTATCGCACCCTTGACGATGATTTCGACTGCGATTTCGGGTACTCGGGCAAGGTTCAGTTTGCCTTTTCTTCCCGCGATCCGCAGGTGGCGGACATCAGCAATTCCAACGGTTTTGAAGTGGACAACAATGCTTCGGGTAGCGGTGCTACACCGAAAACCCGGCCTACATTTTCCAACGTGACCATTGCCGGTCCTTCCGGGACCGTGGCCGCCGACTATCGCCGGGCGTCGCACCTGCGTCGCAACAATGAAATTGCTATTTTCAACTCCGTTTTTGTCGGTCAATATCCCGTTGGCTTGTTCATAGACGGCGACTCCTGCGCCACTCAGGCCTTAAATGGAAAGTTGATTGTTAAAAACAGTTTTTACCACGGTATGACCACCCCGCTGAGCACCAACGCGTCAGCCGGAGTCGGGTTTAACATCAATATCTGGGCTACCAACAACCAGATTTCAGCCGGAACAAATGCCGCCGACGCAGGCCTGATCAATCCGTTCAATGTAGACCTGCCCAACCCGCGCCCGAACTCCAACTCGCCGGTGCTCAACTACGCCAAATTCAACACCGACCCCCGGATTCAGGATGCGTTTTTCACTCCCGTGAGTTATGCAGGCGCTTTTGGCCCTTCGGGCGACTGGACTTGCCCCTGGGCACGCTGGGCGGGTGGTGTGAGCGGCGGGTGCCTGCCGTCGAACCAGGAGGTAGTCGTCACCGGTAACATCACCACCAATACGACCTGGACTGCCGACAAAACCTACATTTTACAAGGGTTTGTTTATGTTTCCAATTGTGCCACGCTGACGATTGCGCCAGGCACCGTCATCAAGGGCGACAAAGGCTCCAAAGGTGCCCTGATCGTTACCCGTTGCTCGAAAATTATCGCCGACGGTACCAAAGACCTGCCGATTGTTTTTACCACCAACGACCCGAATCCCAGCTACGGTTCCTGGGGCGGCCTGATCGTTCTGGGATATGCACCCACCAATCAGGTGTACAACGGTACGTCTTGCCTAGGCTTGATCGAAGGCGGTCTGGATCCGGTTTTGGGCCTTTACGGCAGTGGCGATCAGCCCGGCGGCTGCGGAAAAGAAGACGACAACTCCGGTGTTCTGCGCTACGTGCGCATCGAGTATGCCGGCATTGCCTTCCAGCCGAACAACGAGATCAACGGCCTGACCCTGGGCGGCGTCGGCAACAAAACCACGGTGGAATACGTGCAGGTATCGTACGCCAACGACGACTCGTTTGAGTGGTTTGGCGGCACGGTCAACTGCAAGCACCTGATCGCTTACCGTGGTCTTGACGATGATTTCGACTGCGATTTTGGGTATAGCGGAAATGTTCAATACGCGCTTTCGGTACGCGATCCGCTGGTAGCCGACATCAGTAATTCCAATGGTTTTGAAGTGGACAACAATGCTTCCGGCTCCACGGCTACGCCGAAAACGGCGCCCACATTTTCAAACGTCACGATCGTCGGCCCGACCGGCGCCGTGGCCGCCGACTACCGCCGCGCCGCGCACCTGCGCCGCAACTGCGAGATTGGCATTTTCAACACCTTGATGATTGGAAACTACCCGGTAGGCCTGTTTATTGACGGCGATGCTACGCTGAACAATGCTAAAAACGGGTTGCTCGAAGTGAAAAACACCTGGGTTGCCGGCCCAACTGAACTGCTCCGCTCGTCCAACACGGCCGTGCTTGATCTGGCACCCTGGTTCAACACCGCCGGCTGGGGCAATGGGTCTGCTGCCGCTTCCAGCGCAGCAGCCCTTCAAAATCCGTTCAATCTGGACTACCCCAACGCACAGCCTACCGGCTTGTCTCCTGCCGTCGCACCGGGCGCTGCCGCCTTCACCGCAGCGCGAATCAACAAGCCTTTCTTCGACAAGGTCACATTTGTTGGCGCATTCGACGGCAAAAACGATTGGACCTGCGGCTGGGCCAAGTTCTTGGACATCAATACATCCTGTTTGGTGGAAACGGAAGATATCGCCAAATTCGTTCGTGACGTGCAATTGTTCCCGACCGTGGCCGATCAACGTGCCACGATCCGGTTTACGCTGGAGCAAAATGCCGATGTGACGGTGGAGGTGTACAATATTGAAGGCCGGTATTTTGGTCGTCAAATTGACGAAAAAGCCTTTGCCGGCGAGCAGACCTATTTCCTGAACACCGCGAACCTGCCACAGGGTTTTTACTTTGTTCGCATTCAGGCCGGGGCGGCGGTAAAAACAGAGAAGATGATTGTGGTGCGGTAATTGCCGTGATTTGCGACCACAAGCCGCAAGTACCGGTAATCCCGGAACAAACGTGAGCCATCCCGAATTTCGGGGTGGCTCATGTTATTTTAACACAAAAAAACACTGCAAACCTGTAAGCCGGATTCTGTACCCCGATCTCTCCGAAAAGAGCGCGGGGCCTCTGCCATTTATCTGGGTCCCGTTTCGCAACGGGACTCTGCGCTGCCTACCCCCCTTGCCGGCCCGAAGGCCGATGTGCGAGCCGCACATTTCCCCGAAGGGACGCAAGGTGTACATGGCATTTCAACCCGCAAGGTTTATCCGCTGCCTGGTTTGCACCGGGCAGCCGTGCGCTCTTACCGCACGTTTTCACCCTTACCCCGACCGAAGCCGGGGCGGTTGTTTTCTGTGACCCTTTCTGTACCCCGACCGTTGCCGAGGCCCCACCGGTTAGGTGGCGCGGTGCTCTGTGTTGTCCGGACTTTCCTCCCTTTCCCGCAGGAAAAGGCGGCAGAGCGGTTTGCAGTGTTTTTTCAGTTTTGAGTGTTGAGTTTTGGGTTTTGAGTTGTAATATCTGTGCAGGAATCATATTTCGCACGGTGCAACTCAAAACTCAAAACCCAAAACTCAAAACTCGTTATTCACTTGGCACGATTTTTTACTTTTCAAGGGGGCGGATGTGCAAGTATTGTTCTTGTACATTTGCACGGCGCGAAAAAGCCGTTTCTCGATCCCTTTTTATGCCGGCATTCTTTGGAAAGCCCTTGAGCCGGTTTCATGTTTCCGAATCGTATGATAAAACGCCTGCTCCTGTACGTTTTGGCCGGAGCCATTCTATTGGCGGTGGCTGCTACTGCCGACCGCGGGTACAAAGGTACGGCGCTGCTGCAACAGTATGCCGCCGAAATCGGGACGTACCTGTCCGACCAGGCGACCAAGGGGCTGGAGTGGGCGCATCAGGAACGCGTCCGCTTGGGCGCTGCAGCCGCTGGGCGTCCCGTATCCGATCCGGCGACGTGGGTGGCGACGCTGACCGAACAAGCCGACGAGCCGTACACCGTGCTGATCCACCAAGGCGATAGCCTGCTTTTTGCTTCCAACAACAAAGTGCTTCCGCCAAAGGAGGACATGGCCCGGGTATTCCTGTCCGATGAACCATCCATCGAAAAGTTGCCACAGGGCCACTACTATGTTTGCCACGAACGCTTCGAAACCGATACGAAACTGACCGTGCTCGTGCCGATCCGGTATGCCTTGGACGGGAATCCCCGGCAGCAGGCAAGCGGGCTTTTCCCGGCCGATGCATCCATCCCGGCGCAGGTTCAGGTAGCCCTGGAACCCACGGAACACGTGGTGCGTATTGGCGGGCGGGATATTTGCTGGCTGTCGGCTTCGGGGCCCGTGCAGGCGGTTTGGGTGCAGTGGATCAAGTTGCTGGCCTTCAGCATAGTACTTGGGTTGATACTGGCCCTGGCGTTTCAGGGCGGAATGTTCTTTACGAAAAAAGGCCGTGCCGCGCTGGGGGCGTTGTTGTTGGTGGCATTTGCGGGCATTCTCGTTTGGATGTACTGGGCCGCGGATTTCACCGCGACGACCTTCGACCGACTTCCCGTTTTTGCCCGGCAGTTCGATGCTTCGGCGCTGATCGGCAAATCGCTGGGCGATTGGCTGTTGCACCTTGCCCTGTTGGTGTGGCTGGCGGTTTTTTTCCACCGGGCTTTCCGGCAGGAGGGGGAGATGAAAATATCCTTGCCGCCTGTGCGCACGGCCCTTGTGGCCCTGTGCTACTTGTTGGTTATGGGCAGCGTAGTGGCGGGGGTGGAAGTGTACCGGGAACTGGTCTTTCACTCGACCGTCAACTTTGACTTTGACAACCTGCTCAACTTCGACGGCTTTACCGTGCTTGCCCTTGCCGGCATACTGCTCCTGTCGTTGGCCCTGTTCCTGTTCGGGCACCGGCTGGTGCATACGGCATTGCAGCTGGGCTTGCCCTTCGCCAAGCGCGTCCCGATCATGCTCGGGTCGGCAGTGGTGGCGTACGCGATAGGCTATTTGGGCCAGGGACTTTTTCAGATAAACGCCTTGTACATCGCGCTTTTTGCCTTGGCCTACATCGGGCTGTTCGATTTTTTCCTCGACCTCCGGGTGCCGAGGCTGGGCGGTCTGGTGCTTTGGCTGATGTTGTTCTCCGTGGCTTCCGCGCTGCTGTTGTACCGCTACAACTATCTGAAAGACAAAAACGTGCGCTTGGAGTATGCCGAAACCCTCGCATCGCCCCGGGATACCGTGCTGGCCGAATCCCAGTTGAAACAGGTGTACGGGCAACTCCGGCAGGACGACGAGATCAACCGCTTGCTGAAGCCTTGGCCGTTCAAACCCCTGAGCGCCGATCTGCGTCGGCGCGTCAACGCCCTTGTCTATCCGCACCGCTACCTGTTCCAGCACTACCGCGTGTCGGTTTTTGCGTTCGACGCCGACGGCGCCATACTGCCGCAGGACCAAGCCAAAGACCGCGCCGAGATCGTCGGACAAAACTGGGATCGCGCCACGCCGCTGCCCGACGCACCCGGGGTACGCTACCTTTCCACACCGGAGGGCATTTTTCGCTACCTCATGCTGGCCCGTGCCCTGCGCATGGGCGACTCCACCCAGCCCGCCGAGATTTACTATTTCTTCGATCACCAATATCCCCAGCCTACGCGGGTCTATTCGGAGTTGTTTTACAACCTGCCCTACAAAAATCTGGATCGGCTGTTGGACTACGATTTCGCGGTGCAGCGCGACGGCCACCTCGTGGTGGACCAGGGCAATGCCAACAAGGTGGTTTTTCAAAAAGGACTGACCAAGGGCATTGCACAGGAACAAATCACCGAGTCGCTGAAGCGGGTGGATGCCGTGTTCCGCAGCGCCGACGGCACCGTGACGGCAGCCGTCGGACGGCCTACGGGCGGGATGTACAAGCAGCTGTACCTGTTCGCGGTGCTGTTCGCCCTCACGTCGCTGTTCGTTTTTGCGCTGGCCTTCCTCAACACCTACCTGCACTTTTTGCCGAAATACTACCAGTTCAATTTTTCGGCAAAAGGCTCCTTGGCCAAACGCATCCACTACGGAAACTTCGCGCTCATCGGTCTGGCGTTTGCCGGTATCGGTTGGCTTACCTACCGGCACTTTGCCGATGCCGCCCGGGAGGCGGAACAGGTGAACCTCGACAAACGCGCCGATGCCGTGCTGACCACCTTGCGCATCCAACTCGGCGACCGCGCCCCCGCGCCCGATTCCCTGAAACTCGTCCTGCCGGAATTACTGGCCCCTCTGGCGGCAAGTTTGGCCACGGACGTAAATTTCTTCGCACCCGACGGCAATCTGCTTTTTTCCACCCAAAACGATCTGGTGCAACTCGGCGTGCTGCCCAGCCGCATGGGCACCGAGGCGCTCGCCCTGCTCACCGCCGGCGAACAACCGGAGGCGACCGTGTCGGAACAGGTGGTGGGCGCTACGTTCTCCAACCACTACCTGCCCGTGCCCAACAACCAAAACCAGTTGCTCGGCTACCTCGGCGTGCCCTACCACCTGTCCGACCGAAAGATCGGCCCGGAAGTGTCCGACTTCATCGGGATGCTGGCCAGCGTGTACGTGTTCCTCATGCTGATCGCCTATTCGGTGTCGTACCTGCTGTCGCGCTCCATCATCCGGCCGGTGAAACTGATTTCCGAAAAAATCAAGCGCCTCCAACTGGAGGACAAAAACGAACCGCTCGAATACCAGGGCGACGCACAGGACGAACTCAGCGCGCTCATTGACGAGTACAACCGCATGGTGGAAAAACTGGAGGAGTCCAAGACCCAGTTGATCCGCCTGGAGCGCGAAAGTGCCTGGCGCGAAATGGCCCGTCAGGTAGCGCACGACATCAAAAACCCGCTGACCACCATGAAACTGTCCATGCAGCAGTTGGAGCGGGTATCGTCGGAACCGGCGCAGGCGGCGCTTTACCTGAAAAAGGCCATCACCCGGCTGATCGAGCAAATTGACTCGCTGGCGCAGATCGCGTCCGAATTTTCCATGTTTGCCAACCTCGACATCCAGCAGAAGCAGGACATCGTGCTGAACGACGTGGTGGAAAGCGTGTACGACCTGTTCAGCGAACAAAAGGACGTGAACCTGAAGATGGCCGTGCCGACCGAGCGCTACCACATCAGCGGCGACAAAAACCACCTGATCCGGGTGTTCAACAACCTCGTCATCAACGCGATGCAGGCCATACCGTCCGACCGGGAGGGCCTGATCCAGGTATCGCTGTTCCGGCAAAACAACCATGCCGTGGTGCGCATCAACGACAACGGCGGCGGCATTCCGCCCGAAATTCAGAAACGGGTATTCGAGCCGAATTTCACTACCAAGACCTCCGGCAGCGGCCTCGGCCTGGCCATTTGTAAAAAAATCGTGGAAGCGCTCGACGGGAACATCCGCTTCGAGACGCGCGAAAACGAGGGCACCGACTTTTTTGTGGAACTGCCGATCCGGGCTACGGAAACGGCGGAGCGGGCAGGGAGAGTGGCGGCGGTGTGAAGGAGAGGAGAGATTGAATCAAAAACGAGTCGGGTTCAGTATTTTCAAAAACTCATCATCATTCAGTACCTCAACCTTCGGGAATGGGATGTCTTTCAAAACCTTGAAGTGTTTGTCATTGGTTATAATGAAGTCGGCACCGGCGGCTACGGCACAATCCACGAATTTGTTGTCATCCGGATCAATGGTAATAAGATTCCAGAAATAGTATTTTGTGATGAAGATGATGTCGGGCGAATCTTCGAACGTTTTCATGATGTTGAAAGCCACATGTTCGTTGAATTTCTGCTCGAGCATCTCGGCATACTCGCTCAGGATATCGGAAGTAACACACAGTTCGATGCGTCCCTCCAAAAATCTTTCCCAAATGGCGTGAAAGACGGTTTTCCGCGAAATAGCCACCAACAGGACATTGGTATCCAGAACGATCCTCACTTTTTAACAGTTTTTTGAGCAGATTTATAGGGGGAACGAAGATGCTCATGGCGCAGTGTATCGGCACTATAGCCTTTTTCTTCCCAAAGTTTATCAGCCTCGGCAGTTGCTTTTTCTGCAAAGTACCGAGCAAGAAGTCGTCGGATTGCTTTTAAGTCCTCTTCGGAAACATCATCAGCAAAAAGTTTCAGCAACTCCAGTTGGACATTACTGAACGGGTATTTGACCGGAGGTTGGATATCAGTTATCATAATCTTGAATTTTCAGCAAAAGTAACCCTTTCAAATCAAAATGCTGCGTACCGCGTGCTCCATTGGATATTACGAACAGCATAAGCTGTTTTTTTGATCGGGTTTCCGCAATTTACTTCAACAACACCGACTTGGTCATATACCCCTCCTCCGCCCGTTGGCGCCCGATGCGGTCATACAAATCCGGGTCGTCAGGAGTGGTGGCGCCGAGGCCGTCCACATAGCGGTTGAACATGCAAAAAGCCGCTGCGATCAACACCGTGTCGTGGATTTCCAGGTCGGTAGCGCCCTGCTCGCGGGCAACGGCGACATCGGCTTCGGTCACAAATTTGCCGCCCTGCCGCACCTTTTCGGCAAGGTTCAGGAGCGCTTTCAATTTGTCGCCGACATCGGCTTTTTGGTAGTCGGCCCATACGTTTTTCACCAGATCGTAATTGCAGCCAGGCAGGTGCGCCGCAATGGCTCCGTGGGAAGTCATGCAGAAGGTACACTCGTTTTGGCTGGAAACGTACGATGCGATGAGTTCGCGTTCGGCGCGTGTCAGCGTCGAATCGTCCACCAGCAGGGCCTGAACCAGCGCGTTCAGCGCCAGAGCGGCATCGGGCCGCAAGTTCATCAGGCCGCGAATGCCGGGTGTGTCGTCGGGTGTTTTGATGTATGGCATAACGTTTTATTTTAGAGCAAGCGGTTTGTAGCCGTCTTCCGGCATGGTGTAACCGCGCGTGGTGATCCGTTTTCCGAGGGCTTCGTAAAAAGCGGGGTCTGCCGGCAAGGCGGTCGCCAACCCGTCCACATAGCGGTTGTAGAGGCAAAACAGTGCGGTAATCAGCACGGTGTCGTGTATTTCCAGGTCCGTGGCTCCCGCCAGGCGGGCGGCTTCGGCGTCCTCAACAGCCACGGCCCTGCCGCTCTGTTGCACCTTTTGCGCGATGCGCAGCAAAGCCCGCATTTTGTCGTCGAGCGGGGCGGAATCAAGATCGTTTTTTACGGCGTTGATTTGTTCCGGGCCGCCGCCGGGCAACTGACAGGTAGCGGCGCCGTGGGCCGATTGGCAAAAGGTGCAGTCGTTCAGGTACGAGGTGTATGTGGCGATCAGTTCGCGCTGGGCCTCGCTCAGCGTGGAGGGGCCCCGCAACAACAGTTGGGTGAGTTCGCAGAGCGGCCCGGCGGTTTCCGGGCGAAAGTCCAGCAGGCTGGTGATGCCAAAAAGGTCGGAACGAAGGGCAATGTGTGGCATGGAAGGACGATTATCTGGGTTTTACAAAAAAAAGTGCCGGCAGTCCGGCGAGATAGACCATTGAAAATGCAAAAATGGGATTGCCATACCCTCCGAACCAAACCACCAGCGCGCCCACGAAAAAAACCGCGCCGACTCCCGCGCCGACCAAAACGCGGGTAGCGGCCAATATTTCCCAACCTGGCGCTATTGCCCCGAGCGCACTGCCGCTCCCGTAGCTCAGCAAGGCCAAAATCAGTACGGCCCGCCGCCCGATGCGGTCGGAAAGAAAACCCAGGATGATTCCTCCCAGCGTGGCTCCGGCCAGAAACGCGAAGTTGACCCATGAGCCGACCCTTCCCGTGGCGGTGTCGCTCGTTTGTCCGGTGAGTTCGCGCACGATGTCCGGCAGGTAAGCCGATGCCAATACGGAGTCCATAGCGCCGAGGGCCACGCTGAAAAAGCACAACAAGAAGAGGCGGTAATGGGCTTTCATCTTATTGAAGCCAGTTTAGTATGTTTCACCTGCCAGCTCAAGTACATAGTTCGAGAGGCTTTTCCCCATCCAAAAGCCGGCTTTGTGTTTCAAATCGTCCAACAATGGTTTGATTTCTGGAATTAACCCCAGTCCCTTGGCTGAAAGCAATATACCTGCAACCCCATGATCGGCATTCCAAGTATCCGCGCTTTTTGCCTGCCTTTGCGTTCGTCAATGAGCAGAACCCCGGCCTCTAGTTCCAGTGCTAATGCTATTGCCTCCGCCTCTCCGGCATCCAATTCGGCCAGCAACAACTTGAGCAGGTGGCGATCAGACACCTGTTTGATTTCAACCCAGTCTGGTGTGAGCACACTTGTGATGTCAAATTTGCGAGAAACCAACAATTCCTGATAAACTGCTGAGGGCACAGTGATGGCTGGGTATATTTCTCGTAACAGACTGATTTGACCAATAAGGAGCAGATTGCTAATGGGCGATGTGTCGCTTACGATAAGCATCTTTTACTTTTTCAATGGTTTCAAGTTCCTGCTGTAGGTCTTCGATGTCAAGGCTCAACGGGACACCGCGAGTGGCCAATGCCTGTTGGAATGTGATACGATCCAGTCCTGCCAAACGTGCGGCTTGTGCCAAAGTAACATGTTGGCGTTCGTACAAAAAAACCGCAAACTCCAGCAACAACTCAGAAGGGGTCATGTCGGTTTGTGCGACAATGTTGTCCGGTATGGTCAGTCCTACCATAAGTGTGTATTTTCAGCAAAAGTAGCTCTTTCAAGTCAAAATATCACGCCGGGCATAGCGGGCAAAAAAAACAACTGGACAGAGACGGGCGGGAGATTGTCTGCTTCACCGCGTCGTGTGCGGGTGAAACGTCCTCCAACTGTGCCAAAACTCCTGGTAAGCATTGATTTTTCGAAGGTCGGCGGCGGCGGTATCGGCGGCAATACCAAGCAGGTTCCACGATTTTTCGCCTTGTAACAGGGTGTCGTTTTTGAATGAAAACATCGCCTCTTCGTGGGGGCGCTCGAACGCGAAAAAACTTTTACCGTCGTCGGCCAGCACGAGCAAAATGGGTAGTTCTCCCACCTTGTCCTGGATGATGCGCTCCCGCTTCAGTCGGTTCCAGTCGAAGGCCTTCGCCGTTTTTTTGTCTGCCTCGATGCCGACCACCCAGGATTTGTCTTTCCACGAAAGGGTGTCGGTGCCGGTCAGTTTGCCGCGTTTCAGGCCGATATCGTAGGTGGCCATGTGGCTGTATGCTTCCGAAAAGGTGCTGTCTGCCTGCATGACGAGGCTGCCGGGGTACAGGGACAGCCACTCCCGCAAACCCGTCTGGGTGATGGGCCATTCGGGCAGTTGCTCCCCTTTGAGCGGTCCGGCCACCGCTTCGCCCGACACCTGCCGCCACCAACTTTTGGTGGTGGCATCCTCGAACATGGCGTTGAAATGATCCATGCCGACGAGCCGAAATTGCTCCGGCCGGCCGTTTACGGTGGGTGAAAACACCCGTCCGGTGCGGCAAACGGTGCAGTAGGTCACCATGACCGGTTCGCCGCCCACGGTGTCCAGCACCTGATGGTGGTAGCCGAGGAACTGGATCGGGTACGCCCTGGCTTGCCCGTTCCGTTCGATGCCGAGCACGAGTTTTTCCAGCGACACCTTGTTGTGTTGCGCGTCGGCCATGCGCAGGGTGCTGGGCTGGAGGAACATTTTTTCCGCCGCCATGTCAAAATTTGCCTGATAAACCACGTATGCACAAACGGCAAGGCAAACCGGAACGAGCCACTTGGATGCGCGAAAAGCCGGCAGCAGCCCCGCTGCGATTCCCAGCCCGAAAACCACCCGAAACGCCCATCGCCACCGGTACAGGAAATACGCCAGGCCGAGGCTTTCCATGCGCTGGCTGCCGGGCATGGGCATGATGAAATAGACATTGGCGGCTTCGAACAGAATCAGCCCGAGGATACCGAAGTAGAAGAGTTTTTTCATAATTCCGGACAAAGGTAGAGGTGCCTAAAACGGCAACAGGTTTTCAAACCTGAAAGGTTCATTAAAATGTAGGGTGGGGAGGGCCGTGCGCCCCATAAAAAAACCATACTTTTCGCCTTCCAATTTGCAGCGTCTGTACCGGTTGCATGCTCTTGGCAAAGGCAACGCCCGCATGGGTATTTCTTGAAAACAACTACTTGCTGTCATTCCTATGAACCGCGCTCATTTTACTCCCCCACTTGTCTGGATCGCATGCTTCTGCCTCATTTCCATGAGTTCTTCGGCCTGGAGCCAGAGCTTACAAGTGACCAACGCCAATACCTCGCCATTTACGCCGGACAACCTGATTTCCAACGTCTTTCTCGGCGCGGGGGTGGAGGTGAGCAGCATCACCTTCAACGGACAGCCCATCTCGGTGGGTTATTTCACCAACGGCACGGCGGCCATCGGGCTGGAGCGCGGCATCGTGATGACCACCGGTCTGGTGGAAACGGCCAATCCCGGACTGCTCCAGTTCGGATGCAGCGAAAACGGCAGCGTGTTCGCCAACAACGGCGTGGCCGGCCCCATTCCCGGCTTCGATGCCGACCTCAGCCCCCTGGCGGGCGGGGCGCTGTTCGACATCAACAGCTACACCATCACCTTCGTGCCCACCTCCGACACCCTGCGCTTCCGGTATTCTTTTGCCTCGGAAGAATACCCCGAGTTTGCCTGCTCGCAGTACAACGACATCTTCGGGTTTTTCATCGAGGGGCCAAACTACCCGGTACCGACGAACATTGCCCTGATCCCCAATACGTCGCTGCCGGTGTCCATCAACAACATCCACCCCGATAATACCACACCCAATAACCCCTGCCCGCCGGTGAACGCCCAGTACTACATCAACAACACCAACTCGAACACGCAGCCCACGTTCGACGGCCTCACCCGCGTGTTCACGGCAGAGGCCATCGTGGTGCCCTGCCAAACGTACACCATCAAATTAGTCATTGCCGACGTGGGCGACCCGGCCTACGACTCCGGGGTGTTCCTCGAAGCGAAAAGTTTCGGTACCGGCGCCCTGCGCACCACCTTGGCCACGCCCAGCCTCGACGGCACCGTGACCGAGGGCTGTTCCGACGGCTCGATCACCTTCCGGCTGCCGCTGCCCGCCGATGCCGATTTCCCGATTGACTACACCATTCTGGGCACGGCCACCAACGGTGCCGACTACCAGGCCATCCCGTCCGGGTTGTTCATTCCGGCCGGGCAGCAGGAGCTCGTCATCCCCATCGTCGCCTTCGAGGACGGGCAGGCCGAGGGCGCCGAGTTCATCGCCCTCGACGTGCGCCGCGATCCCTGCAACCGCGACACGATCGTCGTTTTCTTGCGGGAAAACACCATCGTGCCGCCCGATCAGTTGGCCAATGCCGCCCTTTGCTTCGGCAATCCGCCCGTGGTGTTGAACGGGACCCTGCCCATCCAACTGCCGGTGCCGCCCACGTTTTCGAACAACCAGAGCCTTCCGGTCGCCCCGGTCAATATGCCCGTCACGTCCGCGATCAATGTGTTCGGCGTGCTGCCTGCCGTGTTGCAGCCGGGAATGATCCGATCCGTCTGCCTCAGCGCCTCGCACGGCTGGGTGGACGACCTCGACGTGTACCTGATTTCGCCCGGCGGGCAAGTTCTGGAACTGATGACGGACTGCGGCGCCAACGGCAAAGACGCCGCCAACGTCTGTTTTACCCCCGCCGCCTCGCGCAGCATCTCGGCGGCTACGGCTTTCGATGCCCCCTTCACGGGCGATTGGCTGCCCGAAGGCCCTTGGTCCGACCTCTGGGGCGGCGGCGCATTTCCGGTCAACGGCGCCTGGCGCCTCTCGCTGCGCGACGACCAGAACGGCTTCGTCGGTTCCCTGCTCAACTGGTCCATCTCCTTCGAGCCACTCTACGAAATCTCCTACACCTGGACGCCCAGCACGGGGCTTTCCTGCCCTACTTGCCCGACCACAACCGCCAACCCCACCGCTGATGAGATATACCACCTCCAAGCCGTGGATTCTTACGGCTGCACGGTGGAAGACTCGGTCGCGGTGGACTTGGTGCAGCCGCTGGCCGAACCGATTGTGGTTTGTGGAGGCTTCACCAGTACTACGATCACGTTCAACTGGAACGATGTGCCCGGCGCAGCAAACTACTTGGTTAACGTGGGCGGCATGGGCTGGATGGCTCCCAGCGGCACGAATACCCATACGGTGGGCGGCCTTGGCCCGGGCGCCACGGTCACCATCGAAGTGCAGGCCGTGGACAGCACCGGCATGCCTTGTCCGGGCTTGATCGGTACGGTTACCTGTTCCAACTGCATGCAACCCGGTGTGACAGTTTCGGTGACCAACGCCACCTGCCCGGGCGGCTCCAACGGAGGTGCCGTGCTGACCCCCGACGGTCTCAACCCGCCCTACACCTTTTCCCTGGGGGCGCAAACGAACACGACCGGCATTTTCAGCAACCTGACCGCAGGCACCTACACCGCCACCGTGACGGATGCCACGGGCTGCCAGACGGTGGTTCCCGTGACCATCGGCGCGCCCAGTCCGATCGTCATCCTTATCACTCCGGAAAACGTCACCTGCTTCAATGGTGACAACGGCGCCGCCACGGCGGTCGTTTCGGGCGGTACGGGGCCGTACAACTACAAGTGGAGCGACATGGCCGCCCAGACTTCCGTGAAGGCGGTCAACCTGCGCGTGGGCACCTACACCGTGACCATCACGGACACCCACGGCTGTACCGGCACGGCATCCACCACGCTCACCTCTCCGCCCGACCTGCTCGTGTTCGTCACGCCCACATCGGCCAAATGCTTCGGACAGGCGAGCGGCATGGCCACCGTGTCGGCCTCGGGAGGCGTTGGGCCTTACCAATACGCCTGGAACGGCGGCCAAACCGGCCCCATTGCGGTCAACCTTCCGGCAGGCAGCCACTTGGTCACCGTGACGGATGCCGTTGGCTGCGCCAAAACATCGTTTGCCCTGATTTTCCAGCCCCCGGCGCTCACCGCCGTCACCACGGCTACAAATGCCACCTGCGCCAACTTGACCAATGGTTCGGCCACCACGGTCGCCTCGGGCGGCACGGGCACCAAGACCTTTTCGTGGAGCACTACGCCCCCACAAACGACGGCCACGGTCAACAATCTTGCCGCGGGCACCTACACGGTGACCATCACGGATGCCAACGGCTGCACGCTTACCCAAACCGCCACGGTAACCTCGCCTCCAACCATTTCCGTGGGCGCTGTCCGAACGAACGTCACCTGTTTTGGTACCCCTACCGGCACGGCCACGGCCACGGCCTCGGGCGGCAGCGGCCCGCTGACGTACAAGTGGAGCGACCCGGCCGGGCAAACGACACCCATGGCCAACAACCTGTTGGCCGGCCCCTACACCGTCACCGTGACGGATGCCAACGGCTGCACCAACACGGCAAGTATCACCATTTCGCAACCACAAGCCCTGATGCTCAATCTTGCCCCACAAGCAGTAGCGTGTTTTGGCCAAAATACCGGAGCGGTAAACTCTACCGTCACGGGTGGCACCACACCGTATTCGTTCTCTTGGAGCAGCGGCGAAATCACGCCAGACATTTCCGGCAAACCAGCCGGAACATACTCCGTCACCCTGACAGACCAGAACGGCTGCTCGGCCACAGCTTCGGCGAGCATTTCGCAACCGACAGCGCTGACCGTTTCGGCCATACAGCAGCACATTGACTGCTTCGGCGCCACCACCGGCAGCATACAACTTTCCGTGAGCGGCGGCACCAATCCGGTTGCTGTCAACTGGACCGGGCCGGGAGGCTTTACCGGTACCGGCACGATGTTGAACAATTTGGCCGCCGGCAACTACTCCGCCACGGTGTCGGATGCGGCGGGGTGTACCCGCGTTCAGGCGGTCGTTTTGCTCCAGCCCGCATCGGCGTTGTCGCTTGGTTTGCCCGCCGTTGCCGATACGATTTGTTTTGGCGCAAGCAACGGAACGGCCACGGTGTCGGCATCGGGCGGCACCACGCCCTACCAGTACCTCTGGGCGCCGGGCGGCCAGGCCACGCCCGCGATTTCCGGCCTTAGCGCCGCTACCTATACGGTGACCGTGACGGACGGCAACAACTGTTCGCAGGTCGCCTCGATCATTGTTCCGCAAAAACAACAGCTCAGCGTTCAGGTCACCGGCGGCCCGGTGGATTGCGCGGGCGGCGGCAACGGCACCGCCCGGGTGACCGCCGCCAACTACGGGAGCACGCCCGCCAACCTGGCGCAACTGGACTACCTCTGGAGCACGAATCCGCCTCAAACGGGCAGCATCGCCAACAACCTGCCTGCCGGCCAGACGTACACCGTGACCGTCACCGATGCCCTCGGCTGCTCGGCCACACAAACCGTCACCATAGCCGATGTGCCGACGGTGGGGGCTGTCATCGTCAGCTCGGCCAACCCGACCTGTTTCGACGGCACCAACGGACGGGCCATCGTCGCCGGCAACGGGGGCTTGTTGCCGTATTCGTACAACTGGGGAGCCGGTGTTTCGGCGGCAGTGGATTCGCTGGCGCAAAACCTGCATGCGGGAACCTACTACGTGACCGTGACAGACGGCAAAGGCTGCACCGGCACGGCTTCGGTGACCCTGACCCAACCGCCCGTGCTGAAACTCCGTTCGCAACCGACGGCAGTGATCTGCTTCGGCGAAAGCACGGGCAAAGCCACCGTTTCCGGCGAGGGCGGCGTGCCGCCGTACCAGTTTGCCTGGGCTACCGGCAACTCCGGAGCAAGCGCCGAGATGCTGGCCGCCGGTATCTACGCGGTTACCCTGACCGACAAAAATGGCTGTACCCTCGTGGACAGCGTGGAAATCAAGCAACCCGATGTGCCGCTCGGCGGGACACTTGTGGTGCAAGATGTCGGCTGCTTCGGCGGGTATTCCGGTTCCGTACAAATCGTGCCCTCCGGCGGAACGCCGCCCTACCGGTATGCGCTCGACGACGAGCCGTGGAATGGTTCTTCCAAGCAGATCGGGCTTACTGCCGGCCAGTACGTCCCGCGCATTCTGGATAACAATGGCTGCACCGCCACACTCGACACAGCGGTGGTCGGAGAGCGCCCTGAAATCCAACTGGAACTCGGCCCGACCATCACGATCCGGTACGGGGAAAGCACCCAGTTGCAGGCTGTGGTGACCAACGCCACCGATCCGGTGCAGTATGTCTGGAATCCTGCGGACAGCCTCTGGCTGAGTTGCCTCGATTGTCCCGATCCGTTCGTGGACAGCCTTCAGGACGGACGCTGGTTCGAACTCAAAATCGTGGATTCCTTTGGCTGCACCGCTACCGACCGGGTGCTGGTGGTGGTGGAAAAAGTGCGCCGCGTACACGTCCCGACGGGTTTTTCGCCCAACGGCGATTTCAGCAACGACCTTCTGCTCGTACACGGCCAGCAGGGCGTGCGCGTGGTGTCGTTCTCGGTGTACGACCGTTGGGGCGAGCAGGTGTACGAGGGCCTGGATTTTCCCGTCAACGATCCCAATATCGGCTGGGACGGCACGTTCCGCGGCGAGCCGATGAACCCAGGCGTGTTCGTGTGGGTGCTGGAGGTGGAGTTTGCCGACGGAGCACGGGAAGTGTACCGGGGGAATACGACGTTGATTCGGTAGTGGTTATTTTCCAAGCGCCGCCAAAAACTCGGAGCTGTCGGGCTTCACTTTGGGCAAGAAGAAGTGCGTCAGTTCGCCTTTTTCGTTGATCAGGTACTTGCAAAAGTTCCACGTAGGCTCCTGGCTGTTCCAGCCGTTTTGGGCCGGGTCGGTGAGCCAGCGGTAAACGGGGGCTTTGTCGGCGCCTTTGACGTGCACTTTTTCGAAAATAGGGAAAGATATGTGGTAGTTCGATTCGCAAAACGCCGCGATTTCTTCCGCCGAACCAGGCTCCTGCTCCTTGAAGTCGTTGCAAGGAAAGCCGAGCACCACGACCTTGTCTTTGTTTTCCGAAAAAAACTTTTCCCAGTCGGCATATTGCGGGGTGTAGCCGCATTTGGAGGCCACGTTCAGCACAACGATCTTTTTGCCCCGAAACTGGTCCAAGCGCACCGGCGTACCGTCCAGTTCTTTGACTGTGAACTGGAAGAAAGACCCGGTGCTTTTCGGCGTGACTGCTGCCTTGGCCGGGGTAGCGGGGACGTTGGATGTGCCGGAACAGGCCGCGAAAAACATGGCGCAGGCGGCAATCAGAAGGGGGAACGCGATTTTGACGTACATGGCAGACGGTGTGCAAGGGTGAACGGTGAGGCCTAAGAACACCGGGGGGGACGCAATGGTTTAGAGAAAGCGGTCAGACGACTTGCGGTCGTACAGACCGCAGGGTGTATTGGTCTGTACGACCGCAGGTCGTCTGACCAATAACTCGTTAGCACTTAACTTGTGCGACAAACTCAATGTTCAAATCAAGTCCTCAAACACCTTTTCAATGTCGAGTTGAATGCCCGTGGCGGGATCGGTCAGCGTGCCGGTGTCGAAATAATGTTTCTCGTCGTTGGCCAGCACAACCTGAATGGCCTTGAACTCGGGAATCACGATCCAAACCGATCGTACGCCCAAGGGGAAGTAGATATCCCATGCCTTGTGCATCAGTTCGTTGATTGACTGGCTGGGCGAGATGATTTCGATGGTAGTCAGGGGGACTTCCCGTTCTTTGGCCTCGACCGACCGGATATCCAATTTCTTTTTCAGATAAATGCAGATGTCCGGCGTAGAGGGCGGTGTGGAATCGAGGCTCAATTCACTGATGAACATGAACTTGTTGCCAAAAAATTGGTCGAGTAGTACGCCAATCTTGTGCTGTAAGAAACCATGAATAATGTTCGGCATAGGTTTGTTGCGTTCTATTTCATACTCCGACAGGGGCTGCGGAGGAGCCTCCACGACTGGCGTATCGGTATGCAATTCTTCGTGTAGCATGGCTGAAGTTTTTTTGCGAATACAAACCTACGGGAAAATAGGGGTCAATTCTCCACGAAGTACATGTCAATCTCGCCCTTGTTCTTCGCAGCTATTTTGCCGCGGTATTTGCAGGAGAAGTAGTCTTTGATCAGTTCGAACACTTCGCCGGAGATGTTGATTTTGCCGCCCTCGCCGGCGGCTTCGATACGGGCGGCGATGTTGACGGTATCGCCCCAGATGTCGAAAGCAAACTTTTTGGAACCCACCACGCCAGCCACCACGGGGCCGCTGTGAATGCCGATCCGGGCTTCGAAAAGCGGGAGTTTTTGGCGGGCGCGTTCGATGTTCCAGTTGGCCAGCCAGGCCTGCATCTCGCGGGCGGCTTCGATCATGGCGCGCAACTGGCTTCCGCCGCCGTTGGGCAGGCCGCCGGCGGCCATGTACGCGTCGCCGATGGTCTTGATCTTTTCGAGGTTGTACTTGGCGATGATCTCGTCGAAGGCGCGGAAGCAGGTGTCCAGCTCCGTGACCAACTGCTGCGGGGTCAGTTTTTCGGCAATCTTGCTGAACCCGACAAAGTCGGCGAACAGCACGCCCACATCCTCGAAAAAGCGGGCATTGGTGCTGCCTTGCTTTTTCAGTTCCTCGGCCACGAGCGCGGGCAGGATGTTCAACAACAGGTTTTCGGAGCGTTCCTGCTCGGCGCGGATCGTCTTGTTTTTTTCTTCCAGAACCTTGGCGTTCTGGCGGGCGCGGACAAAACTGTACATGGAGCCACCGGCCAGCAACAGCACGGCGATGAACGCGGCGATGTAGAAATTGCGCTCGCTTTGCGATTCGCGTATGGCCAGTTCTGCGTTGGCGATGTTCAGGCTGTCCACTTTGTTCCGGTACTCCATCGAGTCCAACTTGGTGCGCTGCTGCATGAGCAGGAGGGAGGCTTTCAACTGGTCGTCCGTCATTTTGTCTATCATGGCCCGGCTGGCGTTCAGCTCTTCCATCAGTTTTTGACGCTCCCGGTCACTACCGGCAGCGCGCGGGTTGCTCGACCCGGCAGCGCCTTGTTGTGCCTTGGACAATTCCAGAATCTGGTTGTTCATGGTCGCCATCTGGTCGGCTATTTCCTGTTGTTTTTCGAGCACGAGCAGCTCCAGCCCGGGAGTGGGAGCGGCGATTTCCTTGGCACGGGCGATCTGTGCGTCAATGTCGGCTACTTCGGTGGTGCGGTTGTTTCGCACGGCCAAGGCACGGAGTTGTTCCAGGTTGTCGAGGAGCAGCGCCTTGTCGGAATTGCCCGATTTGCCGAGGACTTTGTTGCTGTCCCGAAACCTCGAAGCGGGGTCCTTGGCAAAAAATCCCTTTTTGCCCCGGGCGACCAGCACCTTGCCCTCCCGGTTGAGGCTCAGTGCCTTGAGGTCGTTGCGTTGGATGCGGTCGGCGAGGTTGGTGGCATCCTCGGCATAATCCAAGGCTTTGTCGGGATTGCCAGCTTGGATATGGGCATTGGCAAGTGCCAAAAGAACCTCCACGCGCTGCGGGCCGGAGGCGGAGCGGAGTGTCGCTTCGAGCTCCGAAATCTCGGCGCTCTGGGAATGGGCCTGGAAAGGCAAAAAGAGGCACGCAACTGCGGCCAACAGGACAAGGATTGCTTTCATTTTATTAAACCAGATTGACCTTTTTTCTTAGGCAGGACAAATATAACGCCAATGTTTCGATGTTTGCACCATGCTCACGATTGCCGACCGACAGTTTGTGCGCGAACACTTCGACGACGATGTGCATCGCCTGCTACTGGCCGCGCAGCGGTTTCCCGGCGTGTCCGTGCCGGCGTGCGTAGCACAAATGGAGGCCCTGCGAAAAGTGCGCCCGAAAATTCCAGCCTGGTTCCGGTTCGACCTCGAACTGCCGCCGCTGCTGTCCGTCGAACAAGCCTCGTCCGAACGAACGGCCCGCTTCAAAGCGGCGCTTTTCCCCGGCAAAAAAATGGCCGACCTGACCGGCGGCATGGGCGTGGACGCGTACTTTTTTGCGCAGCAGTTCGAGCAAGCCACCTACGTGGAGCGCAACCCCGAACTGGCAGCCTTGGCCCGCCACAATTTTGGTGTGCTTGGCGCGGCCAACATCCGCGTGGTGGAGGCCGATGCCGAGGCATTTCTGAAAACCACCGCCGAGCGTTTCGACCTGCTCTACCTCGACCCGGCCCGCCGCGCCGACCGCCACCGCCGCGTGTTTCAACTCACCGACTGCGAGCCGGATGTGCTGGCCCTTCGGGAAATGCTGCTCGACTGCGCCGACCGCGTCCTGCTCAAAACGGCGCCCATGTTGGACCTGGACCTCGCCGCCGAACAGCTCGGCTCCGTCAGCCGGATTTGGGTGGTGTCGGTAGAAAACGAGGTGAAAGAAGTGCTGTACCTTCTGGAAAAATCTGCGTTCGCACCCGAAGAGGTGCCCATCGAAGCAGTTTGCCTCGGCGCCGAAACACGTGTATTTCGTTTCACCCGCGCGGAAGAACGCGGCGCTGAACCGGAATACTCGCTGCCGCAGGCCTACCTGTACGAACCCGACGCGGCGCTGTTCAAGGCCGGGGCGTTCAAGTCCTTCGCCTGCCGTTTTGGATTGGCCAAACTGCACCCGCAAACGCATTTGTACACGTCCCGGGTGCTTGTACCCGACGTGCCCGGGCGCACGTTTGCCATCAAAGCCGTTGTGAAATACGACCGCAAGGCCGTTCGGCAAATCCTTCCGGACGGGCGCGCCAACGTGTCCGTGCGCAACTTTCCCGATACCCCCGAGGCCCTGCGCCAAAAACTCGGGCTGGCCGACGGCGGGGTGTACTACCTGTTCGGGGTGACGGATGCGGAGGGGCGGAAGGTGGTGGTGATTGGGCAAAAAATTCGGTAATTCGTCCGACGAGTTCGTCGTCGGACGAATGCGTAGCCGAACAGATACGCATTCGTCCGACGACGAACTCGTCGGACGAGGAATTGGCTTTTGCCCGCTGGTTTTATACCTTTGTGCTCAATCAAAACCGTCAAATGAACTGGAACGACCTTCTCGAAGACCTTGAAGAAGAAAAAGCCGTGCTGTTCCTCGGCCCGGAACTGGTGCAACTCGACGGCAAATCCCTCGGGCTGCACGTCCGCGAGCAACTGCACCGCGAAAACCCGGACGACATCCTGCACCACTACCAGCGCGACGGCATTTTCCTGTTCCGCGACGACACCGCCAAAGTGGCCGCCCAGAAAAAAATCAAACGCCTCTACAAACAACTGCCGCCCGACGAGGCCCTGCTCCAGCGCATTGCCGCCCTGCCGTTTTCCCTCATCATCTCGCTCACGCCCGACACCCACCTGCGCGACACCTTCGAACAGAGCGGACTGACCCCCACATTTCACTATTTCCGCTCCACCGAACCCTTCGACACGCTGCCAAAACCCGAGATCGGACGGCCCCTGATCTACAACCTTTCCGGACTCATCGGCGACGACGAATCGCTCGTGCTCGATTACGAAGACGTGTTCAACCTGATGAAAGACTGCCTCAGCACCGGGCTTCCGCTCAAACTCAATGAGCGGCTCATCCGCGCCAGAACCTTTGTTTTTCTCGGTTTCGACTTCGAAAAATGGCACACCCAAATGCTCCTGCGCTTCCTCAGCCAGCGCCCCGGCATTGCCAAATTTGCCATCGAAGGCGAAAAACCCGCCACCACCGACACCAGCACGTTTTTGGTCAGCGGCTTCAAAATCCGCTTCGAAAAAGGCGAGCACGACCACGAAAATTTCTTCGACAGCCTGTACCGCCACTGCGAGGAGCGCGACATGCTGCGCCGCCTGAGCAACCGCTTTGCCGGAAAACAGGTATCCGTGATGCGCCTCGTCCACAGCGGAAAACTCGCCACCGCGCTCGACGAACTGCTCAAGCACCTTAGCCACCCCGACGACACCACCGAGGCCACCCTGCTGAAAGCCCGGCTGGCCCGGCTCGAAGCCGAAAAGGCCCGAACCGACAGCCGCGACTACTGGGTGGAGTGGAACAAAATCGCCTACGGCTGCATCGCCCTCGCCAAAAAACTCGAACCATGAGCACGCCGCGCAGCCGCCGGTATCCCGGCCTTAACTACTTCACGACCGAGCAAAAAGCGCAGTTTTTCGGACGCGAGGACGAAAAAGCGGCCCTGCTGGCGCTCGTGCTGACCGAAAAGATCGTCGCCCTCTTCGGCAAATCCGGCTATGGCAAATCCTCCCTGCTGCGTGCGGGCCTGATCCCCGGTTTGCCCGCCGACTGGCTGCCCATCGTGGTGCAACTCGGTGCCTACCAGCCCGGGCAAAGCCTCTCGCCGCTCCAGCGCACCCTCGCCCAACTCGACGCCGCGCTGCCGGGCGATACGCCCGAAACGGCTTTTTTGGACCACATCAGCGCCCCCGCCACGCTCTGGCACCGCTTCCGCCGCAAGCAGGGCGCGGAAAAACGCACCTTTCTGCTGCTGTTCGACCAGTTCGAGGAGTTCCAAACCTACCCGCAGGAGCAGCGCGCGGCGTTCAAGCAGCAACTGGCCGAACTGCTCTTCACCCGCATCCCGCAGGCCGTGCGCGATGCCGCCGACGAACTGCCCGATGCCCAGCAGTCCCTGCTTGCCCGCCCCAACGAGGTCAGGGCGCTTTTTGCCATCCGCGAAGACCGCCTCAGCGTGCTCGATTCGCTGGCCGACAAACTGCCCGCTATCCTGCACAAACGCTACCACCTGAAGGGTCTCGACGAGCAGCAGGCCACTGAAGCCATCGAACTGCCTGCCCGGCTGCCGCAGGGCGAGCGCTTCGAAAGCCCGGCCTTCCGTTACGAACCCGCCGCCGTACGCGCCATCAAACAGGGCCTGAAAAAGGCCGAAAGCGATGCCACCGTCGAGTCGTTCCTGTTGCAAATCTGCTGCGAGGAGATCGAGCGCACCGTGATCGGGCGCGCCCGAAAGGCCAGCGACGGGGCTGCCGACATCGTGGTGACCGAGCGCGACCTGCCCGTGTTCAAAGACCTGTTCGAACAGTACTACCGCAACAAAATAGCCGCGCTGCCGGGCGAGGCCCAGCAGGCCGCCGCCCGCCGCATGATCGAAGACCACCTCGTGAAAACCGACCCCGCCGCCGGCATTGCCTACCGCATCAACGTGGACGGGCGTACCCTCTGCGCCCTGCCCGGCGTGGACGAAAGCCTGCTCAAGCGCCTGACCGACGTGTTCCTGCTGCGCTCCGAGCCGAACACCACCGGCGGGTTCAGTTACGAGGTGAGCCACGACCGGCTGGTGGAGGGGATTTTGGTAATGAAAAAGGCCTGGGAAGCCGAGGAAGCGGAGCGCCGCCGCCTCAAAGCCCTGGCCGCCGAGGAGGCCCGCATCGCTGCCGACCGCGCGGCTGCCGACCGCCGCCGCCGCCGTGCCCTGATGACAGCCGTGGTGGCGGGTATGCTGATTTTGGGGGCGGTGGGGGCTTCGGTGTTTGCCATTTGGAAAAACAAAGAAGCAACGGAAGCAACTGCTTTGGCCGATAAAACAAAACTGGAAGCCGAGGTCGCTCAAAAACGCGCGGAGGATGCCACGCGGCAGTCGGAGATTGATGCCGAAAAAGCGCTGCGGTCGCAAACAGAAGCCGAGGCCGCTCAAAAACGCGCGGAGGATGCCACGCGGCAGTCGAATCTGGCTCTGGCAAAACTCAAAGCCGAGACCGACCCGAAATCGCGAATTTTTTTTGAAGCCACGGAAAAATGGGGCAGCCGTGAAAACTTCGATGTGTGGAAAATGAAGGTGGATAGTTTGGATTTGAGAGGCGCAAGTTTAATTACCTTGCCAATCGAAGTATTCGAGTGTAAAAATTTGGTTAGGTTGGATTTAAATAATAATGAGTTGGCATTGAGCAATGAATTGCCTAAACTTGGCAAATTGAAAAAACTGACTTCCTTGAAATTGTGGAACAATCAATTGACGACGCTCCCTGCTCAAATCGGAGAATTGAAAAATTTGACCCAATTAGACTTGAGTAACAACCAATTGACGACGCTTCCTCCTCAACTCGTGGAGTTAAAAAATTTGACTAGATTGAGATTGACTTGGAATCAATTGACGACGCTTCCTCCTCAACTCGTGGAGTTAAAAAATTTGACCGAATTGGATTTGACTAATAATCAATTGACAATACTCCCTCCTCAACTCGTGGAGTTGAAAAATTTGACCCATTTGATCTTGGGGGCCAACAAATTGACGACGCTTCCGATGCAAATCGGAGACTTGAAAAATTTGACCCATTTGATTTTGATAGCCAACCAATTGACGACGCTTCCTGCTCAAATTGGGGAATTGAAAAATTTAACCCATTTGGATTTGGGCTACAATGACTTGATGCCGCTTCCTGCTCAAATTGGGGAATTGAAAAATTTGACTTATTTGAATTTGGAGAGCAATCAACTAATGACGCTTCCTTCTCAAATCGGGGAGTTGAAAAATTTGACCCATTTGGATTTGTCGAAAACCCAATTGACGACGCTTCCTTCTCAAATCGGGGAGTTGAAAAATTTGACCGAATTGAATTTGTCGAACAACCAATTGACGACGCTTCCTTCTCAAATCGGGGAGTTGAAAAATTTGACCGAATTACATTTATCGGCCAACAAATTGACGACACTGCCTTCTCAAATCGGGGAGTTGAAAAATTTGACCAAATTGTTTTTGGCAGTAAACCCTATCCCTGAAACCGAGCGCAAAAAAATCAAACGCATGGTGCCGGCGGGGTGTAAGGTTGAATTTTAAAAACTGGAAAAATGATGCCCAACGACATCCGCAATACCGACAATACGCTATTCTTCGAGATCAGGCAGATGATCGAGACGACTCGTGCTGCCGTAGTACAAACCATCAACTCCGGGTTGACAGTGCTCTACTGGAATATAGGAAGGCGGATCAACGAAGAAATATTGAACAATGAACGTGCTGCATACGGCAAACAAATCGTGGAGGCCTTGTCCGCGGAATTAGTGACTCGATTTGGTAAAAGTTTTGAGTTGAGAAATCTACGCCGGATGATGCAATTTGCAGAAGTCTTCCCGGATTTTGAGTTTGTGTCGTCAGTGTCGACACAATTGAGTTGGTCACAGTGGCAGAATATTGGACGGACCTTCCCCCTAAAGCGCTTTTGGAAGAAAAAATTCATGCTGCTTTAGCAGAGGCAAGGGAACGGCTGGCAAGAAAAAAACTGAAATAATTCAGGGTTTTTAGTTGATAGCGTTCCAAACCCTTTCAACAACCATACCCATCACCCCCCAAACCTCCTGAAAAAATACGCCTTCAGCAACTCGTTCGCCACCGCGTATGCCAGCGTAATGCCCACCAGCACCAGCATCAGCGTAGCCGGCAAGGGGGTGAACCCGAATGCTCTGGCCGCCCCGGGCAGGTAGGGCAGGGCGATAGCCGCAGCCGCTACCGCCACCGTGCTGATCCACAGCCAGCGCCCGGGGCGGCTGCGGAAAAACGGCCGGCGGGTGCGTACGATCAGCAGGATGACCAACTCGGTGAGCAGCGACTCCACGAACCAGGCCGTCTGGAACGTCGGCTCCGACACGCGCAGCCACCAGAGCAGCACCCCGAACGTGATGTAGTCGAACACCGAACTGACGAGGCCGAACGCCACCATGAAATTGCGGATCATGCGCACGTCCCAGCGGCGCGGCTTTTGCACGAATTCGGGATCAACGGAATCGCTGGCAATGGTCATGGCCGGGAAATCGGACAGGAAGTTGTTGAGCAGTATTTGTTTGGGCAACAACGGCAGGAAGGGCACGAACAACGACAGCCCGGCCATGCTCAGCATGTTGCCGAAATTGGCGCTGGTGGTGGTGAACACATATTTCAGCGTATTGGCAAAGGTGATGCGCCCTTGCACGATACCCTGGTGCAGCACGTCGAGTTTTTTTTCCAGCAACTCAAAATCGGCGGAATCCTTGGCCACGTCCACGGCATTTTCCACCGAAATGCCCACGTCGGCGGCGTGCAGGGCGGGCGCGTCGTTGATGCCGTCGCCGAGGTAGCCCACCACGTGGCCGCCTTTTTGCAGGGCCGTGATGATGCGCTCCTTCTGGTTCGGGTCCACCTCGGCGAAGATGGTGGTGCGGTCGGCCACCTGCCACAGGGCATCGTCGTGGATGTTCTGGATTTCCGAGCCGGTCAGCACGTTCGAAACCTCCAGCCCGACGGCCTCGGCTATGTGCAGGGCTACCTGCGGATTGTCGCCGGTGATGATTTTCAGCGCTACCCCGAGGCGGCGCAGGTCGGCAATAGCTTCCATGGCATCGGGTTTGGGCGGGTCGAAGAACAGGAGGAATCCGGCGAACGTCATCTCCGACTCGTCGGCTACGGTGTATTCGGGCCGCGGAGCGATGTCGCGCGCAGCCAGGCCCAGCACGCGGAATCCCTGGGCGCTGTATCCGGCGAACAATTCCTCCAGCGCGGTGCGGCGCGGATGATCCAGGGCGGCAACCGTTCCGTCGGGTTCGAGCACGCGGGTACACACGTCCAGCACGTTGGCGAAGGCGCCCTTGGTAATCAGGCGGTTGTCGGTACCGGGGTGCTCCGTATTTTTGACGGCTATGCTCAGGCGCTTTCGGATGAAATCGTAGGGAATTTCTTCGGTTTTTTCGAAGGCATGAATATCGGGCTGAGTGTGGGCCACAATGGCCTCGTCGAGCGGATTGGGCAAGCCGCTTTGGAAGTGCGCGTTCAAAAAAGCAGCGAGGAACACATTTTCGGAAGGATTTCCGGCAGTATCGAGCGCGCCATCGAGCCGCACCACGCCTTGGGTGAGGGTGCCGGTTTTGTCGGTGCACAGCACGTCCATGCTGCCGAAGTTTTCCAGAGACGACAGCCGGCGCACGATCACGCCGCGTTTGGCCATCCGGATGGCGCCGCGCGATAGGGTCAGGCTCAGGATGGCGGGCAGGAGTTCGGGTGCGAGGCCCACGGCGAGCGCCACGGCGAAGAGCAGCGAGTCCACGGCGGGTTTTTCCTGAAACACGTTGATGGCGAACACGACCAGAACCAGCAGGGTCATCACCTGGGTGAGCAGGGCGCCGAACCGGCGGATGCCGCGCTCAAACTCCGTTTCGGCAGGTGTCAGATTCAGGCGCTCGGCCACGGTGCCAAACACGGTGTTTTTGCCGGTATGCACTACCAGCATCCGGGCCATGCCGCTGCGCACATTGGTGCCCATGAACACGCTGTTGGTGCGCTGCGGGAGGGGACTGTCCCCTGGCACCACGCCCGGTTTTTTTTCCACCGGGAAGGTTTCGCCGGTCAGTACTGCTTCGTTCACGAAAAAATCGTCGGCCTGGAGCAGCAGCCCGTCCGCGGGGATCAGGCTGCCGGCGTTGAGCAGCACCACATCCCCGGGCACGATCTCCTCTGTCGGCACCGACACCGGTTGCCCGTCGCGCAGCACATCGGCTTGCAGGCGGATGCGCCGACGCAGCTGCTCCACGGCATTGCCGGCATGGTATTCCTGCCAAAAACTCAGCAAGGCACTGGCCAAAATGATGACCAGTACAATGAGCGCATCCACCAGGGCGCCGGTCGCGAGCGACACCAGCGCCGCAAAGATCAGGATGAGCACCAAGGGGCTTTTGAACTGCGCCAGCAACAACTGCATGGGGCGCACGAGCGAGGAGGTTTCCAGGCGGTTGGCGCCGTACTCGGTCAGGCGTTTTGTGGCGACAGCGTTCGTAAGACCGGATGCCGAGCTGTTCAGGTTGGAGAACAGTTCTGGTGCAGTACGACTCCAGAATGGGGTGTGTTCGTCGTGCTCGGAATGGGTAGGCATGGTATTGCCGGAAAAAAACGGTCCGTCGAGTTTTATGCCCACAAACATATTGATGTTCAGTCCGCAAGGAGTACATTTGACCAAACAAAACGTCCGTGCGTATGAAAAACTTGAACGTCTTCGCCACTTTGCTCCTGTGCGTTGCGCTGCTATGCCAATGCGCGGCTTCCCGCCACCTCCGCCAAGCAGAAAAAAATGCCGAAACCGTCCGCCTCTGGTTCGAGGAGGGCTGGAACCACAACCGAAACGAGGAACTCCTGGAGCGCGTCTTTTCCCCCGAATGGGCCGACGGCAACCCGCTCCGGCCCGACCAGACGACCGGCATCGAGGGCATGCGGGCGTTTGTGCACTTTTACCAAAAAGCGTTCAAGGATGCCCATTTCACCATCACGCACCTTTTTGCATCCGACAAGCAGGTGGCCATCCGGTACGAGGTCACCGCCATCCACATCGGCCATGCGTTTGGGGTGCCGCCAACGGGCAAAAAGTTCAACTCGACGGGCATCCTGATCTACGACATGAAGGACGGCAAGATTTTTCGCACCTGGCAGGAACTCGACCTCATGGGCATCATCAAACAGTTGAAACCGGAGGATTAGGCGCTGTTGGCCGTTGGCTATTGGCTGTTGGCTGAACGTAGATTGTCAGGATGGCCAGCGACAAAAATGCCGAGGGGTAGAACAGGTAGGGCCAGGGAATGACGAGCAGGTTGAGCACGATGGTCAGGGTTATTTTGAGCAAACCCAGCCCGAACAAGTTTGGCTCGAAGCGCCGGGGAAATCGGCGGTACAGCGCCAACAGCAGCAAAGGCATGCCGAAACTGAGCAGATAATTGATCGTGTACAACCGCGGCAGGTCGGTTTTGGCAAAAAACTTCGCCAGTCCGAGGTTGTTGGCGATCACCGGGTCAATGGCCCAGGCGTCTTTTTCTGCCAGCGCCACGTCGAGGTATTTATTTGGCAACGCCAAAAACACATCGAGGTGCCAAAGCGCCCCGGTGACGGCCATGAGGCAAAGCCCGAGTGCGGCAGCCGTGCCCGCTGCGATCAGGGCGTTTTGTTTGGAACGGAAAAAATACTCGAAGGCGAGCCAGGCGGGAATCCACGGCCCGAGGCTGTACCGCGACAAGGCTGCCAGCGCCAGCGCCACCCCCGTCAGCCAGGGGTTGCCGCGCCACAGCGCCACCGCCAGCAGCACATAAAAACCGGCCACCACACCTTCTTCCGTCATGGACAGCAGCACGGTGTCGCGCTCCAGAAAATGCCAGAACATCAAGCCGATCGGGATCGCTGCCAGCAAGAGCGGCCACGACCACCGCGCTCCCGCCGGGCGCCACACGAACGGCAGCGCCACCGCCGCCAGCACAAAAAACACCGACACCCAGCGCAGGTCGAAACCGCCGGCCACAGCGGGCAGGTACGCCAGCCACATCGCGGGCAGGTACACGGGTTGCACGCCGTTCCAGATTTCGGGGATCGCGGCGTACACCGGCTCGCCATGCAGCAACCGTTCGCCCATGACCGAGATGACCGGCAGCATGTCGGCGGTGCGGTAGTCCAAGGGCACGGTACGGAAAATTTCCTGCGTCTGCACCACCGTGAAACCGGCCAGACACAAAAACAGCGCTGCCGCCAAGCCGGGAATCATCCGGGTGCTGGCCGTGCCGACGGCGCTGCGTTTCATCCGCAAAAGCACCAGCACCCCGACTGCCAACCCAGAGGTCAAGTAGGCGATAGACACGACGCGTTTGTCATACAGCCCGATCCAGTGGGTCTGGCACAGGATTTCGAGCAGCACGGCGGCGAAGAGCAGGACGGTGTGGCGGTGTGCGGGCATGTCGGATTTTGAAGGGGGGAAAGTACGGCGGTTTTGAAAAAACAGCCGACTCGCGTGTCAGGGTGTTGCTTTGTTCACGCCCCCTCCCCGCTTTTTCCTCTTCTTGCTCAATATTAGCAAACTCAAAATTTTGTTCAACTAAATACTTGAACATCTCGAACATGGTTAGACAAACCATGTTTAACCCCCATTCGAAACCGAGTTTTTAACCAATCTTTCCACATCATGAAATCGTTACTCACGGCATTTTTTGCCTCCATGTTGCTGGTAATCGGCGCAACGGCCCAGACGGCCCGCGTGCAGATCATCCACAATGCACCCGATCCCACCGTGGATATTTATGTGAACGGCGCACTGGCGCTCGATAACTTCGAGTTCCGCGCGGCTACGCCATTCATAGACTTGCCGGCCGGCCTGCCGCTTTCCGTGGCCGTGGCGCCGGGTACCAGTACCTCCGTGGCCGATGCCATCGCGACGTTTCCTGTGATCTTCGAGTCGGGCAAAACGTACGCCATCACGGCTTCCGGCCTTGTCGGCGACCCGAACACGCCGTTCACCCTCATCGCCGACGACGCCGCCCGCGATTCGGGCAGCGACCCCGGCAAGGTGGACCTCAACGTGCTGCACGGCTCGCCCGACGCTCCTGCAGTGGACGTGGTGGTGCGCACCGGCGGCAAAATCGTGTCCAACCTCGCCTACGGCCAGTTCACGCCCTATTTGAGTGTGGATCCCGGCGTGTACTACCTCGACATCAAACCTGCCGGTAGCGATGCCATCGTGCAGACCTACCGGGCCGATTTGACTGGCCTCGGCGGCACGGCCCTGCGCGTGTTCGCAAGCGGCTTGCTCGGCGGCAGCCCGGCTTTCGGCCTGTTCGCCGCCCTGCCCAACGGTACCGTGGTGGAACTGCCCGCCGCACCCGTGGCACGCGTGCAGGTGATTCACAACAGCCCCTCGCCGACCGTGGACGTGTACGCCAATGCCGATTTACTCCTCGACAATTTTGAGTACCGTACCGCTACCTCGTTCATTTTCGTACCTGCCGGCGTGAACATCACGCTTGGCATTGCTGCCGATACCAGTACCTCCGCTGCTTCTGCTATTGCTACGTTTGATGTGAATCTGGATAATGGCAAAACCTACATCGTGACGGCCTCCGGCATCGTGGGCGACCCGAACACGCCGTTTACCCTGCTGATAAACGACGCCGGCCGCGAGGCGGCAAGCGATACGAACAACGTGGACATTGCCGTGCTGCACGGCTCCACCAATGCTCCGGCAGTGGATGTGGACGCGGTGTTTGTGGCCGATAACGTGATTACCAATCTGGCTTACGGAGAAAATACCGGATACCTCGGCTTGCCGCCGGCCAAATACGACTTTGCCGTCCGGGCCGCCGGTGATCCGAATGTCGTGGCGTCTTTCCGCGCCGACCTGAGCGGCCTGAAAGGTGGCGCCGCGTACGTGTTTGCCAGCGGCCTGCTGGGCGGCACGCCGGCGTTCGGTCTGTTCGCCGCCCTGCCCAACGGTGATGTGCTCGAACTGCCGCTTACGCCGACGGCCCGCGTGCAGGTGATCCACAACTCTCCCGACCCGACCGTGGACGTGTACGCCGGCAATACGCTGCTGCTCGACAACTTCGCCTTCCGCACGGCCACGCCGTTCATTAACGTGCCCGCCGACCGCGACATCACGCTGGGTGTGGCACTGGAAAACAGTGTGTCGGTCGGCGATGTAATCGCACCGTTCGATGTGAATCTGGAAAATGGAAAAACCTATATCGTGACCGCTGCCGGCGTGGTGGGCAATCCCAATACGCCGTTTACACTTATTGTCAATGATGCCGGCCGCGAGGCTGCCGCCAATTCTGGCAATGTAGACATCGCCGTCTTGCACGGCTCCACCAATGCTCCGGCGGTGGATGTGGATGCCGTTTTTGTGGCCGACAACGCCATCTCGAACCTGGCTTATGGCCAGTTTACCCCCTACCTCAGCCTGCCCCCGGCCAAGTACGATTTTGCCGTTCGCCCTGCCGGAAACCCGGCCGTGGTGGCTTCGTTCCGCGCCGACCTGAGCGGTCTGGCCGGCGGCGCTGCGTATGTTTTTGCCAGCGGCCTGCTGGGCGGTACGCCTGCTTTCGGTCTGTTCGCTGCCCTGCCCAACGGCAATGTGCTCGAACTGCCGCTGACCCCGACGGCCCGCCTGCAGGTGATTCACAACTCGCCCGACCCGACCGTGGACGTGTATGCCGGCAATACGCTGCTGCTCGACAATTTCGCCTTCCGCACGGCCACGCCGTATATTAGCGTGCCTGCCGACCGCGATATCACGCTCGGCATTGCCGGTGAGAACAGCACCTCTGCTTCGGATGCCCTTGCTTCGTTCGACGTGAACCTCGACGAAGGCGGCACCTATGCCGTGATGGCCACCGGCATCGTCGGCAATCCGGGTTCGCCGTTTACCCTGGTGGTGGATGCCGATGCCCGCGAAGCGGCGCAAGACCCTAACAACGCAGAGTTCAACGTGACGCATGGCTCGCCCGACGCGCCTTCGGTGGACATCGCCGTCGTAGGTGTGGGCACGATCATCAATGGCCTATCTTACCCGGATTTCACTGGCTACTTCAGCGTGCCAGCAGCTTCGTACCTGGTGCAGGTGTTGCCCGCTGGAACCAGCGATGTGCTGGCTACCTACCGGGCCGACCTGAGCAGTCTGACCGGCAGTGCGATTCGCGTTTTCGCGAGCGGCCTGCTCAACGGCACGCCCGGCTTTGGTTTGTTTGCAGCCTTAGCCGACGGCACGGTGCTGGAACTGCCGCTGGTGACGGCGCCCAAGCTCGCCCGCGTGCAGGTGATCCACAACAGCCCGTCGCCGGTGGTGGACGTGTACGCCAATGACGATCTGCTGCTCGACGATTTTTCCTACCGCACGGCAACGCCATTCATTGACGTACCCGCCGAAGTAGACATCGCGCTGGGGATTGCACTGGGCAACAGCACCTCGTCGAACGATGTGATCGCCACGTTCAACGTGAACCTTGAAGAAGGCAAAACCTACATTGTGACCGCCTCCGGCATCGTGGGCGACCCGAACACGCCGTTCAATCTGATTATCAATCCTACCGGTCAGGAAACATCCGCCGACCCGAACAATGTGGACATCGCCGTGCTGCACGGCTCCACCAACGCCCCGGCGGTGGACGTGGACGCGGTGTTTGTGGCCAACAACGTGATCTCGAACCTGTCCTACGGCCAATACACACCGTATCTCGGTCTCGTACCCGGGAAGTACGATTTTGCTGTGCGCGGCGCGGGCGACCCGAATGTAGTGGCCTCTTTCCGTGCCGATCTGAGCGGTCTGGCCGGCGGTGCTGCGTACGTTTTTGCCAGCGGCCTGCTGGGCGGCACGCCGGCGTTTGGCCTGTTCGCGGCCCTGCCCAACGGCGATGTGCTCGAACTGCCGCTCACGCCGACGGCCCGCGTGCAGGTGATCCACAACTCCCCCAACCCGACGGTGGACGTGTACGCCGGCAATACGATGTTGCTCGACAACTTTGCGTTCCGCACGGCCACGCCGTACATTGATGTGCCTGCCGACCGCGACATCGCTTTCGGCATTGCATTACCCAACAGCACCTCCTCGGCGGATGTGCTCGCTACATTCAACGTGAACCTGGCCGAAGGCAGCACCAACGGCGTGATGGCTATTGGTGTGGTCGGCAACCCGACGCGCCCATTCAACCTGCTGGTGGACACCAACGCCCGCGAGACGGCTCCGGCCGGACAAGTCGGCGTGAGCGTCCTGCATGGCTCGCCCGATGCGCCCGCCGTGGATGTGGTGGAGCGTTTGGACGGCCCCTTGGTTACAAACCTTCAATACGGAGTATTCACCCCGTACTTGGACCTGACGGCTACCGACGGATATTTCCTCGACATCAAACCTGCCGGCGTGGATCAAATTGTAGCCACGTTCCGCGCCGATTTGCAAGCCCTCGACGGTCAGGCGATCCGGGTATTTGCCAGCGGTTTCCTTGGCAGCACGCCGGGTTTCGGCCTGTTTGCTGCTCTGCCGAATGGTACCGTTGTGGAACTGCCGTTCTCGCCGGTGGCTCGTGTGCAAATCGTACACAACGCGCCCAGCCCGACCGTGGACGTGTACGCCAACGGGTTCCCGGTGCTGAACGATTTTGAGTTCCTGCAAGCCACCTCGTTCGGGTACCTGCCGGCGGGGTTCCCCATTACGCTGGCCGTGGCTCCGGCAAGCAGTACCTCGGCTGCCGATGCATTTTACAGCACGACTGCCACGCTGGAAAACGGGAAAACCTACCTCGTGGTGGCTGCCGGTGAAGCCGGAAACCCGAATGCGCCGTTCGGCCTGTTGGTCAACGACATGGGCCGCGAACGCGCCATTGATCCCGACAAAATTGAACTGGCCGTGCTGCACGGCTCGCCCGATGCGCCGGCTGTGGATGTGCGTTCGTACGACTCCGGCGCTGCGCTGGTTTCCGATCTGGCTTTTGGCGAATTCAGCCCCTACCTGACTCTTGATCCGGACGAACTCCTCGTGGACCTGACCCCTGCCAATACGCCGAACACCATTGTGGGTACCTGGGGCGCCGACCTGTCGCAGTTGCCCGGTCTGGTAGGCGTGGTGATGGCCACCGGGTTTGTCGGCAGCAATCCCGAACTGGATCTCGTGTTGGTGCTGCCCAACGGCCTGGTACTTCCGCTGGTGGCGCTCACGCGTGTGCAAGTGATCCACAACTCGCCCAACCCCAACGTGGATGTGTACCTCGACGGCAACCGGGTGCTGAACGACTTTGCGTTCCGTCAGGCTACGGAAATCGGTCTGCTGCCCGCCCGTGTACCCCTCGAACTGGCGGTGGCTCCCGAAAACAGCACCTCCGTGAACGATGCGATCTACACCCTGCCTGTTGGCGGTCTGGATATCGGCAAAACCTACATCATCATGGCAGCCGGCGTGGTCGGCGACCCGAATACGCCGTTCCAACTGTACGTGAATGCCGACGGTCGCGATCGTTCGCAGAGCGCCGGCACGGTGGATCTCGCGCTGTTCCACGGCGCGCCCGACGCACCCGAGGTGGACGTGCAGGTGCCACCCAGCACGATTCTTTTCGACAACATTGCCTTCGGGGAATTCTCGAACTATGTGTCGGTGCCTGCTGCAAACTATACCGTTCAAGTCACGCCGGCCAACGACAACTCCACTATCGTGCAGTCGTACACGGCCGATGTGTCGAGCCTTGGCGGCCAGGCGGCTACGGTGTTTGCCAGCGGTTTCCTCGCCGGCCAGCCCGGTTTCGAGGTGTGGGTGGCCCTGACCGACGGCACGACCTTCCCGCTGCCGGTGTTCGTGAGCGCCAATGAACTGGACGGTAAACTCCAGTCGCTGCGGCTGGCGCCCAACCCCGCTGTGTCGGAAACCTGGGTACGCTTCGACCTGACGGAAGGAACCAACCTGCGCTACGCCGTGCGCGACCTCGCAGGCCGCGTGGCTTCCGAGGGCGATTTCGGGTTTGTGCCCGCCGGGCCGTTCGCTTACCGTGTGGACGTGGGCACGCTGCCCGCCGGGATGTACAACCTGGAAGTGCGTTCGGAAAACGGCGTGCAGGTGCAGAAGTTTGTGGTGTCGCGGCAGTAGGGTTTTCACCGCGGAGGCGCAGAGACGCGGAGTTTTTTTAACTCTGCACCCGGATGCTTCGAATTGAATAGTTGATAAATAGCGCACGCGCCGGAGGGGAGACTCTCCGGCGCGTTTTTGTTTTTCGCAAAGCAGTTCAATACAAAAACCCGAACAACCACAGCGGCACCTGCCGGTCGAAGCCCGACTCCATGTCGTCCAAGGCGAGGTAACCGTACGGCAGCCCGGCGACCTGTTTGGCGGTTTTTCCGGGGCCACCCACCTCGAAGGTGTAGCGGGCGTCCACGCGGAAGTCGCCCTTGGCCGGGCAGGCGATCTGGTGCTTCACCCGCAGTTGGTTTTGGAAAAATATTTCCCGGAGTGTGCCCGGGTCGGGTTGTATGGAGCGCAAATGCTGGGAATTCACCCATTTTGCGGCATGCATGCCGCAAAATTTTCAAAAACTTGCGGCATACATGCCGCAAATCCCGCACGCCTTACCGCCGATTATATTCCACCCCCACAATCTCCAACTTCAGCCAGGTGTAATCGCCGCCGGCTAATTTCCAGGTCACCTCGCTTTTCACCGGCATTCGGATGCCTTCAAACTCGCCGAACCCGGTGTTCGTCACGAGCCAGTTTTCGAGTGTGACGCCCTCCTTTCGGTCGTAGTAGCGCCGGGCTTCGAAGGAAATCAGGTCGCCCGCCGCATCGAAGCGGAACACGCCCGAGGCGGTGATGCCGCCGTGGGTCATGGTGGCCTTGGCGCTCAGGGAGTCGGGTTGTTCCCAGCGGATGTAGTCGCGCAGCGCGGCGCTTGGCATCCAGCAGATTTCGCCGAGGTTGCGCAGCAGGGAGCCTTGGTCGGTTTCGGGGCCTTTGGCATCGGCGATGGGGACAAGGGCGAGTAGTTTGATCAGCATGTTGCCGCGGCCGTCCACGTACTTGTCGCGCCCGACGATGGCAATGCCCGGTGCGGCCTGCATGGTGGTGCGCCAGATGAAGCCGGGCCGATCCACGGTGTTCCACTGCTCGGCTTCGAAGGGCATCCAATTGCCGCCGGGTTTAGTCAGCATCTCGCCTTTTTGGCGGATATGGGCGGTATGCACGAGCGGTTTGCCCACGACGCCGGAACGCTCCAGCCATTTTTGCACGACCGGCGGCAGGGGTGCGAGCATTTCCCGTGTCAGCACCGTTTCAGCGGAAATTTCTTTTGGTAAAAACGCAGCCAACTCCTTGTTGACCATGGTATTGAAACTCCATTGGCCGTAGGCCAGCACGATGCCGATCAGGGCGAGCACATTGGCGACGGTGCCGAATTTTGCGTCGTGCCATTGGCCGAAGATCAGGACTTGCGACAGCACGACTGCCGGGATGGCCACCATCCACCACACATCTTTTTTCAAAAAAAACAAGGCAGCGGAAGCGGTAACCAGCAATGCGGCAACCAGCCACAACAACCCCGCTGTTTTGGTAAAACTGCCCGTGAGTTGCGAAACTTCAGCGTATTTGAACGCCTTGGCGAAGCCCATCAGGTGGATGAGGCCGTGCAGAAGGAGGACGAAAAAGAAGAAAATGCGGAGCATGGCGATGCGGGTTTTTTATGATTCGAAAGGTTGATTCAAGTGGCGGAGCAGCACGGTGCAGGCAGTGGCGCTGCCCACAAACACGAAAAGATAAAAAGGCAGGAAAACATCTTGCTCGGGGGCGTTTTTCAGTACCAGCAGCAGCGCTGCCGTGCTGAGCACCAGTCCGTATGTGCCGCCTTTGACCAGCATCATGGCGGCCAGCACATAGCCCCAGGGCCGGCGTTGCCAAAGCAATATGGCAGCCAGGATGGTGCCGGGAATGACAAAAACCATGTCGAGCGCAAAGATGAGGCTCGGCGTCGGGGGCACTTCGCCGGTTCGGATGAAATGGACGCACATGCCACCCTCCACGAGCAACAGCGGGATGGCCAGAAAGAACAAAAAAACGCCGATCCACCGTACAGGTGTTTTTCCTGAAAAACTGCTGCCGATGGCGAGCACGTCCAGCCGGGACAAGCCGAAAATCAGGGCGTACATGGACGAGGTGAACAAGGCCACGTAGAGGAGGAAAAACTCGTTGAACGCGGCGCCGAACAGGTAAAAGGCGAAGTTGTACAACATGTACAACAGCAACCCCATCCACACGAGTTGCGCCCGCCAGGAGTTGCGCAGGGCAAGCCGCATGGCCACGATCAGCGCCGGCGTTGCCACGGCAAGCGTCACCCAATCGTTCGCCAGCCAGGCATTTTTGATGAAATCGCTGTCGCGGTACAATCCCGGCAGGGCCAATCCGCCAATCGAAGCAATGGCGGCCAAAATCGAAATGAGGGCCGACAGCGCAAAGGCCGTCCTGAATGGATTGTTTTTCATCTGAAATCGTATTGAAAAAAGCGAATCATTCCCGGTGTCAGCGCGCAGATCAGGATCAGCAGCCCGACGGCGATGTAGGCCGGTTGCAGCCAAGTGAACTGGATCATCGTGATTTGCACCGTGATCCAGATGATGACCGAAAAGCCGGAGTACAGGGCAAACGCCCATGCCCAGTGCCGGTCGGGATACAGGTTGAGTGCGGTGGCCCAAGTCCAGGCGGGTTTCCGCCACAGGCCTATGGCCGCGATGAGGGGGAGCAGGCTGTTGCAAACGAACAGGATCAACCCCGGCAGGAAAAACGTGGAAAACGGCGACCGGGCGAGCAAATCCTCCGTGGCGCCCATGAATCCGGGGTTGAACATCAGCACCAAGCCGCCGAACGCGGCGCTGACGCTGAGGAAAAGCAGCATCAGGACGAGGGGGTAAAAAGCGAGCGGGCGTTTCATGGCCGGGAATTGAGGCTACAAAATTGGTTGCCGAACCCGTCAGCCGGGAATGATGCCAGCCAATGTGCCAAATGACTTCGCTCCGGCACAAGGTATCAAGGTGTCTTTTCGATGAGTTCTTTTAGTGTTTCTACCAGTTGTTTGAGGATGATTTTGTGTTCCGACAATTCTGTTCCTGCAACCTCTTTTTTGATGTTTTCAAGCATTGTTTCCATCGCAGCGTCAATTTCCAGGCTTGTTCGGTTTTCCGACATTACCTTGAAAAATCGCATCCAATGAGAAACCCTGACCCCTAGATAATCCAGGGACTTGACTTTGACAAGAAAGTCATTCAACAGCCCGGACCTTGCTATCCTGCCAAAATTATTGCCTTTATCACCCTCCGCTTTGTCGGATGACTCGGTTTTACTTTTGGGGTATGGATGACGAAACTCTACTGGAGGCCGGGTGATAGACGTACTTCTGAGGCCTGTTGCTTCGCGCGAGTTGACCCAATAATAATTTCGATACTCGGCTGCGAAACGGCTTAACTCAATATATGGCGACATCAAAACTGGCGATCCAGCCACCACGTCGGAAAGCAACCAAGGCGTGACCACCAACAAATCGGCACGACCGCAAGCATCAGGGTCAACCGTAAAGCGAAAACTGGGCTCGCTTTCTTTTGAAAATACATACCATGCTTTAAGTTCGATGCCAAAGAGGACTTCATCCTGCTTTTGTGTATTGGCAAATAAAATATCCGGAAATGTTTGTGATTGCCGGATAAATGAAAAGTTGAAGTAGCGGTTGTCCTTGTCCCAATTGTCTCTGAGCTTGTTTAAAATATTGACAATTTGCGATTCTATTACCGTTGATAACATCCCACCAACCGAAAAAATATCGGTTACGTTTATGCCCCTAATCACAATTTCAGAATTGAAGTAGTTTGGCAAAGAGTCCAGCAATTCGTAAACCTTTTTCCAAACTTCGTAATGTTCCCAATCGGGGTCGGGCATTTGTCTGGCTGGGGTTGTGTTAGGCGTATTCTGCATATTCTGGTTCGGGCAGATTTAAAGAAAATTGATTCGTAAGAAAACGGGTTTGGGCGGTTTGGAATATCTCATGGTCCAATTCTGCGGCAAAAGCCCGTCGGTTCTTTTTATGTGCCCAAAGACTGGCTGTAAACAACCCGCCAAACGGCTCCCAGATCACATCTCCGGGATTCGTGGAGGCCGTAAGTATTAAATCCATAAGCGCCAATGGTTTCTGATTCAAGTGAAAATATTTGTTCGAACCATTCGCTTTGATACGTTCGTTGGTATGCAGAGGAGGCTCATTCCATACGTTTGTAACACCATATTTCCCTTTAAAAAATGGGAATAGGTGTTCATATTCCATCTTTGAAATCGGTGTTTTACCATTTATTGAAAAGTAGGGCATTCCATTCGCCTTGCCATGTTCATTTGCAAAAGCTACCATTTTTTCAAAGACCTCAGGAGGGGGAGCGTACCAGAGGTGATCCTTGGTCAGGTATTTTCGGCTTGCTGCATTTGCGGTATCTGCGGCAATATTGGCTTGATTTAGGGTTAGGCCTGCTCTATCCCATTCGTGTCGAAGCCAGTCTTTCATTGGCACTTTTTTACGGTCGATCTCAAAAGTTGGACGCTTGTAATACTGCACGCAAACCTCTGTGACAACTGGGAAGGATTTCAACACCTTCATGTTGCAGTTCCCTGCAATGTGCTGTATTCCCTTGTTCCAAATATTGCAACTCATATATTCCCAGCCATTTCTTTCGAGTAGACCGTGAACACTTGCAAAGCCCAACTCTGTGTTCCAGAACCAAAGTGTTGTGCCTGGCTCGGCAAATTTTGACCATGCGTTTATGTGTGGTTCGTACCAGTCAACCAACCCTTCATGGTTTGTCGTGTCGCCTTTAAAGCCCAATACCCCATACGCTCCATCGGACATGATGACGGATGGCTTTTCCCATTCAGGATAATAGGAAAGTGAATCACCTTGGTACAAGTGGATTCCATGTTGGTTTAGGTCTAGTGTGGTTCTAATTACCGGCATAGGACTAAAATTTGTCAGAAAGGTAAAGCAAAAAGGTATTACAAAATTGATTGTGCAATTGAACAAAGATGCGCGATGCAGTTGGGACGGCGCTGCTCCTACTTCTTTAGCGATTTGATCAACGTGGCCGTTTTCATACGCGGCTCGAAATATGTGCTCTTGGGCGGCAAAATCTTGCCGGCATCGGCTATGCGCATCATATCCTCGAAGGAAACGGGGTAGAGGGCGAAGCCGATCCGGTCGGGATTGTTGCGCACGGCTTTTCGGATGCCTTGCAGCCCTTTGTTGCCTTCCACGTAGGTGATCCGGGTATCGGTGCGCACATCGCGGATGCCCAGCAGGTCGTGCAGCACGAGTTCGTTGAGCAGGCTAACGTCGAGCAGCACGGGCAGGGTGCGCGGGGTGGGGTGGAAGGAGGCGAGTACTTCGGGTCGCCAGTGGAGGCGGTACCAGTGCTCGCGGAAACACATTTTGATCTCGAATTTCCGGCGCGGCTTTCGCGGGTGCTCGACGTGCTGGATCGTGCATGCCTTGGACAGGCGGCCAAAAAACTGTTCTGGGCTGAGTTTATTGAGGCCCTCCACCACGCGGTTGTAGTCGAGGATGTCCAACTGGTCGGTGGCGAAATAGGCGCAAAACAGGTTGTCGAAATCCAGGTCGGGGTACTCGGGCTTGAGCGTCGAGTGCAACAAGGCCAGGGTGCTGGTGCGGTGGTGGCCGTCGGCGATGTACACGCTGGTGATGTGTTCGGCAAACAGGTCCTGCAAAAAACGGATGTCATCGGGTGCGTTCACTTCCCAGGCTCGGTGCGTCTGGCCGTCGGCAGCGAAGTGCGTTTCGTACAGAGGGTGGTTGGCTGCGGTGTAGGCATGCATCCAGTCGTTGAGTGGCGCCACGGGATGGAACGTGAGCAGCACGGGCTTCAGCACGGCGCCCCAGCGCAGCAGCAGCTCTTTTTGTTTTTCTTCGCGCTCGCTGAGGGTTTTTTCGTGTTTTTTGACCTTCCCGAGGAAGAAATCGCGCACGTCGTTCACGGCGACCAGACCGGTATGGCGGCGGTGCGCATCTTCGATCTGGTACACAAAAATCGCCTCCTGTTCGGTTTGTGTCAGCAGGCGGTTGCGCTGATAGTCGAGAAACGCATGTTTGGCATCCGCACAAAAAGCGTCCGGCGATGGAATTCGGTCAAAAACAGGATAGGTGGCCCGAAAGGGCTTGATGTGCATGGGTAGGTTGGTTAAGGGTGGTAAAAGTAGGGCAATCCGATTTTTTTACGTCCGGTAGTCAGGAATTTTTCATTTTTGGCGGTCAATTTGCCGTTTGCAAAAGCCACAAGCCGTTTTTTATGAAGTTTTACTCCGTACTTGCCTTCGTGTTGTTGTGTTTTTCCGGTGTTGGCGCACTTCACGCCCAAGGCTCCATCAACGATCTTAAAAGCCGCCTCCGCAAAGCGCAAACGAAGGAAGAGCGCATGCAGCTGGGTTTCAGCCTCGCTCAGGCACAAGTAGCGGCCCGCAGTTATACGGAGGCCGCCGCTAACGCCTTCGATGCCCACGAACTGGCCATTGCTTTGGGCGAAAAGCGCACGGCGTCCGATGCCATTTACCTGAGCGGCGACGCATTGTACCGCGCCAAAAAATACACTGAAGCCGTCGAACGCTTCAGTACGGCCTGGAATACCGCACGCCAGTACGGCCACCGCGATGTGGCCCTTCAGGCCGCAGAAAAACTATTGGCCATCAACAAAGACAGAAAAAACTACACCGAAGCCCTCAAATGGAGCCAGGAAATGATCGGCTACCTGCAGGACAACAGCGGCCGCTCGAGCGGCAGCGGCGACGTGGCCCGCCGACTGGAGCGCCAGATTTCTGCACTCGAGGCCGAAAACCGCGACCTGCGCGAGCAACTCGCCCAGGCTACCGGGCAAAGTGCCGTGCTGGAAACAACCTACAAGGAACAAATCCAACAAGTGGAGGCCTTTTCCAAGGAAGAAGTGAGCAAGCGCGAGGCCACGATCTCCCAGATTTCGGTGGAAAAAGATTCGCTCGAACGAGTCAAGCGGGGGGCATTTGAAAAAATGAACAAGCAGCAGATGCTGGACTCCATGATCAAAGCGCAACTGGAGCGGGATGTCCAAACCCAAAAAGCCATTTCTGCCGAGATTGACGCGGCCCGCCAAAAATCCGAATCGGCCCGCAATTTCCTTATCATGGTGGCTTCGCTCATCCTGGTCATCGCCGGCCTGTTTTTCCTGCTCTTCCGATCCAAACTGCGCACCGCAAACGAACTGTCCCAGAAGAACAAGATCATCGAAGACGAACAGAAACGAAGCGACGAACTCCTGCTCAACATCCTGCCGCCGGCCATCGCGCAGGAACTCAAGACAAAAAAGAAGGTGGCTGCCCAAAAATACGACGACGCGACGGTCATGTTCATTGACTTCACCGGCTTCACCCAGGTGGCGGAGACACTCAGCCCGGAACAGTTGGTGGCCGAACTGGACTACTGCTTCACCAGTTTCGACCGCATCATCAGCCAGTACCGCATCGAAAAAATCAAGACCGTGGGCGACGCGTACATCTGCGCCAGCGGTTTGTCCGACAAAAATGCCAGCCCCAGCGACATGGTCAAGGCTGCCCTGCAAATCCAGGATTTCCTGCTCCACCTCAAGGCCGAGCGGATGAACCAGGGCCTGCCCTGCTTCGAGGCGCGTATCGGCATCCACACCGGTCCGGTAGTAGCGGGCGTGGTGGGCGAGAAAAAATTCGCCTACGACATCTGGGGCGACACCGTCAACACCGCCGCCCGCATGGAAGAAGCCTGCTCGCCCGGCCGCGTCAACGTCAGCGAAGACACCTACTGGAAGGCCAAGTACGAGTTCGAGTGGCAGCCCCGCGGCAAAGTGGCCGCTAAAAACAAGGGCCTCATGGATATGTACTACGTGACGGCGATGATCGGGACGAAGTACTGAACGGCGTTCTAAACAGCACTTCAGATTTGATGGCCATCCTTGGCGCGACTACCCCGTCCGCTATATGCTCCCCTTTACATTTGTCATCCCGCAGGGATCCGTCCGACCCGCGAGGGGCGGGGCGGGCGCATTCGATTTCCCTTACAGATCGGACGGCTCCCTGCGGGATGACAAACGCGAGTGGGCGCCCGTTTGCCTCAAAAAAAGATTTCAGCACAAATGCTTTTTTTCGCTGGAAATGGTTCTACTTTTGCCCTCGTTCGACAGAAATTTTGAACGAATCCCGCCTTAAGATTTTTCAAATTATTCTATTTCGCTAAAAAATGCTCAATTCGGCCTGATTATCGCTGAATGGCATCATCGTTGATTCGCCTGTGAAACCCCTTGTCTCCCACTTCTGAATCGCCAAAACCACCCCGCCAGCACCCCTCAAAACTCAAAACTCAAAACTCAAAACTAAGAACTGCCATCACTCAATCACTCCATATCATGTCCCACACTCGTTTCAATGCGCTCCAGACCATCGAAAACCGGCTGGATCCGCTCCCGTTTGAAATTGCCGAAAGCGGCAACACCAACATCGCATCCTACTTCGGCGAAAATGTCTTCGGCGACGAAGCCATGAAGCGTTTCCTGACCGAAAACGCCTACCTGAGCGTGAAAGCCGCCGTGCAAAGCGGCCAGAAACTGAACCGCGAACTGGCCGATGTGATCGCCGCTGGCATGAAAGAATGGGCGCAGGAGAAAAACTGCACACACTTCGCACACTGGTTCCAGCCCCTCACCGGCAAGACCGCCGAGAAGCACGACTCGTTTTTCACCATGACCCACGACGGGCGCGTGATCGAGGAGTTCACCGGCGCAGCGCTCGTACAGCAGGAGCCCGACGGCTCCTCGTTCCCCTCCGGCGGCATGCGCAGCACCTTCGAGGCGCGCGGGTACACCGTGTGGGACCCCTCCAGCCCGGCGTTCATCATGGAGGTCGGCGACGGAAAAACGCTCTGTATCCCCACCATTTTTGTGACCTACGACGGACGCGCGCAGGATTTCAAACTGCCCCTGCTGCGCTCGCAGGCTTTGTTGGACAAGGCCGCCGTGCCTGTTTGCCAGTTGTTCAACCCCGAGGTCACGAAAGTAACCGCCACGCTCGGTTGGGAACAGGAGTATTTTGTGATTGATGAAGCCCTGTTCAACGCCCGGCCCGACCTCGTGCTCACCGGCCGCACCCTGCTCGGTCGCCCCGCCACCAAACACCAGCAACTCGAAGACCACTACTTCGGCTCCATTCCCGAGCGCGTGTACCTGTTCATGCGCGACCTGGAGACGGAGAGCCACAAACTCGGCATCCCGGTGCGCACCCGCCACAACGAAGTGGCGCCCTGCCAGTACGAAGTGGCCCCGATTTTTGAAGAAATCAACGTGGCCGTGGATCACAACCAGTTGCTCATGGACGTGATGGAGCGCGTCGCCCACCGGCACAAACTGCGCGTGCTTTTCCACGAAAAACCCTTCGCCGGCATCAACGGCTCGGGCAAGCACAACAACTGGAGCATGGGCGCCAACACCGGCGTCAACCTGCTCTCGCCGGGCGACACCCCGAACCGAAACCTGCGCTTCCTGACGTTTTTTGTGAACACCATCATGTCGGTGTACAAACACGCCGACCTGCTCCGCGCCAGCATCGCCCACGCGGGCAACGACCACCGCCTCGGCGCCAACGAAGCGCCGCCGGCCATCATTTCCGTGTTTATCGGCGAAGCCATGACCAAACTGCTCGGCCAGATCGCCAACGGCAAAAAGACCGACGAGTCCGCCGTCAAACGCGCCATTGACCTCATCAGCAAACTGCCCAACCTCGAGCTCGACAACACCGACCGCAACCGCACCTCGCCGTTTGCGTTCACCGGCAACAAATTCGAGATTCGCGCCGTCGGTTCCTCCCAGAACTGTGCCGGCCCGATGACCGTGATGAACACCATGATGGGCTTGCAACTGATTGAGTTCAAAAACGATGTGGACAAACTCATGGCCAAAGGCACGGAAAAGGAGGAAGCCGTGCTCATGGTGCTGAAAAACTACATCCGCAAACTCAAACCCATCCTGTTCGAGGGCAACAACTACTCCGACGAGTGGAAGGAAGAAGCCAAAAACAGGGGGCTGGCCAACCACGCCAACACACCCGAAGCATTGGCGGTGCTGGGCACCAAACACGCCGAGGATTTTTATGGGAAATCGGCCGTGCTCAGCAAAACCGAACTGGATGCGCTCCTCAATGTGCAACTCCATGCCTATTGCACCAAATTGGACATTGAGGCCAAAACCTTAGCCGATATGGTGCTCGCGTCCGTCATGCCCACCGTCATCCGCTACCAAACCGAACTGGCCCAAAATGTGGCCGCACTCAAGGCTATCGGCATGGATGATTCGGTGGCGTTCCAGAAAGAAACCCTCGAACGCATAGGCGACCTGACGGCAACCGTGAAAAAGGGCCTGGAAAAAATGGAAAAAGGCCTGGAAAAAGCCCATCGCTCCGACAACCTGCAAGAAGAAGCCAATATCTTCTGCGAAGCCGTCAAGCCGCAAATGGAGCGCATCCGCGAAGCTGTGGACGAACTCGAAAGTATCGTGGACGACCAGTACTGGCCTTTGGTGAAATACCGGGAGTTGCTGTTTGTACGGTAATTCAGTTTTGAATTTTGAGTTTTGAGTTTTGAGTTCGCGCGAACTCAAAACTCAAAACTCAAAACTGTCATCAATCCCTCCTCAATTGCCCGTTTGGCGTCCAACTCCGCCGCCAGTTTGGCGCCGCCGATGCGGTGAACGCAGATGCCTGCCTGTTCGAGCGGTGCCTGTAGGGTGTGCAGCGGTTCCTGACCGGCGCAGATGACCACATGGTCTACCTCCAGAATTTGGTTCTGACCGTTGACAGTGAGGTGCAAGCCGGCATCGTCAATTTTGTGGTATTGCACACCGCCCCACATCTGTACGCCTCGGCTTTTGAGTGTTAGCCGGTGCGCCCAGCCGGTTGTTTTGCCCAGTCCGTCGCCGACTTTGCCTTTGGAGCGCTGCATCAGCCAAACCTGCCGCGGTATGGTGAAATGTGCGGATTGCACCAGCCCGCCGCGTTGGTTATACGACGGGTCAATGCCCCACTCCTGCCGATACTGTTCAATCGGGTCGGAAGGTACATCGGTGGGTTCGGTCAGAAACATCGCCGTATCGAACCCGATGCCGCCTGCGCCGATGATGGCTACGCGCGGGCCTACGGGTTTTCCGTGTAGCAGCACGTCTAGGTACGAAAGTACTTTGGGGTGGTTTATGCCTTCGATTTGTGGCGTACGCGGCGTTACTCCAGTGGCCAGCACCACGTCGTTGAATCCTTTTTCTATCAAAAATTCGGCGCTGACTCGCGTGTTCAGGTGCAGGTGTACGCCCGTTTTTTCAATCATTTTTCCAAAATAGCGCAGCGTTTCGTGGAATTCCTCCTTGCCGGGAATGCGCTTGGCCATGTTGAACTGCCCGCCGATCTCGCCGGAAGCCTCGAACAGGTGAACCTCATGGCCGCGTGCCGCCAGTTCGGTAGCGCAGGACAAACCCGCCGGGCCGGCACCCACCACGGCGATTGAGTTTTGGGTTTTGAGTTTTGAGTGTTGAGTTGTGGCCGGGGGAAGAATAGTCTCGCGGCAGGCGCGCGGGTTCACCAGGCAGGTGGCTTCTTTGTGGGCAAAAATCTGGTCGAGGCAGGCCTGGTTGCAGGCGATGCAGGTGTTGATCTCGTCGGCGCGGCCGTCGTGGGTTTTTTGTACAAAATCGGGGTCGGCCAAAAAGGGGCGGGCCATACTCACCATGTCGGCCTGCCCGGCGGCGAGAATGGCCTCGGCTTTTTCCGGTGTGTTGATGCGGTTGGTGGCGATGAGCGGGATGCCGACTTCGCCGCGTAAGCGCTCGGTCACCCAGGCGTAGGCGCCGCGCGGCACGAGCGTGGCAATGGTCGGCACGCGGGCCTCGTGCCAGCCGATACCCGTGTTGATGATCGTGGCGCCCGCTTGTTCGACAGCCTTGGCAAGGGCCACCACCTCGTCCCAGGTGCTGCCTTCCTCCACGAGGTCGAGCATGGACACCCGAAAAATGACGATGAAATCCGAACCTGCCACTTCCCGCACTGCCCGCATGATTTCCAGCGGGAAACGGATACGGTTCTCGAACGACCCGCCCCAGTCGTCCGTGCGTTTGTTGGTGCGCGGCACGATGAACTGGTTGATGAGGTAGCCCTCGCTGCCCATGATTTCCACGCCGTCGTACCCGGCCTCACGGGCCAGGGCGGCGGTGCGGGCAAAGTCGCCGATGGTGGCGCGGATGAGCCTGCCAGACATTTTCCAGGGCCGAAACGGCGAAATCCGCGCCCGGATCGGGCTGGGCGCCACCAGCAAGGGGTGCATCCCGTAGCGGCCGGCGTGCAGGATTTGCAGGCAAATTTTCCCGCCTGCATCGTGTACGGCTGTAGGCACCACGCTGTGTTTGCGGGCTTCGGAAGTAGTGCTCAGTTTGGCCCCAAACGGCGCCAGCCAACCCTGCCGGTTGGGCGCAATACCGCCCGTCACCATCAGGCCCACCCCGCCGCGCGCACGGGCGGCGAAGTAAGTGGCCAAACGATCCAACGTTTTACCTTCCTCCAGCCCGGTGTGCATGGAGCCCATCAGAACGCGGTTGGGCAGCGTGGTGAAACCGAGGTCGAGCGGGGCGAACAAGTGCGGGTATTGTGCGTGCATATTTCGGGTTTAAAGGTTTCGGGTTTAAAGGTTTCTGGTTCGAAGGTTTCGGGTTGGAAGGTTTGAGGGATTGGGGGTAACCAGAAATCTCCCAACCCGAAACCTTCTAACCTTCTAACCCGAAACCTTCAAACATATTTCAACCACCAATGGTCATGGGAGAACTTGTACCGCCCATACCACCGGCAAAGCAGGTACATGACCGGAATGAACAAAACCCAGACGATGTAAACCAAACCGAGATTCGGGGCATATTCGGCCGGCCACTGGTTGGGGCGGGTGGAGAAAAAATCGGTCCACCAACCTTTGGTCGCGTAAAAGTACAGACGCGAGGCGGCGTGGATCAGCGAAAAATGGATGATGTAGAAAAAGAACGGCACGCGGCCAAACACTTCCAAAAACCGGGTGGCCGGGTTTTGCAGCCGCTCGAACAGGGCCAGTAGGAGCAGTCCGGGGCCAATGGTCATGCACAGGAAAAGCAGGGACGGCGGATATTTGCTCGTGTTCAGAAACGACAGCAGGGAATACAGGGCTCCCCGTTCCTGCGGCGCCCAGTGGGCGGCATCGCCGTACCAGTTGGTTGCCCGCAAGGCAATGAAAAACAGGGTGATCGCCAGCCCGGCCTGCCACAGCCAACGCTGCCGGCGGTCCGGTTCCCACAGCATGACCGTGCCGAACACATACCCGAGCGCCATCACGCCCACCCAGGGGATGAGCGGGTACACCACCAAAAATCCGAACGACTCGCTGAACGGTACCCAGCCCCAGCCGATGTGCAGGACGTTCCACAGCCCGGCAAAACTGCCCAATGAATCGAGGCGGACGTGGTCCAGCAGGTTGTGCCCAAATACCAGAACCAGCCCGAACGCCGCGATCCAGCGCAGCGGGACGGACGCGATAGCTGCCAGCACAAGCATGGACATGCCGATCACCCAGATCACCTGCCCGAACATGAAGCCCTCGTTCCACCACCAATCGAACATCCAACTCAGGTTGATTATCAGAAATTCCACTGCGAGAAGCCACAGGCCGCGCGTCCAGAGGAAACGTCGCAAGGCGGGCAAGCCCGCCTTTTGGCCGTACAAATACGCTGCCGTGCCCGCGAGAAACACGAACACCGGCGCGCAAAAATGGGTGACCCAGCGCGTGAAAAACCACGGCGCGGTGGTTTGCGCCATGTCTTCAGGGGCAAACGGGGCGGCGCCGAAAAAGTCGCGGATGTGGTCAAGGGCCATCAGGACGATGACCAGGCCGCGCAGTACGTCCAGCGCACCGACGCGGGAGGTGGTGCTTGTTGCCATAAATTCGGTGTGTTGTCTCTGATCTGAGTTGCGGGAAATGTCTGGACATGTCCTACTTTTCGGCTCAAAAATGAACAAAGCAGTCCGCCTCGGAAATGATTTTTCAAAATAATTTACCTGAACGGTACCTCAACCTGCACACCCACCATCCGATGGGCGATCCGGAGGTGCTGGAAATCGAAAGTCTGTACTTCGGTCAGGACATTCCGGCGGCAAATGGCTACCGCTCCGTCGGACTGCATCCCTGGCATTTGAACGGTGTGGATTTGGCGGCGGCCGAGCAGTGGTTGAACGAACAGGCAACCCGATCCGAAATTCTGGCCATCGGAGAGGCCGGGCTGGACAAAGCGACCGACACGCCTTGGGCCGTTCAGGTGGACGCATTCGGGCGCTGTCTGCGCGTGGCCGCCGAAACCCGCAAGCCGCTCATCGTCCATTGCGTTCGAGCCTTTGGCGAGATCGTCCAAATTCTGGGAAAACCGGGAAGCGCCCGCCGGCCGCCGGGCATCGTTTTTCACGGGTTCGACAAACACCCGCAAACGGCGGGCATGCTGCATCGGGCGGGTTGCTGCTTGTCGTTCGGCACGGCCCTGTTTCGAGCGGAAGGCTATGCAGCGGAAGTCTTGCGCCAGGTGCCTTCGGACAGATTTTTTTTGGAAACAGATGTTCAAAAAGTGGACATCCGGGCGGTGTATGCCCGCGCTGCCGAAATACGCGGCACCACCTTGCCCGCTTTGAAGGCACTGGTCTGGAAAAATTTTAAAGCACTCCTGAACGGTACGGCTTGAGAGACTATTTGAATTTCAGTGCTGCGGCGAAAGTGAGCAAATTTTGGTTCAGGCAATTCAAAATTTGCAGCCATAGCCGGGAGCCTATGGCGAAAATTTTAACGCAGCATGAAGCAAAATTTGCCACTTGCAGCCCAGCGACTGAAATACAAATAGCCTCTGGTACCTTTGCAAAAAAATACCGCTCATGTCCGACCCGTCCACACCCCCGCATTGGCTCCAGCGCACCGAACTGCTCGTGGGGGCGAGCGCTTTGGAAAAACTCCGAAACCTGCACGTACTGGTCATCGGCCTTGGAGGGGTGGGGAGCTACGCCGCCGAGTTTCTGGCGCGTGCCGGCGTGGGCAAAATGACCATCGTGGATGGCGACACGGTGGACCTGACCAATACCAACCGCCAACTTCCGGCCTTGCACAGCACCGTCGGCCAATCCAAGGCCGCCATCATGGCGGCGCGCATGCGCGACATCAACCCAGCGCTTGAACTGACGGTACTGGATACGTTCCTCAGTCCGGCGGTCGTGAAAACCACGTCGTTTCAGCCATACGACTATGTGTTCGACTGCATTGATTCGGTGCAGCCCAAGCAGTACGTGATCGTGGCATGCAAGCAGCAGGGCGTACGCGTCGTGAGCAGCATGGGCGCCGGCGGACGGCTCGACCCCTCGAAAGTGCAGGTGGCGGATATTTCCGAGACGTTTAACTGCCCGTTTGCGCAGCAGGTGCGCAAGGGCCTGAAACGCAAGGGCGTGCGTCGCGGCATCACGGTCGTGTTTTCCTCCGAAATCGTGGATCGCGACACCTGCATGATGACCGACGGCAGCAAGTTCAAAAAATCATTTTACGGCACCATCTCGTACATCCCGGCGCTGTTCGGCCTGCACATGGCCAGCGTAGTGGTGCGGGACGTGGCTGGCAAGTAAAATTGACACAATGCCTGTATCCGTTTTTGACACCTACATCCGCAAGCCGGATGGTTCCACGGCTCATTTCGACATCATCGTTCCGGAAGGAACCGATGCCTTTCTGGTACTGGCCTTCGGCCAATCGTACCTTGCCGAGGCAGGAATTTCGGGCGCTCTTTCCACGAAGGAATGCCAGTTTTGCCACATCGAAGAACCGACCCCGGACATGATCGCCGACATCGGAGCAAGGGGATACCATATCCTGGCCTTCGAAGACATACCGGCCGACCTGCCCGAAAATCCCACCCGTCGGCAACTCATCGAGCACCTGCGAGCTCGCAGCGAGGAGCATCGCTTTGCGAATTTCAGAGGGGTAGGGGAAGAAGAAATTCGGGGCATACTTATAAATTTAGATTAAAATGCACACCGCCGAACGGGGACGAGAACGTACCGCCGAACCCCGTTCGGCGTGTCGCGGGGGCGGTTCGACGGGGCATATGCGCGGCGCCGAACGGGGTTCGGCGGGTACGGGTTAGCGACAAACGCCGCCCCGGAAAAACCGGGGCGGCGCGTACAGGATAGGAAGATTGTTTCCGTCGGTACGGGGATTTTTACCGCACCAGCGTGATATCGCCTTTGTAGAGCAGCCTGCGGCCGTCTATCAATTCGATTTCTGCGTAGTAAACAAACACGGCCGGAGTCATCAGTATGCCGTGGTAGTACCCGTTCCAGCCGTACTTGGGATCGTTGGGCTGGAAGTTCTGTTTCTGGAACACCATCGTGCCCCAGCGGTCGAAAATCTGGAAGGAATTGACCTGTCTGATCTGGCTGGTTTTCGCAAAGATGAGCACGATGTCGTTCTCGTTGTTGTCATCCCAAGGGGAGAAGGCGTTCGGGATGTAAATGTTCGGATCGTCGTCCACGCGGATCAGCACGCGGTCGCTGGCCTGGCAGCCGTCCTTGCTGACCACCGTGACGGTGTACTCGGTGGGTCGGAATGGCTTGGCGATAGGCTTGAGCATACTGAAAATATCGGTACCGAGGAAGGTCAGGCCTTCGAGCGGCGTCCAGATGACCGAGTCAATGAGCGCCAACGGATAACCGGACGGCAGTACGGCCTTGAGCTGCATGGAGTCGCCGAATTCGATTTCGAACTCGGGGTCAATGCTGATGCCGGGGTCGGGCGCCTTGGGCACGACGAGCGTTTTCTGGAACTCGCACCCGTTGGCATCCTGAATCCACAGGTTGTAGGTGCCCGGGGCAATGCTGCCGAAGTCGAGTTGCTGCGAGAAGGACTGGCCGTTGTTGATCGAGTACAGGTATGGGCCGTATCCACCGGTCACTTGCTCGAAGGTGATGATGCCGTCGTTGTCCTTGCAGGAGGGGCGCGTCAGGTCGAACTCAAAGTCTGTCGGGACATTGGTTTCCAGAAATACCTGCGCGTTGTCCGTTTGGGTACATCCCGTGCTGGTATTGGTCACCAAGAGGGTGTAGGTGCCGGCTTTGTTGACCCGTGGGGTCAGGGAGCCGACGCCGCTGACGATATTGCCGCCGGCAGTAGTCCAGCCGTAGGTGAACAACGGCCCGGAGGAGGCAAAGGCCTGAAGCGTCACTTCATCAACGGAACAGGTGAGCGTGAACGGCGGGCCGGCATCTGCGTTGGGCAATACCGTGTTGGAGCTGACCTGCGCGGTTGAGGTGTTCGAACAGCCGTTGGCGGTGTTGAGCACAGTCAGCGTGTACACGCCCGGGGCGTTGGCCTGTGCCGTGTTGTTGGAGGTGTTGCCGACGATGTTGCCGTTGGCCGTGCTCCACGAGTAGGCGAAGTTCGGGCCGTTCGAAGAGCCTGAACCGTTGAGCGTCACCTGTTTCACCGCGCAGGTGAGCAGGGGCGCTGCGGCAACGGCCGCAGTGGGTGCCTGGGTATTTTGCAGCACCTGTACCTGTGCGGTAGCGGAGCAGCCGTTGGTGGTATTTTGCACCAGAAGGGCATACGCGCCGGGGGCCGCCACGGTAGGTGTCAGGGAGTTGTTCCCGGCGAGGATTGACCCGTTGGGCGTAGTCCACTCGTAATAATACGGGCCGCCGACCTGACTGGAACCGGTACCGTTGAGCTGGAGCGTGGTGATGGCACAGGTGAGTGTTTGCACGGCTCCTGCATTGGCCGTGGGCACTACGATATCCTGATTTACCGTGGTACTGGAGGTCACGGTGCAGCCATTGTCGAGGTTGGTGACCAACAGGGTATAGGTGCCGGGTTGATCCACCACAGGCTGGAGCGGATTGCTCAGGTTGGTAAAGTTGCCGTCGGCGGTGGTCCAGTTGTAGGTGACATTACCGGTAGAGGAGCCGGCTGCGCTGATCGGCACTTGTTTGACGATGCAGGTGAGGATGTCGGGTTGCGCCAGGGTGATGAATGGTGCGTTTTGGTCGGCCAGAACAGCTACGACATCTGTCGAGCTACAGCCGTTCAGCGTGTTGGTTACGATCAGTTCATAAGTGCCCACTGCGCTCACCGAGGGGGTGAGCGTGTTGGCGCCGCTGACGATGACGCCGCCATTGGGCGACGACCACGAATAGGTGTAATTGCCGTTGCCGGTGACGGTGCCTTGCAGCCCGATGGACGATACCGAGCAGGTCAGTGTTTTCGGGCTGCCGGCATCTATGACGGGCGGCTGAATGTTCTGGGTAATGACCACGCTGGAATACGACACACAGTTGTTGGTCGTGTTGGTGACCTGCAACTGGTAGGTGTCGGGCGCATCCACCACCGGTGTGAGGGTATTGGCGCCGCTCACGATATTGCCGCCTCCGGTGGGCGTCCACTGGTAGGTGAACACCGGACCGGTACTGGTTCCAACGCCGTTGAGCGTGACCGTGGTGACGGCACAAGTCAACTGGTTCGGGGCGCCGGCGATAGCGGTCGGGAAGTCTGCCGATTGCGTGATTTGCACGACATCGGTAGCCGTACAACCGTTGGCCGTGTTGGTAACGGTCAGGAAATAAAAGCCCACGCCGTTGACGGTTGGCGTCAGGATGTCGGTCGGCGATAGGAAGTTGCCGGTATTGGTAGACCAGTTGTAGGTGAAATTCGGGCCGGTGCTGGCCGTCGGGTTCAACACATAGCTGACCTCGGTGCATGTGAGCTGGAATCCCGGACCGGCAGAGGCCTGCGGGGGAACCTGGTCAATGGTGAGCAGAACATCGTCGGTATCCGTGCAGCCGTTGGTGGTATTGGTCACTACCAACATGTACGGGCCGGGCTGATCTACGACAGGATTGGCGGTGTTGCCACCGGAAACAATTCCGAATCCGGTCCAGGAGTAGGTGAAGTTTTGGCCTGTTGAACTGTTGCCGCCGATTTGAAGCTGCGGCTGGTAGCAGTTCAGGATGTTGTCGGCGCCGGCATCGGCAGTGGGGGGGGTGATGTCTTGTCCCACGGTCACGCTTGCAGTCGTCGTGCAGCCGTTGTCGGTGTTGGCAATGAGCAAATTGTATGGGCCGGGTTGGTTGACGGTGGCCGTTGGGCCGAATGCGTTGCCAACGATGCCGGGGCCGGACCAGGTGTACACATAGTTGATGCCCGTGCTGGAGCCTGTGCTGTTGAGGACAATCTGGCCTGCCGAACAGTTCAGGATGGCTGGCGGTGTGATCACCGTAATCGGCTCGCTGTTGTCGCGCAGGATTTGCACGGAGGAAGCGCTGGTACAACCGTTCTGTGTATTGGTCACGAGCAGTTGGTAGGTGCCGGGCGCGTCCACTTGCGGGTTGAGCGTATTGGTGGGGGGCAAGAGATTTCCGCCATTGATGGCCGTCCACTGGTAGGTGAACAAGGCGCCCTGGCTGGAACCGGAGCCGTTGAGCGATAGGGTCGGGCTGGTACAGCTGAGCGTTTGGCTTTGCCCGGCATTGGACACGGGTGCTGTCACATCTGCGGCGACGGTGACGGAAGTACTGGATGTGCAGCTGTTGCCGGTATTGGTCACCACGAGGGTGTAGGTTCCGGCTTGGCCGATTATGGGTTGCAAGGTGTTTGCGCCCGAAATGATCAGGCCGTTTTGCGTGCCCCATTGGTACTGGAAGTTGGCGCCCGTGCTGGTGCCCGTTGCGTCGAGCGATTGTTGCGGCTGGAAGCAGGTGATCAGGGTGGGCGGTGCTACGGCAATGTTGGGCGGCGTCAGGCTTGAGGTGACGGTTGTCGAGGCCGAGGTGGTGCAGCCGTTTGTCTCATTCGTGACGACGAGGGTGTAGTTCCCGGCAGTGGTAATGGTCGGCGTGAGCGTAGAGGCTCCGGCGGCAATGATGCCGTTGGTAGTGGACCACTGGTAGTTGAAGTTTGCCCCGACGCTGGAGCCGGCGCCGCTCAGGAGCAGGGTGGGAGTCACACAGTTGATCTGACCAGGCGTGCCGATCACGGCGTTGGGCGGGGTTATGTTTTGCGAAATTAGCGTGGAGCCGGTGGACGTGCAGCCTGTTATGGTGTTGGTCACCACTAGGCTGTATGTCCCGGGTTGGTCGAGAATGATGCTCGGAGTGTTGGCCCCGCTCACGATATGTCCACCTGGCGTGTGCGTCCACAGATAGGTGATATTCGGCAGGACGATAGTGGCCGGATCGCCCAGTTCGATCTGGGGGAGGTCGCAGGTCAGGGTGCCGGGCACGCCCGGGTTGACGATGGGCGGGGTCGTGTTTTGGGTCACCAATACGGATGCCGATGCCGTACAGTTATTGACAAGGTTGGTTACGATGATGGAGTACGAACCCGGAGCATTTACGGTCGGCGTAAGTGTGTTTTGGCCACTGACGATGTTGCCGCCTGCGGTAGCGGTCCAGAAGAAATTGTACCCAGGGCCACTGGACGAACCGGTGCCGTTGAGTGTCACGGTGGGATTGTTGCAAGTGATCTGCTGGTTGACCACGATGACCGCTGCGGGGTCGGTGAAATCGAGGTCAACAAACACGGTGGCAGAGCCGGTACAGCCGTTCTGGGTGTTGGTGACGATGAGGGTATAGTCCCCTTCTTCGGTCACCACGGCGTTCTGGCTGGCCTGGCCCGACTGGACGTTGCCGTTGAGGGTCGTCCACTGGTACGCGTAACTGCCGCCCGTGGGGGTCGCGCTGCCGTTCAGCGTCACCTGGGAAATCGTGCAGGTGAGTTTTCCTGGAGGGGCGATGATGGCTGTGGGCGGGTTGTTGTTCAGGGCGACGGCTACGTTGCTGGTACGGGTGCAGCCGTTGTCGGTGTTCGTTACCAGCAGGGTGTAGGTCGCGGGGGTGGACACGATCGGGTTCAGGGTTTGGGCGCCGCTCACGATGTTTCCGCCCGGCCCCGCCGTCCATTGGTAGGTAAAATTCGGCCCGGAGGAGGAGCCTGTTCCGTTTAGCGTGGCATTGGTCACGGCACAAGTGATCGTCTGCGGTGGGCCGGCTACTGCGGTGGGCAGAGCGGTATTGGCATTGACGGTCACGGAAGCGGATGCCGTGCAACCGTTGGCGGCGTTGCGCACCACGATCGTGTAGTTTCCGGGTTGATTGACGATCGGGTTGAGGGTCGTGGCGCCGCTCATAATATTGCCCGGGTTGGCCGTCCACAGGTAAGAATAGTTCGGTCCGACGGAAGACGCACTGCCGTCCAGGATCAGGGAGGTAGTTTGACAGGTCAAAATGCCATTGACGGCGGCGGCGGCGGTGGGCGGCGCAAAATCGCCAGGCACCGTCGCGGTTGAGGTTCGAGTACAGCCAGACTGATCGGTGACGGTTACGGTGTAAGTGCCAGCCGTAAGGCCGGATGGGTCTTGCACGTTGGAGGTATTGCTCCAATTGTAGGTGTATGCCGGGAAACCGCCTGTCACGTTCAGGTCAATGCTCCCGTTGTTCGGCGTGGCGCAATTGACCCCGACTACGTTGACGATGGTGTTGGTGAGGGCATTGGGGGCGATGATGGTGTACTGTTGTGTACGGGTACAGCCGAAAAAGTCTGTCACGGTCACGTTGTAGGTGCCTGCGGGCAGGTTGATCGGGTCGGGTATGCTCGGGATATTCACCGGGCCAGTCCAATTGTACATGTAGGGGCCTTGGCCGCCGGTGACGGTGGTGTTGATGGAGCCGTTGGAGGAGCTGGCGCATTGGACATTGGTAGGCACCCCGGTCAATGTCAGCGTGGACACGACCACCGTAAGCGCTCCCTGTCCCGTGCCTACGCATCCTGCGGAGTCCACCACGCTTTGAATCTGGTAAAGTCCAGGTTCTGTTACAGACAGAAAATAGGGATTGTCGGTGATGTCGTAAATGGGAGGCTGACCGTCGCCATTGTGCTTGTATTCCAGTGTGAAGGGGCCGGAACCGATGAAGTTCACCTTGATGAGGGCTGTTTCTCCGAGTTCGCATATCTGGGGCGCGGGTGGTACCAGTTGTGCGATAGGCAGCGGGCGCACGATGATGCGGGCGGTTGCCACTTTGGTTTTGCCGCAAGCGTCGGTGACGGTAACGCGGACGTTGGTGGACGTCCCGACGAACAACGTCGTGTTGTCTTCGGTAGAACCGTTTTGCCAGGTGTAGGTGTACGGGGGAACGCCCTGAACGGCGGTTACATGAACCGTTCCGGCGCCTGGGCCGCAAATGGTCACCGTGTCGGGAACGATTTCGAGCACCGGAAGGTCGAGAATCGTCAGGGTTTCTTCCGGGTTCAGGCAGGAACAGGGGTTGTTCAGCCGGATAAACAACGTTTCGGGGCCTTCGATCAAGAGGTCGTTGGTGATGTTGATCGTGAGGATCACCTCCGATTGGCCAGCCGGGATCACCACGACGGGCGGAAGACCGGTATAGTCCACGCCGATGGTGGCGGTGCCGCCGATCACATATTGGACAGAGACGGGGAGCGCGGTATTGGTGCCAAGGCGCCTAAAAATCACTTTTACCGTGCCGCAGCCCTCGTGTACTTCCTCGATGTCAACGCTTCCGTTGACCTCAAACTCGACCGAAGCATTTCCGCCTGCGGCAAAAGAGCCGGCGTTGAGGAACACGGCGGAGTCCCAAACGCCGTCGCCCACGTCGGCGATCTTGAGTTTGATGTGGTAGGTTTCGCACGGTTGTACGTTGGCAATGGCGGTGAATTTTCGGGTAAAACCGTCATATTGCAATTCGTTGACGATTGGGCCTGTGGCGGGGTTTTGTCCGCACAGGTTGGTGCTGGTTGCAGGTTGGTTGTTGACGTAAAAAGCCGGGAACGACAGGTGGTTCACGTTGTTGATGGCGACCGGGATCTGTGTGGTCGGAATGACGGCAATGTTCTGCTGGCCGCCGGGTATTCCGGGGCCGGAAATGAAGAACCCGAACACATCGTTGAACTGGGAGTTGACGTATTCGCAGTATTCTTCCGATGCGAAAACAAAGTTGAAGGAAAGCAGCGGCTGGGTCGGGGTGAAATCGAATTCAATGCCGCCGCGGTCGAACAGGGCGCCGCTGGTGAGCAACGCCAGGTCGGCATCGGGCGTGGACGTGCCGTAGCCCGCGCTGGCGCCGTCTTGGTTGTTCGGGCCGGGGGCCACGCCGATATCGCCGGTAGCTATGATGATGCCGGTGTTGAAGCCGATGTTTGTTTGACCTTGGGAAAACGTGCCGATCTGGCCGCCGTTGCCTTGGAACTGCACGCCGGTCACATCGAAACAGTTGCCGCCGATGAGCACATCCTTGACCAATTCTTCAGCAGAAAGCCCCCCTTGCACTTCCAGAGTAGCGGAAAGGGCCTCCGTGTATTCCTTGAGGTTTTTTTTGACGCAGGTTTGGCAATAGATCGAAACATAGTGCCGCGGCGGATTATCGGCATCCCAGGTGCAATCGTAGTGCAGCGTGAATTCCGCGGTGGTGCTTTTCGCTTTAAAAATCAACTGGCGCACACTCTCGTCGTACTGTACCACTTCGATGCCGACGGGTTTTGCCCAAGGGGCCGCCCATGGGAAGGGGCGGCAGTTGCCCAGCGCCGGGTCATCGGGGAAAACCAAGGAGTACGTCTCCCCGGCGATGAGTTGTTCGATCCGGAGTGGCTGCTGTGTGGCGGTAGCCGTGATGACGTGGCGAGTCTTATGGCCGTCGAGTACAATAGTGGGAGCGGTACCGCCCGGATCGTTTTGCGCCACTAACGGCAGTGCCGTCGAGCAGATTGTTATCAGGGCGGAGAGTAAGCGGGATGTAGAAAGGCTCATAGTGGATTGTGTTTGTGTGTAAGCCTAATGTTTGTTCGAGTAAGGATTGTAATCCAGCGGCGTTTCACCACTTTTTGCAAAAGATACCAAAGTGGATGTAGGCGCTGCACGGGTTTGCAACATAAATTTTTGCTTGGAAAGCAGGGTTTTTTCGCGTGCAAGGTTAGGAAAATTATCGCATGCGGGGAATGTGTTTTAACAAAAATATACCCTGCTATTTTCGTTCGTCGCCGGGACAAGAGTTGTTTGCCAGAAAAAGGCGGCGTAAGTTTGCCCCGTAAAATCAGTTTGTTAACCAGCTCAACCCTCCATGGACGGTGATCCGATATTATGCACGCGAAAAAAGGCGGCTCGTGGAATTGCCCGAGCTGGAGCCTGGTTGCTGGGTGAACCTCACGCCGCCCTTTGCACCTGACGAACTCGAGGAGCTCGCAGGCTTGCTCGAGTTCGACCCGGTTTTTCTGACCGACTCGCTGGACCTCGATGAGCGTGCCCGCTACGAGCGCGACGAAGACGTGCGCTTCATTCTCATCAATACGCCCGTGCTCAATGAAGGGGTGGGCGGAGAAAACGAAGCCGTGTTCATCACCATCCCGATCGGTATTGTTCTGACAATCGAACACGTGGTCACCATTGCCGCGTACGAAACCCCTGTGCTGGAGTCTTTTCTTGAAGGGAAAGTGCGCAACTTCAACCCGACCGATGAAAAACGTTTCGTGCTCCAGGTGCTGGAGCAGAACGTGTACTTTTTCCTGTCCTGCCTGAAGAAACTGAACCTGCGTCGCAATCTGATCGAAAAGGAGCTCATGAACTCCAGCCGAAATGCCGAGCTCAAGCAGTTGCTGTCCATCGAAAAAAGCCTGGTGTATTTCGTAAACGCCCTGAGTGCCAACGAGCTGCTCAAAATGAAGGTGAAGCGTACCGACTTTCTGCACATCAACGGCGACGAAGACCTGACCGATTTGTTCGAGGACATCATCATTGACAACTCGCAGGCACTGTCCATGTCCAATGTGCACACCAACATTCTCAACGGCACGATGGATGCCTACTCCAGCATCATTTCCAACAACCTGAACCAGGTGATCCACCGCCTCACGGTCATCACGGTGGTGCTCATGGTACCCACGCTCATTTCGTCGTTTTTCGGCATGAACATCCCGAACGGGGTGCCGGACCACCCGCAAGCATTTTACCTGACGATCGCCTTTTCCGCCGGCCTGACGGGCTTTTTGTACTGGTTTATGAAGCGGAAGCGGATTTTGTGAACCCTCGTAGGGTAAGTGTCACAGAGGCTCACAGAGTTTAGGAGGACACAGAGTTTTTGTTTTTTCTCTGTGTCCTCCTAAACTCTGTGAGCCTCTGTGACATAAAAAAAATCAAAGCCCGAATTCGATCTTTGCAAGGATGGTGTTGGCGAGGCACTTGCCCGTTTCTTGTCCTTCCTCGCAGCCGCGCCGAAACCCTGTGCCGCCCAATACCGGCGCGAGTGCCGCTTCTTGGCCCGCTTGCGCAATGGAGCCGTAGGTGCGCTCCGGAAGCACGAATGGCCCGCCTTCCGGGGTAAACAACGGGCTGCCGAGATTCGTGGGATCCACGAAGCCGATGTTGCTGAAAACACGTATCAACACCTCCGGGCAGGCGCCGGCGAGTACCGATGTGGCGGATGCATAACTTGGGCTGGCTGGCGTGTGGATTACCGGCGTCCATGCCGGGTCAATATGTTCGCGGATATACGTGACCGGTCGTTGCAGGAAATAGTTGTACTTGGAATACCAGGCAGCCAAACAGCCGTCGGCCACGGCAAAGCCTACCAAGCAATACGTTTTGGCGCTGACGGCCATGTTCATGTTGTCGAATTCCAGCAATTGCCGGGCAATACGCATCCAATGCCCGGCTGCGGTACCGGTACGTCCCGGTCCATCCTCCCAATGATAAGCAATGATTTTGTTGGCGGTGGTCCGCGCAGTCTCGTGTACCTCTTTGGCGTCGGCATAAAATTCGCTGTCGGGCGATATGGAATACGGGAACGGCACAGGCGGTTCGCACGCTTGTGCGTTGCTCACGACGAACGTGCGCACGGTGCTCCACAAGGGTTCCACGGGAGTTTGCCCGAGCGTGGCGGGATCCCAGTACCAAGGGTGCTCTGCGTCTCGGGCGGGGATCACGGGCACGATGTTGCGGATCAGGTCGCGCCCGTCTCTTCGGATTCGGTCCACGATGCGGGCGCCGATGCGGCCACCAAGTTCCCTGGAGTCCTGCCGGATTTGTTCGGTCAACCCTTTTTTCATCATCTGATCTTCCTGGACGGCGGCAAGGATTTCCATCTGGCTCCGCTGGGTGTTGTTGATGCCCTCGACGAGGTTCGGAAAAACCGTCTGCATGGCATTGCAGAGCACGATGCCCCAGTCGTACACTTTGTCCGGATTGACCACGGCCGCGGTGTAGTCGTTTATCTGACCGCTCATGGACCGGCCGTTTTCTACCCCCGGGCAGGCGGCCTCCCAAGCCGTGAGCCCGAGGTACCCAAAAATGCGGGCTGCTTGCGGGAACTGGAGGCTGTTCTCCCGTATCATATTGGTGCCCAAGGCCATCCACTCGTGTATGAGCCGGCCCTCGTATTGGGCGGACTTATATGTGAGCGCCTTCGTGGGGGTATTGTCGGCGGATTTCTCGCAGCCGTACGGGACGACCAAAAGACACAGCAAAAGCGGAAACGTAGTGATTTTGTTCATGATTGTTGTAATCAGTTTCGTGCCGGCGCATAGCGAAACGCGTCGGCTCTGTTGGGTTCTGTCATCCGGTACCCAAGGGCGTGCCGGAAACCTTGTGCAAGAAATTTGCCAATTCTGCGGGCACAGCAACCGCGGTTATTTTGTCGGATAACCGACAAGGGGCTAAACGGGGGCAAAGTTAGTCAAAGAATCCGCCTGAATACGGAAACTGCAAGGTGCTTGGGGCACGATTATTGGTAAAGACAAACTGCTCCAATCCTAATTTTCTCGCGAAATGCTCATGACTGCTCCTGCCGTAAAATCCCTGAACGTTCTAATTGCCGACGGACACCCAATTTTTGTCGAAGGTTTGCGCAATGTGCTGACGGTGCCCAACGGCCGTTTCCTGTTTCAGCTCAAAGGCGTGGTGCAAAGCCCGTCGGCGATCTCGGACATGCTGGGCAGGTCGCCGATTGATTTGCTGCTGATGGACATGAACCTTTCCGACAGCGAGGGCCTGAGCCAGCTGCCTTCCCTGAAAAAAGCAAACCCAACCCTGCGCATCCTGTTGTTCACCTACAGCGACGATGCCCGCTTGGTCAAAGCGGCGTTCCGCGCCGGTTGCGACGGACTGCTGCTGAAATCCACCTCAAGAGACGAACTGTTTCGGGCAGTCGAGGAAATCATGGCCGGAAAGACCTACCTCGGCAAGGGCGTGTCGCTCACCGAGGGCATACCCGGCATGGGCGCCGACACGGCCTTGCCCGAAAGCCGTTTTGCCCGAAAATTCGGCCTCACCCGTCGCGAAATCGAGGTCATGCGCTACATCGGCCAAGTGCTGAATAACAAGGACATCGCAGCCAAGCTCTTCATCAGCGACCAAACGGTCAGCGTGCACCGCAAAAATATCATGCGCAAACTGCACGTCAACAACACCGCCAGCCTGATCAAGATCGCCTTCGAGAACAACCTGGTTTGACACCACCTTGCCATTCCGCCAGGAACCTGTCCGCTTTCCGACGATAATCAGGAACTCGTCCCTCTACGACGAGAATACCGATCCCCTCCCCTCCGGCACAAAACCCCCTTTTGGGGTACCGATAAAAAAAACACGGCTGCGACATCGCGGCTTTCCGTATTTGAGGCACTGTTTTTGCAAGACCAGAAATTGTCCGGTAAATCGGGCCAAGGCTTTGTCGGAAATGTTCACCTGCCTTTCTTTGCAGGACAAACGCCAAGCCCGCCATGCTCCGGTAATCATTCCATCCGATTTATTTTTTAGTTATCCAATTTACTCAAAACAACGTTGACTTAATCACATGACAAAAGTGAATCTTACTATTGTCGCCAGGCTGTGGGCCTCCCTGCTTGTCCTGGTCATCATCCTCTCCGCAAGTGCCCCCTCCAATGCCCAATGCTCGCTCACGTGCAACGACCTGGTCAATATTTCCCTTGATGATGACTGTCAGGTGGAAGTCGAGCCCGATATGATCCTCGAAGGCGGCGGCTGCCCGAACGGCAACCTCGTCGTAGAAATGAAGATCAACGGGGCGTGGGTACCTGCTGTGGTCACTAGCACCCATCTCAACCAGACCATCCAGACCCGCGTGCGCGATCTGGTCTCCGGCAACTATTGCTGGGGATACATTTTTGTGGAAGACCACTTGGCCCCCCAAGTGGTCTGCACCAACATCACGCTGTCCTGCGGCATCACCACCTACACCCCGCAGTATCTGGAAAACGAACTCGGCATCGCGGAGGCTTATCCCGAGGTGATCGAAAACTGTGGCAACTACACCAGCTCCCATCACGACCAGTTTTTTGATCTGGGCTGTACCGGCACGATCAACGGCCTGTCCAACATCAGCGCCTACGTCCGCCGTACCTGGACCGCCGTGGACCAGAACGGCAACTCGTCCAGCTGCACCCAGTTCATCTATTTCCAGCGCAAAAACGTGAACGACGTGGTGTTCCCGGCCGACATCACCATCTCCTGCGAAAACCCCGACGCCGACCCGTCCATCACGGGCACGCCGTACATCAACGACTTTGGCCAACAATGGCCGCTATACCCGCAAAGCACTTTCTGCGAGCTCAATGTGGTCTATTCCGACCAGATACTGCCCATCTGCGACGGCACACACAAAATCCTGCGCACCTGGACGGTGCTCGACTGGTGCCTGCCCACTACGCCCAACCCGCCGTTCTCCAATCCGAAATACTACATCCAGCTGATCAAAGTGGAGGACAGCCAAGGCCCGATCGTGGACTGCCCCGACGATATGACCGTGAACACCAACCCCTGGGACTGCGAAAGCGATTTCGATCTGCCGGACGTGCTCATCGAAGACGCCTGTTCGCGTATTACGTCCATTCAGGCCACCTATTTTGCCAACGGCACGGCATACACGCTGAACGGCACCATCGAGAATTTCTCCGGAAACAACTACTGGCACCCCGACACCCTCGGCGTGCTCGGAATTGCCAATAATCTGCCGCTCGGCACTACTCCGATAACCTATACCGTCAGCGACGACTGCGGCAACCAGACGACCTGCCAGTTCGACATCACGGTGGCCGACGAGACCCCGCCCACGGCCGTGTGCGACGAGTTTACCCAGGTGTCGCTCGGCAACAACGGCATGATCCTCGTCAACGCATCCACCTTCGACGACGGCTCGTACGACAACTGCTCCCCCTCTGTGTACTTCAAGGCACGCCGCATGGACCCCAACGGCTGCCAGCCCAACAACCGCTTCGACGATCAGGTCAAGTTCTGCTGCGAGGACATCGGCGATACGATCACCGTGATTTTCCGCGTGTACGATTTTCAGCCGCCTGCCGGCGAGGTCTCGCTCGAATTTGGCGAATGGAACGCCAACGACTGCATGGTGCAGGTGTTCGTGGACGACAAACTCAAGCCCTCCTGCAACGCGCCGGCCAACGCCACCGTGTCCTGCCAAAACTTTGACCCGACGCTCTGGGCCTACGGTTTTGCCACCTCCACCGACAACTGCTGCGTGGACACCATCACGGAAACACGCAACCTGAGCCTGTTCGACACCGTGTGCAACCGCGGCACCATCACCCGCACCTTCCGGGCGCAGGACTGCGGCGGCCTTACCAGTACCTGCACGCAGCGCGTGGTCGTCAACTACAACCAAAACTACTTCGTGCGCTTCCCCAACGACGTGATCGTGACCGTCTGCGACAGCACGGGCAACTTCGGTGGTGCTCCGGCGTTCTTCGGGGAGGACTGCGAATTGCTCGGCGTGTCCCACCAGGATGTCATTTTTACCGTGGTGCCGGAAGCCTGTTTCAAGATCGAACGCACCTGGACCATCATCAACTGGTGCACGTACAACCCCAACCTCGGCTGCATCGAGGTGCCCAACCCCAACCCGAACCCGACCACCAACCACCCCTCCAACCTGCCCGGCCCGACCGTGTCGCCTGCCGGAACGCCAGCACCCTGGGCGCCGACCGTGGTGGCGATCAACCCGGGCGAGACGCCGACCAACTATTCGGTCTTCTGGAACGCCAACGCCAACTGCTACAAGTACAAGCAGATCATAAAAGTCATTGATACCCAGGCCCCCATTGTGGAAAACTGCCCGGTCAGCCCGGTGGACGTATGCGACCAGACCGACAACAGCAACCTGCTCTGGAACGAAATGTACTGGTGGGATGCCGTCACGCAAAGCCACGATCTGTGCGAAGCGCCCTCCGACCTGAGCATCACGGCAACGGACCTGTGCTCCAAAGAAAACGTAAACGTCCGCTATCACTTGTTCCTCGACCTCGACGGCGACGGCACGATGGAAACGGTGGTGAACAGCGCCAACCTGCCCGGCTTCAACACGGTGTTTTTCGGCAATGCGCAAAACCCGAACTTCTCCGGCGGTACTGCCCGCCAGTTCGACCACCGCGCGGTGCCCAACAACCAGAAGTACGGCTTCGCGCTGCAGACCGTGGTGAACGGCACCAAAAAAGTGGCCAGCGTGCGCTGGAATACCGCCCAGGCGCCCGGCACCTACACCGTGCCCGAACTGCCGTACGGCACGCACAAGATCAAGTGGATCGTGGATGACGGTTGCGGAAACGAAAAAGTGTGCGAATACACCTTCGTAGTCAAGGATTGCAAAAAGCCCACGGTGCAATGTTTCAACGGCATCAGCGTCAACATCATGCCGACCAAGATGATCACGCTGACCGTTGGCGACTTCCTGCAAACCACCTACGACAATTGCACGCCTGCCGGCAAACTGGTGGTGGGCATTCGCAAGGCCGGCGCAGGCCCGGGATTCCCGACCAATCCCGATGGCACGCCGCAAACAACCGTGACGTTCGACTGCAATGAACTCGGCCCGCAAAATGTCGAGGTCTGGTCCCGCGACCTGGCCGGAAACGCCGACTTCTGCGGCTCCGTCGTGACCGTACAAGACAACATGGGCGCTTGCGGCCCTGCCGGCTCCAACGCCACCGTGGCCGGTTTGCTCAAGACAGAAACGGAAGACGGCTTGGCCGGCGCGCACATCGAACTGGTGGCTACGCTGCCGAACGGTCTGCCGCCGTATTCGTTGTTCACCAATACCGACAACAATGGCCTGTTCGGTTTCGGGAACTCCGTGCCCATGCACTCGAACTACACGCTCACGCCGACCAAGGACAACGACCCGCTCAACGGTGTTTCGACCTTCGACCTGGTGCTCATCAACAAGCACATCCTCGGCCTTGACCCCTTGGGCAGCCCGTACAAAATGATCGCCGCCGATGCCAACGGCAGTCGCTCGATCACCACGTTCGACATCGTGGAACTGCGCAAACTGATCCTCGGAATTTACCAGGAACTGCCCGCCAACAACAGCTGGCGCTTCGTGGACAAAAAGTATGCGTTTCCGAACCCGTCCAACCCGTTCCAGGAGATTTTCCCGGAGACGATCTCCACAGCGGATGTGCAGAGCAGCCAGTTTGCCGATGATTTTGTGTCCGTCAAAATCGGCGACGTGAACGGCAACGCCACGGCGAACCTCGTGTCCACCGAAGACCGCTCTGCCGGAACGACGTATTTCGATATCACCGACCTTGCCGTTCAACTCGGCGAAGAATTTACGGTACAGTTCCGTGCTGCCGATTTGTTGGCCGCCTACCAGTTCACCCTCAACACGAACGGTTTGGATGTCGTGGACGTGCTGCCGGGCGAAAACATGTCGCGCAACAACTTTGCCGTGTTTGCCCACGACCGTGCCATGACGGTATCGGTGGATGGCGGAGCGGGCTTTGCCGTCCGGTTCCGAGCCACACAAAACGGTTTGCTCAGCCACCTGTTGGCAGTGGGCAGCCGCATCACAAAAGCGGAGGCGTACAACACCGCAGGCGAACACTCGGATGTCGCGTTCCGTTTCCTCGGCGCCAACGGCGAAGTGGCGGCGGGCACGGGATTCGAACTGTTCCAAAACACGCCGAACCCGGTGAAGGGCAGCACGAGCATTGCGTTCAATCTGCCAGAATCCGGCGAGGCGACCCTGACGGTCAGCAACACCGAAGGACGCGTTCTGAAGGTGGTAAAAGGCAATTTTGCCAAAGGCCTGAACACCATTGTGCTCCAACGCGCCGACCTGGCCTCGGGCATGCTGTTCTACCAGCTCGATACGCCGACGCACAGCGCGACGAAGAAAATGATTGTGGTGGAATAATATTGACGGCCTTTCTTTAGGTCCGCGTTTTGATGGGACACGGATGCCACGGATCAGACACGGATTTACACGAAGCAAAAAAATCGTGTAAATCCGTGTCTGATCCGTGGCATCCGTGTCCCATTTTTTATCACAACAACAAACCACCCTAATCTCCCGGCAATAAAATTTTTCTCCCTCTGACATTCGTTCGAACTTTGGCCCGCTTTTTGAAAAGAGGGTAGTGGCTGTTTGTTTTCCCGTAAACGGCTGCGTTTTTTAATCCATGCACGAACTTGTTTTGCCGCTCGGCAACATTTTCAATCCGCAACCAATTGTTTTATCCATGTATCAACGGTTATTCCCGCTCGCGGTGAGCCTTTGGCTCGTCGCGGTCTCCGATCTTTCTGCACAAGTTGGCTTCACCATGCCGGTCATCAACGAGGCGCCCCCTGGTAGCTTCGCCGTGTTGCCGGTGACGGTCACCAATTTCGATAGCATGGAGGCCATACAGTACGTCGTGCAGTGGGATCCGCAGGTGTTGTCGTTTTATAGCGTGTACAACCTGAATCTTCCCGGCCTGATCATGGATAATTTTGCTACTCAGGATGTGCAAAACGGCATTCTCCGATTGACTTGGGTGTCGCCAAATCCACAAACAGGAACAAGCGTAGCCGATGGGTCGGCTATTTTCCGGATTCGTTTTTTGTGTGTCGGCCAGGAAAATCAAGGCTCGTCGGTGATATTCAACGGCGTGCCACCTACCGACTTCGAATTGGTGAAAGTCGGCAACCCGGTCGGCTTGACCATGGAAGACTGCACCCTCAACAACGGCTATGTGGCTATCGGCTTCACCTTGAGCACCGACTGGCTCGACGGCCTCCACACGCTCCCCGTGGCGATTACGCCCAACCCTTTCCCGAATTCTACGACGGCAACGTTCGAACTGGACAAATCTGCCGATGTATACATGGTACTGACCGATGCCTCCGGGCACCCGGTGCTGGACCGGAAAATGTCGCTTCCGGCGGGCCGCCATGGCATGGATATTGCCTCGGACCGGTGTCGCGAAAGTGGCATTTATTATTTGATCCTACGCACGGCCGACCGCTCCTGCGTCCGCCCGTTGGTTAAACTTTGAGACAAACTTTCTTTCATCATCATCCCTATTTCGTGTTCAAGATGAGACCGATTCGTACACACTTCCTCCTGGCTGGTCTGCTCCTTTTCCTGGGTCTTCGGGCATCCGGACAAGCGCTGATCACTTCCTTCACTCCGGCAACGGTCAGTGCCGCCGTCGGCGATACCGTGTCGCTGCAACTGAAGGTCACCAATTTCACCAATATCACCTCGTTGCAGCTGCCGATCACCTACAACGCGTCGCTCCTGCAGTTTGTCACGATAACCGGCGCCACCTTGCCCGGTTTTGCCGCCTCCAACTACAACGCGACCACCGGCAAGGTGACCGTTTCGTGGTATCCCGATCTGGCGCAGTACCCCAACGGGTACACCACGGCTGCCAACAGCACGATCTTCGTCATGCGATTTATCGTGTTGGCCATTGGGAACTCTGCCGTGAACATCGCCAGTGTGTCGCCGGGCATCGAAGTGACCCGCAACAACGTTGAGATCGCGGTAACCTTCGGCACTGGCGGCACCACCGTCACCGGTACCGGCAATCCCGCGACCACGTTTCAGGTACAGGCAAATACCATCCACATTGCCAAAGGGCAGATCGGCTGCATGCCGGTGACGGTGAAAAACTTCAACACCATGGTCTCCATGTCCTACGTCATGCACTGGGACACGGCCGTGTTGCAGTACCAGAATACCAAGAACTGGAATCTGCCCGACCTTGGCGCGTCGAGTTTCAATGTGCTGCCCGCCAACTCCGGCAACCTGCTCCTGAGCTGGTTCGAGCAAGCGCTCACCGGCATCACCCGGCCCAACGGCTCGACCATCTACGAAGTCTGCTTTTTGGCTAAAGGCAACGCCGGCAGTACCTCGATGGTCACCATAGACGGCGTGGGTTTCCCTCCCGGCGGCGGCCCTGCGGAGGCGATCACCTTGTCCAGCATGGACGTTTGGACGCCGAGTTCCGGTGTGGCCGACACCATTTTCGTGACAGCTCCCCTACCACCACCCAATGCCGTGACGTTCACGGCAGACAAGGATACCGTCACCGTGGGGGGCATGACCTGTGTGGAAGTGCGGGTGAAAAATTTCACCGACATCATCTCGACACAATTCGGCATCACTTACGACCCGACCAAGATTCAGATCAAATTGCCGCTCACGTTTCCCAGCAATCCTCTGGGGCTTTCCGCCGCCAACTTCAACACCAGCACACCTGGCGAGATCAAGTTCACCTGGTTCGACCAGAACGCCTTAGGCGTTGACCTGCCGGACAGTACCGTCATATTTCAGTTCTGTTTCACGGCCATTGGCGCTGCCGGCATGACGTCGCCGTTCAACTTCGTCAGCCTACCCGGCCTGCCCGTGGAGGTGGTGAAAGAACCCGGCGGCGAAGTGATCCCGCAGATGAACAACGGCCATGTGTACATCTCGGCCTTTGTAGCGCCGGTCGTGGAATTAGTGCCGACGCCGGCAAACTGCAACGGCACGCCCACCGGAAAAATTTCGGCCAAGCTCATCCAGGGAGGTCCTGTGGTGAGCTATACGTTTACCGGCCCCGGCATCTCCGGCGGCACCATGACCACTACGGATTCCGTCATCAACAACCTCGTGGCCGGCACCTACACCGTCACGGTAACGGTGATGGGCGGCGCCACGGCCACCAGCGATACCATCGTGGTGGCTCCGGCTGCCGTGTCCTCTGCCATATCTGTGAACAACGTCACCTGCAACGGCGGCTCCAACGGCGCCATCACCCAGATACCCGCTGGTGGCACTGCGCCCTACACCTACAAATGGGCCGGAAGCCCTCCGGGTTTCGGCATGCCCATCACCCAGAACCTGACCGGTCTGGTTGCCGGCACCTACACCGTCACGATCACGGACTCCAAGGGCTGCACGTTCGTGTCCGGCACGCCGACGCCGATCCAGGTCAATCAGGCCACGGCGCCGCAGTTTGCGCCGTCGCTGATCAGCATTACCCATGTCAAATGTTTTGGCCAAAGCACGGGCGCTATTACACTGCCCAATCCGAGCGGTGGCTCGGCTCCGCATACCTTTTCGTGGAGCGGACCGGGAACGTTTAGTGCCAATACCAAAAACATTTTAAATCTGGCCAAAGGCGACTATGTCCTGACGGTTACGGATGCCAATACCTGCACCAAAACCTTCCCGTTCACGGTGAACGGCCCATCTGCTCCCCTGGCTATTTCCCAGACCGGGACTACTACTCCCGTGACGTGCTTTGGCGCCAACAACGGCAAAGCCTCCGTGTCGGTCTCCGGCGGCACGCCCTCCTACACGATCTCCTGGCGCAAAGACAGCCTTACCGGCCCGGTTATTTCCACCGGACTTAGCCCGACCAACCTGGTTCCCGGCACATACCATCCGGTGGTTAACGACAGCCTCGGCTGCACGGCCAGCATCGCCAATCCGATCGCCATTCTTGGCCCTTTGACGGCCATCACGACCAATCCCACCACGGTCAATGTCAAATGCACGGGCAACAACGACGGCTCCATCACCCTGGCGCCCGTTGGCGGAAACGGCGGCCCGTACACCGTGGTGTGGTCGAACAACCAGTCCGGCACTACCATCACTAACCTGCCTCCCGGCGGCTACACCCCGACAGTGACCGATGTCCAAGGCTGCACCACCACCACGGCGGCCATCAACATCACGGCACCGCAACCCATCGCCATCGGCGACACGACCATCGTGCCGCAAGACGGCTTGGTGCTCGGCTCCATCACGCTCCACAACATCTCGGGCGGCACGACACCGTACACCTACAGTTGGGCCGGGCCGGGCACTTACACGTCCAACAACCAAAACATCACCAACCTGAACTTCGGCATCTACACCGTCACCATCACCGATGCCAACAATTGCACGCTGGTGGCCACCTACGAAGTGGGGAGTACCAACCTGCTGATATTGACCACCGCCAGTCCGATCAAACCTTCATGCAACGATGACGGCTGCATCACGTTCAACATACCGGTGGGGGCAACCCCGCCCTTCCTTATCAGTTTGACCCGGACGGGCGACCCCAGCAAACTCTACCCCACCAACCTGAACACCTTCCAGGTGTGCGGCCTCACCTCCGGCATCTATGATGCGACTATTTCCGATGCTTCGGGCAACTCGTACACGATCAGCCCGCTGATCCAGGTGGCGCAGTTGCAGCAAGCCATTGTGAGTTCTTCCACGACGCCGCCGTTCGACGATTTCAAAAACGGCTCGATCAAATTGAACCCGGTGCCTACCAATGCAAACCTGACCTACACATGGGGCGACGGAACCACCGGCAGTATGATTTCGAGTCTCGACTCGGGCACGTATGTCGTTACTGTGGTCAATGTGGCTTCCGGCTGTACCGCCGTGTACACCTACGAATTGGATCGCACCTACCAGCCTTTCCAATGCAATATCGCGCAGGTGACGCCCACGACTTGTCAAAATTCCCCGGCTGGCGCCATCTCGATCACCGTGGCCGGCGCCGACGGGCCGACCTACACCTACTCCTGGAGCGGCCCGAACGGGTACACGGCCACTACACAAAACATCACCGGGCTGTTGCCGGGTACCTACACCTGCACGGTTTTTGACGAAAGCCAGGTGGCGCATACCTGTCCAGTGGCCACCATCACCTCGCAGTCCCAACTTGCGGTCACCAACGTGAACGTTCTGACCGACTACAACGGCTTTGACGTGAGCGGCGCCACGGTATGCGATGGCGGTGCATCGGTGGTGTTTGCCGGTCAGGTAGGCAATGTCAGTGTGGCTTGGAGCAATGGCGTTTCGGGAACATCGAACAACACCCTTTGCGGCGGCAATTATACCGTGACCGTCACCGACGGGCTGGGCTGTACGTCCACCTGGACCGGCGCGCTCACGTTCCCGCCCTCCGTGGTAGGCACTACCAACATCATTAGCAATTTCAACGGTTTTGCAGTCAGCTGCGACGGCCATTGCGACGGCAGCGCCAACGTATCGGCCGTAGGCGGCGTGCCGCCGTATCGGATCGTTTGGCCGACCGGCCAGGTGGACGCGAACGTACCCCTCGGCGGCATTTCGCAAGCCAACCAACTGTGCGGCGGCGAGTACAGCGTGACCATCACCGACAAAAACAATGTGGTCACCGTGTTCAATTTCAGCATTTCCGAACCGGATCCGTTGGTGTTTGAATACTCGAGCATTCCACCGGAGTCCTTCGGCTTGTGCGACGGCGAAGTGATCGCCAGCGTGCCGGCGGGCGTAGGCGATCTGACCTTCACCTGGTCGTCCAACCTCGGCAAAAACGGCACCGGCTCGCGTGCCGATGACCTGTGCCCCGGCGAGCGCGTGACCTTCATCGTGGAGGACGAAAACGGGTGCACGGGAATCGGCAATTTCCAGATGGAATATCCCGTGGACGGCTGCCTTCAGGTGCGCCCGATTATCACGCCCGGCTCCGCCGACGGCAAGAACGACTACACGCTCATCACCTGCATCGAAGATTATCCGGACAACATCTTCGAAATTTACAACCGCTGGGGCCAATTGGTGGAAGTCATCCGGGGCTACAACAACGGCGACCGCCGCTGGGAGGGCTTCAAAGACGGCCAACTCCTGCCCGATGGCGCGTACTACTATGTGCTCAAGTTCACGGACAAAGACGGCATTGGCCAGGTTTTCAAAGGTCCTATCAATCTCATCCGCTAATATCGCCGTTTGCTGTTGGCTATTTGCTGTTGGCTTCCCTTCGCGTAAGAGAGGCCAACAGCCAACAGCCAACGGCCAACAGCAAAACATTCACCTTCCCATCACATCGGTTATTATGAAAAAAGTACTCTCTACGCTCATATTCGGCCTGCTCGTGCTGGCCGCTTCGGCACAAGAACACGCCGTGTACTCCCACTACCAGGTTATGCCCAGCCTGATCAATCCTGCCGTCGTGGGCTTCGACAACACACATATTTTCATGGTGAACGCCCGTAGTGCCTGGTCGGGTTTTCCCGGCGCTCCCACGACCTACACGTTCATGTACAACGGCCCGGTCGGGGACAAACTCGGCCTCGGGGGCAGCGTGCTGTCCGAGACCATCGGTTCGCAGCACATCAGCCGCATCCAGGGCATGTACTCCTTTCGGTTCAAACTGCAAAACGCCCAGGTCGGTTTGGGCTTGACTACGGAATTTCTGCGCCGCCGGGTCAACAACGACGTGCTGGGCAACCCGCTCGTGGATCCGGGCGACCTGACCCTGGAAGGAGCCATAGACGGTCAACAGGTGTTCTCCTCGTCCTTCGGCGCCCACGTCCTGTTTGATGAAAAAGTTTTTGTCAGCGTGGTGTTGCCCACAGCCATCCGCGCCCGACTCGACGAGATTCCGATTGACGACCCCACCCTCGAAAACGGCGCTGGTACCCAGTTCTTTATTTTTCAGTTGGGCGCTATCTTGGACCTGCCGAACCAAAACTTCAAACTCGTGCCGTCCTTGGCCGTCCGCCGCGTCCGCGACGTGCCGTTTCAGGTGGACGTGAACGTGCAAGGGCGTTTCCTCGACGACAAACTCGTCGCAGGCCTGACCTACCGCCCCAACTCCAAGGGTTCGATGGCCTTCCTGCTCGGCACGCGCTACAACAACTTCAACCTGTACTACAGCTACGACGTATCGTTCGGGCCTTTCCAGCAGTACAACGCCGGTTCGCACGAAGTCACGGCGGCATACAGTTTTGCACGGAAAAAACCCGTCGTACCCATCCAGAACACGACTATTTATCAACAGGGAGAATAGATACATTAACAATTGGTTTTTGGGATTTGCCTCTCCGCGAAACGTCGTCGGAGGGGCTTTTTTATGCCTGAAGGCTCAGCATCCAGTCCAGTGTTGCCTGAAACACCTGTTCCTGTTCCGGTTCGTTGTGGATTTCGTGGTAGAGGCCCGGCCATTCCCGGAACGCGACCTTTCCCCGAAGTCTTCCAGACAGTTCGCGGGTGGCAGCGGCGGAGGTGATCCGATCCGCGCTGCCGTGTTGCAGCAGCAAGGGGACCGGTGCTTCGCCGCTATGGTCGTTCAGCCAGATGGCGGCATCCAGCAGTTGGATTCCGGCTGCCACGCTGAGCCGGTTGTGTACCAGTGGATCGTTCCGGTAGGCTTCCACGACCAAGGGGTTTCGGGAGAGGAAATGCACTGCAAGTCCATTGGGCAGTCGTAGGGAAGGTGTCAGGCGGTTCAGCAGGCGTCCGGCAAGTACCTTCAGCACCGGGGCCGGGAACGCCAGTCGCACCCAAGGCGCTGTGGCAACGACTCCGTTCAGGGTCGGTTTCCGCCGCAGGAGATAGTTCAACACCAAATTGCCGCCCATCGAATGCCCGTAGAGGAAGTGCCGGGTATCGGGGTAGCGCTCGCGGGTTTGGTCGAGCGCCAGGCCGATGTCGTTCAGCAAGGCATCGAGATCCCGGGCGTGGCCGCGCGTGCCGCCGCTCTTGCCATAGCCCTGCTGGTCGTAGCCGAGCACGGCCACGCCGCGGTCGTTGTACCAGCGCGCGAGGTGGTCGTATCGCCCGATATGTTCCCCTTGGCCGTGTACGAGGGTGATGGCGGCCCAGGGTTTTTTCTCGGGCCAATGGGCGCCGTGGATGGGCAAGCCTTCGGGGTTGGTCCAGGTGAAATCTTCCATTGTCGGTTAGGTGTTCGTGAACGAAATCAGTGTTCGAAATACTTCCTGGTGTCCTGGGCAAAACCCACCACGCGGGCATCGGGAACGTCCGGCCGTATTTTTTCCAATAAAAACTGCCGCGCCTCTGGCAGGGTAAAAAACGCGCCCACATAGTAGCAATACGGGCCGCCCGGTACCTGCCGCAGGAAAACAGGATCGTGTTTGCGCAACCGGCCGTCTGCCGGAGCGAGCGGTTTTTCGGAGCAGGCAATTTCCACTGTAAAGCCGGTAAAGGTGCCCGGCAAGGGCTTGGGCGTTGCCGATTTGTGCTCCAGCAGCTCGGAAAAATAATCGGCTGTACCGGTAGTCGGTGGACGGTAGTCGGTGGACGGCGGCGGCGGCACTAGTGTGGCGGCCACGGTGGGTACAGCGGGGCGGGCAGTGGTTGACAGGTAGCCCGATGCCGGTTTTCCGGCGGTGGTTTTTGAGGCCGTTCCACCGAGGGCCAGCCAGGGAGCGAGCATGGTAGAGTCGGCCGGCAGGCCCTTCACGCGCAGTTCCACGCGGCGGTTCAGGCGTTTTTCGGCTTCGGTACATCGGGTGCCGCGGTGACAGCGGTTGAGGGGTTTCGATTCGCCGTGCCCTTTGGCTTTCACGCGTTTGGCGGCCACGCCCTTTTTGGTCAAAAACGCGCCGACGGCCTGTGCCCGCCGCTGCGACAGGCGCAGGTTGTACGCCGCACTGCCGCTCGCATCGGAGTGTACGCCCACTTCGACCGTGGCTTCGGGGGAGGCCTTGAGCAGGGTGGCTACTGCGTCCAGCACGCGCGCCGCTTCCGGGCCGATGGCCGATCCGTTGGCGGGGAATTGCACGTTGGCCAATACCAAGTGGAGGGGATCGGCGGCGGGCTGGGCCGACATACTCCAAGCGCCAAGGAGCAAAAGGATGGTTGGGCGGATGTTCATGGAAGAGCCGTGACAAGGTATCTGACGTGCAGCAAAAGTAGTAGTTAATTGCGCCGCGAATATGCCTAAGTTTGCCCCCATGCGCATCGTTTTTATGGGCACGCCCGATTTCGCCGTGCCTTCGCTCGAAATTTTGTTGGACCACGGCTACGACATCGCCGCCGTCGTCACCGCTCCCGACAAGCCCGGCGGCCGGCTGGGCTTAATTGAATCTGCCGTGAAAAAATGTGCCGTAAGCCGCAGACTGCGTGTGCTGCAACCGGACAAACTCAAGAACCCGGCATTCCAGGAAGCGCTCCGCGCCTGCCGCGCCGATCTTCAGGTGGTGGTGGCGTTTCGCATGCTGCCCGAATCAGTGTGGGCCATGCCGCCGCTCGGCACGCTCAATTTGCATGGTTCGCTGCTTCCAAAATACCGCGGCGCGGCGCCCATCAACTGGGCCATCATCAACGGCGAGACGGAAACCGGCGTCACCACATTCCTGCTCCGGCACGAGATTGACACCGGCGACATCCTCTTCCAGGAAAAAATGCCCATCGGTGAAAACGAAACCGCCGGCGAGCTGCACGACCGCATGATGCTGCTCGGCGCCCGGCTGGTGCTGCGCACCATACAGGCCATCGAGCGCGGCGAAGCGCGCGCCCAGCCCCAGTCCGACACCGAGGCCACGCACGCCCCCAAAATTTTCACCGAAACCTGCCGGATCAACTTCGAACAACCGACCCGCTGGGTACACGATTTCATCCGCGGACTAAGCCCGCATCCCAGCGCCTGGACAAACCTCAAAGACAAATTCCTCAAGATCACCCGAACGGAAAAAGAGATCGTGGCACACGAGCTCCCGCCAGGCGAGTTTGTCACCGACGGGAAAACATACCTCAAAATCAGCACGCTCGACGGATTTGTACGGGTGCTGGAACTTCAACTCGAAGGCAAACGCCGCATGGGCGTACCAGAGTTTTTGAACGGGCACCGGAATGTTTTTGATTGAGTTCGATTGATTTGTAGGCACTCAAAACTCAAAACTCAAAACTCAAAACTACCAGAGCCACCCTGCCCGTATGTCGAACACGTCGGCTTCGTGCCGGTGCGCCTTGAGCGTGGTACCCAGTTGCAGGTGCTTGCCGATTTGGTAAAAAAGCCCGTACCGCTGGTACAGCAGATCCGTGGCTCGGGTCGGGTTGTGTACGTAGATGCCCATGTGCAAGGTAAAGCGCACGCGCCCGGACAGCAGTTCGTGGCCGGCGAGGATGCCGCCGAGCAGGGCGCTGCGGGAATCGCCCACGCGGTCGAGATGTTCGCGCCGCGCGCCGTCGTGGATCCATTCGGTGCCGGCAGACAGGGCGCTGATGCGGCCCACGCGCCACCCGGTCATGGCGATTCCGCCGAGCAACCAGCGCAGGTTGCTTTCGGGGAACTGGTCGTTGGCCTCCACGGTCTTGAGCGAGGCGACGGCATGCAGGTACCAAAAGTGCCGGGCTTCGTTTTTCCAGTCCTGTGTTTTAGGCGCTCGGCGTATCGGTGCCGGGCTGAAATTGTACGCTGCCCCGGCGTTGTACGTCGGGAAGTTCATGCCCTTGTTCGGGCTTTTCATACCGCCGTTTGAGATGTGGTTGTAGTTGAAACCCACGGACAATTCCCAATGTGGCGCGACCTTGTAGGTCAGGTAGGCATTGGTCATCAGGAAAAAACTGATCGGTGTACTGAAAAACAGGTTGGTCGGGTTCGTTTCGGCGTGGTACACCCGGTTCAGGTACGACACGCCGATGCCCATTTGGATGGAACCGTACAGCCGCCGGTCGGGCCGGATGAGCGGCTCCACGAACGCCGCCGCGGTCAGGCAAGAACCGAGCACGTCGGGGTGGTCGTAGTTGATGTACTGGAGCATGAACCCGCGCTTGGCCACCACGCCGGAGCGGCGCAAACGTTCTTCGCGCGTCTCGATCCATTGGACGTTCCATTCCAGTCCGAACGGGCTGGAATTGGACACACCGACCAGGTCTTTGGAGTGCGGAATGATGAACCCGTAATGCCCGCGCATCCCGACCAGCATGGGGTTGCGGGTGGGCGGGTCGGGTGCTTCAGACTGGGCGCCGGCGGCCATGGGGAGGAACAAGAGCCAGAGGAATGCCGATTTCATGCAGCGAAGGTAGGTTGTCTGCCGGTTTCAACAAAAAGGGCCTCCGATCGTGCATCGGAGGCCCAGGATTTACGGCATGAAAGCTAACTTTCCGCATGCTGCTTGCGGGACGTTTGCGGGTCATTCCCCGCAAACGACCAAACGCTTCGTTTGGCTGCCATTGGCGCCACCCGTGAGTCGCACCAGGTACAGGCCATTACTAAGTCCATGTAATTCCAAGGCAAATCGGTCGGTGCCGGAAGGCGCTGCCTGTTGCAGCGCCAACCTGCCCGATAAATCAAAAATCTCGATTTCAATCGCTGTGTCCAAAGCCCGATCCAGCTGCAACCAAGCCACTCCTCGCGCCGGGTTCGGCTGGATTCGCCAGGCGCCGCCGGCCCAGGTTTCGTCGGTGCCGACGATCACGACTTCCGTGCATACGGATTGATCTGTACATCCGTTTTGCGTGACTTGAACCGCATAACTGCCCGTTGCGGCGGGTGTAAAGGACGCACCGTTGGCGCCCGCCACTGGCAGGTTGGTGCCGCAGTCTATCCACTGATAGGCGGCATTGGTTGCCGATGCCGTAAGTGTGTTGGCTTGCAATGAAACTGCCACGTTCACCGTCACCACCGTCAGGGTAAGCGCCACGGTGCTGTCGCACCCGTTTTGGCCGGAAAAAACAGCCGAATACACTCCCGGCTGGTCCAGTGCCTGTCCGGCAAACGGGTACGTCTCGCCTGCGCATATCTGGGCGCTTTCGGAGGTCAGCACCTCGGGCAATACGGTCAGGGTGAGGACGACAATGCTGTCGCATCCGTTTCCGGCCACGAGTTCGGCGGAGTAGGTGCCGTTGTCGGTCAGGTCGTCGCCGTTGAAGTTGAAGGATTCGCCGGCGCAGATAGTGGCCTCTATGTCGGTGCTGAACGTGGGCAGCACGGTGAGGGTGAGGGTCACGGTGCTGTCGCATCCGTTTTCGGCCACGAGTTCGGCGGAGTAGGTGCCGCTATCGGTCAGGATGGCCCCGTTGAATTCGAATGACTCGTTTGTACAGATAACTGCTTCGATGTCGGCAGTCAGATTGGGCAAAACTGTCAGGTTAAGTACGGCCACAGAATCGCAGCCACCTTCGGCCACATAGTACGCTTCGTAGTTGCCGCTTTCGGTCAGTTCTTGCCCATCGAAGAAATAGGACTCACCGGCACAGATGGCGGCGCTCAGGTCTGATTCCAGCGTATCTGCAACGCTCAGTTCCAACGTGACGAGCGAATCGCAGCCGCTTTCGGTAACCAGCAAAACGGTGTATATGCCGCTAAGCGTGAGCAACTGGCCGTCGAACAGGTAGGCAGCGCCGGAGCAAATCTGGGCCGTAAGGCTCGTGGATGCCACCGGAAACACCTGCAAGGTGAGCACAACTGTGGAGTCGCAGCCGTTTTCGGCATGCAGTACTTGCTCGTAAACGCCGGCCGCGAAAAGCGTTTCGCCGCCAAATTCATACATCTCGTTGCTGCAAATGGCGGCTTCGATTAGAGTGGTATAGGTCGGCAATACCTCGAGCACGAGCGTGACCGTGGAGTCGCAGCCGTTTTCGTCGGAATACACTGCGGTGTACATGCCGGCACTATTTAGCGGAGCGCCGTCAAAGAAATATATCTCGTTTGCGCAGATTGTCGCGCTCAAGGCAGTCTCCTGAAGCGGCAACACGGACAGGTGCAGGATTACCGTGGAATCGCAGCCGTTTTCGTCCGAATATACTGCCGTGTAGGCGCCCGATTCGTCCAAGCCTTCTCCATCGAATTCGTAGGTTTCTCCCGCACAGATGGTTGCGTCGAGTGTCGTGGTCTGCAAGGGATGCACCGTCAGCATCAGCACGGTCGTCGAATCGCAGCCGTTCGAGCCGGTTTGGGTGTCGGTATAGATGCCGGACATAGTCAATGCCGTGCCGGCAAACGAGTAAGACTCGCCTGTGCAGATGGTGGCTTCCAGTTCGATGGAAACCGTGGGGATCAAGCCAAGGTGAAGCACGACCATGGAATCGCAGCCGTTGGTCGCCGTCAGGGTCACCTCGTAAGTACCCTCCTCCGTCAGTTCGAAGCCGTTGAAAAAGTAGGTATCGCCGGAGCAGATCATGGAAAACTCTTCCGTCACGGGGATCGGGCCGGCCACCGTAAGGGTAAGCGTCACGGTGCTGTCGCAACCAAATTCAGAGGTTAAATTAGCCACATACTCGCCCGATTCCGTTAGGTTTTCTCCGTTGAATTCATACGAATCGCCGGCGCAAATGCTCGCCTCGATGGAGGTTTCCTCCAAAGCGGCCACGGCCAGCGCGAGGTTCACGATGCTGTCGCAACCCAGTTCGCTGACCAAGATAGCGGAATAGAAGCCGGCATTGGTGAGGTCGTCGCCGTTGAACGGGTAGGACTCGCCCGAGCAGATCGTCACTTCGAGGCTGGTGAACAGTTCCGGCAGGATTTCCAGGTGGAGCAAAATGGTTGAATCACAGCCGTTTTCGGCAGGATAGGTGGCGGAGTAGGTGCCGCTTTCGTCGAGGTCGTCGCCTTCGAAGAAGTAGGTTTCGCCGTGGCATATCGTGGCGCTGAGCGTCGTCTCGAATGTCGGCAAAACCGTGAGCGATACCGTCAGCATGCTGTCGCAGCCGTTTTCGGCCGGAAGCACGAACATATAGTCGCCGGTTTCATCCAGTGTTTCGCCGCCGGCTTCGTAGGTTTCGCCGGCGCAGATGGTTGCTGTAAAGGTAGTAGCCGAAGTCGGCAATACCGACAAGTGGAGCACCACCGCAGAGTCGCAACCGTTCCGGTCCGCAAAAATAGCGCTGTAGGTACCTGCTGTGTTCAGCGAGTTACCGTCGAATTCGTAGGTTTGGTTGTCGCAGATCGTCACGTCCACATTCGTCTCCGGGTTGGGCGGCAGCACGGTCAGGTGGAGGATGATCGTGGAGTCGCAGCCTCCGGCAGCCAGCAGGGAGTCGGAATACATGCCGCCGACGCTCAGGTCATCGCCGGCAAAGGAATACGTGTCGCCGTCGCAGATGGTGGCAAACACGTCCGTTTCAAAATAATCGGCCACAAGCAATTTGAGGGTTACGATGGAATCGCATCCATTTGCCGCGACCAGCGTATGGGCGTACATCCCGGTTTGGTCGAGGGTGTCGTCGAAAAAAACATACGTGTAGCCGGTGCAGATTCCGACGCTCAGCACTGTCTCCGATTCGGGGAGCACTGTAAGCAGCAGGGTCACGATGGAATCACAGCCGCCCGCTGCCTTCAACGAGTCGGTGTAAATGCCGCTTTCGGTGCGGGCGTTTCCGGCAAAAAACACGGTATCGCCTTGGCAAATTGTGGCTTCTTTTTGCACCTCAAAGGCGGGCACGAATTTCAGGGCCAGGTTGACCACGGAGTCGCAACCCGCATCCGTGGTGAAGGTGGCGGTGTACGTGCCCGAAGTGGTCAGCGGCTCGTTGTCGAACACGTATGTCTCGCCTTCACAAAGCGTCACATTCAGGTCGGTGACCGGGGCTGGCAACACCGTGAGCACAAGCACGACGGTGGAATCGGAACCGTCTGAGGCTTCGAATGTTTCGGTGTACGTGCCGGAAAGCGTGAGTTGTTGGTCGCCGAACGTATAAAACTGGCCGGTGCAGATTTCGGCTTCAACATTGGTGGTGTCGGCTGCGGTATCGGTCAGGTCCCGCCCGGACGAATAGGGGCCCGGTCGGGTGCCCGTTGCGAACAGTGAAACGCAGAGTAGGACTGGCAATAACAAGGCACGGCAGAGGCCGGCGATTCGGGAAAACCGGGATGTAGTTGGTGTAACTGTCATCATGTAAAACAGGTGTGGATTGTGAGAAAATGAGATAGACATGCCGACCGAGGCGGCCGAAAACAAGTACGGGCATTCTACACGGGAAACCAATCCAGCGGATTAAAACAGTATGGCGAAAGCCGGAAAGCCGACCTGCTGTACGAAAAGCGGCGCAAAAGTTTGGACACCACCTTAAAGCCGCCTTAAGTGTGGCCTTAAATCTGCCTTAAGCGGAAAAAAAAGCATGAAACTGTCGCGAATCAAACCAGTTTGGGGAAAGAAACCACGAATCGGTTGACGTTTGGGCGCGGGCATTCGTAGCGAATGTCGGCGTGGTGCAGGCGCAGGATACGTTGGGCGATGACGAGGCCAAGCCCAATGCCGCGTTTGCCCCCGGTATTGTTGCCCCGAAAAAACGGGGTGAACAACAATTGGCTTTCCGCTCGGGAAAGGGTGTCGCCGGTGTTGTCGAAGCGAATGTCAAGCCGGCCGGGTTGGGGGTAAATCTGAATCCGCACGGTTTGATCGTCGGCATAGCGGCAGGCGTTTTCGATCAGGTTGCGAAAGGCGGTGCGGAGCAGGGCTTTGTCGCCTTTCACCATCAACTCTTGCTGGTCTTCGGGCACCGTAGCGAAGTCGAGCAGGGCGCGGGCATCCGGCAAAAGTGCCCGGATTTCCTCGATGGTGTGGTACAGCACCTCGTCAATCCGGACGGTGGGGGTTTGGGCATCGAGCGCGGCCTGCTCGTAGTGGCTGAGCAGGAGCAGGGCGTTCGACATTTCGATCAGGCGGCTTTGTTCCTCGCGCAGAGACCGAAGGGTTTGCCGGTACTCCTCCGGCATTCGTGGCTTGGACAGCGCGTTCTCGGTCTCGGAAAGCATGTTTGCCAGCGGGGTGCGCAATTCATGCGAGGCAAACTGGACAAAACTGCGCTGGGCGTGAAAGGCCCGCTCCACGCGCTCCAGCAGATCGTTGAAATTGCGGGCTAGCACCGTCAGTTCATCCTGATCCTCCGGCACTTCCAGCCTTGCCTTCAGGTCGTCGCCCCGAATGGCCGAGATGCGCTCGGTGAGGTTGCCCAAGGGCCGTCCGACGATATTTCGGACATACAAGTAGGCCAAAAAGACAGCCAGCCCCAAGCCCATGAGCCAGGTGAACAGCAGGATGTTTCGCAGGTTCACTATTTTTCGAATACCGTACTGGTCGTAGGCCGAAGCCAGAACGACGTATGACTCGTTTCCTTTCTTTACCAGCAAGCCCAGCAACTCGCGCTGGGTATCTGCCTCCTGATGACGCAGTTCACCGTGCTTGCGCACCGCTTGCAGCATGGCATAGTCAAAGACAATGCTGTCTTCGTCCAAGTTGCTGTATTTCAGGTTGTTGTTGCTGTCAAAGACCATGATTTGCTCCCCGAACAATGTTGTGAAGGTGTTCCGGTCAATGATGCGGAGCAACACGGAGTCAATCTCGTCCACATCGAGGAACAAGCGTTGGGTGGTGAGCGCTTTTTGCTTGAGACGGTCGTAAAAATCTTCCTTTCGGAAGTCGGCCGACTCCAGGTATATGATCGCGAAGGAAATGGACAAAATGAAGGCCACAAAAACCGCGAACCAGAAGGCGAGTTTTACCTTGAGATTCATCCTGCTATTTTCAAAAAATACCCGAACCCGGGTTTGGTGTGGATAAGTTTTTGCTCGAATGGTTTGTCAACCTTGTTGCGCAAAAAATTGATGTACACCTCGATCGTGTTGGTGCTGGCGCCAAAATCCATGTCCCACACTTTTTCGGCGATTTCCTGCTTGGACACCACCCGGCCCCGCGAACGGGCCAGCAACGACAACAGGGCAAATTCCTTGGCGGACAAGGACAACGCCTGTCCTGCCCGATGCACGGATTTGTTCGGAAAATCAATTTCGAGGTCGCCTACCGTTATTTTGTCGTCGTAGTATCGGTCCACCTGCCGCCGTTTGAGAAAAACCTTGACACGGGCCTGTAGCTCGGTCAAGTGGAAGGGTTTGACCAGGTAGTCGTCGGCGCCGGAACGGAAGGCCTCCATTTTGTCCTCCAGTTCGCCCAAGGCCGTGAGCATGATGATGGGCACGTCCGAATCCTTGTCCCGAAACCTGCGGCACAGTTCCAGCCCGTTTGTGTGCGGGAGGTTGATGTCCAGCAATACGAGATCGAACCGGTTGGCCCGAAACAGGCTTTCCGCTGCGCGCCCGTCGTACGCCCATTCCATCTCGTATCCGAACTCGGTGAGGTCCTTTCGAATGCTGTTTCCAAATTTTTGCTCATCCTCTACGAGCAGGATGCGGGCGGCGGCAGGAGTGTCCATCTCAATATTTTTTCAAAAATGGGGAGCGGACGACGTTGCACCCGCTCCCGCGTATGGTGACGCCCGTGCATGTAGCGGCGGGCGGAACGACGGCGGCCCCGTCGAGCGGGGTTCCACCGTTTTCTTGATACTTGGTATTTCGGCCAACAAAAGTACGCGATCGGTCACAGACCTTCCAGGTTTTTAAAACCTGGAAGGTCTAATCACCAAAAAAAACGGCGTCTCCTCCACGACGCTGCCGGTCGTGAAAATGTGGTTTGCCCATACCATTTCCGGATCATTTCGAAGTTGCGCAGCAAAGACCTTTTCCACCAAAAAAACAATATGCGCGCGGGCCAGTTCGGCCTCCACCAGCGCCTTGCCGGCTCCCATTTCGCGTTCCACCACCCAGTCGAGCGGCAGCGGCGGACGGGTTCCGGTCAGGAAGTTCGCCTGTGGAAATGCGGGCAGGGTTTTGATGTTGGGGCCGTAGCGCCCGGCCAGATCGGCGAGGTCGCGGTACAACGCCGCCGTCTCGGAGGTGCTGTAAATGCCCGAAAGTTTTGGGAAAATGGCGCCCAAATGCTCGGTCATGGCCGCTCGAGGGCCGTCGCGGTACACCCACTCGTATCCCCAGCGAAACAGGGCGAGCAGGGCGATCAACACCGCCGCGCTCCACCATCCGGTTCGTCGCCCGGGGTATGCTGCGGCGAATAAGGCCCGGGAAATTTCCAGCGTTGCAAATGCCCAGGGCACGGCGAACAGCACGGGCAAATTATAGCCCCAACTGACCGACGCGCACCAGCACAGCGCGAGGAAAAAGAGCAGGTTTGAGTTTCGGGTTTCGAGTATTGAGTTGTGGCGCCACTGCCAAAATCCGAAACCTGCCGCTACCCAGAACAGGAGACGCGTTTGCGCGAACGGCGCGGTAAATTCCTGCCGTTCGGCAATCGTCCAGGCATAACTGCCTGTCAGCGCTGCCAGCCAGAGTACCCAGAGCCAAAAGGCCGCTCGCAGATGCTTTTTTTTCCACCAAAACCACCCCGCAGGCGTGAGCAGCACCGCAGTCAGACTTGCCAAAACGGGCTGAATACGAAAATAATCGAGTACACCATGCTCCAGCGCCTGCCCGGAACTCGTGGCCGAAGTGGTCATCGCCATGAACGGATCGAGCAGGTTTTGCGAAAAAAGAAACGTCAGAAAACCTCCCGCTCCCAACGCGACGCCGGCTACACGCGCAAGCGCAAACCTGCCCGCCGGGAATAGCCACAAAACCGCCATCGGGTAAAACGACTGCTTGCAAAGCAACATGGCAACCAGCAACAGGCCGGAGAAAAAACCGCCCTGCCGCCCCGGCACTTCGCTCCTGCACCAGATGGCGAGTGCTCCAAAGAGCAGACCATCCACCGTATGCCAGGCAGCCGGCGGATAGCAGTGCACGGACAAGACGAACGCAAACGCCGCAAGGTACCACCGGGATGTGCCTGCGGTCAGCACGGCTGCACCGAGCCAACTGTACGCGGCTACTTTTAGGTAAAAAATCCAGCGTTCGCCGAGTACGGCGAGATGTTCCGGCAGCAGGTAGAGCTCCATTGCGCGTAGCCACACGGGCAGGGGCGGTCGCACGTACACGACGTCGGCGTAGAGCGTCTTGCCGTTCAGCACCTGCCAGGCCAGTCCGGTGAGAAACCCGCCGTCCGTTTCATTGATGCCGAAAGGGGCATACAGGAGGCAATAAGCCACCACAAATACCCCAAAAAATAGCGGCCAAAAGTGTGCTGGTTTCATCCGGCCAAGGTAGCCTTTCCGTAAAAAACTGCCCAATCGCTCGCTGCGTGTATTTTTGCGAGTTTGTCAAACCTGGAAGGTCTGGGTACCCGAAAAACAAAAAGGGGTGGCATAGTTTAAACCCTTGCGATCTTCACGCGTCATAACAAGCAAAACACAGGAACCACAGGTGCAAAAAACAAACAAACCCGCCTCGGACGAGCAAATCCTGAACCTGTTGCGCGCGGACGGCACGTTCGAGCGGGGATTTCGGCTGTTGATGAGTACCTACAAGGAGCGCCTGTACTGGCATATCCGCCGAATGGTGGCGGTACACGAGGATGCCGACGATGTGTTGCAAAACACCTTTGTGAAGATTTACCGGGGCGTATTGCAGTTTGAGGAAAAATCGAAATTGTACACCTGGCTGTACCGAATCGCCACGAACGAGGCGATCAGTTTTTTGCAAAGCCGAAACAGGCACAGTTCCAGTTCGCTCGACAACGGCGATGGCGTGCTGGCCGGACGGCTACGAGCCGATTCGTGGTTCGACGGCGACGCGGTGCAGCGACAGCTTCAGGAAGCCATCGCCCGGCTGCCCGACAAGCAGCGTGCGGTGTTCAACCTGCGCTACTACGACGAGATGCCCTACGAGGAAATGTCCCGCGTGCTCGACACCTCGGTGGGCGCCCTGAAGGCATCGTTTCATCATGCGGCAAAAAAAATCGAAACCCATTTCCGCGAGGCGGATCAATATTGAACTTGAAAACCATCAGGTTATGAAAAATAAGCAGGATTTGCACGACGAACTGAACGAGCAGGCTCCATGGCTGAACGAGTTTCGGCACAAGGATAGCGGCCATCAGGTGCCCGACGGGTACTTTGAATCGGTGGAGGAATCGGTGTTCCGGCAACTGGAGGCCATCGGCGCCACACGCCGCCCGCCCGTCCCAAAGAAACAACGCCCCAGCCTTTGGCAGGCATTGCAAAGCCTGTGGCAACCCCGTGTTGCCTTGGCTTTTGCCGGTGTACTTACAGTAGTGTTGGCTGCGTGGTGGTTTTTGGGCAAGCCCGAAACGGATGCGCGGGTTGCGCACATTACTGCCGAAGACGCAGAATCCTACCTGCGCGACAATCTCATGGAACTGGAACCGGAGCAGTTTGCCGCCGTCCTGCCTGCCGAGCAAGCACCGGTGCTCTTGCTGGAAACAACCGGCGACAATGCCCGGATGGATTCGCTCCGGTTGTCTCCGAAAGACCTGGAGCACCTGCTCCGCGACCTGAGCGACGAAGAACTGGATCAGCTGATTTTGTAACGATATACGTCAAACCAATTTTCAACACACAAAAAGAAGTTCCGCTATGAGATATCTGACCTTCACTGCCGCCTTGCTACTGCTCGGAGTTGCCCTGTCGGCACAACCCGACCCCGACCGTCGAGACGAGCGCATTCGCTCGTACCGGGTGGCTATTTTCACCGAAGTATTGCGACTTACCTCCGAAGAAGCGCAGAGTTTTTGGCCCATTTACAACGAGTACATGGACAACCGCGACCGGGCTATGGATGACCTGCGGCCCAAAAAGCAGTTGGATGTCATGAACGATGCCGAAGTGGAAGACCAAATCAAACGCCACTTCGAGATGCGCCAACGCGAACTTGATCTGGAAAAAGACCTGTACCAGAAAATGCGCAAAGTGCTGCCGGCACGCAAAATCGCCAGAATCCCGAACGCCGAGCGTGAGTTCCGGGAGCGGCTCCTGACCAAGATGCAGGAGGCCAAAAACAAACGGCAAGACCGGCTGCGCAACCGGTAGCAAAGGCTGTTGGCCATTGGCTGTTGGCCGTCCTACGTTTAGGGTAGCCAACAGCCAAAGGCTAACGGGTCAATTAGTTCTTTGAAGGGGCGGTGCTACTGCAAGCAGTTGCAAGGCTCATGCTTTTTTTGGAAAGCTTGCCGCTTGACTTTTCAACCACGGTGACGGTCGCGGACTTCCCACAGACGCAACTGGCCTGCGTGCCCTTTCCAATTGCCCGTCCGTCCACTTCCCAGGAAATCTCGTACTGGCTCGGATCAATTCGAGCGTAGGGGAAGCTGACCTCCAGATTGACGCCCTCCCGGGTACACACCGATTGGAGCACTTCATAATAGATTCGAAGCGCCCGTTCCTGCATTACTTGTTTTTTGTCGTACACGAAAGCGGTCGCTACGTTGCATTTCGGCATTTTCGGCTGGGCGTACAAGGTGGCATACAGGTCAACACCCGTAGCGCGGTCGAGGCAGCGCACGCAGGTGGAGACGGTCTGGCACGACTTGTCGGCCGATTGTTGCAAGTCGTCAACAACTTTTTTCGTGACCTCGTCACAAAACGGAGGGCGTGCATTGAGGTCTTCCGTTGGCGAGACAGACTGCGAGGAGCCGACCGGTGCGGTCGGTTGGGACGATTTGGGTGCTTGTGCAAAAGCGGTTGTGCAAGTGAGCAGCGCGCCTACTACAACAAGCATGAATACTTGATCTTTCCTCATGTTACGTGAGTTTTAGTGGTGAAAAAAAGTGAACTCTTGAAGCGTACCATTAATGCCGGGGCAACCTACGAAGTAATCAGTTTCGATGCGATTTTTTTCCAAAAAAAAGGGCGGCAAGACCTGTGTCCTGCCGCCCGATGTAGTTGACCCGGGAATCTCAAGTTGCTCAGGGCGTCACCACCTTTTCGCGTTTGGGCATTTTGCCTTTGCCCGCATCCTGCCAGATTGCCTTTTTGTTCTTTTTTGCCTTGGTCACATCAGCCATGGCCACGGCATTGGTGGCGCTCACCGTGCCGCCGCTGATGCACAGGTCGCTGAACTTGACCTTTTCGGTGGTGCCGGGCTTGAACACCTCGCCCTCCTGTTTCTCCACAGACTTGACCAAGATGTCGCGCACTTGTGTGGCCGATAGTTCGGGGTAATAGGAACGAAGGATGGCTGCCACGCCTGCGGCCGCCGGTGCAGCCATGGAAGTGCCGCTGAAGGCGGCGTACTTGCTGTCGGGCACGGTCGAGTTGAGCTGATGGCCGGGCGCGAACAGGTGTACGTTCGCTTTGCCGTAGTTGGAGAAATTGGCAATGCGCCGTTCGCCGGTGCGCCAGGAAAGAGCGCCTATTTCCAACCAGTTTGGTGCAGATTTCTCTTTTTTGCGAAGGAAACCTTTTTTCACCGGCTCGATGTAGTTGGCGTTGGGGAAATTGGGGCTGCTGTCGTTGTTTTCGGCATCGTTTCCGGCTGCATGCACGAGTAGCACGTCATGCTCGGCGGCGTACTTGACGGCATCGTCCACGTACTTTTTGTCGGGGCTGTAGCCCTTGCCGAAGGACATGTTGATGATGCTGGCGCCGTTGTCCACGGCATAACGAATGGCGTTGGCCACGTCTTTGTCGCGCTCGTCGCCGTCGGGCACGCAACGCACGGTCATGATGCGCACGTTGTCGGCCACGCCGTTCACGCCGATACCGTTGTTGCGAATGGCGGCGATGATACCGGCGACGTGGGTGCCGTGGCTGGCATCGGGGCCGCGGTATTCATTGTTGCCGTAGTTGCGGTTGGTCAGGTCGTTGGGGTTGTCGCCAACGGCCGTGCGCGGATTGTAGTCGGGGTTGAGGTTGTACTTGAGCTGGCCGTTGGCAAAAGCGGAGGCCTCCTCTTTTTGTTCGGCGAGGTTGTCCGGGGTAAGTCCCTGAGGCACGACGCGCTGTGCCAATGCAATGGCCTCCTTGAGTTCGGCATTGGTGCCGGCATCCATTTTGGCGAGGTCGTCCGCAGTAAAGGAGGCTTTGCCGGTGGCTTTGGCGATGGCGGCGAAGGCTTTTTCCACCTTGGCAAACTGACCATCAATCTGTTCCTTCATATCCTCGGCCTTTTTCCGGGCTTCCGTATAAGCGGTTTTGATTTCCTGATAGTACTCGAACTCTTTTTTGGCGTCGCCATACAGGTTCCCACCGTTGGTCCCTTCAAATTTTTTGCTCAAGCGCGCATACTCACGGGTCATTTCGAGGGTTTCGTGGTGCACGTTTTCGCCGGTGGCGCCGCCGAGGAAGTTCCAGCCGTGGATGTCGTCGGCATAGCCGTTGCCGTCATCGTCCTTGCCGTTGCCCGCGATCTCGCCCGGGTTTACCCACATGATGCTCTTGAGGTCTTCGTGGAGAGGGTCCACGCCGGAGTCGAGCACGGCCACGATGATGGTCTGGCCGGTTTTGCCTTTGGCTTTGAGGGCGGCCAAGGCCTGGTCGGCGCTGGTGCCCTGCACGTTGTCCGTTTTCTGATCGAGCGTGAACCAGTTGTCCGGGGCTTTGGATTGTGCAGAAAGAAAAAGGGCGGGCAGGCAAAGTGCGATGACTGCCGCAAACTGTTTGAAATTCATAGTAGCGTGAAAATTTAAATTTTGTGAAAATGCATCTGCCGATTCTCGGCGATGCGCCTTAGAAACGGCAAAATTAGCCTAAGGGTTGCCGCGCAGGGATGGTTTAGACCAACTTATGACAGTAGGGCGCAGAAAACAGGTTTGAAATATTGATTCGATTGATTCGGTTACGCTCAGGTTTTGCATGGGCAAGATTCCTGTCGTACACTTGCCCCGAAAATTTTACAATCGAATCAATCGAATCAATCGAATGAACCCGCTCCTTCCCTACATTTCTGCCGAAGAGGCACTTTCCGTCATCCAGTCCGGGCACCGGGTGTACATCCACGGCAGCGCCTGCACGCCAACCAACCTGCTTCGGCTGTTGGCGGCCCGCAAGAACGAGTTGCGCAACGTGGAACTTGTTTTCATCAGCCTGTATGGCGAGGTGTTCGTGGATCGGCCCGACTGCGCCGACGCGTTCCACATCAACGCCATGTTCGTGTCGGCGCCCGTGCGCAAGGCCGTGAACGAAGGCCACGGCGACTACATTCCGGTGTTCCTCAGCGAAATCCCCGAACTGTTCAAACGCGGTATCCTGCCTATAGACGTGGCTCTGGTACAGGTGTCCCCGCCCGACAAACACGGCTACTGCTCCCTCGGCCCGTCGGTGGACATTGCCCGCACGGCCGTCAATACTGCCCGTTACGTGATCGCACAAGTAAACCCACAAGTACCGCGCACGCACGGCGACAGCCTGATCCACAGCACGCGGTTCCACAGCGTCGTTTTTCACGAAGAGCCGATCCACGAAGCCAATTTTGGCGAAAAGGTGACCGAAGCCGAACGCCAGATCGGACGGAACGTCGCCGAACTGGTCGAAGACCGCAGCACCCTGCAAATGGGTATCGGCGCCATTCCGGATGCCGTGCTCAGCAGCCTGACCAATCACAAGGACCTCGGCGTACACACCGAAATGTTTTCCGACGGCCTGATTTCGCTATTTGAAAACGACATCATCAACAACAAGTACAAGGCTATCCACCCCAACCGGACGGTGGCCGGATTTGCCCTCGGCTCCCGCGCCCTGTACGATTATGTGGACGACAACCCGGCCTTCGCTTTTCTCGACATTGACTATGTGAACGAACCGGGCGTCATCCGCCGGAACCCCCGGGTGGTGGCGATCAATTCGGCCATCGAAGTGGACATCACCGGACAGGTGTGCGCCGACTCCATCGGAACCTACCAGTACTCCGGCGTGGGCGGCCAGATGGACTTCATGCGCGGCGCCGCGCTCAGCGAAGGCGGCAAGCCCATTATCGCGCTCACGGCACGCACGGCCAAGGGGGTGCCGCGCATCGTGCCGTTCCTGAAGCCCGGGGCGGGGGTGGTCACCACGCGGGCGCACGTCCACTACATCGTGACCGAATACGGCGTGGCATTCCTTTTTGGGAAAAACCTGCGCCAGCGCGCCAAGGCACTTATTGACATTGCCCACCCCGACGACCGGGAGTCGCTGGAGCGGGCATGCCACGAACGGTTTCATGAGTTTTGAAGCCATTTTTCACCGCAGAGACGCGGAGGCGCAGAGAAATTTTTTGCAAATTAACCTGCGATCCGTTTCGCCGATTCCTAATTGTGCTTTGATCCGCTTTTGGCGCACAAATTTTTGATCGTTTCGTAGGTCGCTTCCGAGCCGCACCTGCCGGCGTCAAAACTGACTTTGGACTCCAGTTTTATGCCCTTGTATTCACCTCCAGCGCCAGCCTCCACTTTGACCTCGGAGGCTCCCGTTGCGACGTACGTCACCACAGCCCATTTGATGCAATCTTCGCCAAAAGCCGACGGCTGCACACTGCACTGGCAATCCTCCTGTGGATTACACCAGAGGATTTCGCCTTTTGTGGTCTGTTGTTCCCAGCCCCAGCAGTTGGACACTTGTTTCGTGATCTCGACGTGCGGACCCGGGTCTGTGATATTGCAGCCGTCGGGGCTGGTTACGATTTTTACCGTCCATTCCACCTCCACACAATCGCATCCAAAACCATTCTCGATGGTGCGGCTCCAGGGCCCCCAGGTCCAATCGCGGTCGGTCGCGGCCGTGCTGTCAGATGTTTCGATGCCGTTGAAATGCAGGATGGGTTCGAATCGGGGCGTGCCGTCGGGCGCCATGGTGCCGAGTGTGAAAAACTCCAGGCCGGTGTTCGTTTTCCAGTCAAACCGCACGAGGTAATCGCCTTCCTGCAGGAAACCGTTTGCCAGAAAACCGGCAACATAGCCATCTATCGTGGCGGACGGGAGATGCTGATCCCGCACTTTGTAAACGGAAGGCTTTGCCAAGGGCGAATCGGCTTTCAGGAAAGCCATCTCCTCGACGATGCGGCGAGCCACCAGGGCGAGGCTGTCCTTGGGCACCTCTTCCTCCAGCGTAGCGCCGGTCAGTTTCAGGGGCAATGCGGCCTTGGCGACGAAATCGCCGGCCAGTTGTTCGAATTTGGAAAGGGTAGGCGACAGATCATCGCTTTGTTTTTTGCAGCCGGTCATCAGGAAGACCGACAGGTTGGCGAAAGTTGCACAGGCAACCAGCCAGAGCAACACAGGAATCGGGGAAAATTTTGGTCGGAAAAAACACAAGTTTTTCATGTCTGAACAAGTTGAAATGGTGAAAGAATCGGGTGGTGTTTTGCGTAAAATATGCTGCAAAACTGCCGGCTTCGTTCCCTCCAAGTCCAGTACACTTGTGCGCGCTTTTTTGGGTCAATTTCAGGAATTCGTGTCGGGTTTTGAAAAATACAGTGGCTATAAAAAATTGAAAAACAGTTGGTTGGCGCTCTTTTTTCTTTGTACGCCAAAATAGGGTTTTTGTAAAAATGCCCTACTGCGCCTTCACGAATTTTTTCATAACAACCCCTTGCCGTGTCTGAACCCGGAGCAGCCACGCGCCTGGCGGGAGCGCGGCCACGGGCACTTCGCATCGGTGCAGTCCCCCGGCGGTTTGCATCCATACCGGCCTGCCGCCCAGGTCGAACACCTCCAGCAGCAGCAAGGGCGCTTCGGGCGATTCCACTGCCAGCGACTCCCGCACCGGGTTGGGCAACAACAGCACCTGCGGACCGGCGCCCGATGGTTCTTCGGCAGACACGATGGCCACAGATCGCTGCTTGACGCCCCCCGGACAAACGACCTGTTCGAGGTAGTTTACGATCAGGAAATTGCTCAAATTGATGGAGAAGTTTTCGATGCCTCCCCGGATAATTAGGTCCTCGATCACGAACCGTACGACGAAGAGTGTGTCGGGAACAAAAAACACGTTTTGCCCACGGCCGGCAGCGGCGAAGCCCATCCTGCCGGGTGCTGGCAAGCGCCAAAATTGCGCTTCGTTGCTGGTGGCAATAATATACATGCGGCTATTGGGCAGGGTGTCGGGGAAAACGGCGGTTTGCGCGTCCTTGATCTTGTCGGGGTCGTACTCGTATTCCACATCGAACGCGATGCCGAGGGCGCCCTGCTGCTGGAGCACGTTGGGCGGATACTGAAGTTGGATGTAGGCGAAAAAAGTGTCGGGCATGCCCTCCTGGGTGACGACCGTGTCGGTGCTGAAGGTGATCAGAAAATCCGGTTTTGGGCAAGAGAAGCAGGTGTCGGTGAGCAGGGGCGGGTAGGGCAGGGGCGGTGGCATGGCGAGGGTTTGAGTACTGTCGTAGTTGAACACGGGCGCAATGATGTCCAGGCTGTCAATGACCCCGTTGCCGTCGCAGTCCATAAACCCGAGGTTGATGCCGCTGACAGGCAAGGTGGCGTCCCAGGGCTGTTCGAGGAGTTGCGGCACCCAGTTGGGAAAGGCCGGAACACGCGGCGGGCCGACCTGGCCGTACGCGACACCGATGGGCAGCAGGTCGAAGTGGTTGGCTACGCCGTCGTTGTTGGCATCGCCGGGAAAAAGGACGATTGGCTGGGCAGTTGTAAAGCCCGGGAGCAGTAGGGTTGCAAGCAGCAATAGGGTAGGCAGGCGCATAGTATTCGATATTGGTTAGGAAAACTTGTGCGAACTTTCGGAAAATTTCAAACAACGGTGACCGAAAGCAAGATCATAACACTACTTCGGGCGATGGCGCCGAAACAGGTATCGCGGTTCGGCGATTTCCTTCGATCCCCGTATTTCAACAAAAACCAGGACTGCATACACGTTTTCGAGTACCTACAAAAGTACGCCCCGCATTTTACCCATGATAGCCTGACGCGTCAAAAGATGCGCATAGAACTACCTTCGGGAAAGCCGCTCGACGACAAGGCACTTGCCCAACTCGGCAGCAAGTTGTCGGTTTTGGCCGAAAAATTCCTTGCCGTGGAGACACTCCTCGACGATCCCTGGGAGCAGCAGATGCGGGTTGCCCGGCAGTTCCATACCCTGAACCTGCCGAAGCACCTAAAAGCGGCGCGCGCAGGGGCCGATGCTTTTTTTGAAAATAACCACCAGCGCAACGCCGATTATTTCCTGAAAAAACTCCTGGCCGAAAAAATGGCATTGGAGCATGGCGATGCACACCATCTCGACTACAACGAACACCTCCAATTGGCGGCAGATGCGCTGGATGTGTTTTATGTCGCCGAAAAACTCCGCTTTGCCTGCGATATTTTCAACTACGAAACTGTGCTCAATATCCGGTACCAATTGGCGCATATCGAAGAGATCCTGCGCTGGGCCGAGGAGCTGGCCTTCGAGCACGCACCGCCTGTACAGGTCTATTACCGCTTGGCAAGGCTGCTGAAAACCCCCGAAGAACCGGCCTTGTTCGAACAGGCCAAGCAAGCGGTGGAACGGTACGAGCAGGCCTTTCCGCTCGGCGAACTCCGCCAAATTTATACCCTCCTGCTCAACTTCTGCACGATGCGCATCAACCGGTACAACGACGAGCGTTTTTGGGCGGAGTACCTGGAGATCAATAAATTGCTCCTGAAAAACGGGCTGATTTTTGATGCCGACTCCCTGCCCCCCTGGCGCTATACCAATCTCGTCAACGTCGGACTGAAAGTAGGCCAGACGGAGTGGGTGTGGGATTTTTTGCACCACCACCGCAAACAACTGCCACCGGAATACACCGACAATGTGTTCCGCTACAACCTTGCGCAATACCACTACCACCAAAAAAACTACGACGCCGCCCAACGCGCGCTCGCGCAAGTGGAATTTACCAACGTGGTGTTCAACATCGCCGCGCGCAGCCTGCTCATCAAAATCTACTGGGAAACCGACCAGACGGAGCTGTTGCTGGCCTACCTCGAAGCCACGCGTATTTTCCTGCACCGAAACCGCGTGCTGGATTCGGGCCGCAAACGGCAAATGCAGAAGTTCGTGGAAATCACAACCAAAGTTGCCAAGACGGCTGCATTCGACACGGAGCGGCTCCGAACCTTGCTCGATCAGTTGCCCCCGGCACAGGAAATGATGCACCGCGACTGGCTGGCCGCGCAGATACGCCTGCGATCAGCGCACCCGTGATGGCCGCTCAAACAAACTTGTCCGCGCAGGACGACGACGCGAAGGCATCCGGCTTGGCCTTGAACACGAATCCCATGCTCAGGATGTAGCCCATCGCCTCTTTGAGTGCGGTGTTGCTCTCAAAGGCCGGGTCCGTGTTGATGTCGGCATGCACTTCGAGGGCCACGTCGTAGCGGTCGAGCAGTTCGCATAAGGAGTAGGCCACTTCCACGGAGCGCCCCACTTCGAGGATCATGCGCTCGCGCAGGCTCATCTTGCGCGCGTTTTTGTAGTTTGAGATGAACATGAAGCCGCCGCGCTTTTCCCGCAGGAACACGATGACCGTGGCAAAGTGTACCTCCTCGCCGATGACCTGCGAGTCGGTACCGATGCACACCTTCAAACGGTGCCCGGCAGCCGTTTCCCTTCGGATGGTCTCCTCCACGGCTTCGAGCAGCGGTTGTTCGATGCGTTGTCCGTTCAATCTTCTCCAGTTCATGTTTTTGTAAATTAGTTGACTGGTTGACTGGTTGACTGGTTGACTGGTTGACTGGTTTTGTCAAAAAACACGCGCCAAATTTAATGGAAAGACCGCAATTTCGACTATCAGTATGTCAAAACTTAAAGTTTTCTTTAAACCGGTGATGATCAGAAAATCGTTCCGCTCTTCCCATTTCAGTTATTTTTGCCGTCCAGTCAACCAGTCAACCAATCCGCATGACATTTTTTCAACGCGTCAACTCTCCCTGGCAAATGCGCTTTTTTTTGTGGTGGAAACTGCCTGCTGCAGCATTCATGGGCCTGCGCGTGGTGGTTCTCGATCCGAAGCGAGCCGTGGTACGGCTTCCATACGGGTGGCGTTCGCAGAACCCGTTCCGCTCCATTTATTTCGCAGCCCAATGCGCGGCGGCGGAGATGTCCACGGGGCTGCTCGCGCTGGCGGCGCTGGAAGGCCGAGCGCCGGTGTCCATGCTGGTAGTGCGGCTTGAGGCCGAGTTTTTGAAGAAAGCTGCCGATACGTTGCTGTTTACCTGCGAACAGGGGGAGGTGATAGCGCAGGTGGTACAAACTGCCGTTGAAACCGGTGAGCCGCAAACGATTCGCGTGTTGTCCGTTGGAACACTGCCCGATGGCACGGAGGTGGCGCGGGCATGGATTACTTGGTCGTTCAAAAAAAAGGGCTAAAGGCAGAAAATCGGGTCTACTGAAAAATTTCGGCGACAGGCACTTCGATCTCCAGAACGGTATCCTTTGCGGTGTCGTCTTCGTTGAAAAACTCGTACTTGCCCGGTGCGGAATAGATGGCCACGCCGCCCATGCTGGGGATGATGATCCAACAGGATTTGACACCGTGGGCGAAATACTGGTCGGCTTTGTCCACGAGGTCGTTGAGGTTTTGGGTGGGGGATAAAATTTCGATCACCCCGAGCGGCGGCTCACTCACCTTGATTTTATCGGCTTTCAAATTGAGGGTTATGGGCCGGAAAATCAAGATGTCGGGTGTGCTGGACCACCCGGCAAGGTCGAGGCTGGTTTCGGAAGTGAAACGAAAGCGTGCACGAAAGCGATTGATCAACGCTACGAGCGAGTTCGCTTGAATGGTACCGTGGTTCAGGCTTGGCATAGGTTTTCCGTGTCCAATCTCCTCTACGCCCTCGCTACTTGATCCGCTGAATCGCCGCCCGGAACTGCTGCGCCGCTTCGGGGTTGCCCATGGCATCGTAAATCTGGGCGGAGAATTCGTAGGCGGGCTTGAATGTCGGGGCGGCTTTGATGGCTTCCCGGAGGTGGTTCAGCGCCGTTACGTTGTCGCCTTCCTGTTGGGAAATAAGCGCCAGGTAGTAGTAGGCCGTCGGATTGGACGGTTCCAGTTTGATGGCCGAATTGAATTGCGCCCTGGCTTGTGCGGCATCGCCCTTGGTGAGCCAGTACAGCCCGATGACGTTGTTGCCCTGCTCGTCGGCGGGGCTTATTTCCAGGGTTTTTTCAGCGGCGGCCTTGGCCTCTTCCGGTTTGTCGCTGTTCAGATATGCCTGGGCGAGGGCGGCCCAGGCCACCTCGTTGTCGGGCACAGCTTCCACTTCCTTGCGCAACTGCTCGATGGCGCCGTCCCAGTCGCTGAGTTTCATGGAGGCCATGCCGAGCGCGCAGTGTTTGCCCGTGTCTTTCAGGATGGCCAGAATGGGCGCGCCGCCCACCTCCACGATGTGCGCGGCGTTGTCGGGCGGCCATTTGCCCTTGGCCAAGGCGGCCCCGTCGAGGAAGCGGGTAGGGTAGAGGCCGTAGTCCCAGGCGTCGTCGCAGCGGCGTTCCCACTTGAGGTACTTGAGCGTCACCTTGTCGCCGTATTTGGCTAAAAGTTTCTGGGCGGGATAAAACATGTTGGTAGCGATCACCACTTTTTCGGTCATGTCCGGCTTCAGGATGCCCTGTTTTTCCATCCACTCGATGCCCTGCCGGATGCTGATGCCCCAGTAGTCTGTCTCGTATTTGCCGTAAGCGCCCTTGGTGCCGCCCATGGCCGGGTTGAAATACACGTACGGGATTTTGGGATTCGCGGCGATGAACGCGCCCGCATCGGCCAAGAGCAGGGCGAAGCCACCGTACACTGCGTATTGGGCTACTTTTTTTCCGGAAAACATCTCCAGCAGTTCATTCCAAAACAGCGCGGCGGCCACGGCGAGGGTAGGGTAGGCGAACGTAAGTTGCCGCCAGCCGTCGTACACGTTTGATTTTTTGTAAATCACATAAAACACCGGAAAAATGGCCGCAAAAAACACGAGGAATACCCACAGCGGCTGGTAACGCCGCAACAGCCGCGGCAGCAGCGCCAGGCTACCCAAAAAGCCCAACACCGCAGCCAGGGGAATGGTATAGCCGATCCACTTGATCGGGTAGTGCCAGGGGGTGACGTTGGATTTCACGTTCACGCCCTCGTACAGCACCCGGATGGCAATCTCGAAATCCGAAAACTTCGTCAGGGCGAAATATGGGTTGGCGAATGGTTTTTGCAGAGCAAAGGGCCAGAACAGCAAGGCCAGCACATAACCCGCTGCTGCGGTGCCGATCGTTATGACAGCATATCGCCCCACCGTTTTGCCGTTGAACAAACTGCCCCAGCCGTTTTTCAATACCAGGTACAGCCCGGCGAAAAAGAACAGGTACGCAAAATTGAGCAGGCCACCCGCTCGCACGGCCAGCGCAATGGCCAGCCCGGCGACCAATCCGATCAGGTTCCACCGTCGGGGATTCGGCATGCGGGCCAGTACGGCAGCCATGTTGTAGATCGCCAGCATGTAGCCTGCCGCAAACGGGATATCCTTGGGGTTCATCAGCGAATCGCCCACGAACCTCGGCGAGAGGAGCATGAGGACCAACGTGAGCACGCCGGCCCGCCAACCGGCGATTAGCCGGGCCAGCAGGGCCGCGCACAGGATGGCCACCCAGCCGAGGATGGAACCGAACAGATGGCGCAGGTTGTGGTATGCTAGGTCGTTTTCCTCGAAACCGAGGGCCTTGTTTGCAAACCCGGTTGCGATCTCGAAAAAGCCGCCATAGAGGTGCATGTTGCCGTCGGCCACGTACAGCGCCGAGGTGTCTTTCCCGAACGACGTGTAGTAGTTCACAAGCGTCTGGCTATAGGCGTTCTGAAATTTATCGTCGGCGTTTATTCCGCTGCCGAACGACAGGCCGCACAGCAGGAGCAGGCCTGCAACAGCCACGCCCCAAAATATTTTGCGCAGCAAGGGGTCGGAAGGAGACTCCACGGAGGGGCGTTCCAACAGGTCGCGGGCGGGTTTTGGGGCTGATGGTTGTGAAGCGACGGGGTGCTTCCTGACTGGTTGGGGGTTGTTTTTGCCGGTTTTTGCCATGATAGTGGATCGAAAAATGCCGGCACAAGGTAGCAAGTTTGGGTTTCTGGTTGGAGGGTTTCTGGTTTCGGGTTTGAAGGTTTCTGGTTGGGAGGTTTCAGCCCGCAGGTTTATCCGTGGGTTTCAAGATGGAGAGTTTTTCACAAAATACCACACCAGACCCGCCGCCAGCAGGAGCAGCACCAGTGCTGCCACCACGGCGCCGAGTTGCAAAAAACGGATGGTGCGCTGCCGGCGTTTGCGCCGGCGCTCCAGCCGTTTTTCCAGCCGCTCCCAAGCCTGCTCCGAGGGTCGCTCGTGCAACTTGGACTCATTTTCCTTAAAAAACTCAAACAAATCCATTTTGTCAGTTTTGAGTTTTGAGTTTTGAGTTTTGAGTTTTGAGTTTTGAGTGTCGTGCAACTCAAAACTCAAAACCCAAAACTCAAAACTGTCAAACGATTCCTTTCGCTTTCAAGAGGGTTCGCATTTTTTCTTTTGCGAGGATCAGTTGGGATTTGCTGGTATTGATGCTGATGCCGAGCATGTCGGCGATTTCCTGGTGTTTGAAACCCTCCAGCACGTACAGGTTGAACACCGTTCGGTAGCCCGGAGGAAGTTGTGCGAGCAGGTCGAGGATTTCGCGGGCAGAGATGTCGGCCTCAATGGAAAAGCCGTCTTCGGTATCGGCGGGTTGGAAATAGTCGCCGGGGAAAACTAAGGGATGGGCCTTTCTCAGGAGCATCAGCGCTTCGTTGGCCATAATGCGTCGGACCCAGCCTTCGAAACTGCCGTTGCCCAAAAAGGTGTGTATTTGTGCAAAAACCTTGTAAAACCCGCTTACGAGTGCCTCCTCTGCGTCTTCCCGCGAACTCAGGTAGCGCCTGCAAACGGCGAACATAACCGGCGAATAGCGGTCGTACAGCCATTTTTGCGCGGCCCGGTCCTGCTCTTTCAGGCGTTCGATGAGGGTCTGCTCGGTCATACACGGGCAAAGATGCAGTTTTGGTGGTTTCTGGTTAGCTGGTTGGAAGGTTTCTGGTTGGAAGGTTTCGGGTTGGAAGGTTTCGGGTTGGAGGATTTTATCAACCCGGAACCTTCTAACCTCTCTAACCCGAAACCTCTCTAACCCGAAACCCTGGAACCACTCCCCCTTTTGCCCATCCACAGTTTCATTATCAATCCGAAAGCCAGCCCGGCCACCAACCAGATTACCAGGCCAATCAGGATTTTTTTCATTGTGAACGGTTCTTCGCTGATCAACGGAGGCAGGAGCGTCTGCAACGAAAACATGACGGCGCCAAAGGTGATCCCCATCGCCAGCCAACTCGTTTTGGCGAATGTCAAACTATTCAGATCAAGATTGGCATACCGGGCCGGTTGTCGTTTCAGCCATGCGGCCCTAAGCGCATCCCGGAACCACCACCAGAGCGGCGCCGTGAGGGCGAGCAAGATAAAACTGGTGGCGTTGCGCAGGCAGGGAATGATGCCGCCGCACTGGTGGCAGTACAGCCCGAACCAGTTGCCGAAAGCCAGGTTGTTTTGAGCCGACCAGGTCAGCGAAGGGTGCAGGTGGCCGCAATGCGGGCAGGGCGTGTAACCGCGCTCCATGTAGGGCTTGTCGCTGGTTTTGTCTATGAGGCTCACTTTCGGTACGCGCTGCCCGAGGATGAGTTCGTTGAACGCCAATCCGGGATTCAGAATCCAGTGCAGCATAACGCCGCTTTTCCAAGTGTAGATTTTGTACTTGTCGGTGTCGAATGGCATGGTTGGTACTTTTGTCAAATGGTGCTCGACTTCGAACGATTTGCTGTTCAGGGTTCAAAATTAGGAACCGGGGTGTATTGCGGCAATTCTTCGTTTTAAAAAAATTTGATCGAGGGCATCAAGTTGCAAGCCGGATGTGCCGAGCCGCGATCAGAAACCACACCAGAATGCTGCCTTCGATCAAACGTTGGACAAGTCCCGTAAACTCACTTGCAAGGTTGGAGAACAGCACAAGCACGAAAAAAAAGGACACGCCGCCACTGACGATGCCGGCCATAGCCAGCGGTCGGTGCTCCTTTCGGTGCCACAATCCCAAACCGATGAGCGCCAGCGAAACCGGCGTGACCAAGTAGGTCAGCATGCCCGTCAGGTTGTGGATCAGTTGGGATGCGCTGGGGTTTATCATCTCCGGGTTGCAGCCGGCATCGCAAGGGAAAATGCTCGTGACAACGGTCGCCAGGCCGTAGAAAACACCCACCCCGGTTAGGCCCAGATTGACAGTCGAGGTGCCGCCAAGCAATTTTTTCAACGAAAAAGCAAACAGTGCGAGCAACAAACCGCTCGGTAAAAAACCGAGGAAGCGCAGTGCCGGCCCGTACGGCGTCTCGATGGCGTACGACTCACTGATAAACTGGGAGAGGTGGCTGTAGTTTTCCATTTGTAGTCCGCCCAGAATGGTAGCCGCAAGGAAGAGCAGGACGCCTGACACGCTGGCTAGGAATGTGAAAGTTCGGTTCATGGCCGAAACGTACGGCGACTGCTGCCAAAAGTGTGATTCGAAGTGTTTTTTTAATGTCCATGTCTGTTGTTTTGTCGAAAAGGGAAATCGGAGCAACCGGTATCCGGTTCATTCACGATTCTTTTTGCAGTTTTGCCCCCAATGCTCTGTGTTTTTGTCAATCAATTTTTCTAAACGATGCTCCAACCCGTTACGCTCCCCGAGACCTTCCAGGTTTTTAAAACCTGGAAGGTCTGCTTCGCCATCCTCCTCTGTGCTCCCGGCCTCTTTGCCCAGCAGGTCAACCCCGATCACCTGCGCTCCATCAACGTCCGCAACATCGGCCCCGGCGCCATGTCGGGCCGCATCACGGCCATCGCCTGCGACCCCGCCGACCCGCAAACGATCTACGCGGGCGCAGCCTCGGGCGGTGTGTGGCGCAGCCGCAGCGGCGGCACCGACTGGCAGCCCATCTTCGATGCGGCGCCTACGCAGAGCATCGGCGCGCTGGCCGTACACCCGCTCAATCCTGACCTCATCTGGGTCGGCACCGGCGAGGGCAACCCGCGCAACTCGCAAAACTTCGGCCTTGGCGTGTTCAAATCCGTGGACGGCGGACGCACCTGGCAGCACGCCGGTCTGGAAAAAACGCGCACCATCCACCGCCTCCTCCTGCACCGCGACAACCCCGACATCATCTGGGCGGCCTCGCTCGGCTCGTCCAACGGCCCCACCGAAGACCGCGGCGTGTTCAAAAGCACCGACGGCGGCAAAACCTGGCGCAAGGTGCTGTACGTCAACAACCTCACCGGCTGCGCCGACCTCGTGGCCGATCCTTCCAACCCGAACAAACTGTTCGCGGCCATGTGGGAATACCAGCGCTGGCCCTGGTTTTTCAAGTCGGGCGGCAAAGGCTCCGGCCTGTACGTCTCCTACGATGGCGGCGAAACCTGGCAGCAGCGCACCGAAAAAGACGGCCTGCCCAAGGGCGAACTCGGGCGCATCGGCTTGGCCGTGGCCCGCAACAAGCCCAACGTGGTGTACGCCCTCGTGGAAGCCGAAGAAAACGCCCTGTACCGCAGCGACGACGGCGGACAACGCTGGCGCAAAACCACCTCGGAAAACATCGGCGGGCGACCGTTTTACTACGCAGAAATCTATGTGGATCCGAAAAACGAAAACCGCCTGTACAGCCTGCACACTTTCCTCAACCGCAGCGAAGACGGCGGCAAGTCGTTCGAGACCTGGGTGGGCTGGAAAATCCACCTCGACCACCACGCCTTCTGGATCAGTCCCGACGACCCGGACTTTATCATCAACGGCAACGACGGCGGCCTCAACATCACCCGCGACGGCGGCCGCACCTGGCGCTACGCCGAGAACATCCCAGTCGGGCAGTTTTACCACGTCAACGTGGACAACGAAATTCCGTACAACATTTACGGAGGTTTGCAGGACAACGGCTCCTGGGTCGGCCCCTCCGCCGTCTGGCGCAGCGGCGGCATCCGCAACTCCGACTGGCAGGAAGTGCTCTTCGGCGACGGCTTCGATGCCATGCCCCGCCGCGACAACACCCGCTACCTGTACGCCCAGTCGCAGGGCGGCGAACTGGCGTATATTGACCGCAAAACCGGCCACACCACCTACATCAAACCCCTGCACCCGGAAGGCGCCGACCTCCGCTGGAACTGGAACTCAGGCCTTGCACAGGACCCTTTCCGCGACGGCGGCATCTACTTCGGCAGCCAACACCTGCACTACTCACCCGACTACGGGCAAACCTGGCAACTGCTGTCGCCCGACCTGACGTCGAACGATACTTCCAAAATGCACCAAAACACCTCCGGCGGCCTTACGCTGGACGCGACCAATGCGGAAAACTTCTGCACGATCATCGCCATATCGCCCAGTCCGGCGCAGCAAGGCGTGGTGTGGGTGGGCACCGATGACGGCCACCTGCAACTCACCCGCGACGGAGGCCGCACCTGGGAAAACCTCGCCGAGCGCCTGCCCGACTGCCCCCCGGGTGCCTGGATTCCGCAGATCGAAGTGTCGGCCAAAAACGCCGGCGAGGCCTTCGTGGTCGTGAACAACTACCGCCTGAACGACTGGGCGCCGTACCTGTACCACACCACGGATTTTGGGAGAAAATGGAAACGGATGGCCGGCCCGAAAAACATCGAAGGCTTTTGCCTCTCCGTGGTGCAAGACCCGGAAGTGCCCGAATTGCTGTTTCTCGGCACCGACCAGGGCTTGTATTTCAGCCTCGACCTTGGTGAAAACTGGACGGCCTGGCCCCGCGTGGCCGACGGAAAACCGGGCGGACTGCCCGTCATGCCCGTGCAGGACATGAAAATTCACCCCCGCGACGGCGACCTCGTGCTCGGCACCTTTGGCCGCGGCATCTGGATCATGGACAACCTGGCGCCCCTGCGCGAATTGGCCCGCAACAAAAAATTGACCGAGCAATCGTTCAAACTGTTTCAACCGCAACCGGCCTACTTAGCGGCGTGGCGTTCGTACGACGGCCCGCGTTTTTCCGCCGATGCATTTTACGAAGCCCCCACCAAGGGCACGGGGGCGCAGGTGCCTGTTTGGGTGAAACCCGGCGCGGCCCCAAAGTCGGACAAGAAAAAAGACGAAACGGTTGCCGACCCTGCGCCCGAACAAACCCCTCGCCGTGGCGGCGGCGGCCCGGGTGGCGGTGGTGGACGACGCGGCGGCGGCAGCAAAAAAGAGCAGGCCACGGTGTTCATTATTTCCGCTGAAGGCGATACCCTGCGCCGCTGGAAAGCCGAACTGGACACCCTGTTCGGCGTCATTTTCTGGGGCCTCGACACCCGCGGCGTGGCCTACCCGTCCAACCGCGAACCGGATGCCGACCAACTGGAACCCGGCGGCGGACCCGGTGTGCTGCCCGGCACCTACAAAATGCTGGTGCATTTCCGCGAACAGAAGGACTCGGTTATGATCCGGGTGCTCGACGACCCGCGGCTCGACATTCCCGTGGCTGCCCGAAAGGCCAAGGCAGATGCCTTGCGCGGTTTTTACCCAACCATTGAAAAAACGACCAAGGCATACGAGCGCCTGAAGCAGGCCGAGGCGACGATCAAACTCGTGGAAAGTTCGTTTGCCAACGTGCCCGACAGCACCAAAAAACCGGTACTCGACCTTGGCAAAACCCTGCGCGACAGCATCGGCGTGCTCAAGGAAGCGTTTTTCCAACAAAAAGAACCCAAGGGTATCCAGCGCAATCCCGACCAGTTGGTCAACCACCTGCGCAGCGCCGTGACGTACCTCAACGCTTCGCCCGCCGAACCGAACGGGAATGCCCGCGCAGCCATCAAAAAGGCGGAAGCGGAAGTGGCCAAGGCGCTGGCCCGGGTGGACGAGTTGTTGGGCAAGCCTTGGGCGGAGTACCGGGAGAAGGTGGAGGGGGTGAAGGTTTTGTTGTTTAAGGAGTAATCTTACTGACACACCGTGTAAACCCTGCCGCTCTTTTCCGGTCTAAGCCCGCTCATCAACCGCCCGCTTCGATGCTTCGATTTGTTGCCTTTCTGTTGCTGCTCGGCGCTTTGCCGTTTCGCCTCGCCGCCCAGCAAAACACGGTGCTAATCATCGCCGACGACTTCGGTACCGACTACTGCGGTTTTTTCGACGATGGTTTGGACACAGCCAATATGCCCAACGTCCGATCCCTGCTCCGGCGGGGCGTACGCTTCGACCAGGCTTGGTCCTTTCCGTTATGCTCACCTGCGCGGGCTGCCATGCTGACGGGGCGTTTCCCCTTCCGAACGGGTGTGGGCACGGTGATTGCCGGGCCGACAAACACGCAGCTGGACACTGCCGAACGCAGTATCGGCAAGTTGCTCAAATCGCTGCTGCCCGACGGATGCGCCACCGCAAACATCGGCAAATGGCACCTGCACCAGCCCACACCTGCCAACCGAAACAACCCCGAAGTGCTCGGTTACGACCACTACTCCGGTATGTTCAGCGGCGCCATAGCCGATTATTTCGACTGGCAGAAAATCGTGGACGGCGCCGCCCCGGTCACCGTGACCAACTACGCCACCACCGAACTCGTGGACGATGCCATTGCCTGGCTGCAAAGCCTTGACGGCTCGAGGCCTTTTTTTCTTTGGCATGCATTCAACGCGCCGCACACGCCCTTTCACCTGCCACCTGCCGCGCTGCACACGGTACCCGGCCTGACGGGCACCCAGCAGCACATCACCCAAAACCGGGCGGAATACTTCAAGGCCATGACCGAGGCGATGGACACCGAGATCGGGCGCCTGCTGCTCTGGCTCGAACAGCACAACCTGCTCGACAGCACGAACATTATCTTCGTAGGCGATAACGGCGACCACCCTCAGGTCTGTCAATTTCCCAATACCGACCGCGCCAAAGGCACCCTGTACCAGAACGGCGTGCACGTACCCCTGATCGTTTCCGGTCCGGCCGTGACGGCGCCCAACCGAGCCAGCGCGGCACTTGTCGGCAGCACCGACCTGTTTGCCACCATCCTCGACCTGTTCGGCGCTTCGGGCTGGCCGATCCAGATTCCAGCCTCGCGCCCGGTGGATGCCGTCAGCCTGATGCCCATCCTGAAAAACGAAAAAACGAGTGTGCGCGACTGGGTTTTTACCGAACTCTTCGACCCCTCCGGCACCCCGGACGACGGCAAGGCCATCCGCGACACGGCGTACAAACTCATCCGCTTCGACGACGGGCACCAGGAGTTTTACCACCTGGCACTCGATCCTTTTGAGTTTAACAACCTTCTGCTTGCTTTGCCCCTGTCTGCCGATGCACAGGCACACTACATCTACCTGTGCAACGCGCTGAGCAACCTCGTGGGCACGCCGGCTTGCCTGCCCGCCGTCGGCACAAGCGCCGCCGCCGGCGCCCCGGCAGTGCGGCTGCACCCCAACCCCGTAGCCTCGGTTTTGACGTTCGATTTGCCGGACAACAGTGCTCCCGTTTTAGTAGCAGTTTTGGATGCCGCCGGTCGGCAGGTTCTGCTTTCGGCGGGCGTAGCCGGCGGCCAACTCGACGTTTCGGCACTATCGCCGGGTTTGTATTTTTTGAAAATCGGGACAGAAAACGGGCAAACGTTTGTGTTGCGTTTCGTGAAAAACTGACACCGTCGTCGGACGGCAGCGCCGCCAAAATTTACTCCACATGACGCGTTTACTTGTCTTATTTGCCATTCTGTTCGCCCTTCGCCTGCCCGCGCAGCAGGCATTGTATTGCCGGCCTGTTTTCCGGGGCGAAAAAATAACCCTCGGCGAGGCGTTAACCACAACCTCCGGCGACACGCTGCGCCTGCATACGCTTCGGTTTTACCTCGGCGACTTTGTTTTTTGGAAAAACGGCGCGATTGTTTCGGCAGAAAAAAACCGCTACAGCCTGCTTGATCTGGAGGACGAAAACTCCCTGGCCCTGTGGTTCGATCTACCGGAAAACACAGGATTCGACAGCCTGACTTTCGTGCTCGGCGTAGACAGCGCCACGACGGCAGCAGGGGCGATGGGCGGCGACCTCGACCCCACGAAAGGCATGTTCTGGAGCTGGCAAAGCGGGTACATCAACCTGAAAGTGGAAGGGGAGCGCGTGGGATCGGAAGCCCGGCCACAGGCATTGCCCGTCGAATTCCAGTTTCACCTCGGCGGGTACCTGCCGCCGTTTCAGACGATTCAGGTCATCCGGATCGGCAGGGTTTCAAATCCTTTGAACCTTCGCCTCGATTTCGATCTGGCCCCTTTTTTTGAGGCCGTGGACTGGGAGATAAAGCCAAACATCATGTCGCCCGGGCCGGAGGCGAAGCGCCTTTCCGGGGTATTGACCACCGCATTCGGTATCCATGAAAAATGAGCGGCTTCCAGTTATGATTTTGGTCGCATGGGCGCTTTGTCTGTTGGGTTTTGCCGCGCTGCCCGGCGAGCCGGTACCGTTGCGTTACCCCGAAAACTGGCCGGCGCCGGCCTACGATTTTTCCCGAAATCCGCTCACCCGTCAGGGCATCGAACTGGGGCGCCGGCTGTTTTACGACCCGGTGTTGTCGCGCGACAGCACGGTGTCCTGTGCAAGTTGCCACCTGTCGTTCACGGCATTCACGCATGTGGATCACGCGCTCAGCCACGGTATCGAAGACCGCGTCGGCAGGCGCAATTCGCCGGCCCTGATGAATCTGGCCTGGGCGCGGCATTTCATGTGGGACGGCGCCGTAACGCAACTCGATTTTCAGGCGCTTGCGCCGATTGAGCATCCGGCGGAGATGGACAACACGATCCGGAATGTGGTGCAAAAACTGTCGGATTCGCCGGAGTACGTGCAAATGTTTGAGGCTGCATTTGGCGCAGGCGGCCTGACCGGCGAGCGGGTGCTAAAGGCGCTTTCGCAGTTTGAACTGACGCTGGTGTCCGCCGACTCGAAGTACGACCGCGTGCAGCGGGGGGGCGAACAGTTCACGGAAATGGAACAGCGCGGCTACCGGATTTTTCAAAAAAACTGTGCCTCCTGCCATGCCGAGCCGTTTTTTACCCATTTCGGTTTTGAAAAAAACGGCCTGCCTGTCGACAGCACACTCGGCGACAAGGGGCGTATGGGCGTGACGCAAGACCCTGCGGATTCTCTCCTGTTCAAAGTACCGACCCTGCGAAATATCGAGTTTTCGCAGCCGTACATGCACGATGGGCGGTTCAAAAAATTACGCGAGGTGCTCAACCACTACGCCCAAAACTCCGTACTGAAACCCGGAGCCGAACTTGGCCCTGACGAAAAAACCGAACTTCTCGCTTTTTTACTGACCCTGACGGATCGTTCGTTTTTGTTCAACCCCGACTTTTCCTTTCCCCGAGACTAAGAGCCTATCCGAAAACCTCCTTTGGCCTGAAAAACCCATCTTATGGAATCATCCGGCGTTAAATTTTCAGGCCGTAGGCACCCGGCTACGCCCTGAAAATTTGCCTTGCCTGATTCCATAACCTGGCCTTTTCAGCCTCAAAGGAGGTTTTCGGATAGGCTCTAAGTACCCGTACCGGATTTCACACTTCAAGCATTTTTTACAACATGAAAAAATCACTCACCTTCGCTGTATTGTTTGCCCTTGCCTGCTGCCTGTCGGCACAAACCAACCCTGCCGTCACGAGTTGGCTCATCAACCAAACCGGACTGTTGGGCCGCCACTATGTGCAGGGAAATTCAACGCCCATTCAGGACAACGTGTCCGCCAACGTGCAATCGGTGCAGTACTCCGCCGATTGGGTGTATGTGCAGGCTTCGGGCATTCCCGCCTACATTACCGGTCCGTTTCTGGACGGCAACCCCTCTCTGGCGACGGCCCAGACGGGGTATTTTAAAATTCCGCTCAAGCCCGTACAAAACACCGGCACGCCCACGGCCACCACGGGCGGTAACATCGGGGCGTTTATCAACGGCGTGGCCTTGTTCGACTACCGCGACGGCGTGGCCTGGAACCCCAACACGAACGCGCTTTGTGGTGGGCCGGGCAATCCGCCTTGTCCCGGCGGTATGGGAACCGCCCAGGCCTGGAACCGCGATGCCATTCGCGCCGAACGGGCCGGTTTTGATTGTGCCAAGGGACACCCGGCAATGGGCAATTACCACCACCACCAAAATCCCTCGGCGTTCAACCTCGATCTCAAAGTCATTTCCAATGTGTGCGACCTGTACCTCGCCGACGGCCTGTACACCATTGACAGTACCAAGCACTCGCCCCTGATCGGTTTTGCCTACGACGGGTTTCCGATATACGGCGCCTACGGCTACAAAAACACCGACGGTACGGGCGGTATCGTCCGCATCCGTTCGGGCTACCACCTGCGGGCCATCACGGCAAGAACGCACCACGCCGACGGTACCGATGTGGCCGACGGGCCGGCCGTGAACGCAACGTATCCGCTGGGCTATTTTCGAGAGGACTACGAATACTTGTCCGATGCCGCACCCGATGTGCTCGACGTACACAACGGGCGCTTCTGCATCACGCCGGAGTACCCGCAGGGCATCTACGCCTACTTCTGCACGGTGGATGCCGACTGGAATTCGGCTTATCCATACGCTGTGGGGCCTACGTTTTACGGCACCCGCAGCGCCTCGAAGGTGCAAACCATCGGCGAGCCGACCACGGTGTACAACCCGACAACTGCCGCGCCCGAGCTGTCAGCAGGCCTGAAAACGCGCATTTACCCCAATCCGGCAAGTGATTTTATCGCCGTGCAGGCCGAGGGTTTGCTGCGCGAAAAACTGGTTGTGCGGCTGTTCGATGTGTCCGGCAGGCTAATGCAGGAAATTGAAATCCAGCCCGGCAGCACCATTGGGTTCTTTGACTGTCGGACCTTGTACGAGGGGGTTTACCTCGTGTCGTTCGAAGCGAACGGCCTGCCGACGGTATGCGAACAAGTGGTGGTGCGGCGGGATTGAGGGGGCGAAACATCGGCGAGGTTCAATACCTCGCCGACGTTGGAAATTTAGATTCGCTTGGTGTTTTCACCAAATTGCGGTTTTCACTTTGCAAAGAGTAGGTTCAGTCCCGCCTTTTCTTTTGTTCGAGGAGATCGCGGAGAGTGCGTTCTTTGGCGGCGGCTTGTGCGTTTTGTGCATTTTTTAGTTCGGAAAAGTAGTCCTGAATTGCAGACTGAATACCCTGCACCACATGTTCCCAAGGCGCCGGGCGTAATAACCGGATTGAATCATCATGCGGGATATGCTCCACGGCGGCGAGATGGTCTACAACGATTCGGCTGCTGTTGTTCGGGTAATGTTCGCGGTATATGGCAAGCAGCTGGCTAAGTGAAAATTGCATCAAAAGCGCGTGCGCATCGCGGTAATCCTTTTCTTCCTTGCGCTGCACGATGGCATCCAACTTCAGAGCGGCCACATCCTCAATGGCGGCTAATCGGATGCCGTTCGATTCAACTGCCGAAAGCAAGAAGGGCATTCGCCATGCGTACAAGTCAATTTTTACATTTTCGAAGGCCCAGGCAAAACCATGCGGCGACTCATGCAGATTCAGAATGCCCGGCAAAATGTCGGCCAGACGTTCGCTTACGGCTCGTTTATCAAATTCATTCGCACAAAAAAAGTCAGCGTCAACCGATTCCCGATGCCCCATGTACAGGCTCAATGCCGTACCTCCAACCAGTCTGAATGAGGCCAGTGCTGGCTCTGCCGAAACGGCTCGCACAATTTTCAAAAGAGCGGGTGAAACTGTTTCGAGGTAGAGCATTTGAAGTCCTCTTTTTTCAAATTAAACAGCACACAGGCCAACTGAACGGCATTTTCCCGCAAATAATCTGCGCTGATAAGCGCCTGCACGATGCGCTCCCGGTCGTAGTATCGCAAAGCTTCGGCCACATCTTCCACCAAACCCAATTCAAAAACCCGCCGGATGAAATAGTCGGCGTGACGCTCGGGATCAAGACGCGCCAGATCCCGATCCCAGAAGAGGAAGGGGGAAAAAGATGGTGGAATGGCGGAGTGGGTCATGGGTGTAATTGCTTCAGTTTAGCCCCGCTTGGTGTTTTCACCAAACCGCCTCGCGTAGAGCCACTTGGTGAAAACACCAAGTGGGGCGGAATTCTTCATGCAGATAGTTGAGCCATAAGTTCTTTAGTACTCTGCGGGATATTCATTTTGGCGCCGATTTCACGTACTTTCTCCCAGTCTGTTTTGACATATCTGCTTTCCCGAATCAAGTCCTCCGCCGTCACGTTGCCTTTGCGGATTGGTTTTACTGCTTGGCGCAGAGGGCTATCCGGCGGTAAATTTTCCAAAAATGATTCGGCAGCATTGCATGTCTTAGGTTTTGCCTTGTTGCTTTTTCCTCTTTTTGTGACCTTTTCCACCTGCACATAATTCAGCGTTTGCAGGAAAGCCAGAAAGGCCTGCAAGTATTGGTCGTCTATGCTGATCTTTATCTCGGACATGGTATTTCTTCTTTGACTGGGTTACAAAATTAGGCGTTTTTTTTTGCACCCGGCTGGTGGAAATTGCAGGCGGGGCGGGAAAGTTTTACTTTTTGCCCCGCTTGGTATTTTCACCAAACTGCCTCGTGCAGTGTGGGTTATGTCAAAAGTCCTTCCGGGACTTTGACACAACCCCGGCGGAGAAAAGACAGGTTCAGCATTAATTAGTTTTGGTTTTTAGGTTTATGGCCAGTTTAGGAATATTGAATATAGTAAATGAATGCGATAATAAGAGATACAACGAATAGGATAAATAGTGACAAGGAAACCGGCAATTTATCATCATCAACATCAATTATCTGGCCGTCTAAAATTTTGAGTTTGAAGCCGTTTTTGGTCTCAAATAAGCCAGATTCCAATGGGGCTCCTGTATTTGCATCGTAAACCGCATTTCCTTTTTCAAGGAGTTTTGCACTTTCCGAAATTTGGACGAGAATAATTCTATAGGGGTTAATGAGTTCAACTTTTACTTGATCATTAGGCTGTAGGCGGGCTTGGAGTGGGTTATTAGTTAATGAAACGTCATTAATTTTTTTCGCACCTGAGGCTACTGTGCGTCCCACCTCCGCCTTTTGCTCCAAATACTTCACCGCGTCCAAATCCGGCAGCGCCTGCTGGTTGGCGAGCAGGAACAGTTCGTTGGTGCCGTCCTTGCGCAGGGCCATCACCACGTTGTCCACAAAGCCCTGGTTGTACATGCGCTTGCGGTTGGCGTGCTCAATCAGAAGAGATTGCATGGCCGACAGATACTCCCAGCGTCCGGTGGTCACTTCGCCGTGTTTGGACACGAGCAGTTCGTTGTTGCGCCGAAAAATGTAGGTCACCCGCTCGCCATCCCCGTCAATAAACGCCCAGGGCACATCGGCAAAAATGGCCGTGTCGTTCAGGCTTTTGCTGAACTGCTGGAGGCGGGGGAGCAGGGATGTGAGGTAGTCGAGCATGATAAATCAACGGATTCGCTTTTGATAAGTTAAGGGGTCCTCTTTCAACTTGAGGATACCGCAATACTTGGAAGCATCAAGGCGCTTACCAGAGGGTAGTCCCCCCAGTGCCTTTTGAATTTCTTCTGCGCTCATGCGCTTGGAGATGGTGATGGACATATTCGAGAGTTTTTCAGATACAAGATCGGGTTAGGCGCTACAAAACTACAAAAATCCGAAACTACTGCCGCACCGCTTCCTCCTTCATTCCCAGTACGCCCATCATCCACGACAGTTCCAGTGCTCGCTCCTTGAGCCGCTCGAAGCGCCCCGAGGAGCCGCCGTGCGAACCGGACATGTTGGTTTTGAACAACAGCGGATTGGGGTCGGTTTTCAGGTCGCGCAGTTTGGCCACCCATTTGGCGGGCTCGAAATACTGCACCTGCGAATCGGAGAACGAGGTGAGTACCAGCAGGTGCGGGTAGTCCTGCGCCTTCACGTTGTCGTAGGGCGAATACTGCTTCATATAGTCATACTCTGCCTTCACGGCGGGGTTGCCCCACTCGGTGTACTCGCCGGTGGTGAGCGGGATGGAGGGGTCGCTCATGGTGGTGAGCACGTCCACGAAGGGCACACCGGCGATAATGCCGCGAAACTGGCCGGGAGCCATGTTGGCCACGGCGCCCATGAGCAGGCCGCCGGCGGAGCGTCCGCTGGCAAACAGGCGGTCGGGGCTGGTATATTTTTCGGTACAGAGTGCGGCAGCGCAGTCAATGAAATCGTTGAACGTGTTCATTTTGCGCTGCATCTTGCCGTCGTCGTACCAGCCGTAGCCCATGTCGGTGCCGCCGCGGATGTGCGCGATGGCGTACACAATGCCGCGGTCGAGCATGCTCACGGCGTCGCGGTTGAACGAAGGATCGTAGGCAAACCCGTAAGAGCCGTAGCCCACGAGCATGCAGGGCGCGCTGCCGTCGCGTTTCAGGCCTTTTTTGTACACCAGGGAAACAGGGACCTGCTTGCCGTCGCGGGCCTTGGCCCAGATGAACTCCGTGGCGTAGTTGTTGGAATCAAAGCCGCCGAGCACGGGGTCGGTCCTGCGTAGCGTTTTCTGGCGGGTTTCCATGTCGTAGTCGAAGATGGAGCCGGGGGTTTTCAGCGAGGAAAAGCGGTAGCGCAGGTTTTGGCTGTTGAACTCCGCGTTCACGTCGGGGTTGACGGTGTAGGTCGGCTCGCCAAAGTCGAGGTAGTGCTCCGAGCGGTCGCTCCAGCGGATGACGCGCAGTTGCCTGAGGCCGCCCTTGCGTTCCGAGGTCACGAGGTAGTCCTGAAACACCTCGATGCCGTCGAGCAGCACGTCGGGGCGGTGGGGGAGGAGTTCCGTCCAGTTTTCCTGCGCGGGCTTGTCGGTGGGCGTTTCCATGAGGCGGAAATTGCGGGCATTCCAGTTGGTGCGGATAAGGAACTTGTCGCCGCGGTGCTCCACGTCGTAAAAAAAGTCTTTCTCTTTGGGCCGGATCACTTGGAATGCAGCGAGAGGATTGTCGGCTTTCAGGAAGTGTGTTTCGAGGTTGTCGGTGTAGCCGTGGTTGACAAAAATGTACTGGCCGGATTTGGACTTGCTCAGGTACAGGTACAGCGTTTCGTCTTTTTCCTCCAGCACCACGGCATCGCTTTTGCCGTCGCCGCCGATGGTGTGACGGCGTATTTTGTCGTTGCGCAGCGTGACGGGGTCTTTGGTTTCGTAGAACAGGTACCGGCTGTCGCTAGCCCAGACTGCGGAGCCGGCGAGTTGGCCGCTGAAGCGGTCGCCGAGCAGTTTGCCCCTGCGCAGGTCTTTGATCTGCCCTTCGAACAGGTTGCGGCCGCTGTAGTCTACTGCGTAGAACAACAGGTTGTTGTCGGGGCTGACGCTCAGGCCCACCACCAAGCAGTACGGTTTGCCGGCGGCGAGATCGTTCACGTTGACAAGAATTTCCTCGGCGGCTTCGAGATTGCCTTTTTTGCGGCAATGGATCGGGTATTCCTTGCCCGCTTCGAAGCGGGCATAGTACCAGTAGCCGTTTTTGAGGTAGGGCACGGTGTTGTCGTCCTGCTTGATGCGGGCCTTCATTTCCTCAAAAATTTTGGCTTGCAGGTCGGCCACAGGCGCCAGCACGGAGTCGGCGTAGCGGTTTTCGGCTTCGAGGTAGGCGGTCACGGCGGGGTTTTTGCGCTCGTTGAGCCAGTAGTAGTTGTCGGTGCGCGTGTCGCCGGAGGCAGAGACGAGCTCTTTAGGTTTCTTTTCCGGGCGCGGGGCCGCGTATTGTTCCGGGTTGAAAACAGCAGGTGGCAATGGATCGGGCGTGTTTGATGGTGAAGAAGATTGCCGGCAGGCAGTTGCCAGCAGGCACAGAAAAACAAGGGCGGCGGACGTGTGTTTGAGCATTGGGCAATTTTTTGCGGCCAAAAGTCGGCAAAAAAATGCGGTACCTTTGCACAAGTAACCGAAGTGAAAAATCATGGCCAACGCCCTCGTCCTGCCTGCTCCCGATCACACCCACCTGCGCCGCCTGTGCGCCGATCTGGAGCAATGGGCGTTTACCGATTTCGATCAGGCTCGGGCGGCTTTGGCCGAATTGCAGGCGGTCGTTTCCCTGCAAATACCCGCCGACATCCGCTTGGCGTTTCACCGCCACGGAGCGTTTCTGGAAAATCAATGGCGCCACTACGAGCGTGCGCTGGAACACTTCGATCAGGCCATTGCCATCCTCGAGAGCAAGGCCGAGGCGTTTCCGTTGGCCGAAATTTATCTGGACGTGGCAGCCGTACACGTCAACCGCCGCGACTGGCCGGCCGTGCAGCAAAGCCTGGACCGCGCCCGCCAGTACCTCGGCAAACTGGAGGCACCGCACCTGCGCGGCCAGTTGGCCTGCCGGGAGGGCTTTTTGCACCTGCACCTCCGCAACCACCGCAAAGCACTGGAGAATCTCCAGGAAGCCGAACGCATCCTCATCGGCCTGGGCGACCAGGCCACGCTCAAGGATTGCTACATTTTGGCTCTGGTTATCAGCGGATTGGGTGATTTGTACGAACGGCTCGACGAGAAGGAAAACAGCCTGGATGCCTACCTGCGCGTACTGCCCATCGTGGAGGAGCACCAGTTGCGCCCGCGCCTGCCTTGGCACTACCTGAACGCGGGCCGTGCCGCCTTGGCGCAAAACGATGCCGAATATGCCCGGGAATGTTTTGAAAACGTGCTGCAATTTGCGGAGGACGAAGAGCTGGAAGCGAAGGCGCACGCCTTGGCCAACCTCGGCATCATCGCTTTTCTGGAAAACGACAGCCAACGCGCCGCAGCGCTTTTTGATGAAGCGGCCGCACAGTTTCCGAACCCGTCAAAGCCTGCTGATTTTACCAATCTTTCCAAAATCCAGGGCTGGCGCGCCGAACTGCTTTGGAAACAACAGCAACTGGAACAGGCCGAAATACACTTCGAGCAAGCATACGGGTATGGGCAGGAAGGACACGACCTCAACTACCTGGCGCACATTTGCCAGGCACTTGCCCAGCTCTGCGAGGCACGGAGCGATTTCCAGCGGGCTTACCAATGGCAACGCCGCGCCACCGAAACGACCGAACGGCACTACCAGCACGTGCGCGACCGGGAACGGCAGGAGATCGAAGCGCGGCACAACCTGGAACGCAGCCGGCAAGAAGCACAGTTGGCCAAGTTGCGCGTGGTCAGCCTCCAGTTGCGCGCGTTGCACGCCCAGATGAACCCGCATTTCCTGTTCAACGCCATGAACGCCATCCAGGGCCTCATCACCTCGGGCCGCAACGAAGAAGCCGAAACCTCCCTGGCGCGTTTTGCCAAACTGATCCGCAGCACGCTGGAATACTCCCGGCTCGAGGAGGTTTCGTTGGAAAAAGAAAAGGAATTCCTGAACCTGTACCTCGAAGTGAACTGCAAGCTGCGCTTTCGCGACCGCCTGCACTACAAGGTGGTGCTGCCCGATACCGCCGATGCCGGCGACCTGCTCATCCCCGCCATGATCGTGCAGCCGTTCGTGGAAAACGCCATCGAACACGGACTCCGGCCCAAACTCGCGGGGCGGCTGACCATCGAGTTCAAATTATCCGACGACGAGCGCACCATACGCTGTGTGATCCGCGACGATGGGGTGGGCTTCAACAAGGGCAAGGAAAAACAAAAGGCCCATTCGGAATCCTACCAGACGCACCGCTCCCGGGGCATGGAGATCACCCGCGAGCGCCTGACCTTGCTGCATCAGTTGCGCAAAACACCGCCAGGCAAATACATCGTCATCACCGATCTGGGAGAAAAATCCGAAGGGAAATACATGGGCACGCAGGTGGAGGTGCTGATCCCAGTCATGGACGAGTGGCCGTTCCCAAAGGGTTGAACTGGAGATTAGGCAGGCACTTCCGGTTTTTGAAAAATTGCCTCTGCGCTGATCTGGAAACCCGGCAGCGCCGGTGCGGCAGAACAAATGTCCGGGCCTTTGCAGATGGCTGTTTTGTCGCCTGCAAAAATGTGTACTTGCTCCAAACGCGGCGATATGAGCCAGATAACGGCCACGCCTGCATCGCGGTAGTCTCCAAGTTTGTCCAGCAGGTTGTCCACGATATCGTGGTCCGATACAATTTCGATCACAAAGTTCGGTACCTGGTTTTCCCGGTGCGCCATTCGGGCCGCCTGCTCGTCGGTGAACCAGGCCATGTCGGGGCGGCGATGGATTTTCTTGAGGAAAAAGGTGTCGATTTCCGTGAGTAAATGACCGGATACTTTTCCTTCTTGTTGTAACTGTTGGAAAACCTTCTGTAGGTTGATCAGAATGTAGTACTGGTACTGGTTCATGTCCCGAGGTGTTTGCACCACTACTCCGCGCACCCACTCGTACTTGTAACCATCCTCCCGGGAGAGGTATTCTTTTTCAAAGACCTCCCAGGAGATCGGTTCAGCCGGTACGGGTTGTTCGGCAGAGGCAGTGGTAGGGTATATTTCTGATTTGGCAGCAGTCATGTTGCGCGAATTTTGGACAAATCTACAGGTTGCATTTTACTTGGGCAAGTGACGACATTAGACTGACTGTCACCCCGTCACTATGCCTCTTGAGGCGCCGATTTTGCCGGCAAATACACCAGCACTCCCGCGTGTTCTTCCCGGAACATTTCCTGCGCCACGCGCTGCAAATCTGCCGGCGTCACGGCGTGGTATGTGGCTACTTCCTCGTTCATCAGTTCGGCGCGGTCGAGGATTTCGTAGAAGCCCAGGTTTTGGGCCTTGTTCAGCACGCTGGTTTCCGAAAACACGACGGTGCTTTCGAAGCGGTGCAGGATTTTCTCCAGTTCCCGCGTCTCGATGGGCACAGCCTTCAATGCATCGAGTTCGGTCCAGATGGCGGCCAGCGCCGTTTCGGGCGACACCCCCTCGGCGGGTTTGCCCTCCACGATCAGCAGCCCGGGGTCGAGGTTGGCCGTCACGTACGCGTCTATGGCGGAAAAAAGGGTTTGCTCCTTCACCAGTCGGCGATACAAACGCGACGACTGCCCCTGTGCCAGCACGTCGGTGAGCAGGTCCATGGGGTAAAAATCGGGGTGCAGCCTCGGCGGGGTGCGGAAGGCCAGGTACACGGCAGGCACCGGTACGTCGGCGTGCACGGTGCGCTGCTGGAGGCTCGTCTGGGGTGGCTCCTCGGGCAGGTTGCGTTGCGGAGCCGGCCCCTCCGGAATGCCCGCAAACCATTTTTCCGCCAGCGGGAAAACCTCGTCGGCGCGCACGTTTCCGGCGATGGTGAGCACGGCGTTGTTCGGGGTGTACCAGCGGTGGAAAAAATCGCGCACGTCGTCCAAGGTGGCGTTTTCTACGTGTTCCGGCACCAGCCCGATCACCGGCCAGCGATACGGGTGTACCTTGAACATGAGCTCGGACAGGTGGTGCCAGGCGTCGCCATAAGGCTCGTTCAGGCAGGTTTCCTTGAATTCTTCCACCACCACGCGGCGCTGCACGTTCAGCGGGCGCTGCCCGATGCTGAGCGCGAGCATGCGGTCGCTTTCCAAAAACAGCGCAGTTTCGAGGTTTTCCGCAGGAAGGATTTCGTAAAACGTGGTGTAGTCGTTGGTGGTGTAGGCGTTGTTTTCGCCGCCGGCGCGCTGGAGCGGGTCGTCGAAGTCGGGCGCGTTGCGACTGCCGGCAAACATAAGGTGTTCGAACAGGTGCGCGAAGCCGGTCTTGTCCGGGTTTTCGTCGCGGGAGCCGACGTGGTAGGTCACGTTCACGGCCACCAAGGGCGTGTTCGGGTCTTCGTGCACGAGCACGCGCAGGCCGTTGGGCAGTATTTTTCTGGAAAATTCAACCATGTTGTTCTTTTATCGGCGGCCTTGGCCTCGTCGGGCCACCATGCTACGACCTTCCAAACCGCCGAGCGACGCGCATGTTTTAAAATCGCCTACTGGTCCTGGGCCTGTTTCAGCAGTGTGTCGGAATCGCGGATGAGTTTTTCCAGTTCGCGTTGCAGCGCTTCCTTGCGGCGTAGTTGTTCGGCTTCTTTGGCGGCAGTGTCCTTGGCGGCTGAGGCCCGCAGACCTTTATTTTTGGGCGGCGGCGGGGCTTTTTGTAGGGCCTGGTCGCCCGCCTCGATGCTGTCGAGTTGTTGTTGCAATCCGGCTTTGCGGCGCTCCAGGTCGTCGAGGCGGCGCAGCACGTTCTGGTCGAGGTATTGCGCCCCGTTTCGGATGGCCTGGTAGGCGCCGCTCAGTTTGTCGAGGGCTTGGTCGTACTTGCCCGCATCGAATTTTTGTTTTTCCGATTTCAGCAGGTTCCAGGTGGCGCCGAGCGCGTCGCCGGCTTTTCCGATGACCTCTTTGGCCTGTTTTTTCTCAGCGGCATCGCCGAAGAAAAAGTTGTAGATCAGGATGCCGGCTACGAGCACCAGTCCGTATTTGATGAGTTTGCTGAGCATGGCGGTGTGGTGTGGTGAATTTTGGGTGCAAGGTAGAACGATTGTTAGGTTTGTCCAAAGGGGTCTTTTTCTTGAATATCAAGTCTTGTTAAATTTCCCGCCGTTAACACATGCTCCCGTTGTTTTATGGAAATTATTAATTTATTTTTGCAACGCCAAGCAAGATACTTATTTTGTTTGGATTTTTTCGTTCACCCTTAACTGCTTTCCATCATGACGAAACTAAATTCTCACCTCACCTCACCTCACCTCACCTCACCTCACCTCACCGTTATTTAGGACGATACTTTGGGCAGGTTTTTTTTTACTGCCTTTTGTAGGCAAAGCACAGAGTCCGTGCGAATCAATTTCAAATTGCGCTGGCACCTTTCGAATTCAACCCACCTCGGATATTTACACCGTTTGCATAGGCGACACCGCAGACATCACGCTTTACTTATGTTTCACGTCTGAATCTACCATGGACACAAGCATTCAAACCAGGTTATCATTAACAGAAGCAACATCGGCGGGCATTGAGCTTGTAGGTGGTGATTTCTCCTCGACCGGAATCAACAATACCGAAATTGAGGGGACATCGGAATGCTTTCCAATTACCGTTCGGTTCCTTGCCGATACATCCGTCATGGTAGGCGAGACGATCACAATACCGATTACGGTAGGTATTCCTCCCGGTTTTTGCAATCAATCCGATTCCGTGCATTCTACCATTCGCCTGGCGGTCATCAGTTGCGCGACCAGCGAGTGCCTTTGCCCGGAAGGGCCGGGTACTGTGAATCTTAAAGGGAGCAACATGTTGTTGAGCAGAAAAATATCCGCAGGTTTTTTCGGCGATCCAAATGCTGCTTTCCAGATGCCGGTATGCTTGTCCATTAATGGGTCGTTGCTCGTAGACCTGTCTTTTTTTCAACTCGATGACTGCGAAATCATCCTCGGCCCGACATCCTCGATCACCGTACAGGACAACTCAACGTTACATCTAAAAGGCAACTACATCCACGGTTGCGATTATTTGTGGCACAGCATCGCCAAAATTGGAAATGGCACCTTGTTGCTTGACGACAACATAATACAAGATGCCATCAGTGCTGTTCGATTTGAGAATAACGGTATTAACCCCGGGTTTTCGCAGGCCAATATCACCAACAATTTTTTCAACAAAAACCACGTCGGCATTTTCGGTTGGCAAACTGGGCAGGTACATTTTGCGTCCTTTTATGGCAATGAATTTACTTGCGAGAACGAGACATTGCTTCCTCCATTTAACCCCAACTTGTCATCTCCGGAGCCGTTATCGGTAACGTATGCGGGTATTCAACTTGTTTTTACGGAATCCCTGGTCTCGTTGCTGGGTACCGTTCAAAAACCCAACTACTTCCACCACCTTCAGAATGGAATTCTGTCGGACCTCAATACGCTTCATGTGTCGAATGCCCGGTTTGCGCATATTCCGGTAAATGATGATCATATCTCTTTCATTCCCGCCGTCGGCATCGGAAACGGGATTTTTCAACACGGCAACCTTTTCCAGACCGGCAATGGCCCAAATTCCAGTCCGCCTAATTTTCAAAGCGTCCGAACTGGGATCCATGTTGCCCGATCCTATGCGTCTGTACACATTCTGGACAACCACATGAACGAAGTCAAAACGGGAATACGGATCAGGAATTCCCCAACCGCCTGGGTCAACAACAACACGATCAAGTGCGATGACTTCGGGATAGACGTGTTCAACAACAACGGGTTCCAGTATCTGAACGTGGAAGACAACACCGTAACCGTTGACCACCCTTCGTTTGATGGATTCAATCCCTACAGGGGAACCGGAATAAAAATTGACGCGCCGGCCTTGAACACCATTGACAACGGCAACATTTTTTCGAATACCGTGTATCTGTACGAAAGGAACCAAGGGATTGTAGTCAACCTTGCCGAATTTGGAGCCGTTCGGGAAAACAATGTTTTCTTGCAGAGCGACAAGGCCTCGTCGGGTATCCGATTGGCCGGATCACAAAACGTGGACTTGAGCTGCAACGATGTTTCGGGCGCTTCCGGCACGTATGTTCCCGGAACCAACATCGGCATAAACGTGCTTAGCTCCCGGGGCTGCGCCTACCAGTGCAACAACATGCTCTATACGAGCGTGGGCCTCCAATTTAACGGCGTATGCACGGCGTCGCCCGCATCACCTTCCTCCATGCTGACCGACGTTCGCGGAAATACGTTCAGCTGGCACGGCTACGGCCTGCTCATGCAGCCCGACGCACTCTTCGGGTCTTTTGTCAACCAAGGCTTGCAGGTTCACAAAGGCAATACTTGGTTGGGAGGTTATTTGGAGGATAAGGCAGTTCACTTTGGAGCACCAATACAAATTAGTCGCTCCAAATTTCAAGTACATAGCAATAGCTTGCCATACTACCCTTACAGCGACAATTCAAACAACCCGATCAAGCCTCACCCGCCATTACCTAATAGCTCAGGCACGACTTGGTTCGATATTGATAGTGGAGGCAGCCCATACGAATGCGCAGAGGAATGCTATTCGGAATTGACGAACGAATCGGAGTCAGAGTCCATAAACTCCTTTGGTCTGGGTTTGGTCAAAGACAGCCTTGTATTTACGGAGGAATTTGATGCGGCCATCAAGGAGGCTTTAGCCCGCCAATTGTATCGAATCCTTGACGACAACCCGGATTTACTCAATCAGGATTCCGCGTTGTTGAACTTCTACACGAACGCGAGCAACACGGCCATTGCAACCCTGACGGCCATTGATCGTTTGAGAGAAGCCATATCGGATGTTGACAGTACGTCCAATGTGCAAATAACGGAGTGGTCGGAGGCTATACGGATACGTTTGGACTCCATCACGGTGGCCGAGGAAGAACTGCCTACAGACCCGGATTCGAGCACGCTTGTCGGCTTTGAACAGGAAAGAGAGGACTACCTGCTCGAAATAGACTCTTTCGTCCACCTGACAGAGCAACTGCTATGCTCGCTCAAAGCCGCCCGCCTCGTTTTGGTGGACTCCGCCTTGTTCCTGAACTCGGGCATTCAGCCCGCTACGGATATGGAATTCAACGAGGTGTTTACCAATCGCATGTACTTCTCCAAGGCTTATTTCGGCGATTTTGATTTCAGTTCCACCGAACAGGACACCTTGCTGTTCATCGCCGAGCAATGTCCAACGCTTGGGGGCAATTCGGTCTTCAATGCTCGGGGAATGCTTGCTGCATTCGGCAATGAACTGGACATCAACGACGATTCGTTGTGTTTCCAAACGGCTGCGCGACCGGTCCAACAGGCCGTCGGTGCCACAACTATTCCCGAGGCAGGCCAATTGTTGGTTTACCCAAATCCTGCTAACGACCGGCTCTGGGTGCGCCTGCCCGATCCATCGGCGAACAAAGCGGAGGTTCGGGTTTTTAACGCCTTTGCCATTCCCGTGTTCCAGCAGAACATGCCTGTCAGCGACGGGCTGATCGAAGTGCCGCTTGCCGGTTTGCCGCCCGGCCTCCACGTATTGCGGGTATTCGTAGAAGGAATGCCCGTTGGAGTCGGCAAGTTCCTGAAATCAAATTAAGAAAAGACTGATCTCCTCACCCGGGGCAAGGCTCGTTCCTTGCCCCTTTACATATTTTTGCCATGAGAGTTTTTTTGATTCTTTCCATTTTATATGGTGGGGCAGCTGCCCTCGCTCAGAACCCCAAATTCCAACCCCTTCACGACAACCAGTGGCTGTTCGGGTACACTACTTCGGAGCCGAACGAGTACCACGGAGAGGGAAGGGTAATATTTTATACGAACCCGCCTGTCATCATAAAAAAAGTACGGGTGATGGATTTCGAAGAAACAAATACCAGCCAATGTGACGCAAACGGTAACTTGTTGTTTTACACAAATGGCCTGTATATCGTGAATGCCGCTCAGGATACAATGAAAGGGGGACACCGAATCAACCCGGCCGATGATGTACAAACAATATTCATACAGGGCGTTTTGGCCCTTCCACTTCCAGAAAGCGACCAAGTGTACTACCTTTTTCATTCGGAAAGCACGTTCGATCCAACACCCTACGCTTTCGGTCAGGTATATCGTTGTTTCTATTCTGTGATTGACATGAAAAATGAAGGCGGCCTTGGCGAAGTGGTCAAGGCAAACAACATTTTTTTAAAAGATACGCTATGCTATGGCAAACTGACCGCTACAAAACATGCGAATGGTCGGGATTGGTGGTTGTTGATCCCCAAATGGAACAGCTCGGTATATTTCAAGTTTTTGTTGACACCTGATGGTCTGCAGTCGTACGGAACACAGATGTTGGGAATAAAGCCTATATCTAACTCAGGACAGGCGGTATTTTCGCCCGACGGGACAAAGTACGTTCGGTACAATTCTGTTGGAACAGATGTAGGTAGTTTTTTGGACATTTTTGATTTCGACCGATGTACAGGGATGTTGAGTAATCCCATAAACATCCACCAGACCACACAAGTTGGTATGCCAGGTGCAGCCATTTCACCTAACTCACGCTATCTCTATGTATCAAACGGGTTATGGCTGCACCAATACGACCTGCAAGCAACCAATGTAGCGGCAAGCAAGGTACACATCGGTACCTACGACGGCTACCTGTCGCCATCGCCGACCTATTTTTATATGCTGCAACTGGCACCCAACGGCAAACTGTACATGAATAGCGCGTCTTCGGTTACTACGCTGCATGTGATCCACTCCCCCGACCAGCCTGGCACGGCGTGCCGTTTCGAGCAGCACGACCTGCAGTTGCCCGTGCGCAACTTGTGGAGCCTGCCCAATTTCCCCTACTACCGCCTCGGCCCGCTCGACGGCTCGCCCTGCGACACCTTGGGCCTCGACAACCTGCCTGCGGCACATTTTCGTTGGGAGTTTTGGGACACGCTATCGCCCCTGCGGGTATTCTTCTCGGATTTGTCCATCTATGAGCCGGCAGACTGGCACTGGGACTTCGGCGACGGCATCACCAGTACGGAACGGAGCCCCGTACATGCCTACGCGTCGCCTGGCATCTACACGGTGTGCCTGCGCGTACAAAACGACTATGGGGCCGACACGGCCTGTTACGAGGTCACGGTCGGTGTCACTTCCATCAATCCGAAAGCATCCGGTACAGAGCCTCTGGAGGTGTCCGTGGTGCCCAATCCGTTCCACACGGTACTTGCCTTTGCCGTTCCGGTGGAGCCTTGGGTGCGGGTGGATGCGCGTTTGTACGACCTGACCGGGCGCGAAGTGGCGCATACCGCCTGGCGGGGATCAAGTTCGGATTGGCACCTTGGACATCTGCCTCAAGGCGTATACCTGTACGAGTTGATCGCGGAAGACGGGCGGCGCAAAGCCGGAAAGGTGCTTAAGTGGTAACGCTTAGGCTGTGGAGGACTCCGGTCTCCCGACCATACGAACATACACCGATAATCGGAGATAACACAATGTCAGGTTTTTTTACTTATGTTTCTTAGGTTTGCCCGTCAAATTGCGTCTAGACTTTCCAAGTCTCGAAGACCTGGAACGTCTCCGCACTTACACCACTGCCTATGCGACACCTGCTACCCGTACTCGTGTTCCTCTCCTTTTTGGCCACCAACCTCCCGGCTCAGTCGCCCCAACAAGTCAGGGTCGGCATGCACCTGATGAACCTGTACGACCTGAACATGGACGAGCACTCGTTCTACGCCGATTTTTACCTATGGTTCAAATGGACGGGCGACATTGACCCCACGGAGATCGAATTCGTAAACGCCATCGAGAAATGGAGCATCACCTCCGTGGTTTCCGGCGACGGCAGCGACAGCCTCCTGCGCGACGGGACCAACTACCGCGTGTTCCGGGTGGAAGGCCGCTTTTTCCACTCGTTTTCCCTCGGCAGTTTTCCACTCGACTGCCATGCGATGGATATTCAGATCGAAAATCCGGAGCACGATTCCAACACGCTCGTGTACATGGCCGACACCGCCGGGGCCTCGATCCGGAAAACGCTGCAACTGGTAGGCTGGAACATCGAGGGCAGTGCGTTTGAGTCCACCCTCCACGACTACGGCACCAATTTCGGCAACCCCGAGGAGAACGCCCGCGCGTACAGCAACCTGACCTACCGCGTACTGCTTGCCCGCCCAATCAACTATTTTCTGCTGAAAATGCTGCTGCCGCTTTTCATCGTCATGCTGGTCAGCATCGGCTCCATGCTGTCGCACCCTTCGCACATAGACACCCGCTCGTCGTTGCCTATCGGGGGACTGCTCACGGCGGTGTTTCTCCAGCAGTCGTACAGCAATGCCCTGCCCGACACAGGCTACATGGTGCTGATGGACAAAATTTACCTGCTGGCCTACCTGCTCATTTCGCTGGTTTTATTGCAGGTTATCCGGTCGGGGAACTGGCTGATGGGGGGAGAAAGCCGTATGCCGGAGGCAAAATTGATCGGCATGGAACGGCTGCTGGCGGGCGTTTACATGATGGTTTTTATCCTAGGTGTTCTGGTGCTCTGCATCTGGTGAGGCATTTACGAGCTGTCGTCAAAGGTCAAATAATGTTCTGAGTCTCGTTGCAATTTCGACTTGAATAGCAGGAGAAACCACGCCTAACTCGCGTAAAATGATATGGGAGGGCAAGGTAATCAGGCGGTGCAATCGAATCGCAGAGTCCACTTTCAGCCCAGTTTGTTTAAATTCGGGGTGGGTAGACGGGATCGGTAAGTCGGTGGCTTCTGTGGCTTTGGCAGCCTGACTGGTAATAAAAGCCACCACAACATGCTGATAAACACCAACTGCAGGGGTCAGACATACGGCCGGACGTGTCTTCGTGCCACTTAAGTCATCGAATGGGAAAGGAACCAGAACAACTTTCCATTTCATTTGGAGAGGGGTTTACCGTCGTTTGAAGAATAAATATCCTCCTCCGGTTCGGAAAGAAACTCGAAAGCAGGATTTTTGACAGCGTATTCCAACCATACGCCGTCGGTTATGTCCTCATCATCCGGGAAAAGTATGATGATTCGGACTTGTTTATTCCGCAACTTTATTGGTTTGACCAGTGTGATATTGCCGTTTTGGTCTATGCGGGCTAAAGCTTCGATGGCGTGCATAGGTATAATTTTTTCACAAAAATAGGTCTTTGTGTTTCAAAACACAAACGCGGCGCAGTTCCGTCTACCGACCATTGCACCCCGGCCAGCACCCGCTGCCGCTCAAGCCGCACACTGTGGACTAAACTGCAAACCCTTTGCCCATCCGGTTGTTTCAGTACAACGCTTACCTTCGCCGCCCCAAATCGCTCCATCGCTCCACCTTTCAATCACTCAATATCAAGTGGCTACCGTTACATTTCAATTCGAAGACGCGTCCATCCCGACAAAGACCGTCAGCGGAGATTTTTTGGACCTGTCTGTTTTGGAGATCACAGAAGAATACGACGTGCACCTGAACCACAACTGTGGCGGGGTGTGCGCCTGCTCGACGTGCCACGTGTACATCGAAAAAGGGGAAGAGTACCTGGAAGAAATCTCGGACAAGGAGGAGGACTTCATTGATCGGGCGATCAATCCCCGCCTAGAGAGTCGTCTTGGTTGTCAATGCGTTATCCTCGACGCCGACGCACAAATCGTCGTGACCATCCCCGATCAGCGGCGTATCATCGGGCACGAGCATTGATTTTGGGGTTTCGGGTTTGAAGGTTTCGGGTTAGAGGGTTTCGGGTTAGAGGGTTTCGGGTTGGGGTGTACGCTACTTTTGTCGTCCTGAAAGGAACCTTTCAACCGGAACCAGAAACCTTCTAACCCGTAACCCTCTAACTTCCAAACCCACTACTTCACGTCCTCTACTTTTTTGCCTGCGACTTTTATCAGCATAAACAGTACAATGCCCACGATGAGGAAGTTGACCACGGCATTGATGAAATTGCCGACCTTGATGCTGCCACCAATGACGACATCGGAAAAGTCCGGGTTGCCGGTGATCATCCCCAAAATGGGCGAAATGATGTCGTTCACCAGCGAGTCAATGATTTTGCCGAAAGCGCCGGCAATGATGACGGCCACGGCAAGGGCGAGCACGTCGCCGCGAAGCAGGAAAGCCTTGAGTTCTTGTAGCATACGATTTTTGTTTTGTTGAAAAATAGAAACGGTACATGAACGGCAAATGTAAAAATTGCCGACACTTCGCAGGGAACACCCAGGAAAAAACCAATGAAATTTCAGGGTCCCGGCTCAATCCAGAACAAGTCGGAGGCAATCCGGTCGGCTAAAAGTTTGCCCGCGCGGGTGAGGCGCAGCTGCGAGCCATCCGATTCGAGGGTGCCGTTTTGCAGAAACTGTGCTATTCCCTGGCTGAAAAATCCGGCGAAGGGTTCCCCAAATTCTTTGATCCGGGCAATATCGCAGCCCCACATCGTGCGCAGCCCGGTCATGACGTACTCGTTGTAGCGCTGAGCCGGAGTCAGCACCTCGCGTTCAAACGGGACACTTCCAGCCTGTAATGCGGTCATATAGTGTGCGTTATGTGCCACATTCCATTGTCGGCTCTGTCCGTCGAAGGAATGCGCCGAAGGCCCCACGCCGAGGTAGTGCGCCCCGCTCCAGTAGCTGCTGTTGTGCCGGGAATAGCGTCCGGGCAGGGCAAAGTTGGAAATTTCGTAGTGCTCGTAGCCGTGCGCGGCCGCCGTATCCTGGAGGTATTCGAACTGTCGGGCTGCCCGTTCCTCGTCCACGGGCGCGGAAGTGCCTTTTTTCACAAAGTGCGCGAGTGCGGTGCCTTCTTCCACGGTGAGGCAATAGCACGACAGGTGTGGGATGCCGGCTTCCAGCGCGATGCGCACGTTTTCGGCCCAATGGCCGTCCGAGGTAGTGGGCGCGCCGTAGATCAGATCAACGGTCAGGTCGTGAAATCCGGCAGCATCGGCAGCCGGCAGGCATCGGCGTGCGTGTGCGGCGTTGTGGGCGCGGTTCATCCAGCGGAGGTCCTCGTCGAAGAACGACTGGATGCCGATGCTCAACCGGTTCACGGGGGTGTAGGTACGCAGGTCGCGAAGTTTGTCCGTGCTCAGGTCGTCGGGATTGGCCTCTAGGGTGATCTCGGCATCGGGCGCCACACGGTGCAGGGCGTATATTTTTTCAAAGACCTGCACAAGTTCTGCGGTATCCAACAGCGACGGCGTGCCGCCGCCAAAATAAATGGAACCCAGTTCCGCTCCTGCAAGGTAATCGCGTTGCAATTCCAGTTCGCGCAGGATGGCTTCCACCATGGCGGGTTTGCTGCGCAACGTGGTGGAAAAGTGGAAGTTGCAGTAGTGGCATGCCTGCTTGCAAAACGGAATATGCAGGTACAACCCGGCTGTTGGCTGTTGGCTGTTGGCGATTAGCCGTTGGCTGTTGGCTGTTGGCTGTTGGCTGGGCATTAGCGGTCAGGTTGGGTGTCTATTTGCGCAAGCAAGGTTTTGAACGCCGGTTCCAGGCGGGCGAATCCTGCTGCGTCGAGTGGCAGATTTCCGTACCAGACGCGCTCGAACGTGTGTGTGGCGTGTTGAAACTCCGGGCCATTGGGGTGCGCGCGCATTTCGCGGAGGTAGTCGCGGTTCGTTTTTTCCTTCGACCAAAGGATGGCATCGGCTTCGGAAAGCCGCTTGATAACCTGTAGGTAATAAATGCGCAGGGCCTGCGGGAAGTCGCCGCGAGCCAGGGCCTCGCGCAGGAATCGGTCGAGGTCGGTCTCGTGCAGGTAGGCTTCGAGGTTTTCCTCGGTGATCTCGGCGCCGTCGCGGGCGATGCGGCGGTTGCGCGGCTCCTGCAGCATCCGGTAGATACCGTAGCCGATGGCCAGAACCGCCAGCAGGATAGCCACCATTTGGGCAATGTTGCCCCAAAAAGCGGCATCGAAATCGGGGGTAGGGGCGTTGGCCGGCGGACGCTCTTTTTTGGGCTTGGGCACATCCTTGCTGTAGTCCAGGTCTGCGGACGCTTTTTCCCATTGCGATTCCGGCACGGGGCGTTGCGCGGCGGCGGGTTGGGGCGCCTGGGCGTAATCAGCAAGGGGCGTGGCGAAGAAAAGGAAAAATAGGAACACCCGCATGTTGTGCCTTTTTGAAATGTAAAGATTCTGGTTAGCCGCTTTGTACGAATACAAGCTGTGTCAAACACAATGCGAGAACCCCGAAGGGGTTATATGTTTATAGCACGATGGAGAGAACCCTCGCCCGGAATCCCGAAGGGATTCTATGTTAATGTGTTACGCAAAACATACAACCCTTTCAGGGTTGGTGCATCGGTCAAACGGTATCTATAAACATACAATCCTTTCGGGATTTGATCCTTGGTTCAATTCGTTTTAAACACCTGCACCGGCCCGTTGTTGTTGGCCACCACAATGCGTTTTTTCCCGCCGGGACTGCGCAGTACGGCGAGGTCGCGTACTTCGTCGGGGGCAAAAAAGCCGGTGTTCAGGTTGTTCCGCCAAGAGAACCCGCCTTTTCCGTCGCCGGAAAAAAACGCTCCGATGCCGGCGTCGCAGCGGTTGGTCTCCACCTCGAAACCGTGCTTGTTGCCGGCGAGCAAGAGGTCTTTTTTCCCGTCGCCGTCGAAGTCGTCCACCAGGATACCTTGTACCGGGGCCACTTGTGCTTGCATGGGCAGCACGTGGCGCACAAATTTGCCGCCCTGATTTTCCCACCAACACGTTTCCAGCATGTAGCAGTACAGGTTGAGCGCGGCATCGAGGTCTTTTTGTGGCCACAGCATGTCCACGGTGGCGTGGCCGTAGTCCTTGGCGTACAGATATTTTTTGCGGAGCACGGGGCTGTGCTTGTTCAGCACCTCTTTTTGCAGCAAGGGAAACAACTTCCCGTTTTCGTGGTAAGCCACGAGCGGGTCGAGGGTGCCGTTGTTGTCGAAGTCTTTGGCGAAGCAGCGCAGGGGGCCATCGGCGGAAGCGGGCAGACGGGTGTTTAGGCCGAGGTTTCCGGTCACCAGGTCGAGGTCGCCGTCGCCGTCGAGGTCAGAGGCGGCGAGGCGGTACCACAGGCCGTTGGATTTTTCCAGGCCGAACTGGGCGGTGACGTTTTGCAACTTCCCGTTTTTCATTTTGAAAACGCTCACCGGCATCCATTCGCCCACGACGACCAGTTCGGGCTGCTGGTCTGCATCGAGGTTTACCCAGGCAAGGTCGGTGATCATGCCGCAGCGTTCGAATTCGGGAGCCACCTCGGCGGTCACGTCGGCGAAGTGGGTGCGTTCGTTGCGCCACACCAAACTGCGGGGCGTGAGCGGCCATTGGGCCGGCAAGGCCCGCCCGCCGATGAACAGGTCGAGGTCGCCGTCGCCGTCGTAGTCGTGTGCGGCTACGCGCATTGCCACGTCTTGGCTTGGGGGCACGGCGCCCGGTATCCGGGTATAGGTTCCTTTCCCGTCGGTGTTGATGTACAGGCGGTTCTGGAATGCCATGGGGGAGGTGGCTTCGGCGCCGCCGCTGACCACGAACAGGTCGAGGTCGCCGTCGGCATCGGCGTCAAAAAACACCGCGCCGTGATCCTCGTAGATTTTGTCCGGTTCCCAGGTGGCAGCAGAGGCGGGCTGAAATGCGCCGTTCGCCGTTTGCACGTACAGGGCGGCCGGCTTGTCGAAGGCATTGCCGATGAAAAAGTCGTCGAGGCCGTCGCCGTTCACGTCGCCGGTGGCTACGAGCGGCCCGAGCTCGGTCACTTTCCAGGTGTTGAGCGGCCAGTTCTCGAAATCGTTGTACCCGTTTTCCTGGTGTACGAACCGGATACCGGACTGGGCGCTCACATCGGCGAACAGTTGGTTCGTCGGCTTGTCGGGGCCGATGTGGGCGACATAGCCGGAGGCGTCGCTTTGTTTCAGGGTGAGGCGCTGGTTGGCGCGCAGGTTGGTCAGGGACTGGGTTTTGCCGTCGGGCCAGCGCAGGGTCAGTTTGTCCACCTGGGAGGTATTGCCGAGGCCGAAATGCAGCAGGTGTTCCACTGACGAGAAAATACCGCGCGTGGGGATGTTTTCCAGGTATTGGACTTGGCCGTTGCCGTAGTGGATGACGGCAGATGCCCCTACGCCAAACGTATTTGGCGCATTGCCCTGCAGTTTGATTTGCAGATAGTTATTGCCGGACTTGCCGCTGCTGGTGTTTTCATAAATAAAGGCCGGCTGTTCCAGGTTGTTTATTACGAGGTCGAGGTCGCCGTCGGCATCGAGGTCGGCCCATGCGGAGCCGCAGGACCAGGAAGCGGGCATGGTCATCCACTTGCCGCCGGCATCCTCGAAGGTCCAGTCGCCCTTGTTTTTGAAACAAAAGTTGCGGACTTTGTAGGTGGGCAGCAGGTTCAGGAAATCGTCGAGATTGGGGTACATGTCGCGCAGCTGCTTGCCGCCGCTGGCTTTGGAGATTTCCGGCAGGGTGAAGTCGCGGAAATCGCGGGAGGTCACCTCCCGGCGGTAGCCGTTGGACACGTGGATGTCGCGTTGGCCGTCGTTGTCCATGTCGAAAACCAGGCCGCTCCAGGACCAGTCGGTCTGGAACACGCCGGACAAGCAGCCGATGTCGCTGAACGTGCCGTTGCCGTTGTTGCGCTGGAGCGTGTTGCGCACCACCGGTTCGAAGTAGCCGTTTTGCACCATCGTGGTGTACATGCTCTGGGTGGTGGTACCAAGCAGGGTTTTGCGGCGGTAGTTGTTGGCGCCGAGCATGTCCACGGTGAAAATGTCCACATGACCGTCGTTGTCGAAGTCGGTAATGTCCGTGCCCATGGTGTGCTGGGAGATGTGTTGGAAATAGTCGGACAACCGGTCGGTAAACGTGCCGTTTTTGTTGTTGATGTACAGGTTGTCGGGCTGTACGAAGTCGTTGGCCACGTACACGTCGAGCCAGCCGTCGCGGTTGACATCCGTTACGCTCACGCTGAGGCCGTAGCCGAGGTTCCAGATGCCGGCCGCCTGGCTGACATCGGTAAAGTGGTTGTTTCCGTCGTTGCGGTAGAACCGGTCGGTATCGAGCGGGGAGCGGGGGTGCAGCAGGGGGTGGTATTTGTCGTCGGCGCCGAGTTTGGCTTCGACCTTGTTGGTGTACACGCCCTCGGTAGGGTAGTTGAGCAGGTACAGGTCGAGGTCGCCGTCGTTGTCGTAGTCAAAGAAGTTGGCGCCGGTGCTGGCGCTCATGTCGTCGAGGCCGTATTCCTTGGCGCGTTCGGTGAAGGTGATTGTCCCGGAAGCGGAGGGGCCGTTGTTGATGTACAGTCTGTTTCGACGCAGATCGTTTTTTTCCACGCCTGCCCGGCACACATAGAGGTCGAGCCACCCGTCGCCGTTCAGGTCGGCGGCGGTGGCGGCAGTTTCGAAGCCCTCTACCGAAGCCACGCCGGCGGCCTCGGCGATATCTCGAAACTTCATTTTCCCCTCGTTTTGGTACAGGCGGTTTTTTCCGTTGCTGCACACGAAGTAGATGTCCGGCAGGCCGTCGTTGTTGAAGTCGCCCAAGGCCACGCCACCGCCGTTGTACATGTTGATGTTGATGGTGATGTTGTCCTCGTACGTTTCGATGATCTGGTTTTGGAAATCAATGCCCGTTTCCGAGGCATCCAGCAACCGTAGCACCGGATCGGAGGCGCTAAGGGTCGGTTCCTCGGTCGGTGCGGCATCGGGCGAGGTCTCGTTTTTGCAAGCAGCCACACCTATAATAATTAGGAGTACGCCACATATCGGCATGCTTCTCGGTAGCAGTGTGCGGCGGGTTGGAGATTGGCCAAGCGATTTGAACATCTGTTGTCTGTTATTTTAATAAACGGCCCAAAGGTATGAATCGGGACAACAATATCGGCAACGGCACGCCCTTCCCGCTGCGTTGGGTGTTTTCACAAGTGCCGTTGCGCTGCGCCTCCCATCCGATACTTCCCTGGTGCAATCACCAAGAAAGGCGACAAAATATCCGAAACCACGTTCGATAACTTGGTGATTCATGGCGGGACATCTTGCTCCGCCGGTTCGGCCCCTCCCCGGTCCCTTCCCCGGCACCAGCGAGCGTTGATTACTAATAATTCTTAAGCCAAGCCCTGAAAGGGCTACATGTTTATAGATGGAAATGTAGCACCTTCGTGAACCCTGAAGGGGTTTTATGTTCAACTAACGTTTTGACATACAACCCCTTCAGGGTTGATCCTTGAATCTTTCCTCTTCTATAAACATATAACCCCATCGGGGTTTGGCGCTATAAGCAATTAACGCTCGCGGGTAGAGGGGAAGGGAGGGGAGGGGAGACGCGATTTATTTGTTCTGAACAAAAAGGGAGGCACATAGAAGGGATCATCTGCGTCGAGCCTCCCCTCTTCTTTGGGGAGGGGTCGGGGGTGGGGTCGAATCGCCGTAGCGCGATGCCCCCCACATGCTCCAATCACCGTTTTTTGCCGGTTCAAGAAAAAAAAACGGCCCGGCGGTGATTTTTATGAAAACTGAAAATATATTTGTGCCGTGTTTCAAGAGCAGGGCGGAATGCCCGGCATTTTAATCCATTTTTAATCTCATGAAAAGCAGGTGCGCCCTGGCAACTCTCCCGCCACGCGCAGAATGCGACTCCGCATACGGGTTTACTTCTCTCCTTCTTTTCGTGTCACCACAACGATTCTTGGCAAGGTTTTTGCCAATGTTCTGTTCGCGTTTTTAGTCTCTTGTTTGCGCTTGGTGCCCTGAAACCCCCACATTTCGTCAATATTCTGACAACTATATAGTGCTTACGGAATTCTGTTTTAATCTTATGAGAAGAAACTGCTTTTTTCAATTCTCCGGCATTTTCATTTCGTGATTGCATCGGTGTTGCCGCAAGGCCAACGCCCTTCCGTGTTTATAGAAAATATTCATTGCTTTTGTCGGCGTGTGCATCTCTTTTCACGCTGCTCGCGCCCGCCACAAGCAAGATCATCATTCAAACATTTTTTAACTTAAATTTTTTATCACATGAAAAAAACGTTTGCAAATCTCGTCCAGAAGTCTCTGGTTGCTGCGTTGCTCGTATTTGGTGCGCTGCTGTTCAGCACTTCTCGTGCGGAAGCGCAAGGCGGTGCCAAAGACCTCGCAGTAAACTGGGTGGATGCCGGCGAAGCCATGCTGAGGCTGGAGACAGATGCCAAGGCGCTTAGCACCCATCCGCAGTTTCAGTTTGTGGGTTCGGATCCGTACAACAAGGTGCACTACTACAAGGCAGTTCACCGCCGCATTGCCGGTGGGGAGCCGGTACGCGACGCCGTCATCAACGGCATTGTACCCGAACCGGACTCGTTCGTTGCCGCTGAAATCATTCCGGGTGTAAATCTGACCCAGCCGCAACGCCAGGCGATGATCAACACCCTGACTACCAGGTTGTCTCAGTAATTTTTCAACCTACCGAATTCGATTTTTTTTATCTCTGAATTGTTAAACAAATTTCATCTCATGAAAAAGAGAAATACCACACTATGGTCTTTGGTGCTGCTCGGGTGTCTCGTTTCGTACGGGGTATCCGCACAAACGCCCATTGCCCAAAACCACCCGTTTTCGGGTTTCGCTGGTACGTTTATTTCAGGCCCTTGTCCTACGTTCTACAACTACTTTGACAATGGGGGCCCTGCTGGCCTGTACAGCAATAATATGTGCTACCTCGGAAACTCGATCACCTTCGCCCCGAGCGATCCGGTGAACTTCCGTGTCCGTGCCAGCTTCACCCAATTCTCGGTGGAAAACGGCTGGGACCCATTCTACATCTTTAACTCCGCCACGGCTGGTACCAACCAGGTGAACGGCGGTGGTGGCGTTCCGATCGGTTTCGGTGCGGGCTGCGGCGCAGCCCCTGCCGGCGGCTTCTACGCCAGCCCCGGTGTTATCACAGCCAACACGGGTATCGCCGCCGTGGGCGCGAACGCTGCTGAGGCGCTTTCGTTCTCCTTCGCATCCGACGGCTCGGTTACGTGTGCCGGTTGGCTTGCAGTCGTGGACCAAGTTGCCAAATCCGCTGCCGGTGCTTGCACCATGACGGTCGGCGGCCCTGTAACCGTGAGCGCATCCGCCAACGGATGCCCTGGCCCGGTGACCGTGAATGCGCCTACCTTCAGCCCTGCCGGTTGCCAAAACAGCTTCCAGTTCCAGTTCAACGTGAACGGCGGCGCATGGACGACCATTCCGTACAGCGCCCAGGTGGTGCTTAACGGCTTGTCGCTGGGCGTAAACGTTATCGGCTGGCGCATTGTGAACCTCTGCGGCATCCCGGCCACGTCCGGTACCCAGAACATCACCGTGGTGGACCAAGTGCCGCCAACAGTCAACTGCCCCGGCAATGTGACGCTCAACCTCGGCCCCGGCCTTTGCTCCACGTTCTACTCGTACACCACGAGCATGACGGACAACTGCCCGTTTGTGGTGCCCGCCACCCCGGTTCAGTTCCCGGCTTCGTTTGCCAACCACGGCGGCGGTACGGTGTTCAGCCTGCAAGGCAACACCCTGCCCGGCGGTTTGTACTGGAACCTGACCAACAACAGCACGACGACGTTGACGGTAACGGGCTTCGGCGTTCGCTTCGGCAACCCGCAGTTCGGCGCCGTGAACCCGCCGCAGACCATGCAGGTGTTTACCAAAGCCGGTACGTATGCCGGTTTTGAAACCCAAGCTGCTGCCTGGACGAACCTCGGCCCGCAAGTGGTGACGGCCATCCCGCCGTACTTCGCCACGGGCACCGGCCCGCTGGCTCAGGTGGGCCTGACCGCTGGACAAGCCATCGCTCCGGGTCAAACCCGCGCTTTCTACCTCTGGGGCCAGTCTGCTTGCCCGATCTTCAACTGGGCTTTTGGCGGCGCTATCCCGCCGATCACCAACGGTCCCTGGACGCTCACCAATGGTTCGATCTCCTTCAACCTGTTTGGCCCGATGTTCCAAACGGGTGCGATTGCTACGCCGAACATCCAGGTCAACTACAGCCAGCAGATCAACCCGGTCCCGGTTCAGATCTCCGGCTTGCCTTCCGGTTCCGAGTTCCCGATCGGCACGACGACCAACTGCTTCGTCGGCACCGACGTGGCCGGCAACACGGCTTCCTGCTGCTTCAACGTAACGGTGAACGAATACCCGAACGCGATCCAGTCGCTCATCTGCAACGATCAGGTACAGATTTCTCTTGATCCGAACTGCACGGCTATTGTGAACGCCGACCAAGTGCTGGAAGGCGGCCCTTATGGCTGCTACGACAACTACATCGTGGAAGTGGACAAGACCCTGCCCTTCGGCAACGGCCCATGGCTTCCTGCCGTATTTGGTCCTTCCGACGTGGGCAAGACCTACCAGGTGCGCGTGACCGACCCGAAAACGGGCAACAAGTGCTGGGGCAACATCCTCGTGGAGGACAAGTTCGCACCCGTATTGCAGTGCGACGAGACCTACATTGCTTGCAATGCTACGTCGTACGCTCCTTGCGTAGACCCGGTCACGATACTCCCGACGACCCCGGTACAGCTTCCGGCCTCCTTCGTGAACCACGGTGGCGGTACGGCCTTCACCTTGCAAGGCAACACCCTGCCCGGTGGTATGTACCTCAACCTGACCAACAACGACAACCTGCCGCTGACGGTGACGGGCTTCGGCATCCGCTGGGGCAACCCGCAGTTCGGCCAGGTGAACCCGCCGCAAACGGTGGACATCTACCACCGCCCGAACACGTACGTGGGCTTCGAGACCACCCCCGCCGCCTGGACCAACGCCGGCCCGGTGGTGTACGACAACATGCCGCCGTACTTCGCAACTGGCTCCGGCCCGCTGTCGGAAGAGCTCATGCTCCAGAAAGTGGTCATCCAGCCGGGCGCCACGCACGCGTTCCACATCTTCGGTCGCACGGCCTGCCCGGTATTCAACTACTTCAACACCACCGGCCCGCAGACCAACGGCCCGTGGACGATGCAGGGCGGCCCGATCACGTTCGGCCTCTTTGGACCGCTGTTCCAAGCCGGCGCCCAGTCCGCCCCGAACATCAACGTGCTGTACGAAAAAGTCGCACCGCCGACCTGTCTGCCCAACGGCCTTGAGCTGAACGTGAATGCGTTCCAGATCGCCGACGGTACCTACCGGGTGAACCAAGGCGCTGGCACGCCGGTGCTGGATGCTTGCTCCGATGTGACGCTGACGTACTCCGACACCTCGGTGGACGAGCCTTGCACTAGCACCAACACCAAGACGATCACGCGCAAGTGGACCGCTCGCGACGCCAGCAACAACACGAGCACCTGCAACCAGCGGGTGAACATCCTGCGTCCGACGGATGCCGACCTCGAGCTTCCGCCGAGCTACGACGACCTCGACCAGCCGTCCATCCCCTGCGGTGGCGTGTATCCTAGCCCCGAATGGGTGCAGAGCACCGGCCGCCAGGGCTTCCCGCTGGTGTTCGGTAAGTGGCAGAATGGCTGCGACTTCGGTTGGAGCTACAACGACGTGCGCATTGACGTTTGCGACGGCACCTACAAAGTGCGCCGCCGCTGGACGATCCTGAACTGGTGCACGGGTCTGAACATTGACCACGACCAGATCATCAAGATCAAAGACGACCAAGGCCCAGCCTTTACCTGCCCGGCCAACCTGACTGTGAGCACGGATCCGTTCCAGTGCTGCGCTACGGTTGACCTGCCCGACTTCATCGTGGAAGACGCTTGCTCGCGCATCAAGTCTGTGAGCGCTATGGTCATCGGTTTCGATCCGCAGACCAACCAGCAGATCGGTATGTTCAACGTGAGCGGCAACGCATCCGATTTCCCGGGCAACAACTACTGGGACAACGACACGCTGGCCGTTCTCGGCAGCACACCTTGCCTCCCGATCGGTGTACACCGTGTGATCTACATGGTAGAAGACGACTGCGGCAACACCAGCACATGCTCCGCCACGCTGACGATCCGCGACTTCACGCCGCCGGTATCGGCATGCGACGAGTTCACGGTGGTGGCCATCGGCACGGATGATCCGTTCGACTGCTACGGCCCCGCCGGCTTCCAGGACGTTCCGCCGGCCCTCGGCGCCTGCGAGTTCGCAGGTGTTACCTGGGTGAAGGCCACGACGTTCGACGACGGCTCCTACGACAACTGCGGCTCCGTCCGCTTCACGGTACAGCGCATGTCCGATCCCGTGAACGGGTACAGCGACTGCATCGACGCGCTGAACTCCATCCGGGGCACGCCCGGCTGCGCCAGCCTGTTCCCCTCGTTCCCCAGCGAATTTGAGCGCGCCATCTCCGAGGGCGACTCCATCAAGTTCTACTGCTGCGAGGTGGGCTCGACACAGACCGTCATCCTGAACATCTACCAGTTGGACGTGAACGGCAACATCGTGATCTCGCCCAACGGCGAGCCCGTGCGCAACCAGTGCATGGTACAAGTGGAAGTACAGGACAAGATCAAGCCAGTATGCCAGCCGCCCGCACAGGTGGTCACCAACTGCGAGAACTTCGACCCGAGCCTGTGGGCCTACGGCAAGCCGACGGTGGCCGACAACTGCTGCCTCGACACGGGCGTGGAGTACCAGGGCCAGTGCGGCCTGTCGCACACGACGAACATATCCCTGTTCGACACGGTGTGCAACCGCGGCACGATCACGCGCACGTTCCGGGTGTTCGACTGCCACGGCAACTCGAGCTCCTGCACGCAGCGCGTCATCTCGACCTACAACCAGAACTACTTCCTGCGCTTCCCCAACGACGTGATCGTCACCCAGTGCAACGGCGACGGCAACTACGGCGAGCCGACGTTCTTCGGCGAGGACTGCGAGCTGCTGGGCGTATCCTTCGTGGACGAGGTGTACACGGTGGTTCCCGACGCATGCCGCAAAATTGAGCGCACGTGGACGGTGATCAACTGGTGCACGTACAACCCGAACGCGGGCTGCGTGGAGGTTCCGAACCCGAACCCGAACGCGATCACGAACCACCCGTCGAACCTGCCGGGCCCGACCCTGTCCGCTCCGGGCACTCCGGCCCCTTGGAACCCGACGGTGGTGGCGATCGCTCCCGGCCAGTCCCCGACCAACTACGGTCAGGCATTCTGGAACGCGAACGCCAACTGCTACAAGTACAAACAGATCATCAAGATCATAGACACGCAGAAGCCTGAGATCGCCAGCTGCCCGGCCAGCCCGGTCGAGATTTGCGACATCACGCCGAACGACGCCAACTTCTGGAACGCCATGTTCTGGTGGGACAACACCACCCAGAGCCATGACCTTTGCGAAGCGCCGACCGATCTTTCGATCACGGCTACTGACCTGTGCTCCAAGTCGAACATCTCCTTCCGCTACCTGCTGTTCCTCGACCTGGACGGCGACGGCACGATGGAGACGATCATCAACAGCACGCAGACGGGCCTCGGCGGCCTGGGCTGGAACGCGGTTCCGTTCGGCAACGCCAGCGGCCCCGGCACGATCCGCCAGTTTGACGGACGCGCAGTACCGGCCAACCAGAAGTACGGCTTTGCTCTGCAAACAACCGTCAGCGGCGACAACAAAACCGCTTCTGTACGCTGGAACACCCAGCAAGCACAGAACACCTACGTGATCCCCGAGCTGCCCTACGGCGTGCACAAGATCAAGTGGTTCGTGGAGGACGGCTGCGGCAACGAGCAGACCTGCGAGTACATCTTCGAGGTGAAGGACTGCAAGAAGCCGACGGTGGTGTGCATCAACG